>JFJP01040168.1_pt1 | contig 11757 bp, 5 predicted proteins | sample 431651 | NCBI WGS metagenome assembly JFJP01 (sample SAMN02602958, study PRJNA72255) | Microbial mat metagenome, whole genome shotgun sequencing project. | biome: fresh water; feature: sink hole; material: water; isolation source: purple microbial (photo- and chemosynthetic) mats found in... | reverse complement strand
CTAGCGATGTTTCTGGCGAAAAAAACAGGAGAGGCGACCCGCGTAACAAGAAATCAACTCGTTACGCGCCACACCCTCGCCGAAACAGTCCAGCCTGAATTGCGTATTCTGCTGGCCGAGGACAACCTTGCCAACCAGAAATTCGCCCAGGCCTTCTTGGGGAAAATGGGCTGTCAGGTAGACGTCGCAGTCAACGGTCTGGAAGCGGTTCGCGCACTGGAGTTGATTGACTACGACCTAGTACTGATGGATTGCCAGATGCCAGAAATGGACGGGTTTACAGCCACGGCGATGATCCGTGATGCCCGTTCGAAGGTGCTCAATCATGCGGTGCCGATCTTCGCCATGACCGCCAACGCCATGGCCGGAGATCGTGAAAAATGTCTGGCGGCGGGGATGAACGACTACCTGCCCAAACCGGTAGATAGCCGTGTGCTGCGCAGCAAGATTGCGCAGATTCATGCCCGGCCGCGGGTCAAGGGGGTTGCTGCTGCCGTCCCGGTACAGGATTCTGAAGCAGCGCCTGCGCAAGCTGACGAAGCCCCGGTGCTTGATACGGCGCTGGCTCTTGAGTGGATGGACGGGGATATCGACACCCTGCTCATGATGCTGCCGATCGTGCGTGATCAGATGCAGGTCGATCGGCGTGAGATAGCCAGTTCGATCAGCGATAGCGACCCGGGGCGGTTAAAAAAGGGCAGCCATCGTCTCAAGGGAAGCGTGGGACAGATCGGTGCGCTGCGGGCGCAAAAAATCTGCGCGCGGCTTGAAGCGGTTGCGGCAAGCGGTGATTCCGCTGCCTTTGCCGAGTTACAGTCAAGGCTTGAAATCGAACTCGACGCCCTGCTTCAGGCCATCGCCGATTATTTGGCAGACCACCAGCCTGCCGACAGGGTTTGAGGCGCTTATAATCTCAGGGCAAACGGCTATAAAGCAGTCCCCATAATTATTGGTTCATCGCGCTTTACCGGGGAACGCCGCCTTGATCTTCAGAAAGAAATATGCTGAGGGAGAGGCGGCGGAGGTTCGGAGTTGGTAGATTGATGGTCGCCAAACACGTCAATCATCCAAACCACCGCCATGTCAAATGCTATGCTGGGTCTGACCTTCTGGGAAGGGCATTGTGTTGAATCGTACAGCGAGCAGCCCGATGGCTCGCTGGTTCTGCAACTGACCGAGGATCCAGATACGCTGGCGCGCTGCGGTTGTTGCGGCGAGCCCTGTGTCCTGATCCATGAACGTCGCCGTCGGCGGGTGCGAGAACGCGATTGGTTTGACCGGCAAGTCTGGCTGGACGTACCGATCCGTCGCATGGACTGTCACCACTGCGGAGCGCGCGTGGCCGAGCACATCAGCTGGCTCGACGGCCGTTCCCGAATAACGCAACGACTGCGAGCCTGGATCGAAGCGCTGACCCAACTCCTACCGATTGCCCACGTCGCCAAGCTGACGGGCTTGAACTGGCACACCATCAAAGAGATTGATCACCGCCGACTGGAACGATTGCACGGGGAGTTCGTGGCCAACGACGTCCGCCGTTTGGTCATGGATGAATTCGTACTGCACAAGGGGCATCGCTACGCCACCGTGGTCATGGATGCGGACCGAATGCGCGTCCTATGGGTCGGCGAAGGCAACAGCCGTGAAGCGATCCGTCCCTTCTTCGAGTTGCTGGGACCGGAACGCTGCCAACAGATCGAAGCCGTGGCGATGGACATGAATACGGCGTTTGATCTGGAGGTGCAGAAGTATTGCCCGCACGCTGAGGTGGTGTATGACCTCTTTCACGTCGTGGCCCGATTCGGTCGCGACGTGGTGGATCGGGTTCGTGTTGATCAGGCGAATGCCTTGCGCGATCAACCGGCGGCGCGCAAGGTGGTCAAACGCAGTCGATGGCTATTGCTCAGAAATCGTGACAATCTCAAGGACGACCAAGGCGTCCGACTCGATGAATTGCTGGCGGCCAATACGCCGCTGGCCACCGTCTATCTGCTCAAGACCGAGCTCAAGGAAATCTGGTTCGCGCCGTCGGTTCGCGAAGGTGCCAGGCGATGGCGACTCTGGTATCAAATGGCCATCGACAGCCAACTCGCTCCCGCCATCCAGTTCGCCAAGCGCTTGAAAAAGTACCTGCGCGGAATCCTCGCCTCCGCCATCTATCGCATGAACTCTTCCATCCTGGAGGGCGTCAATAACAAAATCAAGGTCATCAAACGCATGGCCTACGGATTCCGCGATTCAGCATATTTCTTTCTGAAGATCAAGGCGGCGTTCCCCGGTAAAGCGCGATGAAGCATTTTTCCCCTACATTTGCCTTGCTAGCGCTTTTCTGAGTCGCATCAACAGTCCATTGAGCGTAGTTTCAGTCTCGGCACTGAAGTCATAAATGGCGACCATCTGCTCCACTTTGGACTGAATGATCTCTTTGATACTCTCTTCCTGAACCTCCCGCATGCCCACGCTGACGAATTCCTTATCCAGTTCGTCCAGCAACTGGCGCGTCTTTTCCAAGCCCCGAGAATGCGCGTCCTCATATCTTTCACCAAAGAGACGGATGGTGCTGCTTAAATCCTGCATCAACGAGGCAATCTCTCGCTTGGTTTCGCTATTTTCCTGACGCGTCTGCATAGCCACCAATTTGGCTTCGACCGTTTCGACTGCAATCGCCAGATGATCTCTCAACCGCCCACACAACTCCGGGTCGCTGATCGGCATGTTATTGACCAGCAAGGACACTCGCTCAAAATTGAAGACCGCCCGGTTATTGAAGCCGGCGATGGCTCCAAGCGATCGGACATGACGGATGACCGACGACTCAAGCGGGCTGGCTTCTCCCGCAGAGTTGAGCGTCAACTCCAGTTTCGGTAGCCTGAACTGTACAACCCCTTCAAGATTAAAACCTTTCAGCATGGTCAATACGGCCTCGGCGCCTTCGGAGAACCCTTCACAGGTATTCAAGGACCGAAGAAATTTGACCAGAACCGAATATTCATCGAGGTTAGACAAGACCAGCGAGGTCAGTATGTCGGATTCACCCATCTGGCGATGCAGAGCCTTTTTTTCTTCGCCCAATCGACGCAGGACTTCGATTTTCTGCTTAAGTTCGGCAAGCTTGTAGGGCTTGACGATGAAATCCTCACCTCCTGCGTCATAACCTTCTAAACGCGACTCAAGATCATCCAGTGCCGATATGAAGATTGCAGGAATGCCTTTGCAGTTCTCATGGCTCTTGATCTGCCGGCATAAGGTGTAGCCATCCATTTCGGGCATATCCACATCGAGCAGGAAGATATCAGGAATTTTGACAGTCATTCTGTCAAGACAGGCTGCACCGGACTCAAACGATTCGACGGTATAAATTGCTCCAAACGCCGTCACGATCAGGCGTCGGCTCACTTCTGCATCATCAACGATGAAAAGGGTGTATTCGCTGTCCATGGTTCTCTCGCATTGATAGTCCAGCGGTGTGCTGGGCCGGGTTAATATTGAAACGTTCAGGCACTTTGGTCAGGCGCATCAAGTGGAATCAAAGGAATACTTCACCAGATACGCGTCAATGGCTGGGTTTAGCGCATCGAGTTCATTGGCCAACATCTGATGCAAATCGTCATAGACGCCAGAATCCCCGCTCGCCGCTGCCGCCTCCATCTGGGCGCAAACGTGTCGTGCTCGAACGGCACCAATCTGTCCCACGCTTCCCTTGAGACGATGGCTCACCATCTTTACCTTCACGTGGTCATTCAGCGTGATGGCGCTGGAAATCTCCAGCCTATCTGACATCATTTGTTGGCGAACACCGGACAGCATCATGAGTAAGATCGAAACATCACCATCAAACATTTCAAGCGCTGACACCGTGTCGAGAACCGGAGGGGCGTCCGGGGCCTCGCCCTCCTGCTGCGTAGGAGGTGGTTCGGTATCCCATACCGTAACCGCCGTCGCACCCACAGCCAATTCGACTTCATCGACAGTCTGCAGGCCATGAATCTCTTCCACTTTGCTGCGTAACTCACGGCTATCGACCGGTTTGGCGATATAGTCGGTCATCCCGGCTGCCAGGCATCCTTCGCGATCGCCCATCATAGCGTTTGCGGTCATAGCGATAATCGGCACCTTATGGTTGAGTACCTTGGAGTTGGGGTCACGAATCAAGGCCGTGGCTTCGTAACCATCCATTTCCGGCATCTGACAATCCATCAGCACCAGGTCGTAATCGATCGTCTCCAGCACATGCATCGCTTCCAGGCCATTGCCCACCACATCTACCTGATAACCGACTTTGCTGAGCATGATTTGGACGAATCTCTGGTTAACCAAGTTGTCTTCCGCCAGCAGAATACGAAACCATAATTTTTTGGATTCGGCGATGCTATGGCGTGTCACGAGTTCCTTTTTATCGACCTGAGTCAAGTCTCCGTCATCTTTCGCCAGAACCATGGCCAGACAATCGTAAAGCAATGCTTGGCGCACCGGTTTGGCCAGATAGCCGACAAAACCAATCTGCTCCAGAATCGCCGCATCGCCTCGCTGACCGATGGAGGTCACCATGACCATCAACGTGGTTTTCAATAGCGGGTCGGCCTTGATCCGGCATCCGAGCTCACGTCCATCCATATCCGGCATCTGATGATCGAGCACAACGATGCGGAAGGGGGCGTTCTGCTCCAGCGCCTCGTGCATCAGCTTGAGTGCGTCCTTACCGTTATTCACCAGTTCGTGCGGATAACCCCAATTCTTCAGTAAAGCATCCATCAGCTTCAGGTTCGTGGCATTGTCGTCAACCACCAGAATGCGTGCTGAGGTATCTGCCATGTGAAAGAGCGGCGCGGGCGGTTCTATTCTGGCCTCGTCCTGCTTCTCGAAGCGAGAGGTAAACCAGAACGTGGAACCCTGACCCGCCTCGCTTTCCAGGCCGATTTCTCCTCCCATCAGTACGGACAGTTGTTTGCTGATCGCAAGTCCCAGACCCGTGCCGCCATATTTCCGGGTCGTTGAGCTATCCACCTGCGTGAAGGAAGTAAACAACGCGGCCTGTCGATCGGCGGGTATGCCGATCCCGGTGTCCTGAACCTCAAAGCGCAGGGCCACCCCTTCATCCGTGTCGGAAATCCGTTTGACGCGGATGACAACTTCGCCCTCTGAGGTGAATTTGATGGCATTGCCGGCCAGGTTGGTCAGAATCTGGCGTAGCCGGCCGGGATCCCCTTTCAGATGCAGCGGGACTTCGGGATCAATCTGGCAGATCATTTCAAGCCCCGCCGCCTCGGCGCGCAAGGCCAGCAGGTCGGTGGTGTCCTCCAGCGTGGTTTGCAGATCAAAATCAATGCATTCAATATCCAGCTTGCCCGCTTCAATCTTGGAAAAATCTAGGATGTCGTTAAGCAGACCAAGCAGGTTGTCGGCACTCATGCGCACAATTTCGGCAAACTCACGTTGTTCTGCGCTCAGCTCGGTTTCGAGCAGCAAAGCAGACATACCGATCACCCCGTTCATCGGGGTGCGGATCTCATGGCTCATGTTCGACAAGAACATGCTTTTTGCGATGTTAGCCGCCTCGGCCTTGGCGGCCATGCCTCTGGCCAAATCGATGGCTTCTTCGAGGCGAATGTTCGACTCACGCAGTTCGTTTTCTGCGCGAATTCGCTCGGTGATATCCACAAAGCATTCGAGCAGCTTCTCCTGGCCGTTCAAATGAATCCGCTTCACTGTTTTCAAAATGGGTAGCGGGCTGCCATCCCGGCGCAGCATGATGCAGTCCGAGTTATCGACCTCTTGCCCCAAATCGCACATCGGGCAGGCGCCTTCGCCGGCAGGGCACAACAGGGCGTGACAGAGCTGACCCAGCAGATGATCTACCGTGCCACCAAAAAGCACTTCAACCTGTGGATTGGCACTCTCGATAATCCGGGTCACTGGATCTACCAGGATAACACCGACTGGCAGGCTGGCAAGCAAGGTACGCTGTAGCGCCTCGCTCTCCTGCAGATCACGCTCAAGTTTCTTGCGTGCGGTGATGTCGATCATGGTTGAGAGCCAGCACCGCTCTTCGCCGACCGTTATCACAGAAGATGAAAACAGGCCAACAAGGACTTTGCCGGTTTTGGTTCGCACCTCAACTTCGAGATCCCTGACGAAACCTTGCTCTACCATAAGGGATTTTATGAAACCACGCTGCTGCGGATCAACGAAAATGGACAACTCACGCGATGTCCGGCCGATCACCTCATCCTTTGAATACTCCAACAGTTGCAAGAACATCTCATTCACATCAAGGTACCCACCGGAATTGCCGCTGGATATGGCCATCAGGTTGGTACCTGACTGAAATGCACGGATGAACTTTTCCTCCGACTGCTTGATCTTGGTGACGTCTTTGACAACCCCAAACAGGGCGGGCTGACCATTCCAGATCCCAGGATAAACCCGGGTTTCCACCTGAATCTCGACGCCACTCTTGGATAGAACAGGCACGGGGCAAAAATCCCGGGTTCCGGCAAGCATTTCCGCGACGACAGCCCCCGCCTCGGCCCGTCGTGCTTCAGGGTGAATCATCAGCACCGATTGCCCGATCAATTCCTCTTTTGTATATTCTAGCCGACGCAACACGGTTTCGTTCATCTCGACCATGTTGGCATTGCCGTCAAGAACAAATAACAAATCGGCGATCGAACTGAAAAAAGTGCGGAAATTCGCCTCGCTCGATTTCAGTGCCGCCTCATTTTGCTTGCGCTCGGTGATGTCGTAATTGATTCCGATCATCCGCAGCGGCTTCCCGTGGGCATCGCGCACGACCAGCGCATTAGCCTTGATGTAGCGTACTTCGCCGTCCGGCCAGCGCACGCGAAATTCGGTGTCGAAGTCCTTTTCTCCGCGCAAAGCCTGATGGATCTCCTCGTCACTACGCCACTTGTCATTGGGATGCAGACCGTTCTGCCAGGCTTCATAGGCCCCAGAGAAGTCCGCTTCCTGTACACCATACAGGGCATACATCCGCGCATCCCACACGAGCTCATTTTCCGGGATAGCGTAATCCCACACCCCGATTCGCGCCGAATCTGCAGCAAGACCAAGGCGCAAGTTAAGCTGACTCAGCTTGCGCTCAAGTGCTGTGGCAAACTCTTCGGCCTGTTTGCGCTCGGTAATATCTTCTACGAAAGCAATTGCACTTTCGCTCTCGCCATCACCAAATGGACTGCAAGACATGGAGATCCAACAATTTACAACACTGAGCGTTGGAACATATTCGCCTACATAAACGCCCGAATTGCCCGCGACTGCCATACGCAGCGCAGGCAGTATGCGTTGATCCTGAAGAGTGTTCATGTCAAGGCCGATGAGCCGCCCTACCGGAGCATTGAAAATTTTCGCAAACCGGTCATTGCAGTAGGTGACGACGAGGTTTCGATCGTAATGCAGAATACCGGTAGGCGATTGCTTCAGGATTACACGGTAACGCTCTTCACTCTTCTGCAAAGCCATAATGCTTTTCCGCCTGAGTATGTGATTTCGTCCCCAACCCCATGCAGCCAAGAGGGTAATGATCACTAAAAAAGCGCTTCCAATTATCCAATTGCGGTAAATGTCCTCCGGCGACTGAAAGAGCACTTTGCTGCCTACGGGCAACTTGGAAACTGAAATGCCGATGCGAATCAACTGACGAGCGTCAAACTGAAATTCACTTGGTGCGATACGTGTCACCGGAATTGATTCGGGAGTCTCTCCGGCGAGAATGCGCAGCACAATTTTGGCTGCAGCCTGTCCCTGAGCCGCGGCATTTGTAAGGCGCCCACCCACAATGCCGTAACCCATATAGAAGTCCCAGGTGCCATAAACCGGCACCGTAGAAACCTGCGAAACCAAGTGCGCTATTTGGGGGTAAGTGACAAAAACACCCTCACGATCACGGGCAAAAGGCATGAGCAAGACTAGTGTGTCCTGACCAAGTTTTGATAACTCGGAACTCAGCTGCTCCAAGGAGAGGTCGTCCCAGAAATCAAAATTAACGTTTCCTGCGTAGGGGACCAGCATCGGGGCCAGTTCATCACGAATCGCCTTGCTGGTGATTGTGGTATCAAAAATTACAACGATTCGTTTCGCCAGTGGATGCAGCCGTAGCATTTCCCCAATGGTTTGTCCGCCCTCAAACGTTTCTGCCACACCGGCAAACCCCTTAAATCCAGCGAGCATATCCTCTTGGAAGAAATTGACCCCTGAGAATACGACCGGCACATTAATGAAAAGCTGATCTCTGTACCGGCGCAGGAAATTGAAAGCATCGTTGTCCGTGGAAATGACTGCGTCAATTCGCGTATTGCGATATTTGTGGTCTAGTAACTGTCTGAAATTTTCAAGGTGTTTTTCATCGGATGCGCGCTTGGCATCCATGTACTCGACATGTAACTCGATGGACTGGTTATTTTCCGCAAGAACCTGCTGAACAGCTGTTATTTGACCATCAGTCCAATCCATGCCGTAGTGATATGAGTTGATCACTAGCACATGTTTATGTGCTGGCTCTACACCCCAAGCAACCGCAATAAAGCCGAAAACCAGCCATAAGAATAATGAAAAAATTCTCGATGTTATACCCACGCTCCTGAATCCTAGGCAGATAAATTGCAAAGCAATTGTCCTGAGAGCCATCCCAATTCCTGTCGGTTGAATGATCGATTCAATGACGCCATTGGGCAGAAAGGGAGTCATTGGCCTGCCTCAATCGCCGACCTGATGAAACAGTCCGTTCAGAGCAACTAACAAGGTATCGGTCGCGGGGTCTTTGGAAGGAGGGTGATCCAGGTAGGCCGCTTCTGGCGGCAAGCCTGACCGGATCGCTGCAATCTGACGAGACATGAGTTGATCCGCACCAAGAATGTGGTAAGCCAGCCAGTGCGTCAAAAACTGAAGCAGAGAAACGTTCACTGCCTCACAATTATTGGCTGAAACATCGCTATGGAACTGAGCTATTTCATCCAGAGAGTTGGCACGGGCCGCACGGTGTTGAGCCACATGACGAGGATCAAGGCGCATGGCCTTCATCAAGCCTTCCTCCGCGGAAAAGTGGTATTGGGTATAGTCTTCTAGCTCGAAAAAGACGGCCCGCTGTCTGGCGACGGATTCTGTTTCTTGATTCATGAGCAGCATGCCTAATAGATTAATCATATCGATCAGACGATGATGTTGTTCATCGACTTCAGCTAGCCCGGTATTGAAGCAGGAATTCCACTGAAAAGTTTCCATTTTTACTCCACTGACCGGAGATTTTGCGTTATTGACCAAAATTCCGGCTAATGCGATAGGGATAATTCAGCAGATCAGGATCCAAAGCAGCGAACTTCAGTTGTACAACTGATCAATTGACATCCTCCCCGATGTGATTTTATATCCTGAATTTCCCAATCGTTCCCTGAAGGTCCTTTGTCAGACCTTCAAGCCGATCCGTGAGTGTGGTTATTTCTTCAGTTTCAGTACAGTTCTTTGAGGCCATGGCAACGATCCTTTCAACGCTTTCCGCAACCATCTGCGTGGCAGCAGTCTGTTCGTGAAGAGCCTGTGTGATATCACCCACAGCAGCAATCACACGCGTGGCGCCTTCGCGAATGCTGGCCATGGACGCTCCCGCCTGGTTGGCGAGAGTGACGCCGCCTTGAACGCGCGAACTACCCTGCTGCATACTCTTGACAGCTTCCCCTGTGCCACCCTGAATGCGGGTGATCATGGCGCTTATTTCCTGTGTCGAAAGCGTTGTACGCTCGGCCAGCTTTCTGACTTCATCGGCAACGACGGCGAAGCCGCGACCCTGTTCGCCCGCTCGCGCAGCCTCGATTGCGGCATTGAGAGCCAGCAGATTTGTCCGGTCTGCGATATCTTTGATGACACCGACGATGGACGAAATGTGCTCCGACTGTTCGCCCAGTGACTGAATGTGCTGAGCCGAGTTCTGCACAGCACCTGCTATCTTTGACATTTCCTCGGCTGCCTCATAGACGATCCTTTCGCCTTGACTGGAAAGTTCTCCAGCCTGCTCGGCAATGGTGTGTGCTTCGCCCGAATTTTCAGTTACCTGGACGATACTTGCCTGGGTTTCCTCCACGGCGGCTGCCATAGCCGATGAGGCGTCCGTTTGATGATTGGAGCTTGCGGCCAGATGTGAGGCTGACACAGCCAGTTGTGTCGACAAGCCCATGACTTGATCGGTAGTGACAACCACATGGCGAATCAACTCCTGAAAGTTGCTAACCATGTCGTTGAATGATCGACCGATTTCAGAAATCTCGTTATCGCCATATACCTCAACCCGTCGAGACAGATCGTTAGTTTCCTGAATTGACTTCATTGCGTCCTTGATCGCATCTATCGGACGCGAGACACTACGGATGATGAGAAACAAAAGTGCACCGATGAACACTGCTATCGTTAGAGAAATTGCCCCGAGTACAATGGCACGGGACCGGAATATCTGATCTACATCGTCAATGTAGATACCTGATCCGATCACCCAGCCCCAGGGGGAAAATTTCTTGACATAGGAAAGTTTCTGGTAGGTTTCCTCCGTCGTGCCACCACTCTGCTTGGGTTTGGGCCATAGGTAGGTCACATAACCATGTTCTGTCTTGTTAGCCACAATATTGGCAGTAGCAAAGAGATTCATCTTGCCGTCGGTCGGCAGGACAGGTCCATCGATGCCTTCTTGTAGACTGGTGGCACAATTGAATTTCGGATCATCCAGCACCTTGCCGTCCAATGCAGGCATGGTCGCGTGTAACACCATCTTGGGTACTGGCATTGCTGAATCATTGATCCAGAAATATTCCTTTCCCTCGTAACGCAATGCCTTGATGGTTTCAATCGATGCTTTGCGGGCATTGTCTGCCGAGAGAATCCCTGCCTGTTCCTGTTGGTGATAATGGTTGAGGATGCCGTACGCTACTTCGACTAGGTGACGGGTTTTCACTTTGCGGTCGTCAAGATTGATCGCCTTCTCGGAAATGAGGGCAAAAACGGAGACGATCAACATGCCCGCCAACGCTATGACAAGAACAAATATGAGTCTGTTTTTTATGGTGTTCGCGAACATGTCAAACCCTCCCCTTGATTCTCTGCTTGGCGGACAACCGGAAAATTGGCGGTTTGGGGAAGAATCTTGATTTCATCTTCCACCATTTTTCGAAAGGTTATGCCGTTCAAAATGCCGTCGAGTTTGTGATCGATCCGGCTTCATTTTTTCTGCAGTTATTATCAGTTACTCAGGCAAACACACCGGTTCTCGATAGCCCAAGCATCACCTGCTGAGTGCTGACGAGCATCCGCCAGGGGAAGCACGTATTTTTCATCGATTTCCATTCGACAGGCTCAGCCCGAGCGGAATTAATCCACGTTTCCCTGGCTGCTACGAGTTAATGCCCGTTACACTACCCAAGCCAGTTAAAGTTAGCTATCCTCAAATACGTGTATCGTCACTACGTTAAAACCGGTAGCGGCAGATGCCGTGACCGCTATCAGCTGGCGGATTCAACCGGTGGATGCAACACACTAGAAATTGCGTAAGCATGAGGAGTGTTGCAAATGAAGCGGAGACCGAGGGTCTATTACACGGAAAGCCAGAAAGCCTTGATGTAGGAGCGCTGGCGGAAGGGGGAGTCTCTTCAGCAGATCGCCCAGTTGTTTGATCGAAACTGTCAGCAGCGGTTGTAAATTGATACAGGGCAGCGACTGAAAGTTGATACACCGAGTTGAGAGAGAATCGGCGATTTCAAAGGC
>JFJP01040167.1_pt1 | contig 11757 bp, 4 predicted proteins | sample 431651 | NCBI WGS metagenome assembly JFJP01 (sample SAMN02602958, study PRJNA72255) | Microbial mat metagenome, whole genome shotgun sequencing project. | biome: fresh water; feature: sink hole; material: water; isolation source: purple microbial (photo- and chemosynthetic) mats found in... | reverse complement strand
GAGCAGGTGCGATGAGAACCATGTAATCGTCAGGGTAATTTCCAGAAGTGGTTGTCGACATTGCCTGCCAGCTCAAGGTGGTGTTATCACCGATAGTTATGGCAGGAAGAATCATCCAGTCATCAGCTCTTCCATCGAGAGGCATATTTGCGCAGAAGGATGATGCCATTGCCACGTGCGTTCCCACCAGCTCAACACGGTTTGAGGTGGAAATAACCCAGGCGCTGTCTTGCCATCTTTCCTCGCCAGCAGCCTGTGTGTAACCGTCGTTATTAATAAGGATCCAGGTGGAAGGGATATCTGTAATAGTTTCGAAATCTTCAGAGAACAGTATGGTTTTGCCGGCACTTGCAACCGTTACAGTGACCACGAATGCCTGAACACCACCGTCCTGAGCAGTAACCGTATAGGTAACGGGGGAGGTGAAATCCTGCGCAATTCCGCTCAATGGCGATATGCTTGCGAAATCAGAAGCAAGAATGGTTGGAACCAATGCAGTAACAGCAGTTCCGCTCGGCACTTCAATTGCAACGGTATGATTGGTATTATTCACGCTGCCATTTGCAGGGGGATTAACGCTCTCAAACCTGAATGTTAAAATATCCTTCCCTGTTGCTGCAGGAGCTTTGCTCACAAGAATGGTCCAATCCATTGTTGTAAGGCCATCCTCTGAAGTAAGGGAATAAGTAAGCGCAGTTGAAAAATTGTTTGCAGTTTCCCCACTTACCTGCGCAGTGGCACCTACTTTCGCAGTTGCTCCATCAGTAAGGGTAAAGGTAGAAACCAGTGTTGTCAGATCGGTAGCAAAAGGAACCGTAAGGCTTACTGTATGTGCAACTTTATCCAAAACGCCGGTAACGGCAGGAGTCAGGCCTTCAAATTTATAACTGAGTATTTCAGGGAAACCCGCCGGAGCCATCCATTCTTCGAAGCTGGCATTTGGGATCAGGTTTGTGTTTCCTCCGGTATGTGTGAATGAGGCATGATCAGCATAAAAGGTTCCTGAACCGGTCCAGCTGGCCGCTACATCATATAAACGCAGGATAACATAAGCCTTTTCAGCTCCTGCAGGGGATGTACCCGTGTAGGAATAGGTTTGGTAAGCAGCATTATCCACACTGTAATCACCGGAAGTCATGTTGGTTCCGACACCTGCGCCATCAATAAACCGGATGCGCTGGTTCACTTCAACTCCGGCATCATTATCGAGAATGTCGATGCTGAAATTAAAATCTGTGTTGGCTGTTACATTAAAAGTGTCGCTTACATAATAGGGAGTGCCGGTTTCTGTAAAAGTAATTTTAGCAGCTACCTGTCCGTGCGAAACTTGAGCAAGCTCATGCACAGCCGTAAGAGGCACAAATTCCAGGGGTGAAGATTCCATCCAGCTTACCAAGGTTGAGCCTTCCACAATCGCTGGTGCAGGCCAGTTTTCAAATCCGGGGTTAGCCAGTAAATTTGAGCCTCCATTTTCTTTAAAAGAAGCATTGTCAATAATAAAGGTTCCGCTTCCGGTCCAGCTTGCAGCAACATCATACACACGAAGAATAACGTAAGCTTTTACAGCATCAGCCGGTGCAGTGCCGGTATAGCTGTAGGTCTGAAAACCGGCATTATCTGTTGTATAGGCGGAGGAGGTTAAATTGGTTCCAACCCCGCTGCCATTGATAAACCGGATGCGCTGATTTACTTCTGCACCCGGGTCATTGTCGAGTATATCAATAGAAAAATCAAAATTTGCGCCAGACGTAACATTAAATGTATCGCTGACAAAATAGGGTGTTCCTGTTTCAGTAAAAGTAATTTTTACTGCTTTGGTTCCCTCGGATACCATATCGAATTCTCCTTTCACGGTCATCGGGACAAATTCAGCAGGTGAACTTTCCATCCAGTTAAGGGTCTGTGCACTCAGTGTGCCTGAGAGCAACAATAAAACAAGTAGGGGTAAAATTTTTATTCTCATAACGTTTTAGATTAGGTTAATAAATCCAATGCTAATAAAGTATACACCCAAGCCTCTCCAATCACCTAAACGGATAGAAAAAATAATAGGCATAATCATCGTACCACCTCCAAAACCTACTAAAATAGGCTTATCAGATCAACAAGCTGAAGTCTTTATCAATACTAAAAGGGCAAATTATTCATATTCATTCTTACGTAACACCTTTAGGAAAGGCTTTTGGAAAAACCTATCCAAAATCTTTTAACCCTACATTAAGTGATATTCCAATCTCAGGTGTATACTATTAGTTAAGGAATAAAACCCCATTCACTATGAAAAGAATTCTACCCCTGCTTGTGATCCTGATTTTATTTTCCTCAGCGGCATTCGGGCAAAAAACCATTTCCGGTCGTGTGCTGGATGCAGCCACCCAGGAGCCTCTTTTGGGGGCCACCGTCCTGATTGAAGGTACCACCAATGGAACTATTACCGACATTAACGGATCGTTTACACTGCACTCGGAGACCGGCCAGATTGTTCTCATTACCAGTTACATTGGATATGCCAAAGAAAGACTGACAGTGGAAGGCCAATCAGATCTTACCATTCTCCTGAAAATGGACCTTGAGAACCTGGATGAGGTTATGGTTACAGCGATTGGTATAAAAAGCGATAAGAAAGCCCTGGGATATGCTGCCCAGGAATTGAAAGGCGGGGATATCAGCGCGGTTCAGCAATCGAATATTATCAATGCCCTGGGCTCCAAAATTGCAGGTGTAAGTGTTACCAGTTCATCGGGTACACCGGGTGCCTCATCCGATATTGTTATCCGGGGGAGGTCATCGTTGCGCGCCGACGGGAACTCTCCGCTTTTTGTAGTCGATGGTGTGCCGGTAGACAACAGCTATTCCGGTAGTTATATTTACGATTACGGAAACCGGGCTATAGATCTGAATTCCAATGATATTGAAACCGTATCCGTACTTAAAGGCGGCGCTGCTTCAGCTCTTTACGGAATCAGGGCAGCAAACGGGGCGATTCTCATTACCACCAAATCGGGAAAAGGAAAGGGTGATGATCGTATGGATGTAACCCTGAAAGTATCCGTTGGATTCGATAATGTGAACAAGCTCCCGGAGAAACAAGGCAAGTACTCCCAGGGAACGGGAGGCAACTATTCAAGCACCTCTAATTCCAGCTGGGGTGCGCTTATTGATACGCTGAGATATGATGGTTCCATTAACAACCCGAAAGACAAAAACGGCTTTATTGTTGGCATGAGCAACGCTCCGGCAGGTGCAAAACAAGTAGTTCCCTATGATAACCTCGGGGATTTCTTCGAAACGGCCCTTACCAACGATACTTACCTCAGTATGAGCAACGGTAACAAGAAGGGCAACTACCTGGCTTCGTTCGGGAACATGAGCCAGACCGGAATCGTACCCAAAACAGATTTCAAACGCACATCTGCAAAAATTTCAGGGGAAACCAATGTTACCGATAAGCTTAAAGTCTCCGGCTCGGCTACCTATACCAATTCCACCACCAACCTTGCCCAGAAAGGATCTAACCTCTCTGCGGTACTTGTTGGTCTGCTGCGCTGTACCCCCACTTTCGACCTTTCCAACGGTTCCAACGACCCGGCCAACGATCCGTCCGCTTATATGTATCCCGACGGAACCCAACGAAACTACTACAGTCTGTATGACAATCCATATTGGTCAGTGAATAAAAACAGGGCAAAATCCGAAGTAAACCGGGTGGTTGGAAACATCCAGACCGACTATCAGATAGCACCCTGGCTGACAGGTATGTACCGCCTTGGTCTGGATTACTTTACGGAAGGACGAAACTCCTTTTTTGATAACAACTCCAGCGATACGCCCAACGGCTATGTAACTGTGAGCACATACAACTTCAGTGGGATAAGCTCGGATGCTTTACTGACAGCCAGGAAAGATATTTCCGAGAATCTGAAAGTTACTGCTTCAGTTGGTCATAACTATTTTACCAAAAGCACCTATACCAACAGTCAGAGAGGGGATTCACTGATTCTCCCCAATTTTTATAACCTTTCAAATACTTCTGTAACCGAGGGAAGTGTTTATAGCACAGATTATGGCATCGTTGGGGTGTTTTATGATATCCACCTTGACTATAAAAATATCCTTTACCTGAATACCACGGGCAGGAACGACTGGTCCTCCACCCTTTCTAAAGAAAATAACTCCTTCTTCTATCCCTCAGTGAACAGCAGTTTTATCTTTTCCGAACTCTTTGATCTGAAAAACAATCCCTATTTCAATTTCGGAAAAATAAGGGCCTCATGGGCACAGGTCGGAAACGATGCACCCATTTTTTCCCTCCTTGACTATTACCTTTCAATTACCGGTGGGATAAATGGACAAACCTCCTTTGCCACACAAAGAACCATCGGAAACATCAACCTGAAACCTGAAACCACCCGATCATCTGAGGTTGGCTTTGACCTTCGTTTTTTCAAAAACCGTCTTGGCATTGATGTGGCTTATTACAATTCGACAAGTATCGGGCAGATTATAGAAGTTCCGGTTGCCTATTCTACCGGGTATGACCGTATGATTATGAATGCCGGAACAATTACCAATCATGGGCTTGAGGCGCAAATTTCCATACGGCCAGTTGAAACTGAGGCTTTCAGCTGGGAAATGATGGTGAATTACACCAAAAACAAAAACCTGGTGGAAGACCTGCCGGAAGGAGTGCCCTTGCTGGACTTTGAAACTACCGGGATCAGCTCAACCCGTTCCGTGGCTATTGAAGGGCAGCCCTACGGCGTGCTTTACGGTACCCGTTTCCTGAGAAACGACAAAAACGAGGTGCTCGTGGGAGATAATGGCTACCCTTTGGTAGACGTTATTTCTGGTATAGTGGGAGATCCAAATTTGGATTATTTTATGGGGATAAACAATACCTTCACTTACAAGAGAATCAGCCTGTATACTCTTGTTGAGGTAAGACAGGGAGGTCAGGTCTATAACGGTACCAAGAATGTGATGAACACCCTTGGAACCAGCAAGCAAACCGAAAACCGCGAAGAAGATTATATTTTTCCCGGTGTAAATGTAAATACCGGCCTGCCAAACGAAGTTGTTGTAAAAAGAAATTCAGCCTACTACAGCGCTCAGGGAACATTGGCTGGTTTGTCGGAAGCCGCAATCGAAGATGCATCCCTGATCAGACTTCGCGAAATAAGCCTGCTCTACAGTATGCCCTTAAAACGATTGGGTAAAATGAAAGCCCTTGAAATCGGTGTAAGCGGAAGAAATCTCTGGCTTAAAACAAAATATTCCGGCATTGATCCGGAAACGAATCTTTCCGGCACATCAAACAGCATCGGCAGAGATTATTTCAATATGCCAAATACTAAGGGATATACATTCAATGTAAAAGTTTCTTTCTGATCTGTAATAACATATATACATGAAAGCATCAAGAAATACAATTTCAGCATGGGGTTTGTTACTGGTTTTCCTCCTGTTAAATTCCTGCGAACTGGAAGATAAAAACATTAACCCAAACAGCCTGGAATCGGTACCCGCAAATGTTATTCTTCCTTTTACCGAATCACGTCTCGCACGCCTGATGGCAGGAACAGGACAGGTTATGGCGGGCATATTCGTTCAATATTATGAGGGTATTGACAACCATCCCAAGCAGGTGCAAACCTACACTGTAAATGAAGCTTTATATGCCGACTGGGACTGGAATGACTACTATGACGGGCCCATGATAAATCTCAGAAAAATGATCGATATAGCTGAGAAAGAGGGGTCTTTCTACTATTCCGGGATCGGTAAAATTATGATGGCGCTCTGTTTGGGCAATGTGACCTCCCTGTATGGCGACGTACCCTACACCGAGGCGCTGCAGGGATCAGCAAACAGGTCACCGGTTTATGATTCCCAGAAATCGATATATGAATCCATTCAACAGCTTCTCGACGAAGGTATTGAGGATCTGGATCAGACCTACACCGGCTTTAAGCCCACTTCTGATGATATTATTTATAAGGGGGATGTTTCTAAATGGAAAAAATCGGCATATGCGCTAAAAGCGAGGTTCTATATGCACTTGACCAAACGATCGGACGAACTTGATTTCAACCCGGCCGAAAAAGCGCTTGAAGCCATAGCAAACTCGTTTAGCTCGAGCGATGAAGATATGACTTATCCTTTCGGATATTCGGCTGCTGAAAACAATCCTTTTTATTCTTTCAGCCTCCTGAATTACATTCTTCCAAACGCACAGTTTACCAGCATGATGGCTGCAAGCAGTGATCCCAGAAGGGACTTTTATTTTAAGAAAAAATTCGGAGTGGCTACTTTGAATGGATTGTATTTCACATCATCCACAAGCCCGGTGCACATGATGACCTATCATGAAATGAAATTTATCGAAGCAGAAGCCCGCATCCGAATCGATAAAAACGATGAGCTGGCACAAACTGCGCTTCAGGAAGCCGTGAGCGCAGACATTAATAAGGTTTCGAAAGGAACCCTTGATCCATCAATTGTAAGTACCTATGTCAATAAAAATGCAGTTCTTACCGGTACCTTCGAAACAGATTTGGCTTTGATCATGAAGCAAAAGTATATTGCCATGTATGCCACCATCGAGTCATGGACCGATTACAGGAGAACGGGTTACCCGGTATTGACCCCAAACCCCGGAGGAGATCATAATCAGAATCCCGGTGGCGCCATCCCAAGGAGAATTACTTACCCTCAGGCTGAACGGCTCTATAATCAAAGCTTCCCTTCAGTGCTTCCGACCTTGCAGGACAGGTTTTGGTGGGATGCCGAATAGGCGGGCGCATACCGGGAAATAATTTGGAATAAGCTGATCTCTGGTTTTTTCAATAGCCATCGTTCTGGTTTTGAATACCAATATTGGGATTGGCAAGCATTTCGCTTAAAGGCAGAGGCCAAAGTTTCTGGTAGGCTGTTGTAACGGTGGGAACGGTTCCTATGGCGGTATGCGTCCTGATAAGGTCGAACCACCGCTTGCCTTCAAAAGCGAACTCAATTTGTTTTTCTTTTTGAATAGCATTCCAAATCGATCCTGCAACCAACTCTTCAAGGGCAGGAAGTCCGGCTCGTACCCGAACCTTGTTGAGGCTGTTTAGAATGTCGGTTAGATTTCCGACGGAGTCGATCCTGTAGGCTGCTTCGGCCATAATAAACAACAGCTCAGCCGTCCGGTAAACAATAACCCGGTCGGAACCTGTTGTCAAGTCGGAATACTTTGTAGAGTAATATTTGTCTTTATAGCGGGCTGCAATCAGGTTTCTGCGGGCATCATTTTCTTCAATGAGGCTTACCAGTTTGGGTGTTGGGGAGTTTTCATACCTGCCTCCAAGAGGATTGGGAAGAAGATATTCTGCAAGCCTGTTCTTGTCGCTTGGAGAAAAAGGAACGTAGAAAATAATCTCCCTGCTGGGTTCTCCCTGGTGATCAAAAAGTTCGGAGTATTTTTCTTCCAGGAAATTAATCGAATCGAACACTTCCTTCGAATAGTTCAGTGCATCGCCGAAATTTCCAAGGCTAAGGTTTACCATTGACAAGCATGTTTTTGCAGCAAAAACAGTAGCCCTTTCGGGCAAAGTGTTCTTCAGGTTAAGGATTGAATATTCAAGATCGGCAATAATCTGATCGTACACCTGATTTGTTGATGAACGCGGGAGAAAATTGTCTTCCTGAACATCATCCGTAGGCAGAAGCTTTAGGGGAACTCCCCCGTAAAGCCGTACAAGATTAAAATAGTGAAGACCTCTCAGAAACCGGAGCTGCCCCGAGATGTCTTCCTTTTCGGATGTGTTGAGGAAATCCAGCCCGTCAATCTGCGTCAGCACATAATTTACCCTGTTAATGGCCGTATAAATGTCACTCCAAATTCCTTCCACAAGAATATTATCCGAGAGCAGGTTGTTGTCGTCGGTGCTGTAGTATTCAATTTTCGTACCGCTAGCCCTGCTGTTATCTGACGCCAGATCGCCAATGATCACAAAATTTCTGCCATAGTAATGTTGCAATTGGAGCGCATCATAACAACCCACCAGGGCAGCATCAACGTTTTCTTTGTTGCTGAATGCCTCCTTTGCAGAAATGTACATCTTCGGCTCTACCTCCAGCCCCCTTTCACAGGCAGAAGAAACAAAAAGTAACAGGATCAGAATTTTGCGCATACTCCAAAGATTAAACTTTTTGGTTGTGGACAGGTAAAAAAGTCAGTCCCAAGAACAATTGGGTTCGAAGGGTTGTAATTTACTTCAGGATCCATACCGGAATACCGGGTGAGAGTAAGCAGGTTTTTACCTGCAAGGTAGGTTTCGAAAAATGAAAAACCCAGTTTTTCTGTAAAGCTGTTCTTCATCGAATAGCTGAGTTTAATGCTTTTCAAGCGGATGAAGGAGCCGTCTTCGATAAATCGGGAGGATATTCTTTCATTATAGCTGGAGGCTTTCGGAACACTGGTTTTGTCGCCAGGCTCCATCCAACGGTTCAATACGGCAGTGGTCTGGTTTCCGATGGATAAGGTCTCGGTATAGAGGCGGGTGGAATTAAAAATGTCGTTCCCGTAGGAATAAAAAAACAAAAAATTCAGACCAATGGATTTGTATGAAAAATTGCTAGCCAAAGCTCCGTAAAACATGGGAAAAGGGGTTCCTATTTTTGTCCGGTCGAGATCATTTATTTTTCCGTCCTTATAAACATCCTCGTATATCAGCAAACCATTGTCGGGATTTACTCCCCTCGACAAAAACCCATAAAAGAAGGATACCGGCTCGCCCACTTCAATACTGCTGCCGGCCCTGCCAATATTACGCACCGGTTGATCATTATACAATTTCAATACTTTGTTCCGGTTTGCAGTGAAGCTGAAATTGCCATCCCAATGAAATCCCCCGGAAGAAAACGCTGAGGAAAGCATAAATTCAAGTCCCTGATTTTGGATGGTTCCGATATTGGACAAGAAATATTCAAATCCCGTTGAGGGAGGGATTGGGTTTTCGAGCAGGAGGTCTTTGGTTTTCTTATGATAATATTCGGCTGAGATATTGAAATTGTTAAATACATCCACATCAATGCCAACATTAAACTGATTGGTAGTTTCCCATTTAAGATCAGGGTTAGAGAGTTGGTAGGGACTTATCCCGGCTTGGCCGTTATAGTTTGAGCCGGCAGCAAAAAGGTCAAGTGAAAGGAAATTTTCAATCTGGTCATTTCCAGTCTGTCCATAACTGGCTTTTATTTTCAGCTTTGTCAACACCGGATTGGTTTGCCAGAATTCTTCCTTCGAAATATACCACAAGCCCGATACGGAGGGGAAATACCCGAAACGGTTATTTGCTCCAAAGCGCGAAGAGCCATCTCTCCTGAGGTTAAAGGTGAAGATATATTTTTTGGAATTGCTGTATTTCATGCTGGTAAACAAAGAGTTTGAGGCGGCATCGGTTTCATCGGAGGAGGCGATAATGGGTGTGGCTCCGTTTTGCAGGAATTCGAAGCTACTGCCAGGGAAATTCTGAGCCCGAAGATAGGTTCCGTGCTTTCTGTAGCGATCAAGGCTGAATCCCCCGAGAAAAGAAATCTCATGGACTCCATAGCTATGATGATAATTGAAATAAGTGGAATTATTTATCAGGAAGGTATTGTTGGTGGCTTCAATTCCCAATCCGTTGTATTTGGAACCCTGCCGTGCTTCTTTGGGCGCAAAAGTCTCCTCACCAAGGTTATAGAAATCAACACCGGTCTGAGACCGTATTTGCAACTCTTCAGTAAGCTTGTAATTCAGCGCAAGACTGAAGAGGTTCCTGAAGGTGCTGGCAAGATTCTTTTCTTCGTTGGCAATGGAAACGGGGTTCGCATAAGGTCCGTCGTTGTTGTAACTCCCATCCGGGTTATATACCGGGTAAACGGGCGGCATACTGATTCCAACCGGAAGGGGACCGTTGAGAGATTGGTCGCCTTCAATCCGGTTGTTCCGTGAGTAGGAAAAACCGTTTCCGTATTCAAAGGAGAGCCTGTCGGTAAGTTTATAATCATAATTAATCCGGAAACTGTATCTCTGATAATCGCTTCCGATAATTATTCCCTGCTGATCGAAATAATTGGCGCTGACGTAGTATTTCGATTTTGTATTTCCTCCCCTGAAAGAAATATAGGTACTGGCAACCGGGGCAACGCGAAACACCTTGTCCAGCCAGTTGGTGTTTATTGTATTGTTACGGATATCTGCTTCGGAATAGACAGCGCTGTTCCCTGCAGCAATAGCCTTTTCGTTGGAGAGGTTCATCCATTGGGTGGCGTTGAGCATGGAAAGCTGTCCGGTGGTGGCCTGCAGTCCGTAATAACTCTCTAACTGAACCTGCTGTTGGTTTTCCCGTCCCCGTTTGGTATTGATAAGAATAACCCCATTGGATGAGCTCACTCCATAAAGCGAAGAGGAGGCCGCATCCTTAAGCACGCTGATGGATTCAATATCATACAGGCTGATGTCGGTTATAGCATCCAAGGTTTGCCCGCTGAAATCGAGCTGTGAATAATTTCCGCGTATCACGGGAATGCCATCCACGATGTAAAGCGGGCTATTGCCTGCCGTAATGGAATTGATTCCCCGAATGGTAACGTTAATTGCCGAACCGGGAGTGCCGGCATTGTTCTGCACGAGGAGACCGGGGATAGTGGACTGCAGGGAGGAATTCAGCGACTCGTTGTTTAACTGCTCAAAAACGCCGGGGTTAAAAACGGAAACAGCCCCGCCGATCAGATTGCGATTTTCCTGTCCGAATGCCACCACCACAAGTTCATCGATTGGAATGAGCTCTTCTTCCATGATGATATGCAGGTCAGCATTGGCTTTTATCGCCAGGACCTGGCTTTTGTATCCCATAAATGAGAACCTGATACTATTTTCCCGGGAGGGGATTTTCATGGAAAAGAATCCCGATGAGTCGGTAATTGCACCCTGCTGCCCATCAATACTTGTGACATTTACCCATTGTATGGGATTATTATATTTTGCATCGAATACAGATCCCCGGATATAGAAATATTCGGGATTGGCTTTGGGCTTAAGGATTACGGTGCTCCCAAGGGTTTCTGTATCGAGATGGAAACGGGAGGAAAGTATGTTTAGAACAGAATCGAAGGGCATTTCGGTAATTGAGAAGGAGGCCGTTTCTGTTACATCAATTTGGGTTTCGCTATAGGCAAATTTGAAACCGGTTTGGGCAGATATGCCTGCAAGAATTGATTTAAGGGTTTGGTTTTCAAAAGCAACGGAATAGTATGGCTCCCCCTGAGAGAAAGTGGCAGAGGGCATTCCAATCCACAGCAGCAAAAGAAATGCAAAAAATCTCGTATTTCCGGTTTTGATTACCATGGGATTAATATCACACTATGCAGCGGGAACGACAATTAAGAAAGAGATAAAAATAAGGCTTATTTTGATTTAATGGATGGATGGGAGGAAGAATGTTAAGGGAATGCTAAGAGGATCGTTTGTATTGCAAGACCCTAAAACAGCCAAAAACGATATAAAAATACCTTAGTCAGTTAATATATTCGCAAACCCGACTCAAATAAATAGTAAAAAATAAAGAAAATGGAGTAAAAAGCTTATGATTCCTTGAAATTTAGTATTTCGTCCAAATCCTCGTATTCAAATTCAATTCACAAATAATCAGCTTATTGATTTCAAAAAGCCTGTACATATTCGTTACGTCAGTAGTATCTGCCAGCTGCCCAAATACCCTTGGTTCAAAGAGA
>JFJP01027521.1_pt1 | contig 11757 bp, 10 predicted proteins | sample 431651 | NCBI WGS metagenome assembly JFJP01 (sample SAMN02602958, study PRJNA72255) | Microbial mat metagenome, whole genome shotgun sequencing project. | biome: fresh water; feature: sink hole; material: water; isolation source: purple microbial (photo- and chemosynthetic) mats found in... | reverse complement strand
TTTCTTTTCTTTTCGCTTTAATGTCATTTGACCTTTTGTTTTTTTCGAATGATCAAACTTCAAAATATGGATGAGTGATTTTAAAATTTGAAACAATTTTGGAATGATAGAAATTGGAACATCCTGCAACAATAATGCAGTCATTCCGAAAACAAAAACCTTTTTTTTATTGAGCTTTTGTTAAATTTTTTTAATTTTTTCACTTTTCTATCATAATTGTGTTGATAAATTTCTATTTTTTCTAAGATGCTCTGAATAACTGCTTCGTATTGTGCGGTGTTGATAAGAAAATTATTAATAAAATTGAAATCCGATAAGAAAAAACTGAGAAATATCTCATTTAATTGGCATCTTAAAAAATCTTTTTGAATGTTTTGATATCCTCTTTCCAAAGTTTTGGTGATTATTATAGATTTTTGTTCTTCTGATAAGAGTTTGGAATGGCTCTTTTTGCAATCAAGCGATAAAAATAATAATAATAAATAAAAAAATATTTCAAAACCACAAAAAAGAGATTTGTTTTTGGTTTTAAATAAATTTTTATTAAAAACCTGCAATATCAATTGTAGGATGAGGAAACCTTGACTTTGATTTGCTTCATTGCTGAAATGATTATTTGCAAAAACTGCTTGTACTCCAATTTCTATCATCTAAGCCACCATTCAATTGAAAAAAAATAATAAATAAAAATAATAATAATGAAAAACCAATGTCAAACATTGTCTATCATTCAAAAACAAATCGCCTCCATAATGCACATAATAATTCAAAGTGGCAAAGAGATTTCCGAATACAAAATGATATTTTTCGAAATAAAGTCCAAAATATTTCAACAAAGATCTCTCTAAACTCGAAATTCTTTTAGATTTTTTTATGAATTCTGCTATCAAAAGCAAAATATCTTCATCAAAATCTATCAAATTGGGTTCTTTTAGCAATTCTAGTAAAGAATACAGCTGCCCTTCCATGATATCTATATATTCAACCAGAAAATATTTATTCTCAGAGATTGACCGAATGATATTCCATGACTTATTGATATAGATGTTTGTGGTGTTATTGGATAATTTTATTTTAGCCATTTCTGCAAAAATGCGATCCCTAAGACATATCAACAAACTCTTTAAAACTTCCTCTTTGTTTTTCAAAAAAAGAAAATAATCATTTAGCAAATCTTGAATCAGATCGAAAAGTTGAGAGATTTCAGTTGAAATTATTAAAGAACTAAGCAATGGAAACATTTCATTTATTATAGTTTTTATCAATTCAAGGTGCTCTTTATTTTGCAAAATATGATTAATGGAGTCTAAAGCTTGTAATGAGATTGCTAGATTGGATTTCTCAGGGAGTTTAAGGCAGTTTGTCAAATGGTAGAGATATTTAGAGAAATAATTCTTTTGTACATAGGTCATTTCAGTCATTACAAACACATCCTCGAGATAATAACCAAGAAATAAACAAACCCTACTTTGAAGCAAATCTAAAATTTAATTATTTAAAATAATGCCTATGGATATTTACTCGTCATTTGAGTAGAAGTAAAGAAATCGTGATAATGTACCAAAAGATTTTCTATTTCCTTTCTAAAAAACAAATGAGTAAAAAAAATCACAAAAACTTACAATAAATCCTTTCTTTTGCAAATAGCATAGTTTAAAATACATAAAATTATCAAACAAGTTTCAATGCGACTTTCTAGAGATGTCTTACTAAGAAAGTCCCCTTGAGAATAACCTGACAAATAATGATATTTATTGTTGATATCATTTAGATTATTGCTTTCGATTGAGTAATATATAGTTGATAATGCCAACTTAGCAATACAAGTGAGACTTCCATCAATATGATCACTCATTGACTCTAACATTTTCGCATTGATGGTTTTAATTGTTTCTGAGACCTAAATTCAAAGGATATTTTTTAAATTTTATGAGATGCTTTGCCTGTTTGTCACATGTGTCAATGCTTTGATTAAAGAATTCTTCAGGATTTTCATCTATAAGATTTATTTCAGAGGGAGTGGCTCTTAAACAGAGAAATATCAATTCAGTTATGATTCTAAATAAAAAATAAAAATAAAATAAAAGGATATGAAAAAATTAAATTAAAAAAAAAAACAAATCTCGATTTTGTGCAAAAATTGGATAAAGTTCAAGACTCTTCATGCTGTTATTCAACAATGTTAAAGAATTTTGTATACTAGTTCTTAAATTTTCATTCTAATTTTTTTAATTGTATAATTAAAATTATATTCAAAAAACAAAAGAAAAAACATCTAAATCAAATTTCCTATCAGCTTTAAATATTCTCACCAATGAAAGGATAATTGCTGGAATTAGTTCTTTTAAGAGATTAAAAAAAACACTGGATTTGTATTTAATATTTGAGGGGCTTCTTTTCACTGAATGACTTACAACTAAATTCAGAATAGATAAGATCGATTTTTTCAAATTATTCAAGGAATCATCAATAACTGGAATTCCACTTGTGCTAAAAATGCATTCAGGAATTTGGGGACCTCCTCTAAAGGTTAATGAGAAAATATCATTGAATAATTGTGCAAGATTTTGATTTGAAAACAACAATTCCATAGGTTCATTTTTATTTAAATAGAATTTATTGGCAAAAAGTTCAAGGATTTCAACCCAGGAAAGCAGAGAATTGAAGCTTTTATAATAATAATTTGATAAAAATTAATGAAATTCAAATGAAAACATTATTAATCCTTCTTTTTGAAGTTTGTTTTGAGTTTGTTGGAATTTTGTGGAAAATAGATTCTTTAAATGTTCCATGAATAAAATTAATAGTTTTGCAGCAATTGAGTTTAAAAAAGGAATGATATCGATAAAAAGTATCTTTATTTCTGAAATTTTGCTCATTACATTCAAAAGAACCTGAGTTATGATGAATCCAGTGAGATATTCCGAGACTTTATTTGACTTGAATGAATAAATCAACATTTGGGAAATTTTTTCTTTTAGTGATGATCCTATTTTTTCAAAGTTTATTTAAAACTAAATAAATAAAGAAAAAAACCTTCGTCGTCTTCTAATAAAATTGTCAAACATTCTTTCAAATTGCTTTTAATTTTGTAAGAAATGTTATCGAAACCAATTGTTGTTAGGATATTAGAAAGAATATTAGCTTTAAATTCAATTGTCACTTGGGGAATCTTATATCTTTTCGTTTTTAATCTATTTGATAAAAAAATGCTTGCAGACTCTTTGATAAAATCTAAAAAAATGCTTTTATATCACTGCTGATAAAAAGAATACCATTCACATGTTCTCCTGCAATTATTTTCAATAAAGTGTTAGCCATTTCCACTGTTTTATTGGCCAACTTGTTTAATTCAATTTCCGCTGAGACTCGATCTTGATCTTTGACTGACCGGAAAGTGAGTTCTAATAAATTAATCACCAAATTAATTTCAAGAGTTTCGTCCATTTTTATATAAATGTTTATATGATTAAAATCTTTTTGTTTTGTGTTTTTAAATATAAAAAATAGAAATTTAAAACATAAAAAAATGGAAAATCGCCAATTAAATAAAGAAAAATTTATACTCTTTGAAATTTTCGTTAAAATGCAATAAATGCAAATTTTTTAAAAAAAAAAAAAGATAATTTGCAAAAAAAAACAAAACAAACTCTTCTAAATAAAATAAAAAAAATTCAAAATATAAATAAAAAAAATATCTCATAAAGAAAAGAAAAAAAAAAAATACCATGAATACATTGCGACAAAGCACTTCTGAAAATATTCTGGATAACATAGAAAATTTACTAGAAAAATCTCCAGAAAACAAATTGACTTTCTCATCTGAAGAAAAGATCCCAATTTCTGAGGAAATCACCTTTAAAACTGATCAACTAATCAAAGAAGACCCAAAATGTTGCCTGGATTTAATAAAAGAATTATTCAAGAATTCTTTGTTGACAAATTCTTCAAAAAATGAACACTTGTTGAATTTGAAAAAACTAATAGCTGATATTCTTCAACAAAATGATGAAAAAAACTTCGTTTTATATTTTGATGAGATTTTTTTTGAAAAATTAGAGGTTTTGACTGAAAAAAAAGAGGTTTTTCAATCTATTGAGATCATAGAGATGATAATTTCTTTAATTTCTTCCCAGAAGTTATTATTAATGATAAATGGAATGAAGGAAAATAGGAGAATTTTCACTATGCTTTTAAATTATTTGATGTCAATTAATGAATCACTTAATTTCAATACTATAGGCATTGCTGTTCGCTCAAGTTTAAGGTTTCTATTGGAGTTCCTGAAGAAAAACAGTTAATTTTTTTTTGTTTATTAAAAGATTTGAATATTTTTTTGAAAAAAAGGTTATATAAAGAAAGAAAATGAAAAATTGATGGAAATTTATGAGAAAATCTGTTTGCCTTTCAAAATAAATGAAGAGGTATACCTAAAAAAAAATTGCTTTCACTAAAAATTGTTTAGGATTCATTTAATTTAGACAAATTCTTGAACACATTGGATAAATCAGATAGAAAGAAATATGATATTTTGAACTATCTCAATTATATGATGTCTAATTGCGAATCTTATCACCAACAACTCTTTGTAAATATTTTTTTTTTCTTTCAAAAAATCTTAAAAACTTGAAGATCTTCACTGAAATCGTTGATAAAATATTTGCACAATTGATTAAAATCCATTCGAATTACAATGCTGAAGCTGATTCAAAAAAGATTTTCTTATTAGATGATGTTTTTTAATATTTTAATCAAATTCACCATGAATTTTTTAATTTTTCTAAAATAGCTTATGGGCATATACGAAAGGATTGTGTTCCAAAATGAATATTATCTAACATTGGATCAAAATTATATTCATGAAACCAAAATATATTGCTTAAATTTTGAGAAATCCATCTTGCAAATGTATCCTAAAATTTATTATAATTTAGCGAGAATTATGAATGAAATCTTATTGATTCCTTTTGAATTAAAACTGCAAAAACGAGGCTTAAATTTAATGAGAAGATTTTATAATTTATACCCAAATTTAAGAGAACACATAGTCAACCCTTTGAAAGTTTTATTGAGCAATATCTCTTTATTTGCAGAGAATTCCAATGAAACAAAAGATGCAGCGATTTTCCTTTATCAACTTTTGCAAAATAATGAAAATAAAGACTTTGTTGATATGTTGAAAAACAATGAAAATTTAAAATTCATCAAAGAAAGCAAATATTTCTCAATTAAAGCTATGAGTTATCCACAAGAAATCGATACCATTTATAATATCAGATCATTGAATTTGAATTGCTTCTATTCGAATAAAAAAATTATTGATGCTGAGAGTTCTTTCTACATAAATCTGTTTATTAAACATGAACATTCTTTGATTTATTGGAAGTTCACAACACTTCATTATGATATAGGGTTCGGATTATACAAGTTTAATGTTTTGGAAGATGTTCCTGTTTCTAAAATCGATGAATACACCAAGAATGGAAAAATTGAGTGTGTTATACAAAACCAAAGAGTTTTTTCAAATCAATCATATATAACAGTGAAAAATTTAAAAAAAATTTACATTTTTAAAATATTGTCATATAAATTAATTTTTTATATTTTAGGGTGCAACTTTAATTATTGCTGCTGGATTGTATCGACTGATTTTTGTAAAAATTTTTTGATTTAGTGTTAAATATGGGTTTTTAGGATAATTCTTATTCCTTTTGGAGAGCCAAAACACTTTTCTACAGTGTGCATTTGCTTGAGAAAAAAAGAAATTATATTAGAAAACATTAATTAATTTTTTTTAACGAAAAAAAAAAAATTGACTAATAATTGGTTTAAAAATTAATTTTTGTTTTGCAAAACATTTTTTTTTTTTAATTTTTTCTCTTTGCACAAATTTTCTTTTAACATTTTTTAATTAATTCATTGTTTTTTTTTTTTTAAAAATGAAATTTCATTGAAAGAAATTAAATGACTTAATTTTAAAAGACCTGATTTTTCATAATTAAAAAAATCAAAATTTAACCCCAAAAAAAAAAATGCTCATAATTTTTTTATTTTTGCTTGCTCTTCTTCATCATGTAAATTCACAAAAAATCACTGAAATTTCTCTCAGCCACCCTCTCAACGGCTCAATCATCTATGAGAACTCCTCTGAAAAAGCATCAGCTAGTTATTACAAATTTTATCTGAATTCATTTATTGATTACCCTGAGTTATTAATAATGGCTTTCCCATTTTCCAAATATTCTGATCCAGACCTTTTTATTTCTCAAAAGAATGAATACCCCTCAACATTTTTAACGAGCGAAAAGATATGTTATTCTACAGGCCTTGACATATGTGCATTGACTTTAAATGATTTGATTTTAGATGCTTGGATCTACATTGCCATTGTGTGTTATCGTAATTGCTCTTATAGTTTAAGAATCGATGCTTCATATTTGAATGAAAGCCTTTATTTGAATAATCCAAGTATCTTGAAATTTTCAGAAACTTCGAGTAAAATCATGAGGTTTTATGTATCAGAAATACCAAAGAATTCACATATTTTGTTAGCAACTATTCCTTTAAATCCTGAAAGTTTGAATGAAACATTTCACATTTATTTGAAACAAGGCAATCAAGTGCCTAGTTCTTCAAACAATGACTATTCTCCCTCTCAGATCTGGCATCAAGGGAAAGGGTTCTCTCTTTCTCATTTAAATCTATCTCCTCATTTTCTTTATAATTGTAATTATACCCTGTTAGTAGAGGCATTTCAAGGGGCTTTTCTTTTAATGACAGCAACACTTTATAATGAAATTAGAACAATTAATCTTAATATTAGGGTAAGAGATATTATACAAGAAAATGAAATACATTATTATGAATTGAAGCTCGCAGAATTTGACCTATTTAATCTACAAAACACAAGTCTTATTTTTAAAATGAGGGTATATTCTGGTGATCCTGACCTCTATATTCATTATGACTCGCGACCTGAAGAATTAGCTCAATATGAATGGGTTTCTTTGGAAATTGGCTCGGAAGGAATAGCAATAATGCAATCAAATCTTCAAGTTTTAAACGCATCAGGCATGGCTTATTATATAGCCATTCAAGGCAAGATGTCTGGAGCTTATGAATTTGAGGTTTTTCCAAACATCCAAGAAATCAATGTTATAAACTTTGAAGAAACCATCAGTGGAATGGTTCTGAACGGGGAGTCTGTAAACTACAGACTATCAATAAATGGATATAATTCTTCGGATTTGATAGTGGAAGCCATCACAAAAGCAGGGAATATAAGGGTTTATTTAAGTTTATGCTGTGAGAAGAAATTATGTAAGATTTTAGACAAAAATCAGAGTTTTCTTGCTTATGAAAATAATGATGTAGTAAAAATTTTGAAATTTCATCATAATTCATCTGAATGCTCGAATTCTAATAAAGATAAAGAGTATAATAAGTGTTATTATGCAATTTTGATAGAAGGAGCCAATCAGGTACAGAAAACCTCAAGATACAGCCTGTCGATAAAAAGAAAGGATAAACTGCAAGATTTAAAACCAAATGAAGTTGTTCGAAATCAGTTAATGCAGCAGGAAACTATTTTTTATCAATATTCTATTTCAAATGCGGATATGATAAAATCTATGCAGTTTCAAATAAATTTGATCGCTGGAGATGCTATAATATACTATTCAAAAACAATTTCTTTCCCTAATAGCACATACCATGATAAAATGATAAATTATGCAGATTTCATAGATTTAACCTTTAATCAAGCAGATATTTCTGCAGGCAATTATTATTTGTCTATTGAAGCTCAAACACTTCTTGACTATATGATAATTGTTCTTATAGAAAAAGAAGGGGGAAATAATACAAAACCCACCTATATACAGTTATTGGAAAGCCAACCAATGAAATTCCAATCCGAAGATCTCAACAAGCAATTTTTCTTCGAAATTTATGCAGATTTCCATGATTCTAATGGAAGTATCTTTATTAATATGAAACCTATTTGGGGATTTTTTGTCGCATGGATCTTAGAAATCAATAAGAATAATACATTAAAGAACCCTTCTGAGGATTATCATGATTATACTATTGATGAAGAGCAGGTTTTAACGATTAAATCTAAATCAGGAGTGCTTGTATATAGAATAATGATAGAAATTGATGGATTTCTGAAGAAAAGACCAGATCTTATTAGCCAATTTCTCAATTATCAGTTTTCTTTGATGTATACGACCTCTGAAAGCATCATTTATTTGAGGTTTGATGAGAGTTATTCTGATAGTTTATTAGAAAATCAAAGACGTTTTTTTAGAATAAAATATGATAAAAAAGAAAATAACTTAAAAATTCAATATAAAATCGATAATAATGACAATAATTCTGATCTAAAATTTTGGATTTCTTTTGAGGAAAATAACCTTTATCCAAGTTATTCTCTACATGATTTTGAATTAAACTCATCACAAAAGACTCTTACTTTTAATAATGACACTTTAATGAGATACTGCAAGGAAAAAAACATTTGCAATATGTATATAGGAGTTGAAAACTTCTTAGAAGTTCATTATTCAATACTTATTTTAAGAGATTTCTCTTCTTTTACATTGAAAGATGGAGAAATTGCCAGCAGGCCTCTCTTGAATAAAGATGAATACTACACTTTCTCTTATAAAATCACCACAAATAACTCCTTATCAATATTTTTCTCATCTTTTGATTTAAGTTATTTCCTTTATGCTTCAATCCTGAAGAAAAATGACTCTTTAAATTACCCAAATTTCCTAAAAAATGACTATTTTTCACATGGTTCTTCCCAATTCTTTTCAGAAGTCATTATTCCTTCGAAAACACTTCAAAAGAACCAATGTTTTATCAAAGGACAAAGCAATAATTGCATTCTTCTAATAAATATAACTGCTATGAAAAATGATAAAATCAACAAAAACCATACGGAATTTCAAATACTTGTGTCTTCTATTATCACTCCTTTAAAAGAAGCTATTCCTTTGACGAGTTCTTTAGAAGAAGGAATGATCAAATATTTCTCGATATCAATCACTGATCCCAACGTTGAGTCGCTTATTATTTCGGTAAGTCCTTTGGGTGAAGGAGATCCCGATATCATTGTCTCAAAAGGAAAAAATAAAAGACCAACATTTGACTCTTATGATTGGAAAATGGCCTCTTTGAAAGGTGACCAATTGAAAATCAGTAAAGGAACCTCTGAAAAAACAATGAACATGAAAGGAACCTATATTATAGGTGTATTTGGATTTACTGGTTGTTCTTTTATCATTAATGGTTTGTATTCCAAAAGTGTTCAGTCCGTGAACGCTGGATATTTCACAGAGATTTTATTCGAAAATGTTGGGGATTATCAATTATTAGAGTATTTTCATTGGGGGGAGAAAGGCTTCAAGGTTTTAGGGGTTATAGAGACTGGAGATGCGATGATTATAATGAATTCCTTTGTGGATGATCAAAATAATGAATATATTCAATCCTTCCCTCAAATTGATTCTAAAATATGGGATAGTAAATCTGTCAATAGAGACATAATCATGGTTGAAACTAATGAAAAGAATTATTGTTCAAATTGCCTTTATTTGTTGAATGTGATCGCTTTTAAGGTTCCTTGCAAGCTCTCTGTGCTTATTGAAGAAAACATGGTGTATTCCCACATTCCAAATGACAAACGCATTAATGATTTTATTATAACTGGGGATCAGAGTCTTTATACTTATAAGACAAACACGGGATTGATGGAAATGAATCTAGTGGTTCTTGCAGGAGAAATTGCAGTTTTTATTGGAGAAAAGGATGGGGAATGGGTACATAGATACGGGAAAGAGAACTTTACTGCGAATCATTTGACAGTAAAATTAGGCAAAAACTTTGAATTAGTGGATTATTTCATAAATGAGAGTAATGAATTGCGAAACAATCCAAGAGATTTCTATGTTTTAATCAGAGGAATTATGAATGCTAATTGTTCATTACGTTTTTCCTCAGCAAATCAATTGAAGATTCTGAGGTTTGGAGTCACTGATTATGCCGTTATAGGCCCTGAAGACACTCAAACCTATCGTTTTTCATCACATTTCATCAATGAAACTGTCAGTATTTTGATAGTAAATAATAATATAACTGATCACAATCGAGAAAATCTACCAACTATTCAATTGACTTCCTTTATACACGACATTAACACTGAAATCCCTGTGGATTTAAAGGATATTTCTATAAGACCAGGCTCAATTCTTTTGAAATTTCAATCCGAGGCTAAAGCTTATAATATGAAAATCATTAATAAACATACAAATGAATCACTTTCGTATACTTTATTAATAAATGCTAAAGATGCTGAAATTATTGATACGGGGTCTGAAGAACGATTAATGGTTTTAGGTCTTAATCAAGCACATATTTATGAATTATATTCATTAAAAAACCTTAGTTTATATGTAGAAGTGATCGAATGCTTCGGGAAAGTAAAACTGCAAGCAACACAGTCTTATTTGAATACTGTCAGCAATGAATATGATTGGGATTTTCAATATCCGTATGATAATAATCATATTCTGACGAGATTTAATGTGAATAAAGGCCCGGTGTTTTTACAAGTGAAATCTATTGCAAGAGATGAGGACTTTAATGAGGATTCACTTTATTTAATCAGGACTTTTATGGTGGATCGAGGAGAAAAAATACCACAAGAATCATTTTTTCCTGGAAATTCAGGCGTTTTTTCATGGAAATTCAATGAAGAAAATGTGATGTTTGTGGATTTTTCGACTATAGAATGTATAAATTCATGTAGAAATGCTAGTATGGGAGGCTTTAAAGTGCTTTTGATATCATATACATTACATATTACAAGAGATATGAGATTATTGAATAGCTATGGCCGTTGTGATTTAAATATTGCAGAAACTAGGAATTATGAGAAAATAACACAGAGTTTTGAATATGAAAAACACCCTAAAAAATCACAATTTAACAACTATTTAAATAGAAATGAGACGTTTTTTATTAACATTATTGCAGAAGTTTGGGGGTATTATCCCAATCTAAACAATTTTCAAGGGTTTAAAATTCTATACAAACAACAAGAAGTGATCAATTTAACAAAAGAACAAATTGTATTTGAAATGAAATATTTGATAATAGTCGGGATAGGGTTGGTTTTGATGGGGATTTTTATAGGATTATGCTGTTATTATAGAAAAAAGAATAAAAAATTGGAAAAAAAAGTATTTGAGTTGGTGAATATTAATGCAGAATCAGGAGAAATTTTTGAAGCGAATAAAGCAGATAAAAATGATCATATTGAGTATAAAGATTTGCTTCGAGAATAATAATTTATTGGCCAAAAATGATAAATAAAGCTTTAAACAAAAACAGTTTGTTGAATTCAAGCAAACAAACATTTTTAGTTTTTTTTAAATTTTTTAAAATATTCAAATAAAATCATGGAAGCCAAAGGATTTTCCAGAAGTCCCAACGTTTTTTCTCCATCTGAAGAATCCCCTATTCTTATCATGAACATAGACATCGGTCGCGGCTCCTTTGAACAATTAATTATCCGGAAAAATGAGAATATAACGCAAGCTGCTACAAAATTTTGCTCAAAATTCAATTTGAATAAAAATTTGTCTGAGATTTTGATCACAAATATAGAAAATAATTTGAAAGATCAAGAAAATGAAGAATTTTTCCAAGAAAACCCAGGAAATATTTCAATAACGCATGAAAAAA
>JFJP01020630.1_pt1 | contig 11757 bp, 8 predicted proteins | sample 431651 | NCBI WGS metagenome assembly JFJP01 (sample SAMN02602958, study PRJNA72255) | Microbial mat metagenome, whole genome shotgun sequencing project. | biome: fresh water; feature: sink hole; material: water; isolation source: purple microbial (photo- and chemosynthetic) mats found in... | reverse complement strand
CTGGTCGGCCGCACCGACCTGCTGGAGGTCGATGAGGCGCTGAAGCACTGGAAGTCCAAGGGTCTGGACTACAGCAAGCTGCTGATGAAGCCGAAGGCCGGCGAGGGCGTGCAGACGCGCTGCTGCGTGAGCCAGGACCACAACGTGGACAAGGTCCTCGACCGCAAGCTGATCGAACTGGCCAAGCCGGCCCTGGAGAAGAAGGAGAAGGTGGTCATCGACCTGCCGATCCGCAACAGCGACCGCACCTGCGGCGCCATGCTGTCCGGCCGCATCGCCAAGGCGCATGGCCGCGACGGCCTGCCCGACGGCACGATCACGATCAACCTCAAGGGCGCCTGCGGCCAGAGCTTCGGCGCCTTCCTCGCGCCCGGCGTCCACCTGAACCTGATCGGCGACGCCAACGACTACGTCGGCAAGGGCATGGCGGGCGGTCGCATCGTCATCCATCCCGAAGCCAAGGTCGGGTACCGCTGGGATGAGAACGCGATCGTCGGCAACACGGTGCTCTACGGTGCGACCGGTGGCGAGGTGTACTTCGCCGGCATGGCCGGCGAACGCTTCGGCGTGCGCAACTCGGGCGTCAATGCGGTGATCGAAGGCGTCGGAGACCACGGCGCCGAATACATGACCGGTGGCATGCTGGTATGTCTCGGCCGCACCGGCCGCAACTTCGCCGCCGGCATGAGCGGCGGCCTGGCCTTCATCCTCGATGAGGACCGCAAGTTCACCACCCGCTGCAACGCCGGCATGGTCGATCTCGAACAGGTCACGGCCGAGACCGACGGGGTCGGTGAGCTCAAGCAGCTGATCGAGAACCACGCCCGCCTCACCGGCTCGCCCAAGGCGAAGCAGGTGCTCGAACAGTGGCCGGGCGTGCTCAAGAAGTTCGTCAAGGTGTTCCCGCGCGAATACCGCCGCGTGCTGCTCGAGCGCGCGAAGAAGGGTGCGACCACCAGGCTCACGAAAGCTTAGAGCTTTGAGCTTGGAGCTTTGAGCCCGCAGACCCTACCCGATCCCAAACAACACACACTCTCTGCTACGAAAGGTTCGAGCTCTAAGCTCTAAGCTCTAAGCTCGAAGCTAATCCCATGGGCGACCCCAAAGGCTTCATGACCCACACCCGCCGGCAGGCGAAATACCTGCCGGTGCCGGAGCGCCTCGCCAACCACGAGGAGCACATCGAGATCCTCCCCGAGGAGGCGATCCGCACGCAGGCCAGCCGCTGCATGGACTGCGGCGTGCCCTTCTGCATGACCGGCTGCCCGTTGGGCAACATCATCCCGGACTGGAACGATCTGGTCTATCGCGGACGGTGGAAGGCGGCGTTGAAGGTCCTGCACGCGACCAACAACTTCCCCGAGTTCACCGGCCGCATCTGCCCTGCCCCGTGCGAGAACTCGTGCGTCCTCGGCATCAACGAACCGCCGGTGACGATCAAGCTGCACGAGGTCTCGATCGTCGACAAGGGCTTCGAGATGGGCTGGATCAAGCCCGAACCGCCGGCCGTGCGCACCGACCGCACGGTCGCGGTGATCGGCGGCGGACCGGCCGGCCTCGCCGCCGCGCAGCAGCTCAACCGCGCCGGACACAACGTCACGGTGTTTGAGAAGGCCGATCGCGCCGGTGGCCTGCTGATGTACGGCATTCCGCACTACAAGCTGCGCAAGGAGAAGGTGCAGCGGCGCATCGACCTGCTGGCCGCCGAAGGCATCACCTTCCGCTTCGGCTGCACGGTCGGCACCGACATCACCTTCGCACAGTTGAAGAAGGACTTCCACGCCATCGTGATCAGCACCGGCGCCGAGGCGCCGCGCGATCTGCCCGCCCCGGGCCGCGATCTCGATGGAGTCCACTACGCCATGGAATTCCTGCCGCAGTCGAACCGCGCCAACTGGGGCGACGCCGACATCGCCGCCCTGCACCCGAAGAAGCAGAAGATCTGGGCCCAGGGCAAAAAGGTCATCGTCATCGGCGGCGGCGACACCGGCAGCGACTGCATCGGTACCAGCCTGCGCCAGGGCGCGACCAGCGTGACCAACTTCGAGCTGATGCCCTGTCCGCCCGAGAAGCGCACTGCCGGCAACCCGTGGCCGCAGTGGGCACGCATCCAGCGCATCAGCTCCAGCGTCGAGGAGATGACCGAAAAGGGCGGCAAGGTGCACTACAGCCTCGCCACCAAGGAGTTCTTCGGCAAGGACGGCAAGGTCACCGGCCTCAAGACGATCGATCTCGACTGGTCGAGCGGCAAGCCGGTCGAGAAGCCGGGCACCGAGCGCACCTGGGAGGCCGATCTGGTCCTGCTGGCGATGGGCTTTCTCGGACCGAAGCGGGGCGGCCTGCTTGAACAGAGCGGGGTCGCCCTCGACGAGCGCGGCAACGTCAAGACCGACGCCAAGACCCGGCAGACCTCGGTTCCCGGTGTCTTCGCAGCTGGCGACGCCCGGCGTGGCCAGTCGCTGGTGGTGTGGGCCATCTCCGAAGGCCGTGAGGTCGCCCGGGCGGTGGACGAGTACCTGACCGGCAAGCCGAGCCTGCTGCCCAGCGTCAGACTGGACGCTTTCCAGTACTGATCCTCGATTCCTCTGTTCACACGGAGGAACGGAGGGAACGGAGATCGCACGCGGGACTTGCGCTGATCGGGTCGCTCATCGAAGGATGGTCGTCCCCCCCCGACGTAAACTGTTTCGCCTCCGTTACCTCCGTTCCTCCGTGTGAATCCAATGGGGCAGTCCAGGCCGGTCCGCGCTGCAAGCTGCGGCTTGGCATCCCTGCCGGCGCTTGGCATAGTACCGGCCATGCGTCCGCTGCTCCTGTTGTGCTGTCTGCTTGGACTGCTCCAGTCGGCCGAACTGGAGCATGTCAAGCTGCAGCTCAACTATTTCCATCAGTTCCAGTTCGCCGGGTATTACGCCGCCGACCGCAATGGGTATTTCACCGATGAAGGGCTGGCGGTTGAGATCGCCGAACTGGCGCCCGATATGGAAGCCGAACACGAGGTGCTCAACGGCCGAGCCCAGTTCGCGATCTACAGCGCCCGGATCATCTCGGACTGGGCGGTTGGACACGACCTGGCACTGGTTGCGATCATCCACCAACGCAACCCTGATGTCCTGCTCGTCAGGGACAGCAGCCCCTGGCTTACCCTCAACGATATTCTCAGCGATCCAAAGGCCAGACTGGTAGGTCCGGTCAGCTCCAACACCCTGGAGCTGAACCTGGCCATTGCCGCCCTGGGACGCAACCCGGAGAAGGTGTTCGGCCGGCATAAGACGACTGGCGACCTGGAACGGTTCGTCAAAGGCGAAATCGATGTGCTGCCTGGCTACGCCACCAATGAACCGGCTCGGCTGCTGGAACTCGGCGTGGCCACCCGCCCCCTGCTCTACCGGGCGGATGGGCACAGTCCGTTCTTCGGCGACTCCCTGATTTGCCGTGGTGAACTGCTCCGTCAACGACCGGACCTGGTCAACCGCTTTCGGCGCGCCTGCCTGCGCGGTTGGGCCTGGGCCCTGAGCAACCAGCAGCAGGCCGTGCGCATAATCACCGAGCACTGGGCTTCGGCCTACCAGCCGAGCGGTCCCCAGCAGTTATTGAACGAGGCCAATGCGCTTGATTCCGTCATTGACCGCACGGTCATCGAACTGGGCACCATCAGCGTCCCCCGCTTAGAGGCCATCGCCAGCCAACTGCGCGCGGCCCAATTGCCCGGCCTGGTGCGACGCGAACTCATCTGGCAGCCCTCCGATCCGTCGCGCACCTGGCTCAGCCTGTCCATCTGGGCCCTGAGCATCGCCGCCGCTGCCTGCCTGATCCTGCTCCTCGCCATCGTGGTCACCCGACGCCGTCTGCTGGGCGCCACCCTGACACAGCAACGTCTCATGGACCTGGCCGAGTCATTCCTGCTGTTCCAGGCCCAGGCCGAAGGCACCTCGCGACTGCGCTTCCTCCAGGCCAGTCCGTCGGTGAGCGTCATCCTCGGCAGATCGCGCAGTTCGTACCTGTCGGATCCGGACGCCCTGCTGCGTCAGGTGGTCGGAGAGGACCGGCCAGCCCTCCTCGACGCCGTGACCGCCGCGATCAGCCAGCGGCGGGCGCTGCGACACCGCTTCCGCATCACCCATCCAGAGCATGACAAGGCACGGCATCTGCTCCTCCAGGCGATCCCGCGATACGGATCCGACCCGCTCGAATTCGATGGCATGATCCTCGACCTGACCGCCGAAGCCGACGCCGCCGAGGCGCTGCTCGAGGTCCAGCGGCGACTGCAGACCGCGCAGCGCAATGAAAGCCTCGGCCTGCTCGCCGGCGGCGTCGCACACGACTTCAACAACCTGCTTGGGGCGATCCGCGGCAACGCCGAACTGGCGATGTCGCGCCTGCCCGACACCCACGAGGCCCGGCCCCGGCTGCAGCGCGTACTGCAGGCCTCTGACCGTGCCGCTGGATTGGTGCGGCAGATCCTCGCCTATGCCGGCAAGGGGACGATCGAGGTCCGCCCGATCAACCTGGTCGAGGAATGCAAAGTGCTGCGCGACCTGCTCAAGCACGCGATCCCGGCCAACGTGCGCCTCGAACTGGACAGCCCGCCGATACTGCCCGAGGTCCAGTTCGACCCCGCCCAGCTGCAGCAGGTCCTGGTCAATCTCATCGTCAATGCCGCCGAGTCCTACGATGGGGCCGACGGCGTGGTCGCCATCAAGCTGGCCTCGCTGCCTGGAGATCCCGCCTGCATCGCGGTCGAAATCTCCGACCGGGGCTGCGGCATGAGCCAGGAAACCCAGGTGCGGATGTTCGAACCGTACTTCACCACCAAGAAGACCGGACATGGCCTGGGATTGGCCGCCGTGCAGGGCATCATCACGGCCAGCGGTTCGCAACTGCTCTGCACCTCCCGGATCGGCCAGGGCACGACCTTCACGCTGCGCATCCCGCTCATGGCCAGGCGCAATCCCCAGGTCAGGGTGGAGAGTCCGCGGCCGGTTGCCGGCAAGCATGTCCTGGTCGTCGATGACGATGAACTGATGCGGGATACCGCCAGCCAGATGGTGCGCGAACTCGGCTACGTCGTCGATAGCGTCTCGGGCGGGGAGGAAGCCCTGCGCCGCCTGTCCGACCCGCAACGGCCCTACGTCGCGGTGATCCTCGACTGCGCCATGCCCGACCTTGACGGTACCGAGGTGGCCCGCCGGTTGCGTGCCGCCGAGGACAGGCTGCCCCTGGTGCTGTGCAGCGGCATGGTCGAGGCGAACCGGATCGGAACCGGCATCCTCGACCGCCGGACCCGCTTCCTCGCCAAGCCCTTCTCCAAGGCGATGCTCGACCGGACTCTGCGCCTGCTCCTCCGCCCGGATGGCGAGGACGACAGTTCCAGCAGCACCTTCGCCTCGATGCAGCGCGAAAGCAGCGTGTTCCTTTCGATTCGCGGCAACCGCAATCCAGGGCCGGGACCGCACCCCTGAGCGGGGCCAGGCTTTCGCTTGCCCACGGCGAGGGTACTGCTCCCCTGACCGCATGCGGAACCTGGCGATCTTCGACCTCGACGGGACGCTGGTGGACAGCCGACGCGACCTGGCCGATGCCGGCAATGCGGCGCGCAACGCCGTCGGTCTGCCCCCCATTCCGGTCGAGGCCATCGTCCCGATGATCGGTGATGGCGCCGGTAAACTGATCGAACGGTTGACCCCGGATGGCGAGGCGCAGATCCGCGCCTCGGCCATGGCCGCCTTCAAGGCTGACTACGCCACCCGCCTGACCCGCCATACGGCATGCTATCCCGGCATTCCCGAGGCGGTCGAGGCACTGCGTCGCACAGGCTGGCTGATCGCGGTGGCGACCAACAAACCGGCGGTGTTCGCAGAACCGATCTGCCGCGCCCTCGGACTGGCCTGCGATGCGCTGCGCGGCGGCGAAGGCATCAAGAAGCCAGATCCGGCGATGTTGCATGAACTGATGGAAGAGCTGCACACCACTCCCGACCGCACCTGGATGATCGGCGACCACCATACCGACCTGATGGCTGGGGCTGCCGCAGGTGTGCGCACCGTGCACTGCACTTGGGGCTTCGGCCAGCGCGGGGCCGCCCCGGCCACGGCAGTCGCGCATGCCCCCGCCGATCTGCTCCGGCTGCTCGATGCCTGAACCCCTCCTCGTCCGCGACGTGGACGGCTATCCCATCACCCCCGAGACGGTGCTGGCCGCCTACCGTCAACGCTGCTTTCCGATGGCCGAATCGCGCGGCGGACCGATCGCCTGGTATCGGCCGAACCGCCGCGCGATCATTACCTGGGACCGCTTCGCCATCCCGCGCAGCCTGGCCAAGGTGTTGCGCCGCGAGCCCTACCGCCTGACCGTCGATCGCGCCTTTCCGGCGGTCATCGCCGCCTGCGCCGAACGCAGCCAGACCTGGATCAGCCACGATGTCGAGGCGCTCTATGGCGCCCTGCACAGGCTTGGCCACGCGCATTCGGTCGAGGCGTGGGATGGAGAGGAGCGCCTGGTCGGCGGGCTCTACGGCCTGGCGATCGGCTCGTGCTTCTGCGGTGAAAGCATGTTCCACCGCGCCGATGACGCCGCCAAGGCCTGCGTCGTGCATCTGGTTTCGCTTCTGCGCCAGGCCGGCTTCCGCCTGCTCGACTGCCAGCAGCAGACCCCGCACATGGAGCGCTTCGGCGCCTACGAGGTCAGCGACCGCGAGTATGCCCGGCTGTTCAACGCCTGCGACGGATCCTTGGCCTGGCCCGCGTCTAGCGCCGGCGGAATCGCCGGCGGATGACCGGACGCACCAGCGGCTTGCCGACCGCGAGCCGGTCGAGCATCGTGCCGACCTCGGTAGCGCTGCGCGGGCGTTCCTGCGGATTCTTGCGCACCAGCTTGCCGACCAGTTGCACCATGCTGGGGCTGATTCCCGGCACGAGGGTGCGCAGATCCGGGGGCGGGCGCGAGAGGTGGGATTGGACCACCTCGCGGGTGGAGCCTTCGAACATCGGCCTGCCGGTCAGCAGATGGAATGCGGTGGCACCAAGGGCGTAGAGGTCGGCCCGCCCGTCGATCGTGCCACCACGCGCCTGCTCGGGCGCGACGTAGTGCGGACTGCCGAAGATGCGCTCCTGATGCGCCACGCCATCGGCTGAGATCGGCGCCGCGATGCCCAGATCGGCGAGCTTGTAAGTCCCTTCCTCGCCAAACAGGATGTTGTCCGGCTTGACGTCGCGATGGACCAGACGGTTGGCCTCGGCGAAGGCCAGGGCGGCGCAGGTGTCGGCGAGGATGCGGCGTACCGCCTCCTCTTCGAGCGGACCGTTGTCGCGCAGCAGATCACCGACCGATCCGACCATCAGTTCCATGACCAGGAAATACCACGTGCCCGACGAGATGACGTCATGCACCTGGACGAGATTGGGATGGTTCAGCGCCCCGGCCCGGCGCGCCTCGGTGAGGAAGGCCTGGACCCGTTCGGGGTCGCTGGCGAATTCCGGGGCCAGCACCTTGATCGCCACCGGACGGTGCAGGGCGACCTGGGTGCCCTTGTACACCGCGCCATAGCGGCCACGCCCAAGCGGTTCCTCGATGGCGAAGCCGGAGATGCGCGCCCCGATCAGGGGGTCGGGCCCACAGGCCTCGTCCTCGAGGGTGAACTGACTGGAGCCCACACGCAGCCGGTCGCCGGGACGGATCACCGACTTGGCCACGCGGGCGCCGTTGACGAAGGTGCCGTTGCGACTGGTCAGATCCTCGACCACCCAGTCCTCGCCGACCTTGAGCAGGCGGCAATGAACCCGGCTGATCTGCCCATCGACGATCGCCACCTTGGCCAGGTCGGCGTCCCGGCCGATGACCAGGGGCAGTTGGGCATCATTGAGGTCGATGGCGGTGCTCGACCCGTCGGTGGAATGCATGACCAGCCGCATGTATCCCGGCATCATGGCAGGCTCCCCAGCCCGGGCCAGTGGCAGGTGTTCCCTCGGCGCATGACTGGGTTAGCCTCCCAGTCTCCGAGGAGGATGGATGGCCTACGACGCATGGTTCCGCGACGCCGAGACCGGCACCGGACGCTGGGAACTGGACGAGATCGTGTACCGCAGCCCGACCGGCGGCCTGCTTGAGGTGGCGCATGACCTGACGCTGCTCAAGACCCGCTCGGCCGCCGCGTGGATGCGGCTGTGGGACACGCGCTACAAGCGCACCCAGTGGCCCTACGGCTCTGGCGTGTGGGGTAAGAAGGAACTGGTCCTGCCCAACGTCCCTGATGAACATGTCGTCTCGCTCGACGAGGGCGGCACCAACCTGTTCTGGGCCGAGCGCTTCGGCCGCGAGATCGGCCTGCCCGACCTGTGGGTGAAGCAGTGCGGCGTCAGCCATACCGGATCATTCAAGGATCTCGGCATGACCGTGCTGGTCAGCCAGGTCAACCACATGATCAAGAGCGGCAAGCGCCAGATCCTCGGCGTGGCCTGCGCCTCGACCGGCGACACCAGCGCGGCGCTGGCGGCCTACTGCGCCGCTGCCGGCCTGCCCGCCGTGGTGCTGCTGCCGCGCGGCAAGATCAGTGCCGCGCAGCTGATCCAACCGATCGCCAACAACGCCCTGACCCTGGCGCTGGACACCGACTTCGACGGTTGCATGCGCCTGGTGCAGCAGCTCACCGAGGACAAGAAACTGTACCTCGCCAACTCGATGAACTCACTGCGCGTCGAGGGCCAGAAGACGGTCGGCATCGAGATCTGCCAGCAGTTCGACTGGGAAATCCCCGACTGGATCTTCATCCCCGGCGGCAACCTCGGCAACGTCAGCGCGCTCTACAAGGGCTTCGAGGAGATCCGCGAACTGGGCATCATCTCGCGCATCCCGAAGATCGTGTGCTGCCAGGCCGAGGCGGCCAATCCGCTGTACCGCGCCTATGCCTCGGGCTGGAAGGAGTTCCATCCGATCACCGCGCAGGCGACCCAGGCGAGCGCCATCCGCATCGGCGATCCGGTGAGCCGGCCCAAGGCGATGAAGGCGCTGATGCAGCACGGCGGCGCGGTCGAGCAGGCGAGCGAGCAGGAGCTGGCCGACGCCAGCGCCCGCGCCGATCGCACCGGCCTGTTCAACTGCCCGCATACCGGCGTGGCGCTGGCCTGTCTGCTGAAGTTCATCGCGCGCGGCGAGATCAAGCGCACCGACCGGGTGGTGGTGGTCAGCACCGCGCACGGCCTGAAGTTCACCGAAAGCAAGGCCGCCTACCACTGCGGCGGCAACCTGCCCGGGGTCACGCCGCACCACGCCAATCCGATGGTCGAGCTGCATGCCGAACGCCAGGCGGTCTATGACGCGGTGATGCGTCACATGGAGCGGACCTTCGGATGATGGCGGTCGAGGCTAGAGGCTGGAGGCTGGAAGCTGGAGGCCCAAGGACAACACGGGGGCCGGCCTTTCTCCTCGACGATGTGTTGTCTGGTCAGCCTCCAGCCTCTAGCCTCCAGCCTCCAGCCCTGCTCATCGCCGTTCTCCTCCTGGTGTGCACGCTGCTGCGCAGCAGCGAAGAACTGGTCTGTCGGGGATTCGCAGCCACGGATGCGGTGGCGGCTGTCATCGGCCACACCGGCTCCCTGCTGCCGCTCGGCCCAGACCTTGCCGACCGGCGTGGACGCCGGCTGTGGTTCGCCCTGCCCGACCGCGCCGCCGACCCGGCTCGCCAGGCGCTGGCGCACGGCCTGGGCTGCTGGTGGAGCAGCGCCGGTCTCAGCGGCGAGCGACGCCTGACCGGCAGCGCTGCCGAGGTCCGCACCTATCCGGCGCTGCCCAACCCGCTGCCAGGGGCCGAGCGCCTGGTTCGCCAGGCCCTCGATCCGTGGTTGGGGGGCAATGGCGGCCTGGCCCAGGACTTCACCACCGGCAGCTGGAACGCGACGACCTCGCCGCCCGGTCAAGCACGGCTGGAAGGTCTGCTTGCGGCGCTGGGCGATCCGCATCCCCGGGCTCCGCACCTGCTGCCCGACCCGGGGGTGCCGTCGCCGACGATGCCGCTCACCCGGTCGCCGGAGGGCAGCGACCTCGGCGCCTGGTGCATCGACCTGATGCGCGCCAGCGGGCTGGCCGTCGCGCTGGCCGCCGACGTCGATCCGCAGGCGCCAGCGATCAGCACAACCTGCCGCACCCTGGGCGAGGCGCTGGATGCCCTGTCCCGCCTCGGCCTGCACGCCGAGGTGTGGCACCGTTGCATCTCCATCTCCGTCGCAGCATCTCCTGATCGCCAACATCCGGCAGAACGCGCCGCGGTCGCCATCCTGCCGGCCGGACACCTGTGCCAGGACGCGGATCAGCTGGGCCGCCGACCGCCTGGGATTCCCCTGGCTGGCTGATCGCCCCGCTGCCGACCCGCCTCGATCTGCTGGTGATCGCCGACCCCCTCACGATCCACGCCGTGATGGAGGCGATGGAAGCGGCCGATCAAGTCGGTCTGGCGGCCTGGCTGCGCTAGTCAACTACGCGTGATGGTAGCCGGTGCCAGCCAGGATGGTCGCGGCACGGTAGAGCTGCTCGACCAGCACGAGATGCGCGAGCTGATGCGGCAGCACCATCGGGCCGAGCGACAGCTTGGCATCGGCCAGGGCCAGGCTTGGCGCGTGATGGCCATACGCGTCGCCGACCAGGAAGGCGAGCGGTCCGTGGCTGGCCGACCAGCGCTCCAGCCTCTTGGCCAGGCCCGGCGAATCGAGCTGGTCGCCACGCTCATCTAAGACGATGCGCCAGCGTGCCCCGGACGGCCACAACGGGCTGTCGCCCTTGGGCTCGCGCTCGACGATATCGAGGCGTCCGAAACGGCCGAAGCGCTTGACGTACTCGTCGCGCAGCGCCGCGACATGCGCGTCGCGCAGGCGGCCGGTCTGGACGACGGTCAGCTTCATTGCCCCGGCTGGAAGCTGGAGGCTGGAAGCTGGAGGCGCAACCTCACTCGTGCGCCGCCCTGAGATACCGGGCGCGGAATTCGGCGGCCCAGGCGGCGAAGCGGTCCTGCTCGATGGCCAGGCGCATCGCCTCCATCAGACGCTGGTAGAAGTGCAGGTTGTGCAAGGTCATCAGCATCTCGCCCAACGTCTCGCCGGCGAACAGCAGATGGCGGATGTAGGCGCGGCTGAAGCCGCCGGCGCAGGCCGGGCAGGTGCAGGCGGTGTCCAACGCGTAGCGGTCCTTGCGGAACTTCTTGTCCTTGACCCGCATCTTGCCATCCCAGGTGAAGGCGGTGCCTTCGCGGGCGTAGCGGGTCGGGATCACGCAGTCGTGGATGTCCATGCCCGCCTCGACCGAGGCGACGAGGTCTTCGGGCAGGCCGACGCCCATGAGGTAGCGCGGCCGATCGGCGGGCAGCAACGGCGCGGTATGACGCACGACGCGGGTCATCGCGGCGTGGCCTTCACCGACCGACACGCCGCCGATGGCGATGCCGGGCAGTTCGAGGGCGGCGACCTGGCGCACTGCTCGCGAGCGCAGTTCGAGATCCATGCCGCCCTGGACGATGCCGAAGAGGTGCTGGTGCGGCTGCAACTGCACCGTGGCACAGCGCTTCAACCAGCGCTCGGTGCGACCCAGGCTTTCGGCCACGTAGGCCGGCGTGGCGTCGTGCGCGACGCACTCATCAAAGGCCATGACGATGTCGGCCCCCAGGCGCTTCTGGGTGTCCATCGACGATTCGGGAGTCAGCGTGGTCGGCGCCTCATCCTGCTGGAAGACGAAACGCACGCCTTCCTCGCTGATCGTGCGCTCGGGCAGCGAGAA
>JFJP01040929.1_pt2 | contig 11758 bp, 5 predicted proteins | sample 431651 | NCBI WGS metagenome assembly JFJP01 (sample SAMN02602958, study PRJNA72255) | Microbial mat metagenome, whole genome shotgun sequencing project. | biome: fresh water; feature: sink hole; material: water; isolation source: purple microbial (photo- and chemosynthetic) mats found in... | reverse complement strand
CACACCTCAATGATCTTCCCATCCTTTGATATTAGTGCAAAGGTGACTTTCATGGAAATAAAGACATTGGCAACACCAGCATTTATCCATGTAATCGTTATATTTTCAGAAGTTGCAGCCGAAATCGTTCCGGGATATTTGGCTTCTGTGATTCGTAAATGATATCCCAGGCGGTTGGTTAGTTTCCCAACGAGGATAGAATCTTCTTTCAGGAGTTTAAGCCCGGATTCACCGCCCCGGCTTAAATCGCAGTAACTTGGTTTACCAATTTCCACACAGTCGGCTAACCGAAATCCTCGGCCTTCTTTGTCTTTTTTGCCATCCCACCAACCCAGATTCTTCATCATTTCATAATTGCCGTAGAATTCGAAGACCGCAGGCATTTTCCCGGCACAACCACTTACTTCGCTTCCATCACTATTGCCACAAATACCATCGCGGCGCAGTCCAACGCCAATTGAAACAGCCCAGTCCTGTACCGGAAGAAATTCGGCGTGTTTCCCGGTAGGTAGCTGAAGCAATGTCTTTTTAAAGGCATCGCGATGAATCTGGATGTGTTCTTTGAATTTTTCGGCTGAAATGTCGGGTTTCCCAAATGGAAACATGTGTCCTTCGCCCCAATTTCCATAGGAGCGAATGTCGATAAATGCGATGTTCGGATTTCCGTCGTAACGAGCCGCGAGCGCCTGAATAAAGGTTTTTAGTTTGTTCAGAAATACCGGATCGTCGAATACCGGAACCAACTTGTTTCCCGGATTTCCTTCGGTACTTAGTTTGGTGTTTTTTATCTCAAACGAGTCGTACCGGGCACCCGCGTCAAAAACCCATTTGGGTGATGTCCAGAATATTTTAGAATGGCTGCTTGCACACATCACGCCAAAAGCAAATTGTTTACCGACTTTTGACCATGATTGAATGGCGTTGTCGATGATTTCCCAGTGATAAATTCCTTCTTCAGGTTCTATTTCACCCCATTGAAAGCGGGAATAGCCCAACGAAGCCATTGCCAATACTTCTTTAGGCTGATTTTCTGCTTTCCCGTAAGCTACCCAGCCTTTTCCCGGATTGACAATTGCCTGGGTTGAAATGGTCGGTTTAACAACAATCATCTTTTTTGAATTGATAATTGGTTTAGCCTGTCCCCAAAAGATCAGCGAACAAAGAAGCAGATATGTTGTCAGAACCAGTCGTTTCATCGTAGAAAAAAATGTTTATTATCTTTTTACCGGAAAAGGAGCGTCGGATGGAGGAACCTGCTTGCCATCAACGGTATTGGGTTCCATTAACTCCACTCGGATACCTTCCGGATCATAGAGGTTTAATTGTCGTTTTTGGTTCTTTCCGGTTTTGGTCTCGAGGGGCTTGTTGTAATTTGGGAAATAAGCTGTTCCCATAAGTTTAGCCTTGGCCTTTTCAATGTCGGGTACTTCGAGGCAAAAATGTGGTGCGGAAGTAGGATTTAACATCAATTCCACAAAGTCGGTGCAGTCGGGCATCTTCACGTGTAACCACGACAGCACTTTACCATCAGCCGATCCACGCCAGCTTTCCTTGAATCCAAAAGTATTGCAATAAAAATGCTGAGCAGCTTCAATATCATCAACGATCACGGCTGCATGGGCAATGTGGTTCGAAATACGTGTTTCAGGGAGAAATTTTCCTTTATCGCGTACAATCCAGCCTTCGGGAGTGTATTGCTGAATTTCAATGTTGTAGTTGCGTGGATCTTTCACCGTAAATCCCAGGTTTTTTATTTGCCCATGATTAACTTTGGCGGATACTTTGATCCCTTTCTTTTCGAGATAGCTCCTCATTTCTTCGGCATCGTTTACCCTGAAAGAGATCTGATGGATGCGGTCTGATTTTTCATACCTTTTCCCATCGAATATTTCGATCCATTGCGTGTCACTTACTTTCATAAATACCAGTTGGAGCGATCCGTCATCGAGGTTATTCAGGCGACCTTGTTCCGCAAAACCCAGAAAGTCGCGATAAAAAGCCACCGATTTTTCCACATCAGTGGCTTTGACGGCAATATGGGAAATACCTAACAGCTGAGGCGCTTTTTGTCCGGCAACCTGAAATGAGCTTGTAACCAAAAATAAAACGATCAGATAATAGAGTTTTGACAGCATAGTAGATTAAATCGTTTGTCCAAAATAGGTTTTAATAATCTCGGTAAGCTTTATCTGGTTGTTCTCGTTTTTTGCTTTTTCGAGACAATCCATAAACAGATAAAATTTTAACCAATAACCTTGACTGTATTGCTGTCTGGTTGATTTAGGGTGTTTTAGCAAAGCATACCATTGGGTGTTGATTCCCTGGCTTTCTGCAAACTTCACAAAATCTGTAGCACTTTTCCAGGTGTTTTCAGCTACCTTTTTTTCGAGCTTGGCGAAATCTGCATATTTCATTCCTGAAATGTTATAAATCTTCGTCGCATCGCTGAAACCTGCATCTTTCAAGCTGAAAGAATGATCAACATTTTTGTCGCCGTCGAGGTCGAATTCAATGGTGTCGAAAAAACCATTGTTGTCGGTGTCTTTGTAACTGATCATCGGGAAAACGGTAGGATCAACCGGAGTCCGCACCGGGCCGTATCCATCGTATAAACCGCCCATTCCCTGAAAGTAAAATGCGTTTTGATCGACCCGCCAAAGACCTTTTTCGGCTCCAACCAAATGGATTTTCCCGTCTAGCGGACTGATGTAAATATTTCCTTTCCCGGAGTTATCCAAATCCCATTCGCCACGGTCGCCCACGGGATCCGACTGTGGATTGTTGTCGAGTCCACCTTTTCGGGCGCCAATGGTATACGCATCTTTTGGATCGAGCAATTCTACCCGTTCCCAACGTTCACAATCGTCGTCTTCGTCGTAAACCAACCAGGCTTCGTTCCATTTGCCACGATTGAAAACCAAATCCAGGGTTTTGTCATGGTCCGGATAAATGAATTCTTCCAGCTGTCTCATGCGTGGATCCATAAAGAATTTGTCGGCCTCGGGCAAACCTCTCAAATTGGGAAAACGATGCACCTGATCCATGTAGTCGAAACCACCACCACGGTAGGTAATTGTCATATCAAAATCGAACGGGTTAGCTGGTGAATTATCGTTGTCGAGATCGTAAGCCATGGTTACATAGTCGATTTTTCCGGTCAGGTTGGTGAGGAATTTATCTCCCGGTTTCCCGTAGGTTGGTTGATCGAGTAGTCGGAAAGCACATTCGGTTAATCCATCTTTGTCGACATCATAAAACAGGAATGGATTCTCCCAGTTCAGGCGTAAATCGTTAATGTTTTGAGGCGAAGCATGTATTTTCAGGAACAGGGTTTGTCCGGAATAATCTTCGAAAAAATCGGCTTTCCCATCGTGAATCCAGCAACGTATCTTGAAATTGTTCCAATCTACGTAATTCATTATATCATCTTTATCCAGATCCATGTTTACCATGAAATGTCCTGGACCCCAGGGTTTGTCTTTGTCTTTTTCAGTCGCAAAGTCGGAGTAGATCTGCATGTCGGCTTTCCCATCGTTGTTGGTATCCACCCAATCGATGATAACATCCGAATGACTACCGTACTTCCCATTTTTATCGATATCTGCCATCAGGCAGTCGTTGTCGATATCACCTTCGGTATCGGTAATTTTCATGTCGTCGTCATCGTCAATCCACTGCACCAAAAAACCGTTGGACGTGGTATATTTCATCAGATCGGGGTCCCCATCGTTATCCAGATCGATAAACTCGGGTTTTGAACCCGGTATTGGTTGCAAAATCCGGTAACTGTTGAGTTGGGTCTTGGCATTCCAGGACGAAGCCGTTTGTGCACTCGATTGCGCTACAACTGATAATTGCAGGCTAATGAAAAGAAGAAGCGTAGTAATTGGTTTCATTGGTGAAATATTTGTTTTTTAATATTCAAAAGGTATACAATCTACAATTCAATGGTTACACTTTCCCCGGCATAAACCGTTTGGGGCAAATCAATCGCTATTTCGGTAACACCTTTCTGGTTGTTCCAGAATGAGTTGAAATTGGCTCCGTTTTTTTCAATTTTTCCGCTTACGGTGACATGGATTTTTCCAAGCTTGCGCGAAGGGTCGGCAACCGAAATTTGTGTAATGGCCGGGCCATTTGTTTTAACCATCACCATGCCCGGACTTTCGATTCCAATTGTCAGACCTTTGGCAAAGGTAATTTCTCCTGAAGTATAAAATACCGCCTGGTAAATGTTTAACCCAGTATGTTTGACGGCCTGAAGTTCCGCGGTGTTGCTTAAAATCTCGATCTGACGGCCTGTCTGATTTTCCATTTCCTGTTCGGTAGCCGAAGGAACAACAATGTATTGGTAACTGGCATTGGGTTGAGCACCGTGGTCGATCCAAAGTTTGAAAACATCCATGCGAACTTCTTCTTTGGGTGAATCGGATTGACGATTAACCTTAAACCAGCTTCCAGTTTGAGTCTGGGTCGACAGGTTTACTTTTTGCGCTGTAGGGAAAATATACCCAATCCGGTCGTGCAGGATCCATTTTACCTGATCGAGCTGACGGGTACCTTTTTCGATTACCGATTTCTGATTTCCATTCATCGCAATCACATCGCCACGCAACAAACATTGATTGACAGTGGTGGCTACACTAAGTTTCGATTGTGCTGAAATACCGGTACCCAGACAAACATATTCCCGATCGAAAAAGAACCATGCTTTTTTTGCGGCCAGCGGATCGTGCGGACTTTTAAAGTCGAAAACCACCGCACCATATTTGCCATCGGTTACCGCTCCCACAAAGTCAGTCAGACCTTTTTTCTGGATTTCGTTTTCGGATGGGAGTTCGGGTTTTTGAAGAATAGTTGCACCCGGTATTTTTTGCCAGTCGTAAACCGGAGCCAGGTTGGTATATTCGTCGCCGGTTACCGAAATGTAGTTGGTTCCGTCGCCCCGGTGATGGTTCATTAAGCCTTCGCCGTTGTAGGGTTCTTCCATGTTGTTATTTCGGATCGAATGCATCCGGACTGAAGTGAAATAGTCAGGCCGTTGAAATGAAAAATGTTCGGTTTGCCAGAAAAATTTTGCATAAGATAAGCTTGGGGTTGTTTCACCATTTCTGATCTTTATAATTTCTTCCAACTCATTTTTTCGGTAATTAGTTGTTTTCAACAAGCGTTCAGGTGTTTTGGTTCCCATTGCCTGATGTCTTTCGGAACGGGTAATGTCGCGGTTTTTGGTCCCCGGATCGTCGTACTTTCCGTAAACCATTTGTTTACAGATTCCGTCGAGGTAATAGTCGATTAGTTGTTGCAGCGGTTTCTCCGAAAACTGATAGCTGGTTCCGGCAACAAAAGCTGCCCATTCGGCAAAAGCTTCGGCATAACCCAAACCGTACGAAAGTGTATTGTTTACCCGATCCTCGCGGTGGTGAAAGCTATAATCGTATTGCATTCCACGACCAGTGGCAAACTTAATTTCGCCTTCAATGACACGGATAACTTTGTTGAATTGAACTTCGTCGCGTTGGAAAAGCAGGGTTTTAGCCAGGATTCCTGCAATCTTGATACGGTCGCCACTCGGGCGTGCACCGGTGGCCGTGAGGTGCGCACGACCAACCATTGGCAATGTTTTGGCAATTTGCTCTTTGGTCAGGTCGCTATCCATAATCAGCAGCACGGTAACCAATGCGCTTGGTGTCCCAATCTGGTTGTGCCACCAGTTGTCGCAGATAAAATCGTTGGCCAGCCAATAATCAAGTGCGGAATAAAGGGTTGCCTTTAGTTTTTTGTCACCCTTCAGACCGGAGCTTTTCTTTTTATATGCCCGGCTTAGTTCAACCAGATTACCCAGATGTCGGCTATGTTGAAATCCGGTTCTCGAAACATCCACATAATCAATTCCGGGCCAGGTTCCATTTTCGCGGATTGAACTCATCAATTCTTTAACATGCTGTTCGTTCACCGTAGGAGCCATCATTTCGGCAACTACTTTTTGACGAAGAACTTCCAGCTCGCTGGTGGCACAATTGCCGCGTGACGCTGTAAAAATCAGGATGAGTGCAAATACTGATTGAATAAGTCGGTTCATTGAGCTTTGCTTTTGTGTTTGGTTTATTTCGATGCGGTTAAGGTTAATGTCTGATTTCCTTTTGCCCCCGGATTGATGAATTCGAATACAATGCGGGTAACCCCTTTGGGCCAGTATTTGCTTAACGACCGGTCTTTTACCTCAATAAATTCGATTTTAGGTTTTACGGCTTTGGCATTGTAGCTTAAGTTCAGTGTAAAACCATCGCCTTCCAGTTTTAAAAGTCCTGATTTCAGTTCCGATACTTTGCAGTAGGTAATCAGGTTCGAACTGATCGATGCTGTTGGATTTCCAACTAATTCGTACTTGTCGCTCAGGATAAAATTTTTGCCCCGGTTGAGGGTATAGCTGCGTATCCACGATTTTACCTTGGCGTTTGGAGGATAGGAACCTGCAATGTCGGTGGTAAATGTGGCTAATTTTTCGTTAGCTGTAAATGTCGAGTTTTTGGCTTTAAAGTTGGCTCCGTCTTTCTGATCAACTCCGTTAATGACGGGCAGATTGTGGTATCCCGATTGCATGGTCCAAATTTCGTAGCGACGCGAACTGAAGGTTTTTGCGTTGTATTCTTCACGTCCCAGATCAATCAGACAAGGTTTGCCATCGTAATACATCACGCAGGTTCCAATGTCGTTGTGATTGTGGCTTTCGGCATTAAAGCCGCCTTTGGCCCCGAAGAAAAATCCCTGATAACTGCCTTCTTTATCGCGGGCACCGGCAACTTCGGTATCGGGTAACCAGAAATTGGCAACCAGAGCTTCTTTGGCTTCGGCATTGCGAATCTCATTCAGCAAGCTTAGGTTTTTAATCTGGTCGCAGATTTTTCCTCCCATACTACCTTCGCCCCATTTGTTTAATTTGCCCAGATAGGCGCCAAACTGCTGCATTTGCGTATCGTTGATCGCTTTGCCATATCGGTAAACCGACGATGGACTTCCGCCGGTAGTAGCATCAGCATCGGCAAAGTTGATGAAATATGGAGCGTGAATGTTGACCTGATAAAAGTATTTGCCAATGTTTTGAATCAGTTGATTGTCGAACACATCAAATTTACCCGCCGTGGCGGTTTTTAATACTTCCAGACTTTCATACAGCAAAGCACCTGCCGCGCCCCAGTAGGATGGACCTTCGTCGCAACCGCCATCGTCGGAGTAACCATTCAGAAATTTATCGAGCGAGTTGATTATTTTACCGACCTGAGCTGTTTTTTTTGCCGGATCCGATTCAATCAAAAGGAAACAATTCAGCATGTTGTAGTTAATCCATGGATTCCAGTTGTTGGGACGGCCACCTTTAAATCCCATGTATCCAAAGTCATCCCGTTCAAAATAGGGTTTTAAGGCTTTGTTGATGATTTCCTGTTTGAGTCGTTTGGAAATCAGTGGATGCACTTTGTCAAACTCGTCTTTAAACAAGTACCAGGTCCACGACAGGTTGTTGGTTACTTCGCCAACGCCTAGATCGACATACGGTTGATTGATGTCGGGGAGTCCTGAGCCTGCTTTCTGAAATTGCCCGATGTGAGCCGACCAACCCCACCAGGTTTGTTCGCTGTAATACCACACCGCGTTGATAATTTGATCGGTAAACCGACCTTTGCCTTCAACCAGTTCGCCCATAACCAACGAAATAAGCGCATTGCTGCAAGCGGCGTAAGCTCCCTGACGGCGATCGCCTGAACGGATGAATTCGAGGTAATCAGTCGCTTTCACTACAGGCCATTCGTAATTCAGAAATTTTTCAGCCTTCGAAATGTATTCATTCCGGATGTTTTCAGGCAAACTTTGCCAAAAAGCCCGGTTTTTGTAATCGGGTAATTTATTCCAGGAGTTGTCGGTAATCAACACCTTCGGAAGGTTGATTGCTTTTGCTTCATTCGCCAGAATATTTCGCTCTTTGTTGGTCAATTCGGCTTGCGATTGGGTTGGAAGAACGGAAAACAGAATGGCAATACAAAACAGAAATAGGTTTGGCAGTAGGTTTCTTTTTTTCATGAGACTAAATTATTTTCCTGATAATTTTACTTTAAACGAATTGGCTCCATTTTTTAACAGATTGGTCGGAATGCGGATTTCGATACGTTTTAATCCGGCTATTTGTCGGTCGAGTTTCAACGGTGCCGGATAAAGTGAAACAACCGACAAGGACAAATCCGGATGCGATAGGTTTTCCAGCTTTAGGGTTTGCCCATCCTGCGTCAGGACTGCTCCGCCTTTGACTAATTTCACATCGGCAGTGGTCATCATTTGCCAGGTAATTTTTTTTGTTTTTTCGTTGGATTCAATTTTGTCTTCGATGATAACCGAAATTGGGCTGTCTTTCACAAAAGTGCGTTTTGCACCTTTTAGTTTATCGCCATATACTGCGGTTAAATCGAATGTTGCCGAAGGTGTTTTTCCATCCTGAAAGTTAAGAAGCGTTGCCTGTCCATCATTAATGAAAAGCGAATCGTTTATGGTTACCGTGCTGTGGCCATAATTGTTTTTAGTAAGTAAAGTCCAGCGTTGCCCTTTTTGGGTGCTGTTCCACAAATCGAACCCAGCCTGTTCAAGTGTATTGTAATTTTGGTTGCCCGGATCGATACTCCAGCGAACTCCATTCAATTCGAAAATGAACGAACCTGCATCCATGTTCCCATGGCTGGTGGTTCCCCGTCCACCTTTTCCACCAAAATAGTAACCGTGGGTGTCGTTCTCTCCACCAGTAAAAATTACAATTGGGTTATCGCCATCGCCTTTCCAGTTTTGCGGAACTTTCACCCCTTCTTTCTCGATGTATTGCGACATCCAGACCATTGCAGCACCCGAGATGCGCGAAAGTTCGCCTAATTCTTTTGTTGGTTTAAGAAACCGTTCTTTTTCGAAAAACGCTTTGTTCCCGGTTTTTGATGCAAACCAGGCAAGCGCAACATCACCTCCATCGCCGCGTTTGTCGCCACAATCAGCGAAATTATAATACCAGCCCGATGGTGTATTCATTAAAACACGGTAAACGGCACTTTCTTTTAGTCCGGGATAATTGGCAATACCGAAGTCGGTGCCAAAAGCGCTTTCGAGCATCGCCGCAGTCATAATCGAAAAGCTTGTTCCGTAAGCCCAATAGGTTGAACCCTCGGGATAAACCCCGTCGGGTTGGTATTGAACCAGTGCATACACCATTCCGTCGAGAGCCCGTGAAATGGTTTTAGCTGCCAGCTCAGGGTCTTTTTCGGCAATAGCAATCGAAGCGGCAATCATGCCTCCATTGCAAACCTGATTCCAGTTGTTGTGACCGAACGCCCAGCCTGGATTTTTACCATTTTCGGGCCAGCTGGGTTTGATCCCTTTTTCGATCAAGGCTGTTTTAGCCAGTTCGATAGTCGATTGTGGCAGTGCTCCAGCTGTCCAGTCGAGTGCAATAGCAACTGCCATCGACATTTCAGCAACATCAAGGTAATGCGATGGGTTCCAGTTGGTGAAATTGCACACTGCAATTACTTCGTTGTTAATGCGCTTTAGTATTTTTTCCTCTTTATCAATGCGATAAACCATGCCGAGCATATTCATCCGATACAGCATTTCGCGGCTGACACCCAATAATCGCTTTCCTTCGAGCTTTCTTTCCAAAAGCGGTTTTTCCTGAATGGCGACTACATTGCTCTGGATGGCTTTGTACATATTTTGAATAACCTGATCGGATTTCAGTTTTGATCTGACCAGTTTTTCCAGATCCGAATTTAATACCAATCGGGGCTGAGTTTTCAGCAGATTCTTTTTCAGGTAATCAACGGTGACAGGGTTTTGTAGTTTCTGAGGTTGTTTTTCTTCCGGCGTTGAACATTTGCCAGCGATCTGGACTGTCGTTAACAGTAAAGCCAGACAAAAAAAACGAATGAAAAACTGGATGTTAAGTTTCATGTGTATTAGTTTTAGTTGGTTCGTTTTATAGTGTATATCCGATTTGTTTTTTTGTTTCGTTATCGTCAATTTCGAGCAGAAGCCTGTTAGAGCCTATCGGCGATTCTCCAACTAGCTTAACTTTTACATCGGGAATATCTTTGGGGTAGGGAATCACCAGTGTTACAAAACGGACATTGGTGTCAGCCTGCGATTTATTCATCCTGAACCGAAAAGCAGGGCGAGGTTCTTTTTGGGTATATAAAAATGAAACCTGTCCTTCTTCTTCAGTCAGTTCCAGTCCTTGCTGAGCCTGAGTTCTTACTGCCACGTTCCATCCTTCGGTGAAATTGGATTTGACCGACAAATCTTCATGGTCAAAAATCGCCTTTCCCGGGGCAAACTGAAAATGAATGTCCACATTGCCAGTGGCATTTCCGAGAGCTTCGTCGACCGAACGGCGATGTTTCAAATCCGGATAACTTTGGTTTTCAACTACCAGAATGTCGTCTGTTTTTCCGGGTTTCCAGAGTAATAGGCTGGGAGCATATTTCGAGTTTTCGTTTTTGAGTGTCAATGTTTGGTGAACGCTGGTTTGCCTGAACCATTTCCGGTTTTCGGGATCACCACTGTAAATGTAACTTCCACCATCGGGCATCAGAGTGCGTCCACCGGCCGACAATTCAAATGTCCCGTTATCGGGCTGGCAATGGCCGCCTCCATCGGGGCCACATTTCAGGATGAGCGCTATCGCATTGGAATCCCATGAACTACGCATGGAATACAGTCCGCTGGTTGGTAATGCGTAGGCTGTTGAATCGGGTTTTGTTCCTTCCTGTCCATGGGTTGCGAGGTATCGGAAATCGTTTCGGTCAAAGCGTTCAGCCCATTCCTTGAATTTATTTAGGTGTTGTCCGGGTTTACCGACCCAGGCATCTCCAAATTGAGCGTTGGTCCCGTCGGGATGACAAAGCTTCAGCGGAACTTCACACATTTTCTGAACCTTTTGGATATAAGATGGTGGAAAAATGTCAGTCTTTCCATTCATTTTAGCCAGATCGTAAGAACGGAGAAACCAGTCGATACATCCAAGGTGATATCCCATGGCCAGCTCGCGCTGATGTCCGTCGGGGTATACCTGAATGTCAATTTCGTTGTTGAGGCGGCGAGTGGCTTCAGCCAGCCATTTGCCGGAATCATTAAATTCGGGGAAGCTCATGGCAATAAAGGCCATGCCTTCAGCTTCCATTAAACCCCAGTTACTTTTTGTGCTGTATTTGGTCATCAGGTAGTCAGCATGATCGAAGCAACTGTTCAGAAAAGCCACCATAACATCCGGAGTAAAATGTGGCGAATCCAGAAAATACTGGAATAATGTGGTCCAGTTGTGACCTCTTATGCCGGCTTCGATTGATCGCCAGGCGTAGTTGTGATTGTTGTCATTAGGATTTTTAATCGTCCAGTCAACCAGTTGATTGCACCATTCCTGAGCGTATTTTTCGTCGCCGGTATGCCAGTAGGCCTGAGCCATTGCATTCCAGAACGACATGCGGTTGAGTTGCCAAACCCATTCGTTATCGGGTACGGGGCGTGTGTTCCAGTTGATGTTGTTACCGCAAAAGTAGGGTGGGTAAGCCGACTGCCCAACAAAAATGTGCTTTATGGCATTGTCGGCGGTCTCAATGTCTTTTTTACTGGCGCAATTGCCCAGTGCGCTCGATTTCAAATTTTTATCGACCGGGTGTAGTACTGTTTTCCGTTGGCGAAAATAAGTTAAAAGTTCTTTTGCTGCTTTTGGTGG
>JFJP01027595.1_pt1 | contig 11758 bp, 12 predicted proteins | sample 431651 | NCBI WGS metagenome assembly JFJP01 (sample SAMN02602958, study PRJNA72255) | Microbial mat metagenome, whole genome shotgun sequencing project. | biome: fresh water; feature: sink hole; material: water; isolation source: purple microbial (photo- and chemosynthetic) mats found in... | reverse complement strand
CGTAAATCCCTCAGTTTTAACCGAAAAAGTGATAAAATTCTTCTTTAGACAGTGAATAAAGCTCGAAATTCGGGATTTTTCAATGAAATCGTGAATTTTCAAGAGAATATCGTAAATGCCGAGGTATTCGTGAATTCTAATGAGCTTTTTATGCGAAATTTCAAAGAAAATAGCAGTTTTTCTCCTGCTTTATCAATACTTATTTACATCGATTCTGTACAATTTCCCTTTATTTTATTACTTTTTCTTTGAAAATACCGATAATTTAATCACTTTTTTCCATTTTTTCCTCTAAAATAACGACTTTTACACATAAAACAACGATTTTTATCATTTTTTCCTTTAATAGTTAAGAGCTTTATCGCTTTTAGAGCAAATTTCTCATGAATTCGCAAGAAATTACCAAGAGAAATCCTTTTGTACATACCATCAGGCACTGTGGATATATAGCTTGTTTTCTGTTGTGGAAAAGCCGCTTTTAATGGAGTCTTGTTGTATTTTAGTGAAGATTTTGAGGAAATTATATGAATTTATGGAGAATTACGATAAAAAATGGGAAGATTATTATAGTTATATTGGTATGATGAACGTTTTAATCCTAATAATTCACGATAATTTCGGGCAAAAGATCATAAAAGACTGAGATTTTCTTTTAGATTTTTATCTTTGAAAGTAAAAAATCTATAAAAATAGAGTTTTTTCATTAAAATTTCCTCATAATTTCAAAAAAAATAACGTAATAATCCAGAAAAGCTCATGTTTTTTCTAAATACACCCCAATCCCAACCCCCATTCCACTACCTTTCTTCCTATCCCTCCCAAAGGCCTTTTACATCAAGCCTGAACCCTTACACAACACCAAAGAACTCAACCGTTTTCTCAATGCCTAAAACCATGCTACCCAACACTTTTTACGTCTCACCACAAAATATCGCAATTTCAAGCCCGAAATTGATTTCTCCTCAGAATTCTTGTGTTTTTCAATCTTTTCCACAAAACTCTAATGTTTTTCAGCCTATTTCTCGAAATTCTCAGTCTTTTATCATAAATCAACCGACCCCTCTTCAGAATATCAAGAGAAATTTGGACTCAGTTTATGAGGAATTAATGAATAAACTTGCAAAAGAACGAATAAATATCATAAGTCCTACACGTCAGCAATTCTGTAAATTCATTGATGAAAAAAGCGATACTTATGAAGGGGAAATGATCGGAAAGGTGAGAAATGGCTATGGGATTCTGAGGAATAAATGGAATAAAGAGATTTATAATGGAGATTGGAAAAAGGATAAATTCGATGGAATTGGCACTTTATTCAATAATTCCATTGAAAAATTCAATGATTATTTCGATTATAAGAATTTCGGGCTTTTAGGAAAGAAATGGAAAAAATATGAAGGAGATTTTCTCGAAGGAAAAAAACAAGGACTTGGAACGATTTATTTAGGGAATGGAGAGAGTTTTCATGGGTATTTCGCTAGAGATCAGATAAACGGAGAAGGGACATTTATCCGGAAAAATGGGGAAATTGTGATTGGAAGATGGAGAAATAATGAATTAGTTTGTGTTTTATAGGTTTTTTTCGAAGAAATTAATGAAGTTTTTTTTAAAAAAACCCTAGGGTTTTTCAAATAAATACATATTTAATAAAAGAATAAAAAATGATGAAATTTTTAAAAATCATAAAGGAAATTATTTATTTCTATTACAAATATTTGACTTATATATATAAAAACCCCAAAGAAATATCCAAATAAACAATGGAAAACAAGCAAAAACTCAAAGCAATCAGCCGAATCTATCGCGATCTCAAAGAAATCTCCGAGACGCCAATCCAAGGCCTTTCGATCTGTATGCCCAATGAATTCGAGCCTTTTTCTCTTTACTGTAACATTTTGATTCTAACCGGCATCTACAAGGATATTCTTCTCCATCTCCACATGACAATCCCCGAGAATTACCCTTTAAGATCGCCAAGACTTACGATAATGGCCGGCCAGCCATTTGATCATAGTTTTCATCATCATGTCTTTCCTGATTTGGCTGGTTTCACTATTTGCATTGATCTATTAGATCATGGTTTTTTCCAGGAAGGTGCAAAAACTGGCTGGACTCCAGCTTATACCCTTTCGACGGTCCTGATTCAAATGCAGGTTTTCTTCGCTGAAGATTATGATTTACACAAGCTTCCTTCAGCTGAAATGATAAAGGAATTGAAACAAAAACTGAAGAAATATACACATACGGTAAAACTCACAGATGGGACTGAAAAAACCCATAGTTTTTCTGAACCGTACCCTTCAATTATACAGAATAATCAAATGAATCACAATATTTCGACCCCAGAAATCAATAGAAAAAAACAGGTTTACGAGAAATTAACCTGTTTTCTCACGAAAATCAACCCTGAAAACAAGGAATCCCCCTTAGGATATCCTTTATATCTTGAAAGAGACGTTTATGCCCGAATGAATATAGTCCCTATACTTGAGGTTCTTTCCTATGATGGATATATTCAACAAATACAATACAACCCAGAAAAACTCGATACTTTCGATCTGGCATGCTTACGAACCGCAAATGGCGATGTTTTCAATTATTGGCTTCCTTTCTATATAAATGAGGGAATTTATCAGAAATTCAAACAAACTGTATTGAATTCCATCAGTATTTTGAAATATGGGGTTTTCGGCAAAAAGGAATATGATTTCGATGAGGAGCTCATTTTGAAGATTTTCCCGTTACTGATGAACAAAATGATCGTATCTTTACAGAAAGGGGTTCTTCATGAGAGTATCGCCGCTATTGAAGCCTATTGTCATTTCCTTCGGTTATTCCTTCGCCTTTTAGAAGATTTCCCCAATTTACAGAAAAGAATCAACGAGAAAATTCAAAAATCTCTACTAAGTGATCAGGAGAGAAATAAAGCGAATTTAGGGGATTTAGGGGAATTTCTTATACTTCTCTCTTTATCGAAATATGGTTTACAGAATAAAGAAGTATGGATTCATTTAATAAAGGAATTTATCGCAAGAAAATTCCTTTGGATTATAAAGGAAATTAAAGGTTTTTCGAAGATTTTCTTCAAAAACGATAAAGATATCCTCGAAATCTCGCCACTTTCTCTATTCCATGGCATGACCATTGAGAATTTAAAAAAAGTCTACAAACAAAGGAAAGTCAGTAATGATCTGGTTCTATTCAATTTCGCAGCAGCGAAGAAATTCCTTTTAAATAAAGAAGCGTTTATCAAAAGAATGGACAGTAATTATGGCGTTATCGAAGAAAAAGAAGTCATTGAATTTCTCCAAGAAGTGAAGAATATTAAGAATAATATCGTGAATTATGAACAATTTCTTGAATTCATTGGATTAAAAGAAGAATTTCCTGATAATACAAGAATTTTGGCTTTGTTTCGAGAAGCTCATCAACTGTCTTATATGCAGAAATACACGAATTTCCATGTTCCGGATATAGAAAAAGGCTTTCTTTTGAAGATTGACACCTTTTTAATCTTAATTCAGTGGTTTTTAAAAGAGGAAGAGAACAAGAGGTTTTTCAGGCTTTTGATGAGAGAAAAGAAATTGATTTTCCTTTTAAAAGAATATGTAAAAACTCAAGATCGAGCAATTTTCGCGGAATTTGTGAATTTACCGAGTTTTTTCTATGAATTTCTAGATAATAAAGACTCAGGTTTCTTTATGGAAAAGCTTTTAAGCCAGAGATTTCTGTTTTATTTCGTCACTTTTCTAGAAAATGATAAATTATATGAAAGAAATGGCTTTGCTTTATTGAACAATATGAATTGTTTACAAGCATTTCAAGATGAATCATTTAAGAAGAAACTGAATTGTCAAGGAATTTTCAAATCATTATTTTGGCAAATGATCCTTTGCTTTCACGAGATTTATGAAGCAATTGACGATAATCGTAAAGGAAAAATCGTTTTACTGCAGAAATTCGCCTTTTTTTATAAAATAATGAACAAAAATGCCCATATTTGGAGTTATTCCTTCTTTAAAATCACACATGAAAATCCTGATGTTATTCTAAAGGATTTCGAGAAGGATTTGGATGTTTTGAACGAAACCAATGAATTTTCTATCATTGGACAAGAAAAAGGCTTCTTTATTGTACTTATTATCATGTTAATTGAAAAACATACAGTAATGAAGACTAAAAAACACATAACCAACGAATTCAAAGGAATTATTGAATATTTCCATAAATACTTTGAAAAAAATAAAGAGATAAATGAGAGAATTTCATCAGAAATTCTAAAAAAAACAGCGGTTTTGTTTCTGTTGATGAAAGAACTTGATCGTTTGGGGTTCGAGAAAGAAATGGATAGAAATTTTATGATATTAGAGAGGGAGATCTGTCTGAAGGTCATTTTCCATTTGATCGAGAACTCAAAAAAGTTCACTGATATAAAGGAATTCTTGAAATCGATTTGATTTTGAAGTTCAGTTCTTTAAATTTATAAAAGAAAAAAAAGAAAAAAATTATTGTTTTTTTCAAAAATTTTGTTAGTTTTTTTCAAATTTAAAAAAAGTTCAAATTTCATGTTTTTTTCTCTCATTTTTCTTTAATTTTCAAGTTTTTCAATTACAACTGGAATAGTTTATAGCTTTCAAAGCACCTCCGAAATCCTTTAAAAACTCTGCGAAATTCGGCCCAGAAACCGACACATTAAAAGAAGCGAACTCTGCGACATTCAAATGTAATTCAATAGGTGATTCCAAAGTACTAAGGAATTTCTCCAATAAAGCAGGAAAAGCGGTTAATTTCTTCTCTTCAGGCTGCATATTTCTGATTTTGCTGGGATTACACAGATATTTCTTAAAAAGTGCTGGTAATTCCTGTGTGCTATTGAACTTAAGATCCAAAGAGAACCTTCTTAAAAACTGCAAAGCCAGCATAGGTGGAAGCGAGGCGATTTCAGGATCCATAAGATTTGATATTTGGTTTTTTAGGGTTTCGGCGAAATTTTTATCCAAGAAGAATTTAACGAAAAATTTACTTTGTGATAAAAAAGCACTTAAGAAGCTTTCACCTAAGATGAAAGAAAAAGACCATTATTATTAAAAAAAGAACAAAAAATTGAAAAATCTACCTGAATGAAGAGCATTGGCTAATTCGGCAAAAGTCCTGTTGACTTCACAACTGACTTCCACTTTGTTATGTTGTTCTTCAGCGAGCGATAAAATCCCCAAACCTTCAAGCATTTCCTTTAGTTCCACAACCTTTTCCTGATAAGGGCCAGATGGCGATAAACTTATAACTAATTTCCCTGGAGCTTTAATGACTTTAAAACCCACAGAGTCCTCAGTGAGAGGAAATGGCGATAATGGCAATAATTCATTGAAAGTCGATTGGAAAGCTTCTGCGAGATTGTCTTGATTTAATGAAGAACAGGCAAAAACGAAGATTAGACTGTTATTGGCTGAAAGCTCACCTGGGGCTAATTGGTTTAATTTCTCGATATTGGCTTGGACTTCGACTTTGGAAACCACGAGATTGAGTTTTAAATGAGTGGGAGCATCACCGGGCCAATCGTGACCGAAAGCTACGTTTAAAACGGATTCTTCGTTGTTGACTTGCATTTTTGAGTTTTTTTTTAAAAGGGTTTTTTTTTTTTTATTAATTAATCATATCTGGAAATTTAAATATGAAATAAAAATTATTTGAAAAGTTTTTTATGAATTTGAAAAGAAACCTGATAAATTTGATTTTAGTTATTTTTTAATATTATTGCAATTTTTTCAATTTTTTCCCTTGAAAATTTTTCTTTAAATTTTAATAAAGGCCAATTTATTTGATTAAAACTCAAAAAAAACCTTCGTGAAAAAAATAAAAAAGATATGCTTCTTCAGAAATTCCTCCGCTCAAAATCAGGACTTATCACTCTAAATAAATATCTTTTCGCTCGTAATCTAAAATCAAAGCAACCCATCTCCGTACAAATTAATGATAATCTTTCAGAAAATCCCAAGAAATCAAAAGAACCCGTTTTTCAAAGCCAAAATCCTTTAAGAAAACTCAAAACAAACGAAATTGACTTATCTTCAGTAAGAATTCCGAATAATCGTGATAAAAACCCAAAAAAATCGAAAAATATAGTAACTTTATCAGAAAATTCGAAAATTAATGAAGAAAAAGCCGAAACTCTTGAGAATTTACTGAAGTCTTTTGCCGAAAATAAGGCTGATTTTGAAATGACATTTTATTTGAAATTTCTCAAAGAATCGCTTCGTTGCAAGAAGAACAAAACAACTCGCGATATTGATTTAAAAAGGAATGTTTACAGCGATTTATTGAAAATTCCTCAAATAATTGAGTGTATTTCTACACTAAAATCGCATCTTAACGATATGCAAAGTCATGAAATCACCAGTTTTTTCTCCATTTTATCGAAAATGGACTATTATGAAGCTGATATTCATTCATATATTTCAAATAGAGTCATTAGGAAGGAAGTGGAGTTAAATACGATATCCACTTCTTATTTGATATGGTCCTTAGCGAAATATAGGATAAAAAACGAGGAATTGGTCGATTCTTTGGTGAAATCTCTATTGAAACAGTTATCAGTAATTTTGAGAAAATAGGGTTTTTTATTTGATCTTTTTATTATTTTTGCGAAGAAATTGAACGTGAAAAGCCAGGCGAATATATTATGGTCTTTAAGCGTTTTGAACTATAGAAATGATGAAATTACAAAAGAATTAGAAGGATTGATTATTAAAAACGCATTAAATTTTGATTCAACAGTAAAAAAGCAGTTTTTTTATTCATATTTCCTTAATTTTTTATCATTTCCTTCATTTTTTAGTGTATAAATCTGATATTCGGAGCCTATTGCAATACCCGAGTGCCAAATCATGATGTTTTAGACGCTTTATCTATGAGAATGCTGACAATTGCTGATAGTTTTTCGTTTCGAAATATCGCGAATTGGCTGAATTATTGCTCGACTTTAAATTACACGAATTTGAATTGCTTCAATCTGATTGAAAGAGTCCTTATAAAAAAAATACAAAGCTTTGAACAAAATCAAGATATGAGCGATATTAAAGAAATTCAGGAATTAGAGAAAGAAATCTTAAATCAAATAAAAACAGAAGCGAAAACACAGAAAATCGATGTAGAAAAGCTGAAAGAGAAGGAAATAGATGCAGAAACTTTGGAAAAATACCTCAACAAAGCCAATGAAAACTCAGAAAATGAGAAAAAAAACACAATAGAAAGTTTGATTTTTTTAAAGGACTTTCTTCTAATTTTTATCTCTTTTTTTAAAAAAGAGGATAATTTGACTCCTTTTGACGCAAGTCAAATTCTATTGAGTTTTTGTAAATTGAAGATAGTGAAGCCTGAGCTTTTCGAGATATTAGAGGCAGCTTTCGTGAAGATGCTGCCTATAGCGAACCCCTCGAGCTTCACAGCGTTCGCATTCGCTCATTCCTCGCTTTGCACCGAAATGCAGATGAAATTCTACGATAATAAAAAATATTTATTGCGAAGAAGTGTCAAAAATTTGAAGTTTTTCCTTTAATTTTTTATCTTTTTCTGCTAAAAACTGATAAAAATAGAAAATATAATCAAATGTTCTATGAATTAATGCTTCCCTATATAAATTTACGGCTTTCTGAGTTCAAATTTGAACAAATCTATTCAATTCTCCTTAGTGCCTCTCGTCCTTTAATAAAGAAACGAGCTTTATGTAAAGGAATGATCGAAATGGGAATAGCAGCTTTACCATTATTGAAGGAAAGTTTTTCGAAATTTCCCAAAGAAAACTTAGAAAAGATGATTTTTCAATATTTTAGAGTAATTATGAATTTTGTCTATAAAGATGAACAGAAGGTTTTATTGGAAAAAAGCTTTCAGGAGATGAATGTCGATGTGAGAGCTATTTGCGTGAAATATGGGTATTTGATTCCGCAATCGCATGAGATCGAATTGAAGAATGATTATGAGAAAGAAGAAGATGGGGAGAAAAAAGACGAGGTTAAGAAAGACGAGGCTTAAAAATGTGAGTTTTTTAAAAATAGAATAAAATCTAAATTCTGTTCATTTTTATTTTCGAGAAATGCAACAACAAAAAAACAATTTTTTCATTTTCTGAATTTCTTCTTCGAAAAAAAACATTAATTGAGAAAAAGAAAGAAAATTAAATAAAATCCAGAATTTAATTACAGTTTTACAAAAAATGATGAAATTCACAGACAGACCGAAAAAACAAGGTGGGCTTTACAGTCTAAACCTCGGGCAAAACGTTCGAAATTCCTTTTTTTTTCTTCAGAAAGCCTTTAATTTTAGAACGGACCCTTTCTGCCAAAAGACGTAATGCTTAGTAATAAAAGAAGTATGAAACTTCTTGCCGGCAATGAATTAGCTCGAAATACAGCAGCCTTTTTACTTAATACTGATACCGACTTCTATTCAAGAGCGAATGCTTTATTAGAGCCGAAACCTGTTTATGATGATAAAATGAAGGATTTTACGAATTATGACGAGAAATACAAAAGTCGTTTAAGTGCTGCTATGAATATTACTTCATCAAGTGGTTTTCAGAACGTAATTTCTTCAATTTATTTGATTTTTATCATGTTTTTTTCTCCATTCCTCCATCAATCCCCATCAATCATCATCAATCCCTTAACTTTATCGTTTCATTAGAATACATTGAATAAATTGATCACGAACCTTGCTGAATACAAAGCATTAATTCAATTATATAAGAACGATTTAAAAGGGATGAACGATGAAGTTAATAGAAGAAATATCGAGAATATAAAGGAAATTCAACCAATGCTAAGGGATTTCCATAAGAAGTTAAAGGACAATTTACATGAGGAAAAAAACGAGAATTATAAGCTTTTGAGGGAAATGGAGCAATTAAACAGAGAAAAACAGCAGATTCAGCAACAAATACTTTTCTCGCATAAAAGGATCTTTGAATTAGAGAAATTTGTGGGGATTTTCAATGATAAAAAGACCAAAAATACTAATATGATTCAAGAAGATAATGAGAATAGTGAGATCGCGGAAAAGAGTGAACCGGAGGATTATGAGTAAAAAATCGGATTTTTTTAAAATGAGATTTTTTATTAATTTATTGTAATTATTTCGAAAAAAATTCTTTCTTTTTAGGAAAAAAACGATATTTTTCAATAAAAAACTTTTCACTTTTATCGTGTTTTCATTATTTTAATTTGGATTTTTTCAATGTTTATAGTTTTTTAAACTAAAATTAAGTATTCTTTTATAAATAAAAGTCTTTTCAAATAAATTTTTTTTCTGATCAAAAATCTCAATTTTCGAAAAAAAAATGGAAGAAATTTTCGAATTACAGCGAAAACTCGCAGATATCCAAGCGACTTCTAACCTCTCTAAGCTTTCTGATCGAATAGTGGTTGATCTCGTCGAAAAACTCTTAAAAACCACAGATTTCCGCTTAATCTTTACCTTAGATGGTCAGGAATATCTCACTCCAGAACATCTCGAGATCCAAATCCACGATATAATCCAGCAAAAAAGCCGGATTTCAGTTATAGATATTCCCCAGTTAATCAATGTCGGTTATGAGAAGATCGAGCCTCGTTTAGACTCAGTTCTAGGCAAATTCAGCGATATCTATCGTTTAGACGATTTCCTCTTCACAGGTGAATATATTGATTCAATTTGTGAAGAAATTAATGAAGAACTTCAACAGAAAATGCAGATACAATTAATTGAAATCAGCTCGAAATTCACTTTTCCTATGGAATTTATCCGAAATATGCTTGAAAAAAAGGCAGGAACTATAATACAAGGAATTATTGCAGGGGAGAAATTAACGACGATCAGCTATATACAGACAATGCTCTCCAAACTAAGAGGTATCTTACGAGCTACTATACGTCCTATAGCCCTCTCAACGCTGATAAAAGATTACGATATTGAAGAAGTGAATTTAAGCGAAAGAATTGACGAATTGATAAAAACTGAAGAAATTGAAGGAAAAATACAAAACAGTATGTTTATTCCGAATAGATTTATTAAAAATCAAGAGTTAATCGTGAAGAATTTCTTTAGACAGAATGATTATATTGAATATAGTATGATGATGAAGCAATTAATGATACCGAAACCAAAGGATTTTCTGAAGAGTTTATTCAAAGAAAGCTGTATTTTCTTGGATAATTGCTGTTTCAATAAAGATTCATTGGGAGGAATTCGTGAACAAGTGATCAGTCTCATTGAATTTGGATGGGTAGATCTACAGAATATATTGCCTTCTGTGTTAAAAGATGAAGAAATTGAGACTATTATCACAAAACATCTAAATTTAACAGAAGAAACAGAAATTGAAGGAACTTTGATATTTTCGAAGAAATTCCTCGAAAAATGCACTAGCGTTTTTAAAGAGAAAATCGTCGAATTTATCTATAAAACTCCACAAAAATTGGTTGAAAATAAAGACACAGGTAAGAAAACGATGAAAAAAGGGAAAAAAACGAATAATTCTGATGAAAATGAGATTTCTTCAGAAAAGATTTTTTCTTGTGAAGAAGTGATAAAAGTGTTAATTAATGAGAAAATATTGGAAATTAGTGATAAAGATGATTATTTCGAAGAGAAATTATATGGGTTATTATTGGGGAAAATAGCACAATTGTATGAAAATATTAAGAAAGATCTCTTCGAGTCGAAGAAAGTGGGTTCTGCTGAAGTTATTCAGGATTTACAAAAGAAAATCGAAGAATTGATCATTTCAATACAATTTCATTTGAAAAGCGTCGAAATGATTGAAACATCGTCATTTTATTGTGTAAAAAATATGCGATAAATCTACCAATTTCCGTTTTTGTGACAAAATCAAATGAAAATAACATAGAAATGAGAAATAAAGAGATTATTGAGAATATTTCAATGGTTTCGATCAATCAAAACTCAGCAATTTTCAAGAATCTCGACTTATTGATAAGTTCTATTGATTATTTACCAAAGGAATTATCGAAGCTTTTCAAAGAGATAAAGGAAAATTTACTGAAGAAAAAAGTGAAGGAAGTGATAGAGTTTCTGATGAAAAATCTGGAGAATTTTGGATTAAAAGTTTTAATCGACAAAAAAAGCGAGAAGAATTTCTTTCATCTACAGCGATATTTCGCAAAAGAGGCTATTAAAAAAAATCGATTTGATCTCAAAAATTGCTATTTCAACTGTTTATCGCTGTTTTTGTTAGAAATGAACTATTTCTTCATTATTCCGATAGAGGAAAAAGCGATAATTGTGTTAAATAGAACTTTGATTGAAATCACGAATGAAGTGGAAAACAAGAAAATGTTCAATGGAGGACTAGAAAACTTCAATAGGATCATTGGGAAGGAAAATGAACAGGAAGAGGCCTATTTCACCTTTGTGAAAGAAATGGAAAGCTTTGTAGAAATTTTGCTAAAAATCCTGAAAATTTAAGAAAATTAAAAATTAGAAAAAATTGAAAAATTGGAAAAATTAAAAAAAAAAAGAAATTTAGCAAAAATCTTGAATTTGTTAAAATTTAATTAATTAAAAAAAATATCTAAAAAATTGAAAAAACACTATATAATGCAAAATCAACAACTCGCAGTCCCGCAAAGACAAAGATTGCAAATAAAACCAGGAGACTTCTCGAATTTCCTCAACTTTTTATCAACATCGGGACTCAGTATTGCGGTAGCGAAAACTGTTGTCGCTCCTTTGGAAAGACTGAAAATTATATATCAAGTTAAAA
>JFJP01030263.1_pt1 | contig 11759 bp, 7 predicted proteins | sample 431651 | NCBI WGS metagenome assembly JFJP01 (sample SAMN02602958, study PRJNA72255) | Microbial mat metagenome, whole genome shotgun sequencing project. | biome: fresh water; feature: sink hole; material: water; isolation source: purple microbial (photo- and chemosynthetic) mats found in... | reverse complement strand
ATCCGGGAACGTGGGGAAAAATTCCGGTTCCAGCGGCGCACGGTCGGTGGCGAAATACCAGTCTTCGAGGAAAATGAATTGCAGGCGATGCACCGGCTCGCCGTCGATGCGCAGATGCGTGTCGCGCCAGGCGTGGGCATCGCTGTACGTTTGGCTGTGTTCGGCGCTGATGTTGATGCCGCCGGTGAAGCCGATGTGCCCGTCGCAGACGACAATTTTGCGGTGGGTACGGAAGTTGACATAGCGCCAACGGAATCGGCGCAGGCTGATCGGGTTGAACCAGGCGGTTTCGCCACCAGCGGCTTGCAGGGGTTGCAGGAAACGGCGGGTAATGCGGTCGGAACCGATAGGGTCGAGGAGCAATCGCACCTGGACGCCTGCCCGGGCTTTGTCAATCAGCAGGTCGCGGAACCGGGTTCCGACCGGATCCGGCTGCCACAGATAGTATTCCAGGTGAACGTGATGGACAGCGGCGGCAATCGCGGTTTCCAGCGCCGCAAAACAGGCATCGCCGGTTTCCAGCAGGGCGACGTTGCCCGCGGGGGCAGGTTGTCCCTGCCCGGCGCGGTTCAGCAGGGTCGCCAACGGCCACGCCAGATCAGCGCCAGGGAAGCCGGAGAGTGTGGCACGAGTGCGACCCATGCGGTGCGTAGTGGATTGAACCAACCGTTCCCGGGCGTAGCTATAGCGGCGCCGGCGCCGATGCAGGCGGCGTGGCCCGAGCATCAGGTACACGATGAAGCCGAAGTAGGGCATGAACAACAGCGCCAGCAGCCAGGCCAGAGTGGCGGCGGGCGAGCGGCGCTCCAGAATCAGCCCGACCGCGACCAGACCCATCCAGATCAGCCAGGCCAGTGGGAGGAAGGCGGCGAGGTGGTCAGTGGCAATTTTCAAGGGGGTGAAAAGGTGTCGTATAGGACAATGAGCGAAACACCTTAATGCCGTGAATTTGGCAAGGTGGGCGGGAAATCCCGGAACTCGGGAAACGGTTGATGAGGATTCACCGCTGGTGGTTCGGCATCACCCATAATCTCCTCCGCTAGCCGGGCAAAATCGGCAGGTTCGTCAGACAGCAGATGGTCATAGAGCACCGGGTCCCAACACTCGATGCGGTTCGCGTAACCCAACAGGATCACGGCCTCCCGAATGCCGGCATAGTCCAGCAAGCGCCGGGGCAATAAGAGCCGCCCGCTGTTATCCAGTTCCAGTTCGGTCGCGCCCCGGTGGAAATAGCGAACGAAATCGCGGTTCTTTTTAACATACAGATTCAACTGGTTGAGTTCCGCTGTAATCCGTTGCCACTCGGTGACGGGATACAGCGTCAGATGCTGCTCAAACCCCCGGTTGATGACGAAGCGCTCCCCGGTTTCATCAATGGGCAACTGTTTTCTCAGCGCTGCCGGCAGCACCAGGCGCGCCTTGGCGTCCAGCCGGCCTTCAAATTCGCCGAGAAAACTCGTCATCAGCCCGCACTACGGCAGCAACACCGTCGAACCGGTGGTCTTACGCGCTTCCAGATCCCGGTGCGCCTGGGCCGTTTCCGCCAGCGGGTAGGTTTGCCGCACTTCAATTTTTACCGCGCCAATCGCCACGACATCGAACAAATCAGCGGCGCTGGCCAACAGATCCCGCCGTTGCGCGGTGTAATGCATCAGGGTGGGGCGGGTCAGGAACAGCGACCCCTTGGCCGCCAGAATCCCCGGTTCAAACGCGGCCACCGGTCCCGAAGCATTGCCGAAGCTGACCATCATCCCCAAGGGCCGCAAGCAGTCCAGCGATCCCAGGAAGGTTTCCTGGCCCACGGAGTCGTAGACAACCGCGACCCCCTGGCCATTGGTGATGTCCCGAACCCGCTCCACGAAATTCTCGCGGGTGTAAACAATCGTGTGGTGGCAACCGTGCGCATGGGCGATCTCGGCTTTCTCGTCGCTGCCGACGGTGCCGATCACCAGCGCCCCCAGTTGCCGCGCCCACTGGCTCGTGATCAGGCCGACCCCGCCCGCCGCGGCGTGCAATAGGATCGCGTCGCCGGGTTGGACTCGATAGGTGCGCCGTAGCAGATATTGGGCGGTCAGACCCTGCAACATCATGGCGGAGGCGGTTCGATCATCAATCGTGTCGGGTAACGCTACAACACGATCAGCAGGAATCAGGCGTACTTCGGCGTAGGCTCCGACCGGGGGACTGGCGTAGGCCACCCGGTCGCCCACCTTAAACTCAGTGACGCCTTCACCGACCGCCTCAATCCGTCCCGCACCTTCCATGCCCAGCGTCCAGGGCAGAGTAGGCAAAGGATACAGACCGGTGCGATGGTAAACGTCGATATAGTTGAGGCCAATAGCGGCTTGGCGGATGCGCAGTTCGCCGGGACTGGGGTCAGCGATATCGACATCTTCCCAGCGTAGCACTTCAGGACCGCCGTATTCATGGATGCGAATGGCTTTGGGCATGGCTCGTTTCCTCAATCAGGGATGTTATTAAATATCGCCTTTCCCGGTGATCGGCGGACTTCCGGATTCCCCTCCTTGGCCAAGGAGGGGTGGCGCGAAGCGCCGGGGTGGTTCGGGAGGTTGGCTACTTCAATTGAAAGGCTATAGCAGTCAGGACTCCAACTAACCCAACCACCGTCGGGCATTACGGAACAGCCGCAACCACGGCCCATCTTCGCCCCAGCCGTCGGGATGCCAGGAATATTGCACGGTGCGAAACACCCGTTCGGGATGCGGCATCAGGATGGTGAAGCGCCCATCACGGCTGCAGAAACCGGTAACGCCGCCCGGCGAACCGTTGGGATTGGCCGGGTAACGTTCCGTCGGCTGACCCGCCGCATCGACAAAGCGCATCGTCACCAGACCCGCTGCCAGCGCCGCGTCCGCCCCACGCTCATCGGCAAATTCGGCTCGACCTTCGCCATGGGCGACCGCGATCGGCAGTCGGGAACCTTCCATGCCGTGCAGGAACAGCGACGGTGAGGGCAGCACTTCCACCAGACTCAACCGGGCTTCAAACTGTTCAACCCGATTGCGGACAAAGCGCGGCCAGAGTTCCGTACCGTCGATCAGCTCATGCAGATTGGAGAGCATCTGGCAACCGTTGCAGACGCCTAGACCGAAGCTGTCGGGACGGGCAAAGAACGCGGCGAATTCCTCACGGGCGCGGGCGTTGAACAGAATCGATTTCGCCCAGCCCTCGCCAGCGCCGAGCACGTCGCCGTAAGAAAATCCGCCACAGGCCACCAGGCCGTGAAAGTCAGCTAGGGTGACCCGTCCGGCGATGAGGTCGCTGGTATGGATGTCTACTGCGGCAAATCCCGCCTGATCAAACGCCGCTGCCATTTCCATCTGACCGTTAACGCCCTGCTCGCGCAGAACCGCAATGCGCGGTCGAGCGCCATCGGTGATGAAGGGCGCGGCGATATCCACCGCCGGATTAAAGGTCAAGTGGACCTTCAGACCCGGATCGGCGGGATCGCAAGCCGTCTCGAACGCCTCGCGGGCGCAGTCGGGATGGTCGCGCAACGCCTGCAGCCGATAACTGGTTTCCGACCACCATTGCCGCAGTTCAGCGCGGTCGGCGGCAAAAGCCACCTCGCCGGCATGGCACAACATCAGCCGATCCCGGTCGTTCAACGTCCCGATGACATGGCTGCATTCGCCCAATCCCGCCGCCGCCAGCTTCGTGAGTACCCGTTGCCGATCCAGCGTCCGCACTTGCACGACCGCCCCCAGTTCCTCGGTGAACAGTGCAGGCAACAGTTCCTCGCCCAGATCATCCAGCAGCACGGTGACGCCGCACCCGCCGGCAAACATCATTTCCGCCAGCGTCGCCAGTAAGCCGCCATCCGCACGGTCGTGATAGGCGAGCAATCGACCCACGGCGTTGAGTTCCTGAATCACCGTGAAGAAGGCTTTGAGATCTTCCGGCGCATCGACGTCCGGCACCGCATCGCCCAGCCGGTTATAGACCTGCGCTAAAATCGAACCGCCTAAACGGTTTTGGCCGTGCCCCAGGTCGATCAGGATCAAATCGGTATCGCCCCGGTCGGTGCGTAATTGCGGGGTCAACGTCCGCCGCACGTCCTGCACCGGCGCAAAGGCGGTGATCATCAGCGATAGCGGGGCAACGACGCTTTTATCGACGCAGTCTTCGACCCAGACCGTTTTCATCGACAGCGAATCCTTTCCGACCGGAATGGCGATCCCCAGCGCGGGACATAGTTCCAGGCCGACGGCTTTCACCGTGGCAAACAGTCGCGCATCCTCGCCGGGATGACCGGCCGCCGCCATCCAGTTGGCGGACAATTTGACATCGCCCAGTTGTTCAATCCGGGCGGCGGCGATGTTGGTCAACGCTTCACCCACCGCCATCCGTCCCGAAGCGGGCGCATCCAGCACCGCCAGCGGCGAGCGTTCACCCAGCGCCATCGCTTCGCCGGTGTAGACATCGAAGCTGGTCGCGGTCACGGCGACATCACTGACCGGCACCTGCCACGGCCCGACCATCTGATCCCGACACACCAGGCCGGTCACCGTGCGGTCGCCGATGGTGATGAGAAAGCTTTTGTCCGCGACGGCCGGAAAACGTAGAACCCGCGCTACCGCATCAACGAGCGGCATGTCCCCGCTATCCCAACCCGTTTCCGCCAGGTGGGTGGGAAGCGGGATGGAAGCGACCTCCCGCACCATTTTCGGCGGTTTGCCGAACAGCACGTCCATCGGTAAATTCACCGGCTGATTGGCGAATTGCCGGTCGCTGAGGATCAACTGCGCGTCTTCCAGCGCGATGCCCAGCAGGGCATAGGGGCACCGTTCCCGTACACACAGCGCCTCAAACGTCGCCACGGCATCGGCGGCGATAGCCAGCACATAGCGTTCCTGGGCTTCGTTGCACCAGATCTGCATGGGCGACATGCCGGGGTCATCGTTCGGGACTTCCCGCAACTCGAACCGGCCACCCCGATGCACACCATGCACGATTTCCGGGACGGCGTTGGACAGGCCGCCCGCGCCGATGTCGTGAATGGAGAGAATCGGATTGTCGGCACCCAGCGCGGTGCAACGGTCGATGACTTCCTGGGCGCGGCGTTGCATCTCCGGGTTGCCGCGTTGCACCGAGGCGAAATCCAGGTCTTCGTGGGAACTGCCCGCCGCCATGCTGGACGCCGCGCCGCCGCCCAGACCGATCAGCATCGCGGGGCCGCCCAGGACGACAAGCACGGTTCCCGGCGGCAATTCAGCCTTGTGGACATCGGCATCGCGGATATTGCCCAGTCCCCCGGCGATCATGATCGGTTTGTGATAGCCGCGCCGCTGGCCGTCGGGACCGTCCTGTTCAAACGTGCGGAAATAGCCGGCCAGATTGGGCCGTCCAAACTCGTTATTGAACGCCGCCGCGCCGATGGGACCTTCCAGCATGATGTCCAGCGCCGAAGCAAGGCGACCCGGTTTGCCGTAATCGCCCTCCCACGGCTGGATGAACTCGGGAATCCGCAAATGGGACACGGAAAAGCCACACAGACCCGCTTTTGGCTTCGCGCCGCGCCCGGTCGCACCTTCATCACGAATTTCCCCACCCGAACCGGTCGCGGCACCGGGGAAGGGGGAAATGGCGGTGGGGTGGTTGTGGGTTTCCACCTTCATCAGGATATGCACATCTTCCGGGTGATAGCGATACTCACCATCTTCCGGGTCGGGGAAAAAGCGCCCCGCCGGAAAGCCAGTCATTACCGCCGCATTGTCGCTATACGCGGACAACACATCGGCGGGATGCTGTGCATGGGTATGGCGGATCATGGCGAACAGGGAATGGTCTTGCGGAACGCCATCAATGATCCAGTCGGCGTTGAAAATCTTGTGCCGGCAATGCTCGGAATTGGCCTGGGCGAACATCATCAGTTCGACATCGGTCGGGTTGCGGGCCAACCGGGTGAAGCAGTCCAACAGGTAGTCGATTTCGTCGCCGGACAGCGCCAGCCCCAGTTCGCGGTTGGCGGTCGTCAACGCTTCACGCCCTTTCCCGCCGCTGAGAATATCCACCATCTGCATGGGAGCCGGTTGCGCCTGAGTGAACAGTACGGCAGGATCAGCGCCCGGTTCCAGCACCGCCTCGGTCATCCGGTCGTGGAGCAGGGGTTTTAGCACCACCAGTTCCTGATCCGTCAGTGACCGTGCCGCATCCAGATACCAGGCAATGCCACGTTCGAGGCGGCGGATACGGTGCAGACCGCAGTTATGGGCGATGTCCGTCGCTTTCGACGACCAAGGGGAAATCGTGCCGGGGCGGGGGATGACGAGAAATAGGGGTACGGCCGACGGTGCTTCCTGTCCTTCGCCCGGCGTCCCGGCCAACGCCAGCGAATGTGAGGTGACGGTGCGCGGACCGTACTGCAACAGGCGTTCCAGCACCTCACGGTCAGGAAAGGTCAGCGAACCGTCGATGAAGTGGACGAATTCGGCGCGAACCTGGGTCACGGTGGGAACCCACTGGCGTAGCGCGGCCAGCAATTTCTCCAGACGGAACGGTGACAAGGCGGGGCTTCCACGGAAACGCAGCATCGCGGGCATTCTCCTGGGTCGGATGGGAAGCGGCATGATACCAGTAATCAGGCGGCGTTCTTCACCCCACTGGCGTTCTTCACCCCACTGGCGTTCAGTCATCCGGTAAACTATTTGTAAGCCAGAATCTTCTATACTGTGGCGACCTGTACGATTTTCCGAGGATACCCGATGAACCTTTGCTGGTTGTTGATCCTGGTCTGCCTGCTGACGTTGAGTATCCCGTTATCGGTGAACCCGGCGTTTGCCCTGGACTCGGTCAATCGACCTCTGATCCATGCTGACCTGGTGGTGACGCTAGGACTCATCGGGGTCATCAGCGGGATCGCCTTCTGGATCTACCAAATCAATCGCCAGTTGACGCAGCGCATCGCCCAAAGTCAACAGGCTGAACGCATCGTGCGCACTTTATCGACGGCCATTGAACAAAGCCCTACCTCGGTGATGATTACCGGCCTGGACGCGACGATTCAATATGTCAATCCCCGATTCGCGGAAGTCACCGGTTATGCTGCTGCCGAAATCATTGGTAAAAATCCGCGAATCCTTAATTCCGGATTGACCCCAAAAGCAACTTTTGAAGAGATGTGGCGGCAGCTCGATCAGGGAGAATTATGGTCTGGCGAAATCATCAACCGGCGAAAAAATGGCCAGATTTATTGGGAAGAAGCCCATATCTCTCCGGTCAAGGACACGGATGGGCAAATCACACAATATATCGCGGTCAAACTAGATATTTCTGAGCGCAAACAGGCTGAGCAACATGAAAAATCCCGTAATCGGGTCTTGGAATTGTTGGCCAGGGGTGCCGCGTTACCGGTGATTTTGGAAGCGATTGCGCAGGGCGTTGAGGCAAGTAATCCAAGCATGTTGTGCAGTATTTTACGGCTGGATCCGGATCGTCAGTGCCTGGTGATTGGCGCTGCGCCCAGTCTGCCCGATTTCTATAACACGGCGATTCATGGCCTGAAAATTAGTCCGTGCAGTGGTCCATGTGGCATGGCGGCGTTTACCGGCGAACGCGTGATCGTGGAGGATATTCAACAACATCCCGACTGGGCGGATTTCAGGGCGCTGACGGCGCAGGCCGTATTGCGTTCGTGCTGGGTCGAGCCGATCCGTTCGGCATCAGGCCAGGTGTTGGGGACGTTCGCCATTTACCACCGTGACGTCGCGCAACCTGTCGAGACGGATCTTCGGTTGCTGGAACAATCGGCTAATCTGGCGGCGATTGCCATTGACCGCTCTCTGGCGGCTGAGGCGTTGCGCACCAGCGAAGAGCAATATCGCCTGCTGGCTGAAAATGCGACAGACGTGATCTGGACGATGGATTTCGATGGGCGCTTTACCTATATCAGCCCGTCCGTTGAGAAATTGCGCGGCTATACCGTGGCCGAAGCCATGCAACAGTCGCTGGATGAATCGCTTACGCCGGAGTCTGCCGCGGTGGCTCAATCCGGGTTGACCCATGCGATTGAAATGACGCAGGAGGGTCAGCCCTTTCCGGATTATCGGGGCGAATTTGAACAGCCTTGTAAGGATGGCTCCACGGTATGGGTCGAGATCACCACCACCGGTATCTACAATGCAGCGGGTGAGTTTGTCAGTGTGCTGGGCGTCTCCCGCGATATTACCGAGCGCAAACTTATCCAGGATCGCATAGCGCACCTGGCGCATCATGACGCACTCACCGACTTGCCAAATCGCGTGCTGTTTTCGGATCGTCTCGATCAGGCCCTGGCTCAAGTGCAGCGGAACTTCACCGGTCTGGCGATCATGTTTATCGACCTGGATAAATTCAAACCGATCAACGATACCCTGGGTCATGCGGTGGGCGATCTCATGCTCAAAGAAACCGCTACCCGCCTGCGGGCTTGTGTGCGCAGTGCGGATACCGTGGGACGCATTGGCGGCGATGAATTCGTGGTCTTGTTGCCGATGATTAGTCATCAGCAAGATGCGCTACGGGTCGCGGAAAAAATCCGCCATGCTCTCAACCAGCCCTTTGAACTGGTGGGCCATTGTTTGAGTATTTCATCGAGTATCGGTGTCGCTATTGCTCCCGAACACGGCATGGATGAAATTGAACTCGCCAAACATGCCGATATGGCGATGTACCATGCCAAGGAAGCCGGTCGGAATAACGTGAAACTGTTTCAACTGGAGATGCTGGACGCCGGGTCTTGAACCGCCTCTAAAAAAGCAATCGCTATTGGAAGCCTGGCTGATCAATGATCAATTTTTTATCACAGTCACCAGAAATTTATTATTGATCGATTCAACACGGTATTGATTTTTCGATTGATCACAGTAAACGTGATAAGCAGAATTTCCCTTACCATTGACAATCGGCGCGATCTGGTTAATTGAATCACAGGGATAGTCATAGTAACCAATCAGATTGTTCATTAAATCTAACAATTTCCCGGTTTCCGTAGTCTCCGTTCGCTCCGTAGTCTCCGTGGTTTCCGCATTTGACCCGACAGAGATCAGCAGTAACGAGATAACTATTAGTTTTTTCATCAGATTCTCCGTGAGAGACCTTGGCCTTCAGGCGGGGTTTTGGGGAAAGCGGTGCAGCAGTGTGTTTGGTCGGAACAGTGCGGCCAGCGTTTCGCGGAAGGCTTGGTGGAAGATCGCTTGGCAGGCGGGTCTGACTGATGCTGATGGACACCGAGCCGCTGGTAGCCGCGTCGCCGGAACCCGCAATGCCAGGGCGAGTGCGTTGACACTCAGTCCTAATGGCTTCAGGAATTCTTCGTGCAGGATTTCGCCGGGATGGACCGGGCGCATACCGTTATGGATCATGCCTGATAAACCCCTTGTCGCGTTCCAATCCGCACAATAGAAACCCGCGCCGCGGCGTCATCTATTGAGAAGACCATCCGGTAACGTCCAACCCGAACCCGATAGTCGTTATCGGTTAGCTTGATAACCCCGAAATGCCGGGGATTGTCCACCAAGGCATCTACCGCCGCTATCTGCGGTTTTGCCCTTGGGGGCAACCGGTCAAAGGCTTTACCCGCCGATCTTTCAATCCGAACGGTGTAGGTCATAGCCCGTTACGCGCCTTAACGGTTTGCCAGTCTTCAAAGTCGCCCGTCTCTACCAGCGCCAGCGCTGCCCGGTCTTCTGCATCTTCATCATCAGATTTTCCGCGAGAGACCCCGGCCTTCAGGCCGGGGAGGGATAGCGGGCCGAACGAAGTTCGGCTTCTTTTTCGGGCGTGCTGAGTGGCAAGTAACCGTACCCATCGGCCCGTTGAATCACTTGGCAGTATCGGTAGCTGATACCTTGAACCACGCCTTGCGCGGTTTGAATATTGAAACTTCCCGAGGCGCGAACCGCCACCCGTCCGAGATAGACACCGATTTTCTTCCCTTTTGTCACGTCCGCTTTAATCAGGTCGCCGGTTTGAAATCCTTTGATCCGTTTTTGCCGAGTCAAATAACCGCGTGGGAATCCATAGGCATTTAAGCGGGTTCGTTGATAACGTCCTCGCCCGGTGGCTTTGATCGCCAAGGTCGGCCGTTTCCAGTCGTGGAGTGCATCGACCGAGCCGACACAGGCCGCATCCAGCGCGTGGGTCTTAGGAATCCCTAACCGCATCCGGTTAAATTTCGTCAGGCCCCCGGAACCCGTCGTGACCGGTAGTCCGGTGGATTGCAGTGCATGAAAGAGCGCCCAGCGGGTGGAATTCACGGCGGCGGCGTCTTTTAAGGGCCTTTTCGCCTGCGCCTGAATCCGCGCTAATCGCGGCAGGTCTTTCGCTAAAAAGACGTTCAGATCTTGAGCGCCTTTCTGCTGATTACACGGTTGACAGGCCAGCGTTAAGTTGGAAACCCGGTCACTTCCCCCTTTCGCTTTAGGCACAATATGTTCAATCTGCAACGGGGTATTTTTGCTCCGCAATAGGTGCATTCCCGGCCCCATTTATTCAGTAAATACTCCCGAGTTTCGTAACCCGCGAGCGTGCCTTGTTGATACTCAACACCCGAAATCTCTGGGTTGTCCATCTGCTGTAAATCAAAGCGGACGAGTTCTTGGGCGATGCCGGTCATCGGCGCTAAACGGGTCAAACGATTCACCCAACTGAGGGTCGTATCCACCCGATGTTGCAAACTCGGCGCGATCCCGCCTTTTTTCTTATTTCCGCGATTGAGGAACCGGGGTGCACGGTAGCGTAAATGCCCACGGCGGCGGCGACGCATTTGCCGACGCGCAGTGAGCGCTTCGCTGATTTGACGGCCGCGATGCGTCAGTTCAAAGAGATTCAAAACGTGGATAGCGGTTTGGACTTGGCCGGTGTCTTCGTCCACCGCTTCCCATTCCCGAACTAAAGCGATTCCCGTGGTTTTGCTGCCCGGATCGAGTTTGATTTTGAGCGGTTGTAAGACGGAATCGCGCACTTCACGATCCACGAGCCGAATCGAAAAGGGCATCAGCCGATGCACCCGCGCCCGACGTTTTTCCAGCAGTTTCCGGGCACGTTTCTCGCTACACGGCATGAGCGGTTTTTTGTTTCGATCCAGTACAAAAACAGCCATCTTTCTTCTCCAACAATGCGCTTACGCGCCTAGTGACGGAACCCTACGGCTTCGCTCCCCTCGACAATGTTGCGTACCGGCATTCCGTCCCGATCCGTTTCGGGTTGAGGAAGCGTCCCGGCGTCGGTCTTGAACCTGTACGCAACGTAGCCCGATGTTCTGGGCTGAGTCTGGTCAACCTAGACTTGCGGTTTTGGTCACCACAAGCCTCGCCCTTTAGGGCGGGGTGATTGACGAGGCACATGGTTGCGTTCCTATAACTACTCTCAATAATCGCATCGTAGCATATCGCAAAAGCACACAGATACTAGTGTGCGTTCTAAAAAATTCAAGATAATAAATAATATAGCCTTTCCAGGCATGTCCTCCACGCCAGGCAACCGGGACGTCATCGTGTCGTGATTGAATCTGAGTAACCGGTCATCGAGACCCCGCCATCTTTCTTTAAATTTTTGGTCCTGTAAATTTCCCCGTGGTAAATTTTAATATATACTGTTAGTATATATTCTCAAAGAGAACTTTCAAACTGAGCGGAGGAACGGCAAATGCCCACTATCGAACTGGTTTTGCGTGATGATCATGATCAAGTGATTGGTCAACAACCGATCAGGAGGTATCCATTAAACTTGAATAGTCAAAGTTTTCATGACATCGAAGG
>JFJP01024686.1_pt1 | contig 11759 bp, 14 predicted proteins | sample 431651 | NCBI WGS metagenome assembly JFJP01 (sample SAMN02602958, study PRJNA72255) | Microbial mat metagenome, whole genome shotgun sequencing project. | biome: fresh water; feature: sink hole; material: water; isolation source: purple microbial (photo- and chemosynthetic) mats found in... | reverse complement strand
GTGAATTGAACCGCAAAAACTACTCGATCGTTTATCTATACTTCGCACGAGCATGAAGCAGGCCAGAATCGACTTGAAAGTGAAAGACGACCGAGTGCTTCGATCTGAGTATCGACTGATGGACCGCAAAGAGAAGAAGCTGCTCGGTGCAGTAGAGAAAGACAACCAACGGTGCGAGAAACACCGAAAGAAGATTGAAATCGTCTTCGAAGATGAGATGGCGCTCGGAGGAGGCTACTACTCGCGACACATCCTCAAAGAACTCTCTAAAGCTGCGGTGAAGAACAAGCCACCTGCAGAAGAAGCCCAAACCGTCTCGAGGATCAAGTCAGCCCTCAAAGACGGTCCTTCTGTTAAATCTGTCAAGCAGCTTCGTGAGAGTCTACTGAAGAACTCTTCGTGCTCGAAGCAACCATCAGATCCTCCAGCAGCCGTCAGCAGCTCGAACCGGAAGGTGACCTTTCACCACTGCAACACCCATCCGAACACCAGCGAGTATGTCCGCAGGATACTCGAGTCCACCGCTGCCTACCAGAGCATCAGAAGCAACAGACATCCGTCGCACTGTCTCCAGCCACCAACAGACCAGAACTTAGACAAATCGGTAGATCGGAGGAAACCAGCTGCGGAGGAGTACTCGGACAACAAGAGCGAGCTGCAGTCGCAGAACCAGAACAGACCTGAAGTGCTGCAGATGCCGTCGACAGCAGACCGAAGCATGAAGCGGAGTGCGTCTGCGAAAGCGCTGAACAGCAAGCAGAACAGACGGAGAGCCGCTGCAGGCAACGACCGCTCGAGACTGGACGGAGACCATCGCGGAGACATGGTCGACCTGGCCGAGTACATACAGGAAGAAGAGCAGCAGTGGAGGCATGCCCAAGCGCACCAGGACGGACAGTCGCGCACGGACCACTACCTGACTCCACAGCAAAGCCAGCAGCTGCCTGCATCGCGGCCAGCCACTCGTCGCTCGCAGAACAACCTTCAACACTCAGGCTCGACCTTCGGAGGCGCCAGCTCGATCGTGCAGCCGGTCATCAAGCCGATCCACCCCAAACAGACTTCGTTCGAGAACGCCCTGAAGCTGCGGGAAGGCAAGATCTTCGCGAAGATCAACGAAGAGCTGAAGATCTACGACATCCGAGACCTCGACTGTCGAGTCAGCGTCGCGGCAGAGCTGCTCCTCAAGAACAGGAGCCAGTCTCGCTCGACTGCCGCCCACCAGCCCCACGCTCATTAAGCACCTCTGTTTTTACCAGCTAATTAATTCATAATGAAAGGCGCGAAGCACTTCAACAAACCAGAAGGGAATGCCCGACCCCAGAGCAAGCTCTTGACCAAGGAAGAAGTCCAAACCATGACCACGCCAGAGCAAATCGCTCTCATCGAAGACATCGCTGAAAAAGTGACCTCAAACCCAGCTGAAAACGTACCGACTGCTGACCACAGGCCAGACTCATCCAGACGCTCTTGCACCTCATCGAGTTCGGCAGCACCATCGTCGAGAACCTCTCCATCCTCACCACCGCAGAGATCCTCAAAGACATCGTCCCGCTGTAAACTCCCTTCAGCAGCTACCAGATAAACAAAGAGACCATCGAAGAGCGGCTGAAAGAAGTCATTTCGAAAGACGAGCGCAGTCTGCTCAACCAAGAACTCATCATCGTCGAGTTGTACGAAAGGTACATGCGGACCATCTTCGCCCAGAAGCAAAACCTCGAGTCGATCGCAAACCAGGAGAAGGAGCCGCTGAAGAAGAAGAAACTGCGAGAAGCGCTCGAGCAGTTCGAGGTGATCATCTTGAAGGCGCTGACCGAAGTCGCGAAAGAGCTCTACCACTTCAACTTCGCATCCGAGATCATCAAGTTCATCCTCCGCTTCTCCTTCAGGAAGAACGAAGCCATCCAAAAGCTCATCTGCGGCTTCCTCGAGTTCTTCATGAAGAGCCAGAACCCCTCCACCTACCAGTTCAAGCTGCTCATCCTGGAACACTTCGGCAAACTCATCAAGCAGCGCAAGTTCGTCAACATGTTCCCTGAACCTGTCTTCGCACAAATCACAGAAGTCTACGCAGAAGGCTCTGGCGAGCAAGACAAAGCTGAGAGAGAACTGGACAACCTGCAGGAACGCATCAGCGGTCTGCGGGAAAAGAAGAAGAGAGGAAAGCTCAGCAAAGCTGGCGAGAAGCAGCTCAAAGAACTCGAAGACCAGAAGAACCGCAGAAACGAGAGGAGGAAGCGACGAGGCTTGGACGACCCTCGCCTGCAGAAAGAGCTGAAGGATAACCTGGCCCAAAGCGAGGCGACGATGGATCCAGCAAAGATCAACCGACTGGTAGCCTTCGACTCACCAGGCGACTCAAGTGATCGAGAAGTACTACTACATCATGTTCAAAGTGGTCAAGGAATACCCCGACAGCAGACTCTTCACCCACGCAGTCGACGGCATCCTCGGCCTGGCCCACAAAATCGACGCGAAGATGCTCGCAGCCATCGTGGGAGCCATGCAGGAAGGCCACGAGACGATGAAGGAGCTCACTCGAGAGATCGCGGAGAAAGACAAGGCGAAGAACAAGACCTTCATGAACCACCCTGGCTTCGTCGCGCTGATGAAGAAGCGGCTGTCGACGGTCTTCTCTTCGGTCGAGATCTCATCGAAGGCGAGCTTCTTGGAAGAGATGGAAGAGAAGGTCAGCCTCACCTGCCTCTACCAGCTCATCCAAGACATGGTCAACTACCGCTTCCCGCTGGCCCACTTCGAGCCGATCCGCAGAGTCAAGTTCTTGACGCTGCTGGAGAAGCTCTTCCTGAACCAGAAGAACCTCTCGGTCGACTGTCTGGCCGCCTACGTGAAGCTGCTGCTGCTGCTGTCCGCGAGCGAGTGCGTCCCCGAGGAAGACTTCCTGGACGCGGTCAGCATGTTCATCTACCTGAGTCTGCACGTAGCCTCGCCTCACGCAGCGCTACCCGCGACTCCGCTGTCTGCTCGATGAAGACAACGAAGGCACCGGGCTCAACATGTACATGCCCGATGTCGACGACCCCTACGCAGCCAACGCCATCCGCTCGACCATCACCCCCGAGATCGGAGCCGTCGTCAAGAAACACCCCCAAGGCCTCTCCAAAAAGCTCTACGAGAGGCTCTTGATGCGACTCCCGCCGACCCCCGAAATGAGCATGCGGACCGTGGCCCAGCGGTACGCCCAGAAGCTGGGCCTCGGCCGAGAAGAGGCGGCAGAGTGGAAGTCCAGCAGACAGAAAGCCCCCATCGAAAGAGAAGACGAAGCTGAGCCTGCGTCGGACGGGAAGTCCAAGGACAAGCCTCCAGCGAAGCGAGCAGTCTCCATGGAAGAGCTCGAAGAGAAGAGCGACGACGAAGACAGACCCAGACTGGACAAACGACAGCCTCACTTCAAAGAGACCGACACAGACGACCACACCTCTCGACGAGGCCGCGGCTCGAACAGAGGCTTCGATCGACCCCGAGGAGACAGAGGCGACCGGTCCGGTTCTCGTGGCCGGTTCCGCGGCAGACAGGACAGAGACGACAGCGAGCGATCCGATAGAGGTGACTCGAGAGGCAGAGGCAGCCACGATCGAGGCTTCGGTGATGCGTCTCGAGGGAGAGGTTCTTTCGATCGGAGAGGCGCATCTCCTGCTCGAGACGGCTTCCGAGGTGGCAGAGGTGATTCAAGAGGTGAGTCTCGTGGTGGCTTCTCTCGTGGAGGATCGAGAGGTGATTCAAGAGGTGGATCGAGAGGCTTCTCTCGTGGAGGGTCCAGAGGAGACTCGAGAGGTGGCTTCTCTCGTGGAGGATCGAGAGGCGAGTCGCGTGGAGGATCGAGAGGAGATTCAAGAGGAGGATCGAGAGGCTTCTCTCGAGGCGGGTCCAGAGGCGGATCAAGAGGTGGCTCCAGAGGCGATTCACGAGGCGGATCCAGAGGCTTCTCTCGAGGCGGGTCTCGTGGAGGTGCGGGTAGAGGCGGACCACGAGGCGGAGGAGGCCGGGGCAGCTTCTCTCGCGGATCGAGCGGACGAGGCCGAGGCTCGCACCGCGGCGGGAGACGCTAGAGCGAGACGAGGCTGTGCTGGGCAGTATCGAGCTTCGAGGAGTAATTAACACTTACAGGTCTTCCAGACTCTCATGGTCGCTGCCGAGGCCGTAGACTTTCTCCATCATCTCGATGCCGCCCATGATGTCGCCCCTGAACCTCGCAGGCAGCTCGCCGTCGAGTTCGTCCACCCAGTCGACTTCCGAGAAAGCATCTGGTTGGGGCGGCTTCCTGTGGTGCTGGGTGAGCTTCTCGGGGGGCTGGCCGGGTTCGGAGGAGGTCGAGGGTTCTTCCTGTTGGTGCAGGTTGTCTTTGTGGCTGTCGAGTTTGTCTTTGAGCAGCTGCACGATGGCCAGGTCTGTGAGCAGCTTGAGGCGGTCGACGGTCGGCTTGACTTTGTTCTCGAGGTCGAGGGTGGACTTTTTGGGGATGATCTTGGCCGGGTTGCGGGTGTCCGCGAAGCAGGCTCTGGTGAGCTTTTCGAGTCTGAGCTGCGTTTCCTTTTCGAGCTTTTCAGGCAAAACTATACTGCTGGCGGCTTTGTCCCCGAGCGAGTGGTCGACTGGCTTGTAGTTGGAGAACTTGAGGCTGAGCTTCGCCTGCCGGTAGAGTTCGCGGACTGGTCAGCAGGAACTACCATAGAGGTTGTTGCCGGTCTTCAGCGGGATCGGGAGGTCCGCCTCGAGTTCGAGCGTCTTCATTAAAAGATGGACGCGACTGGCAGCAGGGCTTTAATCGAGACGGATCAGCGAGGCCTCCCCCGATTATAATTTGATTTTGAAATCTCTTTTTCATCCCGACCCCTCGGAGCCCCGCCGACTACTACATCACATCATGGTGTACGAATGGAAACATATGGGTATCCTCGGTACTCTTAGGCTAGCCTCCTCCGACGAGATATTAACGAACGAACAGCACATAAATTAGCAAGCACACCAACAGACACGCCGCCACGCTCGCCGACCGCCACCCGCAGGAGCGACTGCTGCCCCGGACAGCCCCCTCGGCAGACTCTCCTCGCTGGCTGAACCGCGTGGCTTTCTTCAGCAGGTGCGACAGTCGCCTCACTCGAGCGAGCTTCTTCGATGGCGGCTTCACTCCGCTGCTGTAGGCCGAGGCGTCTCGAGCGTCGCTGCCGATGAGCTTCCTGTCCTCGAACTGCGTTAGCTCCTGGCTACACCCCGTCGAAGGCGTCCGGTTCGCTCGCGTGCGTCTGCAGCAGGTCGAGTTGGGTCCGCAGCGAGAAGAACCGCACGTTCAGGTCTGTGTAGGTGGAGAACTCCGGCCGCTGCTTGTAGTCTCCGGCCAGCCGCAGCTCCAAGCCGAGTCTCTTGATCTGGTCAGTCGAGGCTACCAGCTGACTCGTCTTCCCCATCTGCGCTTCGAGCGAGTCTTCGTACGAGGTGAGGCTCTGGACCCTGGCTTCCAGGTCGACGACCAGCTGCCGGGCTTCTGCCTCGAGCGCGGGGTAGTCTGCCGCGAGCGCGAAGAGCGAGTGGACCAGCTCGGTCTGGCCGGCGTCTGGCTCTGCGTGCATTAAAGTGCTGCGGGGAGAGTCGGGAGTAATAGAGGCGAATTAACAAAGACAGTTACTTGATCTCGACGTACATGCCTTCCTTGTTGACGAAGACGCCCGTGATCATCTGGTTGCCGAAGAACTCGCCGAGGAACTCCTCGCCCGAAGCCCAGGTGTAGCGGCCCTTGCCCTCCATCTTGTCGCTGACCCAGCGGCCCTGGTACATGTCTCCGTTGGAGAACTGCATGAAGCCGACGCCGGTCTTCTCTGCGCCGTACCAGTCTCCGTTGTAGATGTCTCCGTTGGGGAACTTCATCATGCCGATGCCGTGCCTCGTGTTGTTCACCCAGTTGCCTTCGTAGACGTGGCCGGACTGGTAGAAGTAAGACCCCGAGCCGGAGCGGATGCCGTCGACCCACTCTCCGACGTACTTGTCGCCGTTCTTGAAGTACTGCTCACCACGCGTCTACCATCGTCCCCACGCCGCCGCGCTCGTCGCCCTTGAATCCGCCTTCGTACTTCGTGCCGTCTGCGAAGGTGTAGACCCCCACGCCTTCCTTCTCCGACCCGCGGAACTGTCCCTGGTACTTGTCGCCGTTCGGGTACTCCATCATGCCGTTGCCCTGTGCGAAGCCTTCGCGGAAAGTGCCGGTCATCTTCGCGCCGTTGTAGAAGCTCAGCGAGCCGCGGCCGTGTTTCTTGCCGTTGAGGAACTCGCCTTCGTAGGTGTTGTCGAAGAAGTAGTGCATCTTGCCCACGCCCTGCTCGTTGCCGTACTCCCCGTACATGCCGTCGTAGACGTCTCCGTTGGCCCGCGTCATCTTTCCCTGGCCGAACTTGTAGTCGTTCGCCCAGTTGCCCTCGAAGACGTCGCCGCTCAGGTAGAAGTACTTGCCCGGACCGAAGCGCTTGCCTTTGACGAACTTGCCCGAGTAGCGCTCGCCGGTGGCCAGGAAGTAGTTGCCGTCTCCGTTCATGAGGTTCGCCTCCCAGTCTCCGCAGTAGACGTCTTTGTTCGCGAAGTACATGATGCCTCGTCAGCAGCCTCTACCTTTCCCCGACCTCACGTTGTCGATGTTCACGCTGCCCTCGTAGATTGACCCGTCTTCGAAGGTCTCCGATACGATGTCTTTCTTCTTGTCGTCGTTCGAGAACATGTTCAGGAAAGCCTTCAGCGTGCCGTTCGTCGTGCCCTCAGACAGGTGCTTCGCCCGGAACTCAGAGATGACTCCGTCTCGCTCGAGCTTCAGCCGTCTCTCGACGTGCAGCGGAGTGACGAGAGAGTCCATTGTTAGATTTATGAATGTGCGATTCGCTCCTCTGCAAGCAAATGCAGAATTCGATCTGCTGGCCGTCGGCAGCTGCCGATGCAGACCGATCTACGCAGGGTCGACTGGCTCTGGCTGGTCGGCTCAGGTAGAAAGCTCTCGAGGCTGAATGCATCTGGACAGCGTCTACTGGGAGTTTGAATTGTGCAGTCGGATGAAACGGTTAGTCCGCCTGTGGAGCCCAAGCACGCACTCAAAGAGGCTTGAGGCTGTTGGATCCTCGGCTTCAGCTTCGTCGATTCTATCCGACCTCATCCGCTCTCCTCATGACAACCGATTCGAGGCAACCCAACGACCAGACCCTCCGAGTCTCGAACCGACAGTCCATCTCCTCCTACTGACCCAGCAGCGCAGCTCTGCCAGCTTCCTCCGAGCAAACGCCTCGACCGGCATCGATGGCTGGCATTCTGGACCGCTCCCCTGGACGCCACCGAGAGGCCTGCAGGACAAAAGCGACCAACAGCAGCATCAGAATCAAAAGCGAATGTAACCAGCGACTAGCAACAATCTGAAATATTATTTATTTAGCAATGCCAGACCGACAGATGGTCAATGTGTACACGGCTTACGGATACGGACAGGTCAGCAAACTTGATTTCGAACGAGCCTGCATGACAGAAACAAAGACCAGCTTCAGCGACGTAAGGAAGATCCTGAAGGTAAGCTTGGATTGGGGCGGATCCTGTTTCGCAGAGGTATAATCGTCGTGAGCAGGTCTCGCAAATCAAGACTACAATCGACGTTCAAATAAAGCCGTTCATCGGAGACCGCAGATGCATCACCGAAGCCATCTGCATCTCCTCTCCGATTCAAGATGTTAAGAATCGACTCCTGCAGCGAGTCAAAGATCTCAAGCTCTGTCCGCGAGAAGCGCAGCTCTTCGTCAGACTCTACTCTTCGAACGTAGCCTCCTGCTCAGCAGGGACGGTTGGTCGAGCTCGACGATCCAGAAAAGAAGGTCTGCGAGTATGGCATCGGGCCTAACTCAAAGCTCGTCGGAATGTTCTTCGGCAGATTCGCCTGGAGCATCCGAGACTTGCCTCCATACGTCCATGTAGGTCCGACTGACTCAGGTCAGTGAAGACGGCGAGACCGTCTACTTCGAAAGGCCACAGGGGATTCCGCCGCCGAGCGTGAACGTCCTCTCCGACCAGCCGCTCAAAGACCTGCGGTACACCTGGAAAGTCAAGGTAGGCTGCCACTAGCAGATCTTGCACACCACCAACAAGGAACAGCTCTTCGTCGGAGTGGCCAGCGGTCAACTCACCCCAGCGACGCGACCCGCAGACCCCTTCTTTTGGGGCATCTGCCCGGCTACCGGCAAGGCTGTGCACAACGGCAAGCATTGCAAAGTCATTATGAATCCGATCCACCACGCAGAGACAGTGACCCTCAGGTTGGAGCTCTGCAAAGGTAAACGAGTGCTTTCATGCGCCTTCGACGATCATCCTTCATTCATCCCCCTGTTCGATGATCTCCCGAAGGAGCTCTTCGCTGCTTTGGTACTTCCCTCCCCGCTAGACCAAGTCAAATTAACTTTCTAGTATCTACTCCTATACTCCTATTTAATCGCCCCTCATTACTGCTGGGTTTCTACTTCTCACATTTAATTTAGCGGGAGAGATGGCGAACCATGCAACTGCAGAGCTCTACAAAGATATGGAGAGAGACAAAGAGAGAGACTACCGCGTCAACGAGCGGATGGCCAAAGAGCCCTACTCTCGAAGCTCTCTGTCCGGCCAGGAGGAAGGTGGCGACAACCAGACGAGCTCGGAGCCGCTGGTGGTCGAAGACGTGGTGGAGATCATCGCTCCGCTGCTGAAGGAAAAGCCTCTGCCGCTGCTGTCTTTCGACGACCCGTGCATCCCGGACTTCGTGAAGCACGTGGTGCGGAACCTGGGCTTCATCCAGCCGACGATAATCCAGAAGTACTGTAGCCTGCTTTTCATCAGCGATCCCCATCGCACTGCTCGGCGTCGACATGATCGCCATCGCGCAGACCGGCTCGGGCAAGACCTTCTCGTACATGATCCCGTGTTTCATGAAGATCTCGGTGCTCAAGAAACAGATGATGGCCAACCGCTCGCTGCGCGGCATGTTCATTTACTGTCCGTTGGCGCTCATCCTGGCGCCCACCCGCGAACTCGCAATCCAAATCCACGAAGCCTGCTCGCTGCTCGCGCTCAAGTCAGGCACACGCATCTCGGTCGTCTACGGCGGAGCAGACAAAGGCGAGCAGCTCGGAGACATGGCCCAAGGCGTCGACATCCTCATCGCCACGCCCGGCAGACTCATCGACTTCCTCACTTCGGGCAGCATCTCGCTCTCCTCCGTCAGCTTCTTCGTCCTCGACGAGGCAGACCGCATGCTCGTAGGCCCCCCTCACTCCAGGACATGGGCTTCTACCCCCAGGTCCGCGCCATATCCGACAGCATCAACTCGATCCACCAAACCATGTTCCTCTCGGCCACCTGGCCCAAAGAAGTGCAGAACCTCTCCAGCGAGATCTGCAAGAACAACCCGGTCAAGCTCAAGATCGGCGACGAGAACCTGACCCTCAACAACTCCATCCTCCAGCACATCGACTACGTCCCCGAAGCAGACAAGAAACGCAAGCTCTTCGACATCCTCAAGACCAACAACGAGTCCGACGCCAAGTTCATCATCTTCATGAAGACCAAAAAGTCCTGCGACAAGATCTGCCGCATCCTCGAAAACGAAGGCTACAAAGCCATCGCGATCCACGGCGACAAGCACCAGAGCGTAGCCCCGCGTGACCGCAGCAGCGAGACTACATCTTGAACTCCTTCCGGAACTCCGTCAAGAACATCCTGGTGGCCACCGACGTGGCGTCGCGGGGACTGGGTAGCCTCTGCGGACTCAGACATCAAAGACATCAAGTACGTGATCAACTACGACTTCCCCCAGTCCATCGAAGACTACGTGCACCGCATCGGGAGGACCGGCCGCGCGGGGAATCTCGGCGTCGCCTACAGCTTCATCAACGAAAGTAGCATCCAGTACGCCCGCGACCTGCTCGACGTAAGCGTGCCTCACCCAGCTGCTCGAGAAGTCCAAACAGGTCATCCCCAAAGAACTCTACGACCTCGCCCGCTGCTGTGATGCAAAGAGTATTGTCCATTTATTCCATTTCTTCCTCGGGCTGCCATTCCCGTGGAGGTGTGGACTAACAGCTGAGTCACTATTTTCCGATGCTAACTCTAGGATTCCGACAAAATGGCTCCAACGATAGTCGACAAAACTCCCGAGACCTCTCTGGAAACCCTCGCAGAAACACTCACGGATTTGGGATGCAGGTGTATGGTAGAAGCGGGCCTCAAAGCGGTGGCTTTGGTAGTGGGATGATGCAGCGACAAAGAGATCATCCGTTTCAGTTCCCCGGTATGAACGGTAACATGCCTGCTTTCACTCCACAATTGGTATTCGATATGTGGAACTGCAAAAGCTTCCCAATGGAAAGAGAATTCCAGCAGATCGCAATGAGGCAGTATGCTTCAGGTAGTAACGATTCTACGAATTCGAATTCGAGGTACAGAGACGCCTCAAACAATCGAAGTAGAAACAACTTCAATGAGTATGAGTCAGAGGACGAGCAGCAAGCCTACAACCATTATGATGGTGACTATGGTTTTGCTGATAGAAAAAATGTCCAAAACGCAGCGGTTTATTCTGCTGAATCTGGTTCTTATTCTACCAATGGTAGAAATTCCTCTTTGAATTCTTACTTACCTGAGCAAAATTTAGCCTCGATACAAAACCCGCAGACTGGGTCAGGTCCGTTTGGACAATTCAGTACCACGATGAGTAACGGCTACTCGAACTTCCAAACAGATCAAACACTCGCAGAAACCATCAACCCAGCAACCCCTTCAGCTCCGCCACAAACGGCCCAGACTCAGCCAGCCCCGAGCCAGCCGAACCAGACACAGACTCAACAGGCTCCTCCGCTGAACCCCGGCTTCAACAGCTCGCTCATGGCCTACTACCTCAACTCTGCAAACGTGGACGGCAACTTCTCTGTCCAGAACAGCAAGCCTTCGTCCCAAACCAAGCCCAGCTCGCAGATCAGCCCCCCGCAGAGCAACGAAGGCGAGCCAGCGAAGCCGACCACCGCTCCGAAAGAAGCCACAGAAGACGCAGGCCAGAAGCACGCACAAGAACCACCATCGATGCACCAGCCGAAGCACCAGAGCTCGCCGCAAGACCCAGAAAAAGACGGCTTCCAGGACTACCCCACCGCTCCGAACAACAGCAGCTTCCACAACAAGCAGCAGTCCTACCCGGCCCAGCCAGTCTCCGCGAGCAAGCCGCCGCAGTTCGTCCACAGCCACCGCTACGCTCAAGAAGACCCCTACCAGAACCCGCAGAGGTGGCCGCGCGACCAGCAGGCCACGGAAGACCACCGCTACAGACAGCAAGACAACAAGCAAGCCAGGTACCCCAACCAAGACTCGCCGGCAAGGGGCGGCTATTTCCGACCCTACGCCCAGAACAACTCCGACGCCTACTCCGACTACCCCCAGCAGCAGCGCTACCAGGCCAAGCCCCACTACGACAACTTCTCGCAGAACCAAAACAGCTTCCCCAGCCGCGCCTCCGCAGCCCCCCAGTACACCCAACGCAACGAAGCAGGAAGCTACGGCCACCAGTCGGCCGGCTACCAAGGCTACCAGCCGGCCAGCAACTACAACCCCTACCCGCGACCCGCAGAAGACAGCTACAAGTACCGCAGATAAAGACGCAGCCCGCTCTCGAAGGACGACTCGCCACTGGCCTCGAACACCACCTCTAACTAATAACGATTTCTTATACACCGTCCGATCCTCGCTCTGTCGAAGGAGGG
>JFJP01012357.1_pt1 | contig 11759 bp, 9 predicted proteins | sample 431651 | NCBI WGS metagenome assembly JFJP01 (sample SAMN02602958, study PRJNA72255) | Microbial mat metagenome, whole genome shotgun sequencing project. | biome: fresh water; feature: sink hole; material: water; isolation source: purple microbial (photo- and chemosynthetic) mats found in... | reverse complement strand
GGTCATCACCAAAGAGCGCCGCGGCGATTATCTGGGCAAGACCGTTCAGATCATTCCGCACATCACTGACGAGATCAAATCCTGTCTTAAAAAGGTCGCCAAGGAGCAGGATGTGGATGTGGTCATGGTCGAGATCGGCGGTACGGTGGGTGATATTGAAAGTTTACCGTTCCTTGAAGCGATCCGTCAATTGCGTTGGGAATTGGGCGAGCACTACGCGCTCAATATCCACATGACCCTTTTGCCGTATATCAAGGCCTGCGGCGAACAAAAAACCAAGCCGACCCAGCATTCCGTAGGTACCTTGCGCGAGATCGGCATTCAGCCTGACATTTTGCTTTGCCGCACCGAGAAGCCTATTTCGCAGGAACAGCGTGAGAAGATCGCGCTTTTTTGTAACGTTGATGTCGAGAGCGTTATTGAAGCGGCGGATGTGAAGCATATTTATGAGGTCCCTTCTGCCTATAAGGCGCAGGGGCTCGATACGCTCATCACCAAGAAGCTGAATTTAAAGACGCCGGATAAAGATCTGAAGGAATGGGAAAATTACGTTATCAAGCGCCTGAGGCATCCGAAGTATGAGGTCAATATTGCGGTGGCCGGGAAATATATCCAGCTGCCGGATGCGTATAAATCGATCTATGAGGCGCTGGTCCACGGCGGTATTGCAGGCGATGCGCGGGTCAATATCATCAAGATCGATTCAGAAGATCTTGAAAAGGGAAAGATCGATAAATATTTCAAGGATGTCCAGGGCATTTTGATCCCGGGTGGTTTTGGTTCGCGCGGCATTGAAGGGAAGATCAGGGCGATCAAATTTGCGCGCGAGAAGAATATTCCGTTCTTCGGGATATGTCTGGGGATGCAGTTGGCCTGTGTTGAATTTGCGCGCAGTGTTTGCGGCCTTAAGACAGCAAATTCCACCGAATTTGATAAGGCGACCAAGGACCCTGTGATCAGTCTTTTGGCTGAGCAGCACAAGGTCACGAATATGGGTGCAACGATGCGCCTGGGTGCCTATCCTTGTCATTTAGAGCGCGAGACGAAGGCCTTCACGGCGTATAAGAAAGAAGATATTTCTGAACGTCATCGCCATCGTTATGAATTCAATAATGAGTACCGGGAGGTGCTTGAGTCCAAGGGGCTTGTGTTCTCGGGAATGAACGTTCAACGTGAACTTGTTGAGGTTGTTGAAGCGAAGGGTCATCGCTGGTTCCTGGGTTGTCAGTTCCATCCGGAGTTCCAGTCGAAGCCCGATAAGCCGCATCCTTTGTTCCGGGATTTTGTTGCTGCCGCGCTGACAGTTAAAAGGTAGTTGACACTCCGGCGAAAAGTGATAGTATTTCGTTCTTAAAATTTGTTCTTTATAAGCCCCAGATTTGCGCGGGTGGTGAAATGGTAGACACGTACGTTTGAGGGGCGTATGCCGTAAGGTATGAGGGTTCAAGTCCCTCCCCGCGCACCATTTGCTTCCATAGCGCAAAAGACGTCCTTCCCGAATGGGAGGACGTTTTTTGCTTATTGGGGCAAATGGTGCCCTTGTGAGGCTCCGTCCGAACAAGGGCCAACTGTATAAATTCAAGATCTCCATACCCGCCTCTGATATTTTTGATTATAATAATCTTCTAATTCTTAACTTACGGGGTTTTATGCCGAAAAATATCATTATCAGCGCCAGCATTCTATCTGCAGATTTTGGCAAGCTGGCCGAAGCGGTTCAGCTCTGTGAACGTTCCGGGGTAGGGCGTATCCACGTCGATGTCATGGATGGGCATTTTGTGCCGAATATCACGATCGGCCCGGTGGTCACCCAAGCGGTGCGCCAGTATACGCAACTACCCATCGCGACACATTTGATGATCGAGAATCCGGGGGACTACATTGACAGTTTTGCCGATGCCGGGGCAGATATCATTGTGGTGCATGCCGAGTGTTATGGCGAGCGCCGCACGGCATGCCGGGAGTACGGGCAATATCCTAAAGAGATCGATGTTTTGGATGTCGAGGCTGCTATTAAGGATATTCGCCGTATTAAAGCTAAAGGAAAGCAGGCGGGGATGACGCTTAACCCGGGAACACCGGTCGAGGTGCTTGCGCCGGTCCTCGAGGAGGTGGATAATATCCTTGTCATGTCGGTCAATCCGGGGTTTTCAGGCCAGAAGTTCATGGCATCAGCCCTGGAGAAGATCGCCTGGTTGCGGGCGCGCGGGTTTAAGAAGGATATTGTGGTCGATGGCGGGGTCAATGCGGCTACAGCGCCTGCGGTGGTGCAGGCGGGGGCTAATGTGCTGGTCACAGCAAGTTATTTCTTCTCGAGCCAGGACCCTGCGCGGGCCGTTCAGGGTTTAAAAGAGCTCGGATGTTAGCAAAAACCTTCAGGATATGATATATTCTTGATATGAATAAGTACGGCAACCTCTATTCCAAAGCCCAGGCCATGATGGAGTATCTCCTTGTCATGACCGTTGTTGTTGTCATTGTTTTTGTGGCCTTTAAGAATGGCGGCAATGGCGTGCTGGAGCGAACCACCAAGAAAACAGCTGAATATTTCGATACCGGCGCTACGGCGATGATGGGCGGGTATTATGATGGTGACGCTGTTGTGACGCTCGACCCTAATAAGGTGGATGGCGGCTGGTGTGACTGGACTGTCTGTGTTAATGGATATAAAGCCCGTGAGTGTGCCTGCCCGAGGCCTGCTTTTGGTGGAAAAGCCTGTGATGCCGCTTCGACAAATTCCGGCGGCAGTGATGTAGCGGTCACGGCGGCTGGATGTGGCGGCAATTGCTGGACTAGGGTGGTCATTCTTGACAGGGTGACGATGAGGACCGGGGATGTAGCTACTGGAAGTGAATGTAAGGATGTTCGAAAAGTAGATTTTGAAGGTAGTTGCAGGAATGGCGAGTGTCCTGATAATCTAACGCCCACCTGTCCTACGAATTGCAGTACGCGCGTGTTTGTTGAGAAGCTGAAGGATCGGAGTGACGGAGGAACGGACACCTGCTGTGATAGGGATGGAAAAAATGACTGGCGTGGCCGTTGGGTGTATGAATGCCAAAAGACAGAAGTCAGGTCTGCCTGCGCCGGAGAGAAGTGCACAATTGGCCGTGATGAGGGTGTTTGGCAGGATGACCAGACCTGCAATGCCACGCGTAGTTCCGGCGGCAGAGTTGATGGCAGTTCAGACAGCGGGTCCAGTGGCAGTTCTCGTAGCAGTTCTGGAGCCGGGTCCGGCGGCAGTTCTGGTGGTAGTTCTGGCGGCAGTTCTGGTAGTGGTTCTGGTCGTCGTGGTTAAGACTTTTATCCTGCCCGTTCGTTCTTGCGCTTATCCCTGACGTAATTGCTTTTATCCTGCGCTTTGGCGAATTTCTTCAATTCTGCGCCGATCTCGCCGACCTGCGCCACGTGGGTGATCTTGGTCAGCACATTGGATACAATGCCGATCGAGATCGACATGAGGCCTGTTTTCATTTCATTGCCCTGGCGGTCCTTGCCCATGATATAGCCGGCTGTCAGGTCCTCCTGAGAGTAGAAGCTGGGCGCTGCAGCGTCAAAAAAGTCTATGATCTTCTGACTGATGGCATCCGCAATATTGTCATCCGATACAAAGACAAAGTCGTCGCCGCCGATATGGCCGACAAAGATATTGCTTCCCCCGACAGCTTTTGAAGCTTCAATGATGGCCCGCGCCGTGGCCTTGATGATCTCGTCACCCTTTTCAAAACCGTACTTGTCGTTGTAAAGCTTGAATTTGTCGAGGTCGCAGTAGCCGACGGCAAATGGAGTTCCGCGTTCGATGCGGCTCTGCAGCTCATCCATGATGGAGGCGTTGCCGGGCAGGTGCGTCAGCGGATTGGCGTCGAGATTGCGGATCGTGCGCGCGACGATCATGTTGATGCGCGCCAGAAGGCTTTCAGGCTCGAAGGGTTTGATCAGGTAGTCATCCGCGCCGGCATTGATGCCCTTGACCATATCCTTGGTTTCGCCCTTGCCGGTGAGCATGATGATCGGGATGTGGGTCAACAGGACGTCCTTGCGCAATTCCTTGCAGAATTCCGGCCCTGTCATCAGCGGCATCATATAGTCGGTGATGATGATGTTCGGATTACCGGTGCGCGCCTGCACCAGGCCTTCCTGGCCGTTGGCCGCCTTGATCACGTCAAAGCGTTCGGAAAGGGTCAGCTCCAGGACGTCGAGGATGTCCGGATCGTCGTCGATGATGAGGATCTTTTCACGTTTCATGCGTCACCTGTCTTCTTTTGGATTTCTTTAAGTTTGTGCTCGAACGGGATCGTAAAGTGGAAGGTCGTGCCCACGCCTTCTTCGCTGGTGACCCAGATATGGCCGTAGTGCGCTTCCACGATATTTTTGGCAAGGGCGAGGCCAAGCCCCGTCCCTTTGACTTTCATGTTGATCTGATTGTCCACACGGAAAAATTCATCGAAGAGTTTGGAAAGGTCTTCCTTGCTGATCCCGATCCCGGTGTCAGCGACCTCAAAGGACACTTCCTGCCGTTCAAGATTCGGGTGGGCGTTGACCGAGATCGTGCCGCCTGCCGGCGTGAACTTGATCGCGTTGCCGATCAGGTTGATGAAAGCGCGGTCGAGCTGGGTGTCATCGTATTCCACATCCGCCAGATCGGCGGGGATATTAAGCTTGAGGGTGACACCTTTGTCCTTGAGCTGGGGTGTGAGTAGGTCTGAAATATTTTCCAGCATCGGACGGATCGGATGAGCAGAGGCCTTCATTTCCACGCGGCCTGATTCGATGCGCGAAATATCCAAGAGGTCATTGATCAGCTTGACCAGGTTGTCCGAATGCGTGTTGATCTTGCCGAGGCGTTCTTTGACAGCATCAGGGATATCGCCGACTTTACCGGTCATCAGGATCGAAGCATAGCCCTTGATCGAGGTTAGCGGCGTGCGCAGTTCGTGGGAAACAGCGGAAATAAATTCCGATTTCTTTTTTGAGATCTCTTCGACATCTTTGAGCGCGCTGGAAAGTTCCCGGGTGCGGTCATTGACCTTGGCTTCAAGGGTGCGGGTTGAGCGGTAGACCTGTTCAAAGAGCTGGGAGTTCTCCAGGGACTGCGCCAGCTGGCTGGCCAGGATCGCGATGATCTCCTCATCACCTTCCGTCACGGCCGGCGCGCTGTAACGGTTGCCGACAAAAAGAGCGCCGGAAACGCCGCGCTGTGTGAGCAGCGGCGAAAGGATGAAGTGTTCTGTTTCAAAAAGCTGTACGATGCGCGCCTTGGTTTTCTGCGAGGAGTTCAGCGACGAGAAGGTCATGCCGTTCTTGAGCGCGTTGAGGAACTGGGGATCAAGGGCCAGCTCTTTCTGGATCTGTTCGATCTTGGAGAGGTCCAGGCCGACATTTACGCGGGCGTTCATGGCGCCGCCTTCATCATAAGTCAGGACCAGCGTCCTCGAAAAACCGAGTTCTGCCGTGAGGTCTTTGTTGATCTTCTGGAAGATCTCCTGCTCATCGAGCGTCATGCTCATGGTGCGCGCGAGCTTCTGGAGCGTGTTTAGCCCGGCGAGGCGCCGGTCAAGTTCCTGTTGCGTCCGGTTGAGTTCGAGATCGGTCTTCACAATGAGCTTGGCCTGTTCATCGAGCTCATTGAAGGAGCGCATCATTTTATCGAAGGATGCTTTAAGCTCTTTGTACTCTTCGCTTTTGCCGATGAAGAAATAGGCGAGCACACTGATCCCCAGGACAAGCACAAGGCTCGCCAGGATAAGAAAAGGCGTGATATCAACCTGGGTCACGGGATAGGTCACACCGCTCATGCGTTATCCGATCGCTAGGAGCACGACGCTCCCGTTGAGTAGTTGAGTGCTTGAGGCGACTTTCTGCATCCCGAATGTCGCCACTTCGCCTGCCGTATACATCCCGAATATAGGGACTGAATGCCCGAGGACATCCTGGATCACCTGGATCCCCTGTACGGCGCTGCGCCCGAGGATCTTGCGGCGCATCATGGATTCAAATACAAATATGACTTTGGGTTGTTTGCCGAAGAGCTGGGTGCGGATATCCATGGCTGCGTCGTGGATGTTCTGGCGGCAGGCATCTTTATCCGTGATCATCAAATGCACCGGGCTTCCCGTCGTCACATCTCCCTGACATAAGATACTACCGGCATCAGAGATGTCAATAGGGATGCGGATCAAATATTCCCGGGGCGTGGCTGTTCCTATGCCCAGGGGATACAGAAGGCGGATGTCTTCGATCTGATCTTTATTCAAGGTTTCATCTGCGGCATGGAAATAATTTTCGTAGAGGCGTATGGCCGGTTGTTTGTCGATCGACTGGATCAGGTTGCCGCCCTGGACAAGGTCAATGATCCTGGGTTTTCCCAGAGGCTGCCAGCTGTGGCGGGCGGCCACGGAAACGACACTGGCCCCTGCGATCAAGAGGGCCACGGCAGCGTCCCCGAGCAGGCGGTCCTGGTAAAAATGCAGGGTATGAGAGAATTTTGAACTGTCAACGCCGATGGCGCCCACCAGGGGGAGCGCGTGCCCTAACCCGTCGCGGATCCCGGCGAAGAGTTGGGTCCCGTTCTTGCGTAACCCGTCATAAAAGTAAAGGCAGGCGTTGCGCTGGGGGGATTTATGGTCACTTAAAAGTAGTTTGGCCAGGTTGTTGCCCGCTTCGCGGGGAGGGATCAGGGTCAGTTGATCGAGGCTGGCCGCGGAGAATCGCCACTCGTCGGAAACGATGGCCATGACACCGACCCCGCGCGGTTCAACGCGATCAGCAAAAATGATCCCCGGTGTGATCGACCCGATCAGGCGTTCGGGTTGCAGGATGCTCTGGAGGATCTCGAGCCCTTCCGGGCTGGCGTAGCCGGCGGTTGTAAAGACAATGACCAGGCTGGTCTGCACCGCGCTGAGCTGTGCTTTAGCTTCGATCGCCGCGGCCTTGAAGGCTTCGAGAGGGTCTGTTGTTGAGGAGAAGCCTATGCCGATATGGGTCGCCATGGCCCCATTGTATCAAAGAATTTCTGTTACCCAATCGCTTTTGTGCCTTCTTCGCCAGTGCGGATGCGGATGCAACGGGTCAGTTCCGTGACAAAGATCTTGCCGTCGCCGATCTTGCCGGTGCGCGCTCCTTTGATGACCGCGGCGATCGTACGGTCGACAAATTCTTCATTGACCGCGATATCGATGCGGATCTTGCGCAGGAGATTTCCCGTCTCCTTGACACCGCGGTAGAATTCGTCGACACCCAGTTGCCGTCCGTGTCCGAGGGCTTCGGAAACAGTGACGAGATTGACTTCTGCGGCATAAAGTTCTTTTTTAACTTCGTCGAGCCTGTGGGGCTGGATGATGGCGGTGATCAATTTCATAATATTCCTTTCGTGGGCGGGCAGGGGCGCCCGCCCCTACAGCATATTGTTTATGAGGGCACGTCATGCCGTGCCCGTACACATTATTATTCCAACATGGTGTACGCGCGTTCGTAATGCTGGGTCAGGTCCAGGCCCATGATCTCCTGTTCGGGCGTGACGCGCAGGCCCATGATCCGGTCGACCGCAAAGCAGATGACGGCTGTGACCGATGCACAATAAACGACCGTGAAGCAGGCTGCGAAGATTTGCGTTTTCAATACGGCGATATTGCCGAGTAAAAGACCATTGGCACCTGCCGGGTTAACGGCCGTTGTCGCAAAGATCCCCGTCGCGATCATGCCCCAGAAACCGCCGATGCCATGCACGCCGAAAGCGTCGAGGGAATCATCATAGCTGAATTTTTGCTTGATCGTACTGACGGCAAAGAAGCTTAAAGGCCCGACCACGAGGCCGATGATGATGGCGGACCAGGGTTCGACAAAGCCGCAGGCGGGTGTGATGGCGACGAGTCCTGCGATCACGCCTGATATCGTGCCGAACATCGTGGGTTTTCCTGTCATGAGCCATTCAACGGTGGCCCAGCTGACCGCGGCGGCCGCGGCCGCAAGATTTGTTGTGACGAACGCATTGGCAGCCACACCGTTAGCGGCCAGCGCAGACCCTGCGTTAAAACCGAGCCATCCGAACCAGAGCAGTCCTCCGCCGAGAATGACCAGGGGAAGGTTGTGCAGGGTCGGACGGGTCAGGCCGATGCGCCGGCCGAGGATAAGAGCGCTGACAAGGCCTGCCACGCCGCAATTGATCTCGACCACGCAACCGCCGGCGAAATCCAGCACGCCCATGGTCCTCAGCCAGCCGTCGGAGGCCCAGACCATATGGCAGATCGGGATATAAACAAGGGTCAGCCACAGGACCATGAAGACGAGAAAGGCCGAGAATTTGATGCGTTCAACCAGCGAGCCGATGATGACCGCGGGTGTGATGACGGCGAACATGGCCTGGAAGATCATAAAGGCGCTGTGAGGTATGGTCGGGGCGTAATCCGCATTGGGAGCCGCGCCGACACCCTGCAGGCCGAACCACTGAAGTCCACCTATAAAAGGATTGCCGCGGCCAAAGGCGAGCGAGTAACCGTAAATGGCCCATAATAAAAGGATGACACCCAGACAAGCAAAACATTTCATGAGGATGGAGAGGATGTTCTTGCGCCGCACCATGCCGCCGTAGAAGAAGGCAAGGGCAGGTGTCATGAGCATGACCAGCGCTGCGGAAATGAGAACCCAGGCTGTGTCTCCGGCATTGATGGGAAGTGTTTCGGACATAGGGACCCTTTCATTGGGTAGGGGAAATGAAAAAGCCCGACCTCTCCTGACAGTGATATCGGAAAGATCGGGCGTCATTGCCCTTATAAGTTTTTACATCAGTGCATCTGGAACAAACGACAGTGCCTGTTCAAGATTTGGAAATCATACCTGCAGGGGGGAAAAATGTCAAATAAGAATTGCGGGGACATGTACCCGTGTGTCTTGGATCTGGTACGTGTCCCCGCAAGGAGAAATGAAGGATCAGGCGCGGATCGGGTTATCCGATACGCAGGGCTTCATCATCAGAATCATGTTGGACGGCTTTGGCCGGTTTAGAGGCGTGAACTGGTTTTCTCATCAGCGGCTTTTTTTCATGGACCGCTATCTTTTTGGCAACAGGAGCTGCTGCCGCTGCTGTGAAGTTGGCGTCATTGGTTTTGAACTGCGCCACCATGTTGCGCAATGCCTCTGCCTGGGAGGACATCTCTTCGGCAGACGCGGCCAATTCTTCCGACGCTGAAGCGTTGGATTCCGTGATCGAGGTGTTCTCTTCCATGGCGGCCGCTTGTTCCTGCGTGGCATTGGAGACGGACTGCAGCTGGTCGGCGATCTTCTTGACGCTTTCAATGATGATCTTGGTGCTTTCACCGGCTTCCTTCGAAACGGTCACGCCATCTTCCACCTGCTTGAGGTTTTCCTTGATGAGGTTCTTGATCTCTTTGGCCGATGTCGCACTGCGTTCGGCCAACTGACGGACTTCATCGGCCACGACTGCGAAACCTTTACCGTGTTCGCCGGCGCGCGCCGCTTCGATCGCGGCATTCAATGCCAGCAGGTTGGTCTGGTCCGCGATCTCGGTGATCAGCTGAACTGCCTCCGCCATCTGTTTGGAACCTTTTTCGATCCCGCCCATGGCCTGCACGGTATTGTCCATGGCGGCTTCGGTCTTCTTGGCTTCCTTGGAAACATCCTGCGCGATCTGGTTGGCCGATTTGACATTCTCGGAATTGGCCTGAACAGAGCTGGACAATTCTTCAAATGAAGCCGACTGCTGCTGGGCGCCGTCAGCGATCTGCTGGGAGGCGGAGGAAACTTCTTCTGTGGCCGCCATCAATTGTTCTGCAGAACCGCGGATCTGGCTGATGATGCCCGATAGTTTCTCGGCAAAGCCATCCATAGCCTGGGCCATGATGCCGACTTCATCGTGGCGTTGCATTTGCAAACGGTTGGTCAGGTCTCCGTCAGCCATAGACCCCATCACGCCCACGCTTTTGGCCATGGGTGTTGTGATCGAACTGCTCAAATATAGCCCCAAGATGACAGCAAGGATAAAACCAAAGATCGTAACAAAGATAACTATTGCATTTGCAGAAGACATGGCTTTATCGGCTGCCGCAGCACCTTCCGTTGCTTCTGCTTTAGCGTTGTCAACAAGCTGATTGATGCTCGTCATGGATTCGTCTAAAGTCTGTTCTAAAGGACCCTTGACCAAAGCCATCAATTTCTCATCAAGGGCTTTACCTTCTGCTGAGGATTCATCAACTCCGATCATTTTGGTCTTTATGTCAACAGCCTGGAGATTTAATTCGGAAAGTTTCTTGGAATCCCCGGTAAATTCCTCCCATTCTTTGATTTCCTCTGCGCTTTTGTGGATTTTGTCATATGCGGCCATGGCATCGGACAATTCTTTGTTCAGCATCACCAATTCTGCTTGCATGTCTTTAAATTCATTTGCATCGACATCGGGGTCTAAAGTTTTATTAATGACAGCATTGATCGCGTAGACAGTTCCTTTAATATCCAATAAATTCTCGACCGATGGCAGGTGCACCTCAGAGAGCTCATCTGCTTTCTCCATGAGTTGGTTCAGCCCCAATATTCCGGCCCCACCAATGATCGCTGCGATGACGGCCACAGCCACAAACCCTCCGACCAGTTTGATCCCCATCTTTATGTTGTCCAACATAGATTCTCCCCTTTTTAGTTTTCTTTCTTTCAATATATTAAAGAACTTTTGCGTCCACCAGACTTACAAGTTCGCCGATCTCGGGTTTGGATGTTTCGCCATCAGCGCCGGCGGTGCGGCATTGCTGGATAACTTCTTTGGAAATGATCGATGAGAAGGCAATGCACGGCAGGCGTTTGAGCCGCGGTTCGTCCTTGATGCGCCGGATCAGATGAAGCCCGTCAAGTTGCGGCATTTCAATGTCCGTGACCATCAGATGATAGAAGCTCTCGATCCGTTCAAAGCCCGGATGGCTGATGGCGGCTAATAATTTACTCCAGGCGTCTTCGCCATGGATCGCGGTGTCGGTCTGGTATCCCGCCTGCTGCAAATGGTCAAGGATGAGCCGCCGGCTCAGGTCGGAATCGTCCACGACCAGGATCTTCTTGCTGGAACGGTCGAAGGCGGCGCCATTGTACTGTCCGGCCGTAGGTGCCTGGATGTGGGCGCGCGGGTTGATATGGTAAGCGATCTTTTCAAAGTCCAAGAGGAAGATCACCTTATCATGGATCTTGACGATCCCGGCGGTGTAGCTTTGTTCGGTGGTCATCATGTCAGACGGAGCTTCAACAGATTTCCAGGACAGGCGGTGAATGCGGGCCACCGATGAGACCAAAAAGCCCACGATGATCTTGTTGAATTCCGCGATGATGATCCGGTTGGTCTTCGGGTCCGGTTCCAGATCGAGTTTCATATGCCGGGCCAGATTGATGACGGGGATGATCGATCCTCTTAAATTGATGGCCCCGTGGATCGAGGGATGGGCATCCGGTGTGGGTACCAGGTCAATGTCCGCATTGATGATCTCGCGGACTTTGGCGATGTTGATCCCGTAGACAGAATTCTTGATGGAGAACTCAACGATCTCAAGTTCACTTGAACGCGTTTCAGCTAAAATGTTTGATCGCGGTTCCTGAGCCATGAGGTGTCCTTCGCATTATATTAAAGAATAGATAAATCTAATAACCCAGAAAAATATTCAATCGCGAATGTGAGCCTTTATTTCAATATATTTGTTTATATCTTATTGTCAAGGAATGCGTTATATAGAAAAGTGTGGTGTAGAGGGGCGTGGTTTGCAGTTGTAGCAACC
>JFJP01030664.1_pt1 | contig 11760 bp, 10 predicted proteins | sample 431651 | NCBI WGS metagenome assembly JFJP01 (sample SAMN02602958, study PRJNA72255) | Microbial mat metagenome, whole genome shotgun sequencing project. | biome: fresh water; feature: sink hole; material: water; isolation source: purple microbial (photo- and chemosynthetic) mats found in... | reverse complement strand
CTGGAAGAACAGCCTGATCTGGTGGTGGATAAAGCCGAAGATTCCCTGTTCAACGCGCCAGATCCAGAACCCGAGCTGGAACCGGAGCCGGAGCCGGAATCGGTTGTAGATGCAGAACCGGAGCCGGAGCCGGAGCCAGCCGAAATTCTGCTGGAAACCACTGAAATCATCCCCGTGGATCCGGCATTCGGCAGCAACGCTGATTGGGTTGCTGATGCTGATGAATATGCTGATGAATATGCTGATGAAATTGAGGAAGAACCAGAATCTGCTGAAGCCTCGCCAGTTTCCGATGATGCAAGTCAGGAACTGCTGGCGATTCTCTATGCGGAACTCGAACAACTGGCGGAAGGCGCCGACGATCTCCTGAACCTGGCGACTGCAACCAACGCCGCGCCGGAACTGCGGAGCGAAGCTCTGCTGGGCTATGCTGAACAAATCGAGCGGTTGGGCGAGGCGGCGGAATCAGTCGGGCTGGCGGGGCTAAGTCAGGTGTGTCTCCACCTCCAGATTAACCTGGGCGCCCTGGCTGCCCAGGATGCCCCGTTGACTGCTGATCAGGCTGCAGTTATTGCTACCTGGCCATCGTTGACCCTGGCCTGTTTGCGGACGCTGCAAGACCACGCCGCCGCTACTGCGCTGGTCAGCGGTTTGCGCGATTCACGCTGGCCACAACCGCTGGCGGTTGAAGACGAGATGGCGCTGATCGGCCAGTTGACGACAGCCAAGCTGGCGATTGGCGAACTGGAAGTCGTGGTTCGACCGCAACAGGCTTTGCCTGAAGATGTCTCGCTTGCCGTACCGGCTGATGCTCATCCTGAACTGCTGGAAGGGCTGTTGCTGGAACTGCCGCAGTATGCGGCCGAATTCTCCGCCGCCATTCAACGGCTGGCGACCAGCGCCGGTTCCCTTGACGATCTGAAAGCGGCGCAGCGCATCGCCCACACGCTGAAAGGCGCCGGCAATACCGTCGGGGTCACTGGGGTCGCTACGCTGACCCATCACCTTGAAGACATTCTGATTGCCTTTTCCCGGCATGAAGCGTTACCGAACGGGGTGCTTGCCGACGTCCTGCTCAAAGCCGCTGATTGCCTGGAAGCCATGAGCGAGGCGCTGCTGGGGCAAAGTCCGCCGCCGGATCAGGCCCAGGCGGTCTTGCAGGAAGTTCTCGACTGGGCAAACCACATCGACCTGGAGGGTTTGCCGGGTGACGATGATTCTTCTGTCCCCGTTGCCGTGCCGGCCCCGCTCCAAGCTCCATTGCCCGAACGGCAGGATAGCGCCCCGCTGGTCACTGCACAGGAAACCGCCTCGCTGCGGATTTCTGCTCATTTGGTGGATGACCTGCTGCGTCTGGTCGGCGAAGGCATCATTCTCACCAGCCAGGTTCAGGAGCGGTTTGATCAAACCATCGCCCAGAGCCGGGCTATTGTGGCCCAGAACCGGTTGCTCCAGCAGTTGACTGCGGAGCTGGAACAACTGGTTGATATTCGCAGTGTTAGCGCGCCGCTCTCCCCACTGGGCCGACCGGGTAACTTCGATCCGCTGGAATTGGAGCAGTACAACGAACTGAATACCATCACGCATCGCCTGCTGGAGGCGGCTGCCGACAGTCGGGAACTGGAACAGGATCAGGGTGAACATCTGAGCGCCCTGGCCGGGATGCTATCCGGCCAGCACCGCTTGCAGCGCGACAGTCAGGAAGCCGTGCTTCGTACCCGCATGACTCCGGTGCAGACCATCGCGCCGCGCCTGCAACGCAGCGTTCGCCAGACTTGCCGGCTGACCGACAAGCAAGCGGAGCTGACCTTGAGTGGGGCCGACACGCTGGTCGATAGCCAAGTCCTGAATGATATAGTTGACCCGCTGATGCACATCCTGCGCAACGCGATAGACCACGGCATTGAAGCGCCGGAACAGCGTCGCCAACTGGGTAAAAACCCGGTCGGACACCTTGCGTTGACCGTCGCCCGCGAGGGTAATCAGGTGTTGTTGCGCTGTCAGGACGACGGGGCCGGGCTGGATTTGGCGGCGATTCGCCGAATTGCGGTCGAGCGTGGCCTGATCGGGCCGGATCGGGTATTGAATGATGATGAACTGGCCCGGTTGATCCTGCTGCCGGGCTTTTCTACCCGTAATGCAACCACCCAAACCTCGGGACGCGGTATCGGCATGGATGTGGTTTACAGCCAGGTGCTGGCCTTGAAAGGGTCGTTGCGGATCCACTCGCAACCCGGTCAGGGCTGCCGGCTGGAGTTGCGGCTACCGGTGACGCTGATTGCCACCCACGGACTGCTGGTGCGGATGCGTCATCAAACCCTGGTGATTTCCAGTCGCGGCATCGAGCAGATCGTGTACTCCGGCATCGGTCAGATTCAGTCGCTGGGCGCTGCAACGCTGTTTCAGTTCGGCGACGCCCTCTATGAATTGACCCCGTTGGAGGATTTATTGCGTTTACCGCCTGACTCCCGCATCCATTCCCGGGCCATGCCGCCGGTGCTGCTGGTGCGGGAAGAAACGGGCAACCTGCGCGCGGTGCTGGTGGAGGAGGTGTTGAGTACCCGCGATCTGGTGGTGAAAAATCTCGGCCCCTATCTGCCCAAACTGCACGGCATCGTCGGCGCAGCCATTCTCGGCGACGGCAGCGTTGCGCCGGTGCTGGATCTGCCGGAACTGCTGCGCGAACCGGCCAACCTTCAACCCGGGGTAGCGGACCATCACCCGGTCTCTGCGCCGGCCACACCCGCATCCGGGTTTGTGCTGGCGGTGGATGACTCGTTGAGCGCCCGCCGCGCCTTGCTGCAACTGGTGCAGGATGCCGGTTTTGAAGCGCGAGGGGCGCGGGACGGTCTGGAGGCGGTGGAGATTATCGCCGGTCGCCGTCCGGACCTGGTGCTGACTGATCTGGAAATGCCGCGCATGAACGGCATGGAGCTGACTTCGCACCTGCGCGCCAACCCGGCGACCCGTGAGTTGCCGGTCATCATGATCACCTCGCGGGCCACTGAAAAACATCGGCGCGAAGCGGAGAAAGCTGGCGTCAACCGCTACCTGATCAAGCCGTTCCGCGACGATGACCTGCTCGGCCACATCCACCACCTGTTGCAGCAACCATGATCGAACCCGGGTTTGTAACATTGGACACACTGCAACAGCATCGCGCCTTGGCTTTGGCGATGCTGGACGGTTGCCGCTGGCTGCTGCCGCCGGGGGAGGTTCATTCCTTGGAGCCGGCGCTGGATATTGATCCGGCGGTGCGAGCGCCGCATAGCCTGGGCGCTATCGCTTTTGCCGGGGTCTGGTGGCCGGTGTATTGCCTGTCCGGGGAGTTGCGTCTGCTGCCACAGTTACCGGAGCAGCGCCGGGTGTGCCTGTTGCTGGATAACGGCGTTGATCGGTTCGGGCTGGCTGCGGATGAGTTTCAGATGCTGGCGCCGCCGCCGCCGCTGTTTGCCGTGCCGGGCTGCATGGCCCCGCCGGATGCGCCGATCCGGGCGCTGGCCCGGTTTGACACCGGAATCGGCGGCGTCACCGATACCGAATGTCTGGCGGCGCTGTTGGCTACTCTCATGGGATCCGGCAATGCCTGAGCCGACGACTCATCGGGAAAGCATTGCCTGGTTGCTGACCTTGGCCGCGCGAACCTTTGCTGCTGTCGGCGAACAGGAATTGCTGCATCTGATTGAAATGCCGACCCTGCTGGACGTTCCGGCCAGTCCCGGTTACTGCCGGCAGGCGTTGCTCTGGAACGACCGGCTGCTGCCGGCGCTGGATTTGGCGGCCTGGCTTTATGATCGCCCTGAACCGTCGCCGTGGACGCTGGCGGGAGTGATCGCCTGCTTGCCGTATCCGGACGCTGAACCGGAATTTGCCGCACTGCGGCTGACTGCAATCCCGACGCGGCGGAGCGTCACTGACCCTCTCGCTTGCGCCTTGCCGGTACAACCCGCCGGTTGGCGCAATCTGGCCTGGGCCTGTTTTCGTTGCGACGGGCAGCCAACCCCGATCCTTGATCTCGCCCATATTCTCAGCGGGGGCCTGCTGGCGGCAAATAAATAACCCGTTTCGTATTGATGATTGTTATACCCGCGTGGAGTTTTGAAGGGAACAGATGACAGAAGAAGCCTTGATGATCGAAAATACCCTAAGCGATGCAGAGCGACGTGAATACGAACGCTATAGCGCTGATTTCTACCTATGTGTTTATGACTCGTTGACCGATTGTCTTTTAGGTCATGTCATTGATATCAGCATCGGTGGAATAAAACTGCTGCATAAAGAACCTATTCCGCTACGCAAATCAATGCCGATCCGTATGGAGGCCGCCTTGGAAAGCGGATCGCATTCAACCCTTGAATTAGCGGTGACTGCGATGTGGACGGAGCTGGATGATAATGCTGATTCGTACAACACCGGCTTTAAGTTTCTGGCCTTGTCATTAACCGCACAGCAGGCATTAAATAATATCATTGCTGAACTAGGCGGCTAACTCTTCGCAGGCTCATCCAAAAAGTCGGGCTAAAATCCGCCCTTGTCTCTTGGTGGAGGTGGTTGCGATTACCCTGGATTGCCACCACCTCATGCCCGCTTGGTTCGGACCTCGAAGGATGGCGGAAAGCCGATTCCCTGACGTCGCAACCGACTCACGTTCTTCTCACCAGCCGCCGCAACCGCTGACCCCATGATCCGGCACCGGTTGCTTTGGGTGCCGCTTGTTCCGGCCCTACCGATTCAAGCCGCGCATGAAGCGCACGGGCGGCGGCGGCCTCGCTGGCCTCATATTTTTTAATCACCTCATCGTAATAACCGCCGCCCTGATAAGCCTGCAAACGGTTAACGATCACCCCAAACAGGCGCGGATCGGCTTTCTCCAGCAACCGCGCCGACCGTTTCAGCTCCCCCGGCAGCGCCTGCCGGGCGCTCACCAGCAACAACAGCGCATCGGCATAGCGGGCCAGAAACTCGGTATCGACCGATAACAGCACTGGCGGGGCATCCAGCAGAATCAGGTCATAGCGATCCAGCAGCGGATCCAGCGCTTCAGCAAACCGGTCGTACAAGGGCAAATGGCGTTGCACCGCCAGTCCCACCGAAATCCGATCCGGCAACGCATCCCGCGCCGGCGCAATCACCTCATCCAGGGTGGCCTGGCCGTGCAGCAAATCGATCAGTCCCGCCCCCAGCGCCGATTCCACATAGCGGTCGTCGGGGCTGAGGGCATTGGCTTCAACCACGATCACCCGCAGACCGTCATGGGCAAATTCCTGGGCCAGATCGAACAGCAGTTCGGTAACGCCGCTGCCCATTTTGACCGAGGTCAGCGCGATCCGCCGGACCCCATGCTGGCGACGCTCCCGGCCCAGACTGAGCACCAGTCGCCGCAGGTGATCAATTCGGACCAGCCGGTTACGAGGATCCCGTTGATCCAGCAACCCGGCAACCGGCGCAAAACCCAGCAGGCGATGGACCTGGGCCACGGTCTTGATCCGCGGGTCCAGAAAATCAATCGCAATCGGCACGATGACACCCAGTCCCAGCGCGGCAACCATCACCAGCGCCAGCAGTTTCTTGGGACCACCGCCGACCGGATATTCCGGGGTCAGCGCTTGCGACTGGAGCCGTAAAAATCCTGGTCGTGTCCAGTTGGGCATTGGCCCGGCTGATCTCCTGGGTCAGCGCCACCCCTTCGCCGTAATTGCTGGTGAACCAGTTATTGCGTTCCTGTAACCGCTGTTGCTCGGCCAGCAGCGCCTGTTCAATTTCCCGCGCCTCCCGCAGCGCAGTGCGCCGCTGTTCCAGCAGTTGCCGGCGGGTTGCATTGATCAGGGTGTCGGTGGACTCCTTAACCTCTTTTTCCATGTCCTTGAGCTTGCGTTCAGCCACCGCCCGCAAGGGATGTTGCGGGGACAGGCCGCTGATCTCGTCCAGCAGCGCCCCGCGCCGCGCCCACAGGTGATTCTTGAGGCTGTTCAGACCGCTGTCGCCAGTAACGATTTGCGCCGCCGCCGCATCCAGCGCCGCCCGGGCGTCCCGGTTCTGGGTCTCGTCGTAGGCCCGCAATGCCACATCAGCCACGATCCGGCGCTGGATGGCCGCGCCCAACGCATTGGCGATCTCCTGCTGCGAGCGTTCGTAGGGGTTCTGGGCCTTGTCGTCAAACCCGGAAATACCCAGCAACTCGGCCAGCACGGTCCGCCGCGCCGCCTTTTCCGCCACGGTCTGATTCAGGGTTGTCTGCCGCTCCCGCAACTGATCCAGCCGCTCATCGCTGGCGAACAGATCTTCCTTCTTGGCGATTTCCAGATAAGTGTGCAGATAGGAATTCAGCGTCTCAGCCAGCCCCTCGGCCTGACCGCCGGTCAGCGTCACGCTGATCAGAAAAGTGCCTTTAACCGCCGTCGCGTTGAGCGCCGCAATCAGCTTTTGCGCGGCGCGGCGGTCGGTTTGGTCAGGCTTTTGCCACAGGCTGCGGTAGGGTCCCAACTGGTGCAGGGCTTTCACCGCGACGTCATAGCGGACAATGTTGCGGATCTGCTGCTCGACATATTGCTGATACTGGGTGGTGGAGCCGAATTCCAGTTCCTGGTCGCTTTTCAGCACCTTGGCGAAGCGTTGCGCCACATAAATCGACGCCTTGACCTCATACACCGGTTTGGCGGTCTTCAACACCACCGGCGCGCCTATGGCGATAATGATGGTGAACAGTGCCAGCGCCAGCCACTTATGTTCGCGAATGCTGACCAGCGGCTTGAAGGTCCCGCTGGGCGGCAGCGGTTGCGGCTCTGGGCTGGCGCTGGTCACTCGCTCGTACCGGTCGAGAGGGTCTGAAGGCTGAGCAGCAGGGCGAAGGGATTGATCTGGCTGAGCAGATAACCGACTTTGGCAACCCCGCTCATCGGCACATAGACGATGTCGCCTTCTTCCAGCGCAACATTCAGGCTGCGATCCAGCGCCAGCACCTGATCCAGCACCACCTCCTTACTCAAACCTTGACTGAGGCGGATCACCCGGATGGCGTCGGGATTGGCGCGAATGGTCGGCCCGCCGGCCTGGCCGAGCGCGTCGAGAAACGACATTTTCGGGGTCAGTCGGTAAACGCCGGGGCGGGTCACCTCGCCCAACACATAGACCGAGGTGTCGTAGGCGTCCGGGATATAGATGATGTCATTACGCTTGAGGCGGATATTCAGCGCCAGATCGCCATTCAGCAGACGCTTGAGGTCGAGCCAGAGGATCTGCTGGCCACGCATCACCGCGCAACGGGTCAGCACCTGTTCCGGGCGCAGAATCGGGAAGCCGCCAGCCCGCGACAGCACCTCGATCAACGACGGTTCATTTTCAAAGCTGATCACGCCCGGATGTTCGACCCGCCCCAGCACCACGATCCGGTTGCTGGTGTACTCGTCAATCCGCACCGTGATGTACACATCCAGATAAAAGGTCGAGAGCGCCTGCTTGATCCGGGCGGCGGCCTGGTTACGGTCCAGATTCAGAATCTGGATTGCCCCGGCAAACGGCAGGGTGATATTGCCATCCGGGCCAACGGTTTGCTGACCGGACAGTTCCGGGCGTCCGGCAACGGTAATGGTCAGCTTGTCGCCGGCGCCGATCAGGTACTGCTTGGGGACCTCGGCCTCGAAACGCTTGATCGCGTCAATATTGGAGAAGGTGGCGCTCTTCTCCGGCAAGGCAAAGGCTTTGGGTGGTTCCGCCATGCCGGGTTGAGGAGTGGGCGCGACGACCGGCGGCGGCGCACAGCCGGCCAGCGCCAGCAGCAACACCCACCCGCCCCGCCGGAACCCTCGGCTCATCCGGCGGCATCCACCGGACGCAATCGGGCCAGGGCCGCCGCTTCATCATCAAAAATAGCGAACACCTGCTGGAGCCGGGTCAGCTCGATCAGCGAACGCACCGCCGGGGTCAGGTTCAGCAACACCACTTCGCCCTGTTTAAGCCGGGCGGCCTTGAACACCGAAACCAGCACCGACAGGCCGCTGGAATCCATGAATCCCACCTCGCCCAGATCGAGGATCAGCTTGCCGCTGCCCCGCTCAACCCGGTCGAGCAGTTGTTGGCGAACCTGTGGGGCGTCAGCCATCACCAGTCGTCCTGCCAGAGCAACCAGATCAATGCCTTCCAGACTGCGATGCGTCAAAACCATAAGGGTCAATGCTCCTAAAAGAATGCCGAAAAATTAGGTCCTGTAAATTTTCCTGTGATCGGAACGGCAGGGCGGACAAGCAAGGCGACCATTACTCAGTAAAATCAATGGATTGAATCGACTTGGCTATCTGGATCCGTGCAGCCCCCCGTTACCACGGGAAAATTTACACTGAGCGTTTATTGTAGCTCCATTTTTGAAGAAGCACTTTGTCCCCACTGCTTGGAAAAAGGCAGGTTGTTAACAACTTGAATTTAAATGATTTTCCAAGTCATTTCGGATTTCATCAAGCCGCTATGGCCAGATCGAAATTGCCTTCAACTCGATCAAATTCCTCATCAGTTCGAACTTTAAATTTTAGACGAGTCGCGGGGGACTGATCCCACGGCCATTCCAAAATCAGCCGGGCTTCCATTCCCAACGACTCGCCGCAATACGGACACGCCGCACTCCCCGGGGGAATCAGTGCCTCGCATTGAGCACAAGGAATCTGGAGTCTGTTCCGTACTTGCTGCCAATGCCAGTGGAGCGGCTTCGGTTAGTGAAATATGGGCGACCGAGACTCCGCATTGCGTATAGCGAATCACGCTCAACGTATTTTCACCACCACAGATCGGACAGACTCTCACCCGCGCCATGACACTCCTCCCAATTGAACGCCACATTCGGCGCATTGTTGTTCCAGACGATCCATATCGCCCGGCCCCGGAATGCCAATTCCCCAGATTCGTTCATCGTCCACCACCAGTTGAAATGACCGGCGTTCGACTTCGTGATGCAAATACGGCGCATAGCGTTCCCGGCCCAACGGCGACAACGGCATCAGTGGTTGATTGGCCGAGCCGCGCCAAATCAGCCGCGTCGGTTGCTGCGCCTGAAACGATCCGGGAATGAGCGCATCGAGTAAAGCCAGCAACGGTGCAAAATCACGTTGCCAGCGCCGCGATGACCAGCTGCTGTAGCGGCATCATGGAGTCCGCAGCAGACGCGGCATAAGAGGAACGCTCCAGGCGGGCTTGAGGTAGCGGCAAGGGCGGCATGGTACCATTTCGGCCTTATTTCCAATCCAACCCCCTAATCGGCATCGCGAGAAGGCAGAGCCATGAATGTACCGGTCTGGAACCCGGCGGTGGAATTTATGGAGCGGGAGGCGCTGGAGCAGCGGCAACTCGCCCAGTTGCGCCAAACCGTGGCGCAGGCGTTGAAAACGCCGTTTTATCAGCGCCGATTGGCTGCCGTCGGGCTGACGGACGCCAAGGACATTGCCGGTCTGGGCGATTTGCGCCATCTGCCCTACACCACCAAGGACGACCTGCGCGAGGCGTATCCCTATGGGATGCTGGCGGTCGATCTGGAGCAGGCGGTGCGGCTGCACACCTCCAGCGGCACCACCGGCACCCCGACCGTGGTGTATCACACCCGGCGCGATCTCGACGGCTGGACTGAACTGGTCGCCCGCTGCATCGTCGCCACCGGCGCGACTGCCCATGACGTGTTCCAGAACATGACTAATTATGGGCTGTTCACCGGCGGGCTAGGCCTGCATTACGGCGCGGAGCGGGTGGGGATGCTGGTGATTCCGGCCAGTTCCGGCAATACCAGCCGGCAGATTCAATTGCTGCGGAATTTCCAGACGACGGTAGTTCACGCCACCCCCAGCTATCTGCTCCATCTCCATGCGGCGCTGACGCTGGAAGGCGTCGGTCTTGACCAGTTGCGGCTGCAAAAAGCCTTTATCGGGGCCGAGCCGCATTCGGAACAGACTCGCCGCAAGATCGAAGATCTGTTCCAAATCAAAGCTTACAACTCCTACGGCCTGAGCGAGATGAACGGTCCGGGGGTCGCTTTCGAGTGCGTCTACCAGACCGGCCTGCACCTGTGGGAAGACGCCTATCTGCTGGAAATCATCGATCCGCGCAGCCTGCAACCCTGCGCCGAGGAGGAAAATGGCGAGATCGTGCTGACCACCTTGCAGCGGCAAGCCACTCCGTTGTTGCGTTATCGCACTCGCGATCTGTCCCATCTGGTCGGCGGTCATTGCCCCTGCGGGCGTAGCCACCGCCGGTTGGCGCGGATTAAGGGCCGTAGCGACGATATGCTGATCATTAATGGCGTCAACATCTTCCCCTCGCAGATCGAGGAGGTGCTGATGAAAGTGCCGGAGGTCAGCACCAATTATCTGATTCAGGTTGAAAAGCGGGGAGCGATGGATCGGCTGGCGGTCAAGACCGAAATTGACGCCCGGTTGTTCACCGGCAACCCGCGGACCCTGGATGATTTGCGCGAACGAATTAGCGAACTGTTGCGCTCGGCGATTCTGGTCAAGCCAGCGGTGGAATTGCACGAGCCGGGCAGTTTGCCGGTCTCCGAGGGCAAGGCGAAACGGGTCATAGACCTGCGGCCCGCATTCTGAACAGGCAGAGAGGAGCAGAAGATGACGGAACAACTGAGCGTGTTCATCGATAACCGGCCGGGGCGGCTGAATGCCGTGACCGGGATTCTGCGCGATCAACAGATCAATATCCGGGCGATGACCATTGCCGATCACCGCGATTTTGGCGTCGCCAAGCTGCTGGTCAGCGATCCGACGCTGGCGCAACAGGCATTAGCCGAACATGGTTTCGCGGTCGCGTTGCAACCGGTGCTGGCGGTGGCTATCGAGGACCGGCCTGGCGGATTGCACGACCTGCTGGAAATTCTGGCCGCGCATCAGATCAATGTGCTGGACGCTTACGGTTTCGTCGTCGCGCCGGGTCGGCAGGCGATCTGGTGCATGGCCGTCGCCGATCCGGCGGAAGCCACCCGGCTGGTGGCTGAACAGGGTTTGCGGGTGCTGGAAGACCGCGATTTGTATCAGTTATAGCGCCCACCGCGTCGCCGCCGCCAGCGCTACTGAGCAAGGTTTCCAGCATTAGCCGGTGCGGGTATTCCAGACCCCATTCTGTGATTTTTGAACTTGGGAAGCACCAGAATTAAAGCTCGCACTGCCGGAATCGTCCGCCCGTTCGCTGCACTCGCGCCCGACGGGCGTGTTTCACCGCATCCGGTTGTACACATTGCACCGGTAATTCCCCCGGCGCATGGGCGCGCAACGGTTGACTGGCGATGCCGCGTTGCTCCAGCCGGTGCAGCAATTCCCGATGTGCGGCGCACCACTGTTGTTCCATCTCCCGGTCGCGCCGGGCCTGTTCGTTCGAGGCGGCGGCCTGATCTGCACTGACCCGCACCACGTTCAGATTGAGATCGCTGGCATCGGGCTTGACCCGCAGCCGGATGTAGTAATCGCCCCAGTCCGGTTGCTGGATGTGCGCCACGCCGCCTTCGACAAACAGGGTGGCAAAGCCGGTTTCCACCTCGTAGCCGAGTTCCGCCAGGGTTTCGCCGATCACCTGCTGCGTGTAGTGGCGGGCGGCAACCTGTTGTTCCTGTTCAAGCTGCTGCTGAAGTGCCGTGCGATGCGTCTGATTGAGGCGCTGAATCTGTTGGCGCAGTTCAGCGGCCAGCGCTTCGGTTTGACTGGTGCCGGTAGCGGTCAGGAACACATCGCTCAGTTCGACCAATGTCGCCGGTAATGCAGCCTGATCGCTTTCATTCAGCCG
>JFJP01027492.1_pt1 | contig 11760 bp, 13 predicted proteins | sample 431651 | NCBI WGS metagenome assembly JFJP01 (sample SAMN02602958, study PRJNA72255) | Microbial mat metagenome, whole genome shotgun sequencing project. | biome: fresh water; feature: sink hole; material: water; isolation source: purple microbial (photo- and chemosynthetic) mats found in... | reverse complement strand
TTTTCCTGATGAAATTGCTTGATTTTTTCTTGTGAAAAGCCTGTCGGAATTGATGATTTTATGGGTTTTGAATAGTCTTGTTTGAGATTATTGAAGATTTTTTCCAAAGTGGCTTGATTTTTCGATCCCTCCATTAATTGTGAAAAAACGTTGTTTTGAGGCTTTTCGAAAGGAATTTTGTTGAGTTTCGCTTGGGAATTGAAGTAGTAATTCAAAGCCAAATTCAGGTTTCCTTTCGCCATTTTAATGAATTTAAAGGCTTCTTCATCAGAAATCGCGATGATTCGCTGAAAATCGTGAAGAATTGAGCTTTGATCCATAAATTAAAGGTTTTATAAAGAAAATTTAAATTAAAAAGCGCGATTTTTTTGGTTTTATACAAATTTATCGTAAAAATCAATAAAAATTAACAAAAACATGGATTTCGATGAGGTAAATAATGAGAAAAGGCCTAAGACTTGGGGGGAGTATTTATCGCAATATGTCTTCGAAAGTCTATTAATGGGGTTCTTTTTCGGAATTGGACACTTTTTGGCTTATAAATTCTTACTTTGGAAGCCTTTTAATGATCTAAAGATGCTTGCAAGGAAATAAAAACGTGATTTAATAAGGAAAATCAGGAAATAATGAAAGAAAATTAATAAAATAATGGGTTTTTTAAAGAAAAACAAGAAAAAAAACAAGAAAATTCATAAAAATCGAGAAAACCACTATTTTTCACTAAAATAATGCGATAAATCCCTTATAAATATCGGGATTTTCTTAAAAATTAATAAAAAAAATTGCATTTTCTTTTAAATTCCCTTTAATTTTCTTGTTAAAATGGGCAATTCTTTTTGCTATCGCGATAAAAATGATGAAACCCTTTCAAATTTCGATGAAAAACAGATTTGCGATCTTATTGAGCGTTATAAGCCTGATAGAGCTTTGTGTTTCAATGATAATCAATTCAAGGTAAAAATCATTCAAAACGCCGATAATCCTTCTTCTATCAGTAATTTCTCCAATAAACGTGGTGGATTTATGAGAAAAACCATGTTAAAATCATTAAGACCCAGTTATACACTGGATTTCGAGAAAAAACAAAGGAAAATCCTTGTTTAATTTCTCGAAAATGCTAGTTTTTTGAATTTTCCCTTATATTAATAATAATTATCACTAAAAAGCGTATTTTCTTTAAAAATTCAAAAGATCATTGAAAAAAACAAGGTTTTTCTTCTAAAAACCCCCAAAATTTTTAATTTTTTTAAATTTCATAATTTTATTGAATTTTTCCTTTAAATCGCTTAAAGATAGGAAAAAAGTCCAATTTTTCCTTTAATAATTCACAAATTCCTCATTTTTCTTCAGTTTTTCCTCCGCATTTCGCCTTGCAGCAAGCACAGCACTTTTCTATCATGCCTTTCACAAGGCTCCTGAGTTTTTCCTTCGTTTCTTCACTGTTTTTAAAGAGTTTCTCATATACGATAAAGCTCCCATTGGTCTGTGGTAATGCCAAAAACAGAATTATTAAGCATTTGACGATATCGAGAAAACTCTGAATATATTCATATTCTTCACATTTGCAGCAGAAAACCTGAAGAATTACCCCATAGAGAATCCAATAGCTCACCCACCTTTGAACATCGGTAACACTGGCTTTTCCTTCATTTTTGCATGAGATGAGCTTTAGACTCGAGTAAATCGGGTAGAGGAGGCCCACTGATAAGTTTAGCATGAAAGTGACAAGACAAATTAACATTTTTTTGAAAATTCGGGTTTTTTGAATGTTTTTTATGAAGATAAATTTATAAAATTCTGAAAAAAAATCAATAAATATTGGAAAAAATACATAAAAATTACATAAAAATTATAGTAAATTTATCACAAATATCACAAAATTTTACTTAAATATCGTAAAAATATTGCCTTAAACAGAAATTTCCCTTATAAATATCACCAATTCATTAATCGCAGTATTAGAAAATTAAATTATTTATGGATAATTACAAGAATATAGCGGTTATTGGCAAAGGAGCGTATGGTAAGGCGAATTTGGTCCAATCTTTGATCGATGAGGAGAATTACATCATGAAGGTGGAATTTCATTGAATTAAACACAGGATTTTACGGGGTTTAGATCATAGATTTATCGAAAATGAACGAAATTCAAAGGCGAAAAACCTATGAAGAAATCTCGATTTTGCAACGATTATCCCATCCTTTTATCACGAAATATCGTGAATCGTTTCTTGAAGGGTATTATACATGATAAATAAAGTGATTTTAACAGTAAATAGTGATAATTTATGCATTATTATGGATTTTGCTCGAAAAGGGGATATTCATAGTTTTATCTCAAATCTGAAAAAATCAGGAAAAGGCCTATTTCCGTAAGATTTTTATCAGTATTTTTATTTATTTTGTGGAAAGAGAGAAGAAAATACTGTTCTTTTTCGCACAAATTTGCCTTGGGTTGAAATTCATTCATAAAAATAAAATTGTCCATCGAGATTTGAAAACATCCAACATATTTTTAGCTGAAAATGACCTTATAAAAATAGGGGATTTCGGCATAGGTAAAGCATTTAATCGCATTTTCTTCATATTTCATCAGTTTTCTTCATTATTCTGCTTATTTTACTAAATATATCATTAAAATCTCACCTAATAAAGCAAAAGACTTCAATAATATTTCTCTGACTGATTCCTTCATTGGAACTCCATATTATATTTCTCCTGAGATATATCTCAATGAAAAATACGATAAAAAGACAGATATATGGAGTTTGGGGTGCATTTTATTTGAATTAACCACTATGACTAGGCCTTTTGATTCAAAAAGTCCACATTTTTTCATATTTTATGAAGAAAATACGCTTTTTTCGAAGATTTTAACGGTTTAAAACAAAAGATAATTCATGGGAAATTCCCCAGAATTTCTCAGATTTATAGTGCAGAATTAGAGGAAATTATCAATAAAATCCTGGTTTTAGAGCCTGAAAAGCGGCTTTCTATTGAAGAAATCTTGGAATTTCCTATAATAAAGAGCATAATTCCCAAAATCATCGAAAAAACCATTGAAGATTTAAAGGATTATGCTATGAATAATGAGAAAAATAAGGTTTTTCTTGATTATAATGATAGTGAAATCGAGAAAATTTTGAAAAAACCCACAATTGTAAAGGAAATTTTATCAGCAGAAAAATTGGAGATAATGAAGGTATTTCTCGAAAAAATGATCGGAAATCTTGATTTTTTGCGATTATACACTATTTTAAAGGTAAAATTAGCGTTTTTCCTTTACTTTTATTCATGTATTTTCTCAGAAAAAGCCCGAGTTTAACAATAGCATTGAATTAAACCTATTTATCCCTGAAAAATGGCAAAAATATATCGAAATTATCAGAAATTTCATTTATTTAGAAACCGAAACTTATTCAAAATTTTAATTAAAAAACCTCAAAAAAAATCATGTTTTTTCATTTGATTTTTTTCATTTTTCCATTTTTTTTATTAATTTGACTAAAAAGCCTTTATAAATTTTTCAATTTATTCTTCACTAATTCCTTTAAATCGAAGCTTTCATCCAATGCTTGTAGTTTCTCGAGATCTCCTCTCAGTCTTATCAACTCCTCTTTCTCATCGACTTTATCGAATTGTCTCTCCACTCGCTTTTCTCGATAAAACATTCTAAACAGTAGATTATTTTCCAAAAACTCATAACTTACTCTGATCCAATGCATAAAACTGCCAAAATAGGCGTTTTTCTTGTTTTCTTCTACAAACTGCAAATACTCCGATTTTACCTCATTTTTCCTTTCAATTTCCTCAAATCTATCGATTTTCCATGCTGAAAACCCCACTAAATTTCTCTCAGAAAGTCTTGATATTTTCTCCTCTAATCGCATTAAAACCGCTTTTACTAGGGTTTTATCGTGAACAGCCTTTGAATTCGCGAGTCCATTCACAAGATTTATCAGTCCTTGCAAGCTCATATAATCAAGTTTTTCTTTGATAATCGGGAATAATATTGATTGGTACAGTTCTTTATTTGATTTTCCATTGTTTTCCAGTGTATAGATCACATTACTGCAGGTTTCAACAGGAAAATCAAAGGATTTGCTCTTCAATTGCAATATCATTTCTCGTGAGAAATTCTCGATAAAAACTGAGTTTTCAGCTATTTTCTCAGTGATTTCTATTGAGATTGATGAAGATTTACTGTCTTCTGATAAATTTCTAAGGGCTTGATGAAGATTGATGTTTTGACGGGTCAGCTCAGAAGCTACTAAGGAAAGAGTGAAAGGGTCGTGGGAATGGCCGGGCTGAAGGTGTTTCTCAGTGGAGTTGAAATAATAACTGGCAGGAGAAAAAGTCCTGCCGTAGGACTGCAAAAGACAGTTGTGGACTTTGGAGGCGAAGGTGGAGGCTGAAACGACCTTTTGTAAATTTCTTAGGGACATTTGATGTTTTTTATTAGAAAAAAATATTTATTGAAATTAATTGCGAAATTCATTTAAAATATAAAAATAAATCAATTTTTCTTCACTTTCTTTTTTGGTTTTTTAGTCTCTTCTGCCAAATGCTTATAAGCAACTATTTTATTTTGGAATTAAAATCAGAAAAGTAACTTTGTTTTACTATAGAACATAGTTGTTAGAATCGCAAGTGATAAGTAAAGCATAAAATTATTGTTGAATTGAAACCACATATAATTAGGAGGCATTTTAATAAAATCAACGTTATATCTATTCGGTTGAGATTCTGTTATTATTTCCTCTTCATTCTATCAATATTTTTTTCTAAGTATGCTTAACAAAATTAAGTACTATAGTAAAAAGCCTTCTTATATTTTCTTCATCTTCTGAGAGAGTAAAATTATCAATATCTCTAATAATCTGTGTAGTATCTGGTAGATACTTATCGATAACTCCTTGTAAATTAGCTTTATTTCCAATATAATGATACGCCTTTTTTTAGTCAATTTAATAATTTGCAATATAAAAAAAAACCTCTTTCAAAACTTCTTCATTCAAATTATTAACACAATAATTGATCAAATGCCAATAGGATTTCTCAAACATCTTTTTCAATAGTTTATCTCATTAAAACTGAAAATGCTTACTATTGTTCTATTGTTTTGCTTTTTCTCAGAAAACTCCTGGATTATCATTTTTTTATCGTTTTCCAGAATTTTTTGAGATATTGCTTTACAACTCAAAAGGTTCACTTGTTCTTCAAACTTCAACCCGGAAAACATGGCTATTGTGAGCTTTTTTAACCTAAATTAATAGAAAAAGGTCTATTGGAGATAAAATCATACATCAAGCTGCATAAAATAATTAAAAAGGAACTTTTCATCATTTTTTTAATTTTTCAATTTAAATGGATATTTTTTAATTTTTCATATAAAACCTAATTTTTTCTCATTTAGGTTAAATGGGCTTTTTAATAATCTGATTTTTTATTTCAAGAAGTATTTCAAGAAAACACAAGAATTATTTTTCCAATATTCTCATTTTGTTCCATAAATTTGTGGGCTTCTTGAATCTAATAATTAAATTTCACATTAAAAAGATTAGAATCAAAGTTTTTTTTAATAAAATTAAACCAAATTTTCTGCGTTTTCGTTCCATTTTATTTCAATTTTTCTATCAATGATGACTTTTAACTGGTTTTCTTCGAATTTCGGAAGGATCTCTTCTTTGAATCTATTGATCAAATCACTCTTAAATTCATCTTTTCGATTTCTAAACAAATTACTTTTTTAACCACCAACAATAATTTCATGGAAAACCTTAATGTTGTCGAAATCAATTGAGCTCGCCTGCTTAGAAGTGAACCTAAATTGAAATTATTCAGCATTCCCCCTGAAAGTAATCCGTAAAGCACCCAACGACAATCCATATTCATCACAGAAAGACTCTTAAAAAATTAAAAATGAAATAAAAAATTGTAATGTTTTTGAGTTTGACCAGATCTATATTTTGAGCACCTACACAATCATAGATCACATCAATTAATTTACCCTTAATCTTGATATCTTCTGTTATCTCTTCTTTTGTTAATTTCTTATAATCATAAGAAGAATGCGCTCCTAAACTGATTTGTATTAATTACGCTGAGATTCTTTGTTATTTTTTTCATTTACCTCACACAAAAATCGCATTTCTTTGCATTTGAACAAAGGACAAAAGGATTGGCTTTCAGATTTTTTAGTAATTGTATTAAAGCCGTTCCCACTCCACTGGCTCCAGCATAAATCAAAGCATTTTCTTCAGGTTTTATTTTACTTAAAATTATGTTCAAATAAGCAGTGAGCCATACTTCTGGTAAACCTGCTGCCTTTTAAGAAACTTTTTATGGTTGAAATAGAGAAAAAAATATTACATCTTCAATTGAAACATTCTTTGGGATAGGAAGGATATGATTTTTATTTACTGCAACATACCTATTGATATTTAAACTAAATAATAAATTTATTTGATGAACTGGGAATATCCTCCTCCCTTTAAAAGACACATTATTGGCTCATTTTTATTCCTTTGATAATTTCAAACTTTGTTATAAATTTCTAAAGAGTAAAATTACCAGCTTCCATCTTTGTGAACAATATAACCTGAAGCTTCTAACCCTAGAATATCAGTGGCTCCTGGAGGTGGTGGGTATAATCCTTTTCTCTAATAGTAATTTAGCCTTAATTTTTCGATTGTTAGAGAGAAAAAAACCTGAAGAGTGTCTGCGCGATTTAATGAAGTAGCTCTGATTTTTACAAGAACTTCGTTTTCTTTCAAAATCTTTTAAAAAATGTCTAGATTTAATTTTATAATATTTAGTTGTTACTGGCAAAGGAGACTCCTTTATTTTCAGCACTTCAGGTCCTCCAAACCCATCACAAAACACATGTTTCATCAAAGGATGATGTTCCATATTGAAATTTAAATTTCCTAAAAAAAAACCTCAATAAATGAAATAATTTAATTTATTCGATTTTTTACTTTGCCGATATATTTTTAAATTTAAAAATCATGAATTTCTCCGAAATTATTCCTGGCATAACAAACGCCCTTTTTTCTTCTGACAATCAACTGTTTGCTGTGACCAACGGCACTAAACTCATTATTAAAAGTCTCCCCAATCTCGAAAATATCCAAGTTTTTTCATTTCCTGAACAGGTCTCCAATATCGTGTTTTCTCCTGATTCCAAGCATATTTTGGCTGTGATGCCGAAAAAAAACATGGTTGAAGCCCGTTCTATCGCAGAAGAAGACTGGGTTTGTAAAGTTGAGGACAATATCACTGGAATTGTGAACGCTAGATGGACTCCAGATAGTCGACATATTATCACATTCTCCGATTTTCAAATGAAGGCATCCATTTATTCTTTAGTGGATAAATCAATTTACTACATAAAATATCCAAAATTTCCTGATAAAGGTCTTTGTTTCAGCAATGATGGGAAATTTATGGCATTAGCTGAAAGAAGAGATGCAAAAGACTATATTGGGATATATTACTGTGGAAATTGGAAGCTTTTAAACCATTTTCAAACTGATACCTATGATTTAACTGATATTATGTGGTCTCCAGATAACAATGTCATTATTGCATGGGAAACATTATTGGAATATAAACTACTGGTTTATTGTCCTGCAACAGGAATTCTCGCTAAATTTCAACCTTATCAATCAGCATTAGGAATAAAAACAGTTAATTTTAACAAAACTGCTGAATTTCTATCCATAGGTTCATACGATGAAAAAGTCAGAATTCTGAACTGTTTAACCTGGAAACTGATCATCGAATTTGAACATCAATCAACGATAAATGAGACTTCTAACGTGAATTTATTCAAAGAGGAAGATTTCCTCGAATCCTCCTTTAAAAACCCTAAAAAATCCTCACAATATATCATGAAAGAATTAACCACCACTTTCAAAATCCCATCAATAAAGGTTACAAGTGATAAAGCAAATCCTCAAATGGGAGTCGGAGCGATGGAATGGAGTCGTGATGGACAGTTCATTGCAACGAGAAACGATAACATGCCGAATACTGTTTGGATCTGGGAAATAGTTACCCTTTCGTTAAAAGCAGTGTTGGTTCATTTACAACCAGTTAAGATATTGACGTGGTGTCCAAGAAATAATGATTTAGCCATTTGCACAGGAAATGGCAAGATTTTCTTCTGGTCAAATGAAGGGGCTTCTGTGTGTGATGTGCCTTATGAAGGCAGGAATTTTAACGTTTATAATATGGAATGGAGTTTGAATGGAGCTTATTTGCTGCTTTTCGATAAGAGCGATTGTTTGATTGTTTACCCTCAAACGGAAAGGACAGAGGAAAACTCAATGGAGTTCAACACTGCTTCGAAAAAATTGAAATCGGTGAACAGAATTAGCACTGAAAAAGAGAAATATTAATAAAAATCAACAATTTTTTATTTTTTTTAATATTTTTTTTGTAATGTTTGAAATTAAAAAAAACTTCAAATTTTTCACAATTTTTTATCTGTTTCTTTTCAAATAAATAATCCATCCTCTCTTAAGCTTGATCGAAATATCTTTTTATCTCCCAATCGGTGACCACTCTGTTATAAAGATTGCTTTCGATTCTATATAGGTTTAAATAGTGCTTTTGTATGCTCTCTCCCAAAAATTTCTTGCTAAACTCGCTTTTTTCAAAATGATCCAAAGATTTTTCCAAACTTTTTGGAGCAGGAACCACATTTTTATCATCATAAACATTCCCTACCGATATTTTCGGAGGCTCAATTTTCTTTTCTATTCCATCTAATCCTGAAGCAATAGAAGCTGCAAATGCCAAATAAGGATTGACATCTGCACCAGGTATTCTGAATTCAATTCTCAAAGATTGTCCCTGTCCGACAATTCTGAACGGACTTGTTCTATTATCAATAGACCAAGCTGTTAAATTGGTTGGAGCCCACGAAGACGTAACAAATCGTTTGTAAGAATTGACAAAAGGGGCATAGAACGGAAAAACATCCAATACATTTTTCATCCATCCGCCTAAGAAATAAAGCAGGTTATTACTGGCAGTTAAATGTCGTTTTGGACACAATTCCACATCGTTCCCCTGGAAAATATTATTCCCCTTTTTATCAAATAAACTCAAATGAATATGACAACTGCTGCCAGGCTGATCTTGGAAAGGTTTCGCCATAAAGGTGACGCTTTTGTTATATTGATTGGCAACATGTTTTAAGATCATTTTGTAATAAACGTGATGATCTGCCATTGTCATAGGGTCGCTGTATTTAATATTTATTTCATGCTGACTTGAACCTGCTTCACCCTTTGAAGTCTCGACTTTCAAGCCTGAATGATTCAACGCTTTTCTCATCGCGTAATAAATCTCTTCATTTCTGTCACCTATCATTAAGTTGTAATCCTCGGGATATTGTGACATTAATTCAAGATTCTTGTATTTGTCATTCCAATTGGCTTTTGAAGATTTGTTAAAAGGGAAAAACTCTAATTCGGAAGCAGTAAAAATCTGGAATCCCATAGCATCGGCTTTTTCGACTTGTCTTCGTAAAATCTCGCGAGGCGCGTGAGGGACTCGCTCTTGAACCTCATTGTAAAGATCTGACAATACGACCACTTCACCATCGATCCAATAATTCCTCAAACTTGCGTAGTCTGGCACCATATGATAATCTCCATAACCTTTAAAAATTAAAAAAATAATCAATTGTTTAAAGTTTGTCAAAAAAACCTGATTCCCATTTAGCGATTTCTGGGGGGGTTTCCATAAACAAATCGCAAGATAGGAGATAATTACAAGCATGACCACCATCTTTCATCACAGAATCCAAAAAAAATTCTGCATCGAATCGTTTGCCCATCAATCTCCCATAATGATCAGGGAATCCAATGTTCACAGTGTGAATTTTTTTCGCTACGATCAACTCTTTCAATGTGTTTAAACTCAAAACATTTTCAGTTTTTTGTTTTGAGGAAAAACAATTCTTTGAGAAGTTTGACAAAAAGATAGGAATTTTTTTCAACATAATTTTTATTTTCTTTGATTTTTTAGTCTTTGTTTTCAATTTTGAAATTTTATTTTGAAAAAATTTTTTTGAAGATTAATTTTCAAAATAAATTAGAAAAAAATATTGAAGTTTTTCGATTTTTTTTTTCTTTATTATGTTAATTTTCCTAAATTTTCAAGATTTCTTCTTTCAAGTCATCAATCAAAACTTTTTCACCTTTTTTTTTTTTTTGAAATTTGAGCATTATGGAGATCCAGTCATCATTTTCCATCGATTCTTTTTTAAATTCTCCCAATAACTCATCTATTTGAACGTAAACTTCCTCATCCTTCTTTATAAGTGAAGACATCGCTCTTTCAAAATTCTCTTTATTAATTACAATTCTTTTATTATAAGTTATCATTAAAATTTCATTATAATTTATAGATTCATCAGCTAAACCATCAAGTAAACTGTCAACCCAGCTTATTTTGTCAACATTGTCGATCTTAAAAATCTCAAAACTCTTTAGAACTGAGTCCAAAGGCAGATGATAATCATGATCCTGGTCAAAACTTTCAAATATTTGTTTCAATTTGAGATTATCATCTTCCAAACTTTTATTATTTTGAATATATTCATAAATTATTTTCTTGAGATCCGAAGCTTCTAAGACCGTGGAGTGTTTTTTTGCAAGAACTTCATTGTTGCTTTTTTTTCTATTAATGTTGAACCAATCGTCTTTTAAAGCTTCTTCTGCTGAAATTCTTTTAGTTTCATCGTATTCCAATAGTTTTTGCAAAATTCTCTTGGCTTCAATTGAAACATCCCTCCATTCTTTGCCTTTAAAATCAAACTCTCCCAACAGAATTTTCTCCTCGATTTTTTCATCGGTATTTCCACTAAAAGGGGGATATCCGCATAAAATCAGATAGAGAACAACTCCACAAGACCAGATATCACATTTTTCAGTGTAGCTTCCTTTAATAACTTCAGGTGCCAGATAAAACGTTCCTCCTAATTTTTTCTTCATTCTTTTTTCAGGCTTAAAAACCTTGGAATTCTTGAAATCAGTTAGTTTTATTGAGGAATCAGGACTTTCGGATTCAAACAGTATGTTTTCAGGTTTAATATCTCTATGAACTAAGAAAAAAATTTAATCAAATAAATTGATTTAAAATAACCTATGTGATTTTTATGGCAAAAACTGATAGCTGATAATAATTGATTTAATACGTTAGCTGCCTGTTTTTCTTGAAGGTAAATTTGATTAACGACCTTATCAAACAATTCTCCTCCGTTGCAAAACTCAGTAATAAGGTAACAAGAAAGATTATCGTTGAAATCATCGATAAGCTTTATTATACTGGGATGCTCTAAATTTCTTAAGATTTCAATTTGGTTATAAAAACGATTTTGATCTTTTTCTGAAACTGAGTTTTTTTTCAGCACACGCATACAAAGCACTTTTCCTGAAGCTTTATGAACTATTTTCTTCACATTTTTTAAAGGATTTGAAAAGAGTTGACCAATAATTTCGTATTCTTCTTCAAATTTTAGAAGACGTTCATGTGTTGATAACGAATTAGATTCAGAAGCAAGCTTTAATTTTTGGTTTTGAAATTCAAAATTTTCATTTTTTAAATGAGATTTGGCCTCAAAACAACCCATTTCTTTTTTGTGAATTTTATTTTATTTTGATAAAATTAAACGGAATTTTGCAAAAAAATTTTAAAGGATTATTTTTTTAAAAACTTTAAAATTAAATTTTTTGTTTTATC
>JFJP01000071.1_pt1 | contig 11760 bp, 11 predicted proteins | sample 431651 | NCBI WGS metagenome assembly JFJP01 (sample SAMN02602958, study PRJNA72255) | Microbial mat metagenome, whole genome shotgun sequencing project. | biome: fresh water; feature: sink hole; material: water; isolation source: purple microbial (photo- and chemosynthetic) mats found in... | reverse complement strand
GATCAAGCAAAAAAAACGGATGACCATCACCGACTCTGAAGACGCAGATTCTGCCCGACCTGAATTTTGTTGCCTTTGATGCCATTCCATTTCCGCAAATCGGCCAGTTCCACGTCATATCTCTGGCAAATAGAAAAAAGCGTCTCGCCCTTTTTGACCCGATGCGTGCGAGCTTTAGAAGCTTCGTCCGTAATTCTTTTAGATGGAACTTTGGCTCCAGTTAAAAGAACAGGGGTCGTGACGGCGTTAGGGATTGCGGGAAGATCGGTCACGGGCTGACCCACTTCTGGATCCGCCGCCGAGGTGGGTGATTTCGCAGGGTCCTTATTGGCGCTCGCTTCAGTCGCAATGTTGGGACTGCCAGGGACGATTGGCAACGGCTCCAGCGGTCGATCTGGCCGAATTTTGGATCCAACGGAAGCGGATTTTAGATCGGCTCTTTCTATGGGAATTGCGCCTGGAAGCGGTAATTTGATTCGAACTCCAACTTTGAACTGGCTTGGCTTGATGCCATTGGCAAGCAGGATTTCCTCGGGGCTAACTTTGAACTTCCCTGCCACCCGAGCCAGGGAATCGCCTTTGCGAATCACGTATGGTTTAAAGTCCAAATGCTCCCGGCTAGGGGCCCCGGCAAGAGCGCGTGCGGCACCTCGAGCGGATCCTGGAGGCACGCGAAGGGCATAGCTACCCGGCGGGGTGCTGGCACGAAGCAACTCTGGATTTAGGACCTTAAGGGTCTCAACATCCGTCGCGGCATATTTCGCCAACACCGAAAGACTGGTCATTCGATTAACATCAACGGTCTCGTAGGCGTAAGGCGTTCCCTGAGTGATATTAAGGCCGTAGCGCTCCGGGAATCGTCCGATCAGCACTGCGGCACACATCTGAGGTACATAGCTCTTGGTTGCGTTTCGCAGCCACTTTGAACGAACCATGTCCCAGTAATTTCGAGTTCCCAAATTCTGCGAAGCTCGATCTGTCGTGCCGGGTCCGGCATTGTACCCAACCAGCGCCAGGTACCAATCGCCCTCCCGCTCATACAGGTATTTGAGATAACGCGCCGCAGCACGCGTGGCCTTGACGGGATCGCGACGTTCCTCAATCCAGGAATTGGCCGTCAAACCGTACATTTTCCCGGTCGCGCGCATGAATTGCCACATTCCCACAGCCTTGGCAGAACTTCGGGCCGAATTGACATACCCCGATTCCACAATGGGAAGAAATGCCAAGTCCTGGGGAATACCTTCTTCAGCAAACACCTGACGAATCATGGGCAAATAGCTGGAACCGCGACTCAGGCTGGCTTCGAGTCTTGCCTTTATGCGCCCGGAAAAAATATTGACCCAGGTGAGCACCTTGTCATTCAAATCAATGGGGAAGTCAAAAACTGCGCCCTGCTCGGCAGTCAGAACTTGGTCGCGCTCTGCCTTAAGTTCAGCCGGGGAAAGGGCGATGACCTCCTCGATCATCTTCAGCTCGTCCTCACCACCTTCCTCTTCGAATTGCCGTTCCAGAGCCCGTAAACGATCCACAAGCGGAAGAACGTCCGGTCGACGGAGCACTTCCGGGGGCCAGTCTGCGATTAGAACATCGGCTTCATCGATTCGTTTCGAGGCCGAATCCCAATCGTCTGCCTCGGCCGAATTTTCTCCGGCTTCGATCAAAAGCCTTAAGCGCGAAATTGCCGATTCGTGAGGGTGCACCGCCTTCACCGGAGGCGCAGGGATATTAACTTGAGCCTGGACCGGAACGGAGAAGATCCCCGCAGCCCATAAGACGGCGAGGATCAGGACCGTTCGTCCCAGGCGAGAGCCCGGAATGAATAACACTCAGTGCGCCTCGCTGGCGACGTGAGCCTCGTAGGCTGCAGCGTCGAGCAACTCGGAATTGAGATCGCCAACCAGCTTGATCTTGACCATCCAACCCTTGCCGTAGGCATCTTCGTTCATGAATTCAGGGTGTGCTTCGAGGTCGGCATTGACTTCAACCACCTCGCCACCGGTCGGCAGATAGCACTCGGAGACCGTCTTGACGCTCTCGACGGTGCCAAACTCATCGCCAGTCGCGAAAGAAGTGCCAACTTCGGGAAGCTGCACAAACACAACATCGCCAAGGGCTTCCTGGGCGTAGCTGGTGATACCGACAACGGCAGTGCCATCGCCAAGCGGTTTCAGGAATTCGTGGTTTTTGGTGTATTTGCACTCGGCTGGGAACATGATGCCTCCAAAAGAAGATGAGTTAAGTGTAATCGGACTTCGGGTCGGGTTCAGCGAAGGGCAGATGCCACTCCGACAAGAGCCTTTCAGGGTTTCAGAAAAAGGTCTTCAGTGCCTTCCGGGCGCTTCGATCGGGCCTAACATCCGTTTCGATTACCACCGGCAAGGCACGCTTGCCGTCCCTGAGTTCCACGGTAGTGCCAGGCACGAGCTTGGTACCGACCTTGATGTATCCGCAGCAGAGGCCCTTGATGGAGAGCCCTTCAGGCTTGTCGGGGGAGGTAAGGCTGTAGATTCTGCCCTCGTGACGCCCGATGGCCATGTCGGTGGCGCAGGTCAACACGATGCCGATCTCCTTGCCGTCATGGAAGACCTTGGCCTCGTGCGCATCCACCTTGCGCAGATCGTTCCCCACGAAGGTCAGAGTCCAGGGCGCATCGCTGGCCTGCTCGAGCGCGGCAGAGCCAAGGAAAGCCTTGGTGAAGCTTTCACCCCCGGGCGCGAAAGGCAGCGCGAAGGGCCAGGGATGATGAATGAAGGTCCAAGGGCCGATGTCTTGGTGGGAAAGCGGCAGCACGGCCCCGGTGCGCAGCGAATCGCGGGCCGCCAGACCACAGGCCGTGAGACCGAACTCCTGACCAGCCGCCATGATCAACTCCCACAGTTTCACGGTGTGAGCCCTCCCCACGAACAGCTCGAAGCCCACCTCACCGGTATAGCCCGAACGCGATAGCAGGATTGGCGTGCCGTCAAGCAGCTGCACCTGAGCGGCTAGGGTCGACTCGGGATCGAAATGTCCTTTGGCTGAGAAGTAGGGCAGTTTGTCGAACACAGCCTCGGGATTCTTAAGGAGCTTCGCCATGATCTTGATCGAGGCTGGACCCTGGATATCGATCTTGCCGACCTGATCGGTCAGATCGACTATCTTCACGTCCTTGCCCTTTGCCTGCTCGGTCAAGTGCTTCGCGGCAGGGCCGCCCATGCTGGCGTTGACTTCGATCATGAACTCCCCGTCCATGAGCTTGTAGACGATGCAGTCATCAATCGCGCGGCCCTGCTCGTCGAGAAAAGCGCCGTACACGCACTTGCCATCAGTGAGCGGCGCATTGTCCTTGCCCACGCAGGCATTCAGGTTGCGCGTGAAGCACCATTGCAGCAGCTCGAATGCATCCTTCCCGAACACGCGCAGGGTGGCCATGTGGCTGGTGTCGAAGAGCCCTGCCTGGGAAACCACCGCGAGGTGCTCGGCCCGGGCGCTCGCGTACCAGATGGGCATCAGATAATCGCCGAACTCAACGACATTGGCTCCGTGCGCCTTGTGCCAATCAAACAACGGGGTCTGTTTCTTTATGCTAGCCATGGGAGCCTCCGGTTGGAATTTGCCGTGAACATCCTTGATTCTAGTTCATCCTGACGCCCTTCCCAACCAGCAGAATGTCACAACCTAGCGAGTCGCCCTCAACCCCCCATTGCCACATTTCACACCTAGTCCAACATCCCCGCCCATCTCCATTCACCACTCGTTTCGATCAAAGATGAGCGAAGAAAAGCAATGGTGAAGCCTTCGATTTCTCCCAAATTTAGGTTCCGAAAGGGAGCCAATCAGCGGACCACCCAGGGCAAAAGACCGTTCAGAGCCCATGTCAGAGCCCATCCATGAGATTGTTCCTCGGCGAGCAAGCCGACCTGAACGGGCAGGATGAGGACCCCTCCCGCTGCGGCCCGGTCCAATTCGGCGGCGTAGGCGGAGTCAATCTCTCGGGCCACATCGAAGGCAGACACATCGTCACGATGAACAAAAAAAACGATGGCGGCGCGATGCCCCTCACGCACCATGGCTTGGAGTTCTCGCAAATGCTTGGTTCCCCGCTCACTCACAGCATCCGGAAAACAAACATGATCACCGGAACGTAGGGTGGCATTTTTTACTTCGATGTAGACAGAACGTCCGTCTGCATCCTGGGCAAGCACATCGATGCGGCTGCGCTCAGCACCGTATTTTATTTCAGTCCGAACATCCCGAAGCCCGGGAATACCTGGCAACAAATCTTGGCGAGCCGCCTCAGCCACGACCTTGTTTGGAACCCCGGTATCCACTCCGATCCAATGCCCATCTCTTTCACAGGCGATCCAGGTGTATGGCAACTTTCGATCGGGGTTCGAAGCCGGCTCCAGGATTACGCGATCCCCCGGCTCCCAGCAGGTTTTCATGGTGCCCGTATTCGTGGTGTGGACCGTGACAACGGCACCGCTTGCAAGCTCAACATCGGCCAAAAAGCGCTTGTAGCGAGAAATAATGCGGCCCTGAACAAGATTCCGCCTTGTGATCACGGCCATCCATCCAGGATTCTCAATATTGCATCAGCTAAGTTTATAGCCACCAAGTCGGCCATGGATTCATCGGCAACCACACCGTATCCCGTGCGAACCAAGGCCACTTTGCACCCAGCGTTGCGCCCAGCCTCAAGATCGATTGTCTTGTCACCAATCATCCAGGATCGAGCCAAGTCGATGCCGTGTTCTTCGGCAGCCCGCAATAACATTCCAGGATTGGGTTTGCGGTCCGGATGGTTGGGATGCCGATAGTCGTCCCGAGCTTCGGGATGGTAAGGACAGTGGTAGGCACCATCGAGGTGGGCGTTTTCGAGATGGAGCAATTCGTCCAAGCGCCCCATCACGGACAGGTAATCATCCCATCCAAATTTCCCTTTCCCGATGCCGGCCTGATTCGTGATTACAAGAACAGGGATTCCGCGATCATTCAAGGTGGCAATGGCCTGCCCCACGCCCGGCGTGAGTAGAGTGTCTTCGGGACGGCAGAGATGGTCCACTTCTTCAGCAAGGGTTCCATCTCGATCAATGAAAACAGCAGGTCGCTTCAGTAGAGTCACGGATTTCCTCAAACTTCCCATCATGAACGAAGATACGCGCTCAGGCCTCTTTGGATTTTGGTTGGGTTGCACGGAAAAAATAATGCGTTCCCGAACACAGCACTAAGACCGCCACGGCGTAATAGACCCAGGGAATCACCCAATGCGTCCAGGAGCGCACTCCGATAACGTTCACGACCAGCCCCAAGCTGATTGCTGACAGTTCCACGGCCGTGGTGATTTTTCCCAAGAGGCTCGGACGTAAACGATCGAGCCCCAACCGATCAAAAGCAAGAAAGGCTACCAATGAAAGGGTAAGATCCCTGGATACAGCTAAAATCGCGACCCACATGGGGATTTTTACAACTAGATTAATGTTCGGAATAGCCATCAAGATAAAGGCCGTGGTCATCAGCAGCTTGTCTGCCGCCGGATCCAGGATTGCCCCTAATTCAGACCCTTGGTTGAACCGGCGCGCAATGAAACCGTCCAACATGTCCGTAATTCCCGCACCCATGAAAATCAGGCAGGCTTCGAGAGCGTGCCCGTACCAGAGCGCGATGGCGAAAAACGGCACGGCGAAGATTCGCAGCAGCGTGAGTAGGTTTGGAAGGGTTATGAACATGACTCTCAGCAGTAAGTGCATTCTACATGGACAAGATGTGATCCTGGTCGCAGCACGTTGCCTTGCCTTCCTTACACCGGACGTTAAACTTGAGATGGAGTTGAGATAATGTCTCAAGTTAAACATAAAAGATTGAGCGACCTACATCCAGGAGAAAGCGCCACCGTCGTTGAGGTCCAAGCCAAGGGACCCGTGCGCCGACGCCTTCTTGAAATGGGATTCATCCGCGGAGCCCATTTGAAAATCGAAAAACTAGCGCCCCTTGGTGATCCCATGGAATTGGTCATCAAGGGTTATCACCTTTCTCTGCGTCGAGAAGAGGGTGATTGCATCCTCGTAACCCAGGCGCAGTGATGGTGACCATTGCTCTCGCCGGAAATCCCAATTGCGGAAAGACTTCGATTTTCAATGCCCTGACAGGCGCACATCACCATGTTGGCAATTGGCCCGGAGTCACCGTAGAACGTCGAAGTGGTGCCTGCCATATGGGCAGTTTGGAAGTCGAGGTCGTTGATCTTCCCGGTACGTATTCGCTCGCTGCCCAAAGTGAAGACGAACGCATTGCCGCCCGCTTTTTGGCTGACCCAGCGGTGGACGTCATCGTGAATGTTCTGGACGCTTCAAACCTGGAGCGAAATCTTTATCTAACGACCCAGCTGCTTGAGCTCCACCGCCCCCTCGTGTTCGCCCTCAACATGACGGATGACGCTGAACGCAAGGGAATTCAAATCGACCTTGAAGCCCTGGCGATCTTACTCGGCGGCCCTGTAGTTCCCACAGTAGGCAATCGACACGAAGGAAATCAGGAACTCAAAGATGCCATCGCGCGAGTGGTTTCCGGTGAGGAATCCGCGCTTCGTCCGGTTTCCGTGAATTACGGTGACGATATCGAGCGAGAACTCGCGAAGTTGGCCCAGGAAATTGCTCGCGACGAACGGTTGGCATCCGAACAGCCTCCCCGCTGGCTTGCCCTGCAACTACTCGAAGCGGCACCTGAAGCAGAGGAATTGGTCGAACAAAGCCATGCTCGAAGTGCGATTCAGGCCCAGCTTCGAACCAGTCTTGATTTTTTGGAAAACCATCTTGGTGCCGACGGCGGCACCCTGCTGGCAGAACGCCGTTATGGGTTTTCACATGGCTTAGTAAAAGAAGCCATCAAAGAAACCGGCAACGGACAGCGCACCTTTACTGAAAAGCTCGATGGCCTTCTGACCCATCGCTGGCTAGGAATTCCGATCTTCATCGCCACCATGATCGGGGTTTACGCCCTTACCTTCATTCTGGGCAAATATCCGCAGGACTGGATTGCGGCGGGTTTCGCGCACCTTCATGACTGGGCCGCCACTCATGTCCCTCCCGGCGAATTGGCTAGCCTACTCGTGGATGGGATCATCCCTGGCGTTGGCGCTGTGGTGGTATTCGTTCCAGTAATCATGCTGCTCATGGGCTGCATCGCCTTCCTGGAGGACACGGGCTACATGGCCCGAGCGGCCTTCATCATGGATCGGCTAATGCACTTGATGGGACTTCACGGGAAGAGTTTTATTCCGCTCATTATGGGAACGGGATGCAACGTTCCAGCCGTGCAGGCCACACGCACCATTGAGAGTCGCACCGATCGCTTCATTACAATTCTGGTGTGCCCATTGGTTTCGTGTTCGGCCCGCCTGCAGGTCTACATCCTCATCGCCGGAACATTTTTTCCTCCAGTGCAGGCCGCATTAGCCATCATGGCTCTGCATTTTCTAGGCTTCGGCTTGGCAATGCTGATGGGCAAATTGCTGCGTTTGACCCTTTTTCGAGGCGATAATGCGCCCTTCGTGATGGAGCTTCCTCCCTACCGATTGCCTGTTCTAAAAAGCACCGTTATTCATATGTGGGAAAAAGGTCGCGTATTCCTCTCCCGCGCTGGAACCGTGATTCTCGCTGGCGCCACCTTGGTGTGGTTCCTGTCGCATTATCCAGGAATCGCCAATCGACAGTGGACGGCAGAACGTCAGCAGATGGAGGAAACCATCCGGGCCAGAAAGCTTCCCGCTGTTCAGGAAGCCCAGCAACTGACTGCGATTCAGCATGCCCATGAGAGCCGTGTGATGAATTCCAGCCTCGCCGCTCGCTTCGGGAAGCTGCTTCAGCCAGCCTTAGCGCCAATCCTGGATCCTGACCACAACAGGCCGGAGGCCTGGAAGGATGGCGTGGCACTCACCGCCGGATTTGTGGCCAAGGAAATTGTGGTTGGCACCATGGCGGTAGTGCACCAAGCCAGCGCCGAAAAAGCGGAGGAGGGTGCTCCCCTGAGCCCGCTTCAGGACACCCTAAAGCGACGCTCGGGAATGACGCCACTCACAGCTCTGGCCTTCCTGGTCTTCATCCTCATTTACACGCCATGCCTTGGCACCGTGGGCATGATCCTGAAGGAAACCCGCAGCTGGGCGTGGACTGCGTTTTCCATCGCTTATGGGCTGGGGCTGGGCTGGGTCCTAGCCTTCGCCACGGTTTACCTTGGCCGGATATTCGGCTACGCCTGAGGCCGGTATGACCCTACAAACTTGGATTGCCCTCACCCTTGTCACCCTTGCTGCGATTTACCTAGGCATCGGGTTCGTCAAAAGCCTTCGAGGTTCCGACAGCTGCGCCTCAGGATGTGGATCCTGTGATTCGAAAGTTTGCCCCGCTAAGCGCCTGACCAATGTTCAAAGAAATCAGGCCTAGCATACCCTTCGGCTCTAACGTTCTTCGTCCTTAAGTTCGCCCGCTTCGATCAGATTCGTAATGAAGCGCTGAAGCTCATCCTCGCCCAATATCCCGCGCCTCTGAAGCATTTTGATAATGCCCATGACCAGGGTCCGAGTTTGGAACGAATCCAGCTTTCGAGCCTGCAATCCAGCACCAGTCCTGGAATGGATAACCAGGGGTGAGTCCGCAGAGGCAATGTAGACCGGAGGGACCGGACTCTCAGCGGTTTTGACGGGATCCGAAGTGAAAAAATTAAAAGGATTGGGTGGGTCCGATGGAACAGGCAGCGGGGGGAGTTCCGCCGTGTTCGGCACATCGTCAAAAAAGGGATCCCGAGAATATTTCCCGGGTTCTGAGTGGTGAACGACAATCCCATCGGTCTGACTCGGTAAATCGAGAAAGACCGGCAGTGCTTTCCCAGGATTACTGATGCCCGCTTCGACCCGCCCCCCCAGCGCATCTAGTTTTCGATACTGTTCCGCCAGGGCCAGTTTCAGCGAGGAATGGGAAACAACCACCGGTTCAATATTCAGGCCCGACGCGAAGCGGGCACTATCGATGGAGTTCAGGTCCGAAGGGTCGGTCATGGCCAAAACCAGAGACCTTGGTTCCTTAAATGAAATGGGAAGAATATGCAGTTGCTCCGCCAACCGGCGGGGAATGCGCCTCAGCACGTCAACAGGCACATCCAAGGCGCGGGTATCCAGGCGAGGAACGCCAGTCTGATGAGCCAGGAAATCCATTAGGACCTCCTCGGACACAAACCCCATGGACACAAGGTTGCTACCCATGCGTCCTCCAGCGATCCGCTGGTGGCGCAAGGATTCCTGTAGCTGAGCCTGGTTGATGAGGCCAGCTTCAACAAGCATCTCTCCGAGCTTTTTTGTTTCCGCAGCCATTGGGTAAGAACCTTTCTGCATTAGAATTGGAAGAAGTCTACATTTAACACCAACGCTCCGCCAGCTACTAAGGATTCTCGATGGACTCCACCTCAGAAGCGCTGTTGAGATCGTCCCTCCACGACTTGGCGAATGTCCTTTCCGGAATTCGCGGAATACTTGAGTTGAGCGATCCCGAACAGCCTTTGACCCCAAGGGATAGGTTGCGGCTGGACGCAGTCATCACCGATGGGGTAATTGCCCTCGAGCGTTCCCGGCACCTAGGGATGGGCACCCTGCCTGAGTCCATGGTGGAGTCTGGCCTGGACTGGCGGCACCAGTTCTCCGAGCAATTACGACCCATGGGAACTCTCTTTCGACGGAATTTCAATATTCGCTTCGCGGGGGAGCTTACGGATGACCGTTGGCCCGGAGAGCTATTGCGCGGTTACGCGACGGCCCTCACGCGCCAGATTCTTCCCTATGTCCAAGGGGAAACCTTGGAAATCATTACCCAAAGCAACCCCAAAGAATGGTGCTTGGTTTGGCCGCAGGCCACGGTCATTCCCGAAAGTCTGAAGCCGGAATTGGCCGCCCGCCCCAGGGATATCAGTGCCCGCTGGGCTCTTAGGGTGGGTGAATCCCTGGGTGCAAGCCTTCGGGTCGATGGTGATGGGCTCACCGTTCGAGTGCCGCGTTTCTAGGGCGAACGCATTTGAACCCAAAAGCACCCCCACGTCATGCCATAGCCCTGGCATCAGCACTCGACCTTCTGGCAATCAAATACCAGCGACCGGATTCCATTGCGATGGATCCCTTGGCTGTTCCGCTTACCTATTTTGAGCCATGGGACCGAGAATTCGCAGCATGGGTTGCCGCCCACCTTGCCTACGGGCGGGTGGCACCAATGCTCAAGGCCATCCGGTGCGCGCTTGCCCCATTGGGATCTCACCCAGCGGCTTGGCTACGAAGCCGAAACCAGAAGGAAGCAAGAAAGACCTTGGAAAGCGCGCTAAAGGGCTGGGTGTGGCGGTTCCATACCCAACCCGACATCGTGGACTGGATCCTGACCTGGAAACGCCTGGACGAAGCCTCTGGATTTCAGGGGATCGAGAGCCACCTTCTGCCCGGGCCTGGGGCTTCCGCCGACGAGTCCCTTTCCCGCCTTGTGCAATCCCTGCGGTTGGACCTGCCCCAAAGCCGAGGCACCCGCTTCTCCCTGCCGGATCCACTGGAGGGCGCCGCTTGCAAGCGATGGCGGATGTTCCTTCGCTGGATGGTGCGGGAGGGCTGGCCCGACCTAGGGCAATGGAAGCATTACCCAAAAGATGCCCTGCGAATTCCGCTCGATACCCATGTTTCTCGGATTTCCCGGATGATTGGGCTTACCACCCGTGCCACTCCTGATGCCCGAATGGTTGAGGAAATCACAACCGCCCTGCGATTACTCGATCCACTCGACCCAATCTGCTTTGATTTCGCCCTATCGCACCTTGGTATCCTGGGTGATTGCCCTGGGGTGCGAAGCCTGCCAGGTTGTGCCCCCTGCCCTTTGGTCGCGATTTGCCGGGCCGGAGTGACAAAACGCAAAACCCCTTAGCATTCTTCTCCCGGAACAGTCCGGAGCCTCTACACTTGAAGTGGCTACCAGGAAGGACTCACACCTTTCCAAAAGGAGTGACTGACCGGTCGGGCCTTGGGCCCACCCACACGGTACCGCGCAATCCCATCATGTGTTTGCCATGCAAGTGCGACCTTTCATCCACCGCCCCAAGGAGAATTCCATGATCGTCCTGACCCTGAACGCGGGATCCAGCTCCCTCAAGTTCAACGTCATCAACATGGCCACGGAGGATTCAATTGCCGATGGAATCGCAGAGCGCATCGGGCTGAAGGAAGGTTTCGTGCGCTGGACCATCCAGGGCGAAAAGGGTCGCCTGGACGTCGACATGACCGACCATCGGCAGGCACTGAACCACATCATGGAAAAACTCCACGAAACGGTTCTGGTTGGCGAAGACGTCATGGGTGTCGGCCATCGGGTTGCCCACGGCGGCCCCAACTTCGGCGATCCCATGGTCATTACGCCCGACGTGCTGCGCGAAATCGAGGAGTTGGCCTTCTACGCGCCGCTGCATAATCCCGCCAACGCCATGGGCATCCGCACCGCTCAAGAAATGTTTCCCGGCGTTCCCCATGTGGCGGTTTTCGATACGGCCTTCCACCACAGCATGCCGGACTACGCCTACACGTACGGACTTCCCCACGAACTAAACAAGAAGCTCGGCCTCCGACGCTATGGCTTTCACGGCACCAGTCATCGCTACGTGGCTGAACGCACTGCCGCTTTGCTCGGCAAGCCCCTCGAAGATCTCAAGATCGTCACCTGCCACCTTGGCAATGGCAGTTCGGTCACTGCCGTGGATCGCGGCAAG
>JFJP01030259.1_pt1 | contig 11761 bp, 10 predicted proteins | sample 431651 | NCBI WGS metagenome assembly JFJP01 (sample SAMN02602958, study PRJNA72255) | Microbial mat metagenome, whole genome shotgun sequencing project. | biome: fresh water; feature: sink hole; material: water; isolation source: purple microbial (photo- and chemosynthetic) mats found in... | reverse complement strand
GACCAGCGTCACTACGTCGTGGCGCTGGATTTGAAGTTACGCGATCTTTCCCGATTCACCCACGATATGGCCATTGGGACTCAGGGCGGAGTGGCGGTGATGCTTGCTGCCGATCACCGGTTGCTGGGTCTGCCCCGGCACACCCAACTTCAAACCGATGCCGAGATTAAAGCAGCAGTGTTGAAAACCGCTGCCGAAAATGGCTTTGTCGATCTGGCGGCGGGCATCGACAACTGGCGTCAGGCCGGTAAACCGACCGATCAGGTGCTGTTCTTTACCGTCAACGGCGAACGCTGGGTCAGTCATTTCCTGCCGGTGAACCTGTATAACCTGCAACTGATGATTGTGGTGCTGGCGCCGCGCAGCGATTTTATTCCGATGACGCTGTGGGATGTTCTGGTGTTTCTTGATGTATTGGCTTGGGTGCTGGCATTGGCCTTCTTCATGGCGAACCGGTTCGCCCGACAGGTGGCGCAACCGCTAGAGGCGCTGGTCACCGATAGCCAGCGCATCGGGCGCATGGAACTGGAGGAACCGGTGACGCTGCCGCCCTCCTGGCAGGAAATGAACGCCCTGGCCGCCGCCCAGGAACGCATGCGGCAAATGCTGTTGGCCAATCACTGCGACTGGCAGCAGGTTAACGCCGGCCTTGAGCGCAAGGTCGAAGAACGGACTCTGGAACTGGTTACCGCCAAACAGCGAGCTGAAGAGGCGACCCGCGCCAAGAGCCTGTTCCTGGCCAATATGTCCCACGAAATCCGGACTCCGATGAACGCAGTTATCGGCATGGCGCATCTAGCGTTGCGCACCGAACTGACCCCTAGGCAGCGCGACTATGTCCAGAAAATCCACGATGCCGGGGTCGCTCTGCTGGGCGTCATCAATGACATTCTCGATTTCTCCAAAATCGAGGCGGGCAAACTGGACATGGAGCAGACCGATTTCCGGTTCGACGATGTCCTGGGCAGTCTCTCGACCGTGGTCAGCCAGAAAGCCCATGACAAGGGACTGGAGCTGCTGTTCCACACGCCGCCGATGTTGCATCAGCATTTAATTGGTGATCCGCTGCGCCTCGGGCAAGTGCTGGTCAATCTGATTAACAACGCTATCAAATTTACCGAACAGGGCCAGATCACCGTTGAGACCCTGCAAGTGGAGCAGATCGGCGGGCGGGTCAAGCTGGAGTTCACGGTCAGCGATACCGGGATCGGTATGAACGAGGAACAACAGAGCCGCCTGTTTCAGGCGTTCACCCAGGCGGATGGTTCGACGACCCGCAAATATGGCGGCACCGGGTTGGGGCTGACCATCAGCAAGCGGCTGGTGGCAATGATGGGCGGGACGATCTGGGTTGAGTCGACGCTGGGTCAGGGCAGTACCTTTCACTTTACCGCCTGGCTGGGTCTGAGCGAGGAACGACCCTCGCGGCGGTTCATCCTGCCGACGGCGTTGAACGGATTACGCGCACTGGTGGTGGACGATAATGCAGCAGCACGGGATATTCTCAGCGAGGCGCTGGAAGCGGCGATGTTGCGGGTGACGGCGGTCGCTTCAGGACGCGAAGCCCTGGCGGAAGTCGAAGCGGCGGATCGCGAAGACCCGTATCAGATCGTGTTCATGGATTGGAAAATGACCGGGATGGATGGCATCGAGACAACGGAACGCCTCAAATATAGCAGTGCGCTGAAAACCATACCCCGGATCGTGATGGTGACGGCGTTTGGGCGCGAGGAAGTGCGGGTACGGGCAGAAGCGGCGGGTATTGATGGATTTTTGGTCAAGCCGATCAGTAACTCCTTGCTGCTGGATACCCTGGTCGCGTTGTTCACGCCGGGGAATGGCGAAGCTCAGGCGGCAGTGCGCCTTCACCCGGAAACCCCGGTCGTGCGCCTGGAGGGTATATGGGTGCTGCTGGCAGAAGATAATGAGGTTAATCAGCAAATTGCCGTGGAGTTACTGGAATCGGCGGGGGCGCGGGTTGCCGTAGCCGACAATGGCCGCCAAGCCGTTGAGCGCTTGCTGGCCAGTCTCGACCAGGAACCGTTCGATCTGGTGTTAATGGATTTGCAGATGCCGAACATGGATGGTTTTGAAGCGACCCGCCTGATTCGCGCCGATGTCCGGTTCAAGGATTTGCCGATTATCGCCATGACCGCCCACGCGATGGTTGAGGAACGGCAACACTGCCTCGAAGTCGGCATGAACGATCATATCGCCAAACCGATCGACCCTGATGCGCTGTTCCAAACCCTGCAGCAATGGCTCAAGGTTGACCCGGTTCAACAGTCGCCTGGCCGGGCGTTGCCAGGGTTACCAACAGTTAACGACGCACCGGTTCTGCCCGAGTTACCTGGTCTCGATACGGCAGGCGGGTTGCGGCGGGTTGCGGGCAACCGCCAGTTGTATCGGGAACTGCTGGGTAAATACGTTGCTGGTCAGGCCGAAGCGCCAGTGCGCATTCGCGAAGCGCTGGAGGCTGGCGACCGAGCGACCGCGGAACGGTTGGCGCATACCCTGAAAGGCGTGTCGGGCAATATCGGTGCAATGACCGTTCAATCGCTGGCTGAGGCTTTGGAATGGGCGCTCCGGTCATCGGTCGAAAGGGTGCAGGTGGAACCGTTACTGGCGCAAATCACTGCGGCCCTGGGGGTGCTGATGACCGGTTTGCGTCCGGTGCTGGCGGCTCCCGAATCCCTGGTTTCAGGGGCGCTGACGCCAGCCCTGGACTGGACGGCGCTGGAACCCATCCTGACCCGACTGGAGCAACTGCTCAGCGATGGCGACGCCGCTGCCGCCGATTATCTGGCCGAATATCGTTCACAACTGACCGGCGCTTTACCGGTTGAGCCCTTGCTGGCGATGGAAAAAGCCATCGCCGGCTATGATTTTGAGGAAGCCCTGGAAAAACTGCATATAATGGTCAAGTCGATTAAAGCACGGGTTACAACGATGGAGACCGGCCAGCCATGAGCGACATCAGCGATTTCGCCCAACAGCAAACCTTGCTGATTGTGGATGACACGCCTGACAACATTACGTTGTTGAGCGCCCTGCTCAAGGATCGTTATCGAATCAAGGTAGCCACCAACGGCGAACGCGCCCTGAAAATCGCGATGGCCGATCCGCCGCCAGATTTGATCCTGCTGGATATTATGATGCCAGGGATCGATGGCTACGAAGTCTGTCAACGGCTGAAAGCGAATCCCCAGACCAGTGATATTCCCGTCATCTTTCTGACTGCCAAGGTGCAGGTGGAAGATGAGGAAAAGGGTTTTAAACTCGGCGCAGTGGATTACATCACCAAGCCGATCAGCCCGCCGATTGTGCAGGCCCGCGTCAAGACGCACCTGACGCTCAAAAACGCCCGGCAGTTTCTCAAGGACCGGAACGCCTACTTGGAGGAGGAAGTGCAGCGTCGCACCCGCGAGGTCGTGGCGATTCAGGACGTGACCATTCTGGCCATGGCGTCGCTGGCGGAAACCCGCGATAACGAAACCGGCAACCACATCCGCCGCACCCAGTATTATGTTCAAGCGCTCGCCAGGCAACTGCAATCCCATCCCCGCTTTGCCGCGTTTCTCACCGACGAGACCATCGAGTTGCTGTTCAAATCAGCGCCCTTGCACGACATCGGCAAGGTCGGCATTCCTGACCGGATTCTGCTCAAGCCGGGGCGATTCACCCCGGAAGAATTCGAGATCATGAAAACCCATACCACGCTGGGACGGGACGCGATTCTGGCTGCCGAGCAACATCTGGAGACGCCTAATTCCTTCCTGCACTTTGCCCGGGAAATTGCCTACTCCCACCAGGAAAAATGGGATGGCAGTGGCTATCCCGAAGGCTTGTCCGGCGACGCGATCCCGATTTCCGCCCGGCTGATGGCAGTGGCGGATGTGTATGACGCCCTCATCAGTCGGCGGGTTTACAAGGAGCCGATGCCGCATGAACAGGCGGTCGCGCTGATCGTTGAGGGGCGGGGCAGGCATTTTGACCCGGACATCGTGGACGTTTTTATGGCGATTGCCGAAGAGTGCCAGGCGATTGCCGCCCGCTTTGTAGACAGTCATCAGGCTTTGCAGGAGCAGGTGAAGCGGCTGGAAATGGCCATTGTTGAGGAGCGGATCGTCGTCGGTGGGGAATCCGGCGGCAGTGCGAAAAGTTACGCCAGCCAAATCAGCGTGGCCATTCGCCCGGTGTAATTCTCACGGCGATAGGAGAAAAAGCGTTCCGGTTCGCTAAACGTGCAAAAGTCCCCGCCATAAACTGCGGATACGCCCAGTCCTGTCAACTGCCGCCGCGCCAGTTCATACAAATCTGCCAGCCAGCGGCCGGTCGGCGAGGGTCGAAAACTGTCGATATTGCCCGCATCCAGTGCCAGAAAGGCAGCGCGTACTTCGTCACCCACTTCAAATGCTTCTGAACCAATCGCTGGTCCCAGCCAGGCTAGTAATTCCCCAGGCGGCGTCGCCATTCGGGCGATAGTTGCCGCGATCACGCCACCCGCCAGTCCCCGCCAGCCGGCATGAGCCGCAGCGACGATGGTTCCCGCCCGGTCGCAGAGTAGAACAGGCAGGCAATCCGCCGTCATCACCACACAGGGCCGACACGGTTCACGGGTAAAGGCGGCGTCAGCGGCGACCGGCACTGTCACTGTTTCCGCTGCGACCACCGTTATGCCGTGAACCTGCTCCAGCCAGGCTGGTTCGGCAGGGAAACCGGCCATCGCGGCCAAGCGTCGGCGATTCTCGGCGACATGCGCGGGATCATCGCCGACATGTTCAGCGAGGTTCAGACTGGCCCAGGGCGGTGGACTGATTCCGCCGGGCCGCGTGGTGCTTACCGCGTGAACCCGATCCGGCGCTGGCCAGTTGGGGATGATCAACGGTTCAGAGTTCGGCTGGTTCATCAACGACTCTCCGCATCTTCCGCCAATACGGCCAACAACTCAGTCAAATCCGTCGGCGTCTCCGCTTGCCATGCCTGCCGTTCGCCAGTGGCCGGATGAATCAGCGCCAGCCGTTCGGCGTGCAGAGCCTGACGGCGGAATTGCTGAATGGCCGCGATGCACGCTGGCGATGCGCCCGGCGGCAGGCGGGGCCGTCCGCCATACACCGGATCGCCCAGCAGCGGCAACCGGATATGGGCCATGTGGACGCGAATTTGATGGGTGCGGCCGGTTTCCAGTTTCACCCGCAACAGCGCATGAGCGCGGAACCGGCGCAGCACCCGGTAATGGGTGATCGCCGGTTTGCCACCGGGGGTCACGGCCATGCGCTGCCGATCCATCGAATGCCGACCCATAGACGCCTCCACCGTACCGCCCGCCACCGGCATTCCGTTGACGACGGCCAGATACTCCCGCTCAATGGTCCGCGCCTGTAATTGCTCAACCAGTGCGGTATGCGCCCGCAGGTTGCGCGCTACGACCAGCAGGCCGGTAGTGTCCTTGTCCAGGCGATGCACCAGCCCAGCGCGGGGTAATCCGGCCAATTCCGGGGCATGATGCAGCAGCGCATTCACCAGAGTGCCGTCACGGTTGCCAGCAGCCGGATGCGCGACCAGACCCGCCGGTTTATTAATGATGAGCAGCTCGGCGTCTTCATAAACCACGGTCAACGGCAGATCCTGAGCCACGGCGACCGTTTCCGCGACCCACTCCAGATTCCCGCAGATCCTCTCACCGCCGCTGACCGGATCGCGGGGTCGGCGCAGCGCGTCGTCTACCCGCAACTGGCCGGATTTGAGGCCTTGTTGCAGGCGGCTGCGGGAATAGGCGGGCAATAGCTCCGCCAGCGCCTGATCCAGACGCATTCCGGCGTAATCCGGCGGAATTTGGCAGTCAATTCGTTCAATCGGCATGATGGTTTTTAGCAGTCCGGGCGTTATACTGGTTTCCACAAGGCATTCTACTTCCGACCGCGATCATCCCATGTTATTTCTCATGCGCCATACCCTGAACTTGTTATTCACCAGCCTGCTGGCGACCGTGCTACTGACCGGATGCTCGCTGCTGCCGGACAAAATCGACGAAACCAAGGGCTGGTCCGTCCAGCAACTGTACAGCGAAGCCCGGGATTCCATGAACGAGGGCAACTACCGGACGGCTATCGAGTATCTGGACAAGATTCAGGCGCGCTACCCGTTTGGCCGCTATGCCCAGCAGGCCCAGCTCGACACCATTTATTGCCAGTACAAGGACAATGAACCGGATGGTGCTATTGCTGCGGCTGACCGGTTCATCAAGGCTAACCCCCGGCATCCTTATGTGGATTATGCTTATTACATGAAGGGGTTGGTGAACTTCCAGCGCACCAACACGATTTTTGAACGACTGGCCCCGACCGATCGTGATAAGACCGACACCAACACCGCCCGGCAGTCCTATAACGATTTTTCCGAACTGGTGCGGAAATTCCCCAACAGCAAATACGCGGAAGATGCCCGCCAGCGCATCGTGTTCCTGCACAACAATCTGGCTCAGTACGAAGTGAATGTGGCCAACTATTATCTGCGGCGGGGGGCTTATGTCGCGGCAGTCAACCGCGTCAAGTACGTGCTGGAGAACTATGCCCGCACCCCGGCGACCGAAGGTGCGCTGAGCATCATGACCGAGGCTTATGTCAAGATGGAAATGCCGCAACTGGCGGCCGGTAGCCTGCGGGTGCTGGAGCGCAACTATCCGCAATCGCCGGAACTGCCCAAGCTGAACGCGCTGGTGAAAGGCGCAGGCTAAAACCGCTGAACTCTCCCAACATCCTGAACACTACTGAATAACCGCGAGGGCTGCGCTATGTGGGACTTCTTTGAAACTGTCCGCCACCGTCACTCAATCCGCAAATACCAGCCGGATATGCCGGTTGAATCCGAGAAACTGCACGCCATTCTGGAAATGGCCTGTGCAGCACCCTCGGCGGGGGATTTGCAGTCCTACCGCATTATCGTCGTGCGCGAACCGGAGGAGCGGCAAGCGCTAGTGCACGTCGCGCACGAGCAGGCTTTCATCGCGGAAGCGCCGGTCTGTCTGGTGTTCTGCGCGGATCCCGCCCGTTCGGCCACGGCGTTTGGCGAACGCGGCGCCAAGCTGTATGCGTTGCAGGACACCACGATTGCCGCCGCTTACGCGCAACTGGCGATTGTCGCGGCGGGCATGGGATCCACCTGGGTCGGCTATTTTGATGAAGATCAGGTGCGCGAGGTATTGCAACTGGAGCCGGGATTGACGCCGCTGGCTCTGTTGAGTCTGGGCTATCCGGCGGAACTGCCCGAAGCGAGTTCCCGGCGGCGACTGGATGAAGTGGTGACTTGGCGATGAGTCGGGTTTGAACCGGTTATCGACGATGCGCCTCTCCCGGTGAGGGAGAGGCGCTCGGGGTGAAAGGGCGAATCAGGTAATCACGGTCGGTTCGTTGCGCCCGGTGCGTTCCCGGATGCCCGCAAGACGGTTGGCAATGCTGATCAATTCCGCCAGCGCCTGCTGGGTTTCCAAATCATGCTTGGCCGGGTCAGCCTCATACGCTTCGATATAGACCCGCAGCGTTGCGCCTTCAGTCCCGGTGCCGGACAGGCGATAGACAATCCGCGAGCCGTCCTTGAACCCGATGCGGATGCCTTGCTGTTCGCTCACGCTGTCGTCGATGGCATCCACATAACGGAAGTCATCGGCGTAATCGACCGTGTAGGAACCAAATTGCCGACCCGGCAGCGTCTTGGTCGCTGCGCGCAACGTATCGACCAGACCGTTGGCGGCGGCGCTGTCCACGGCTTCATAGTCATGGCGGGTGTAGTAGTTGCGCCCATAAATCTGCCAATGTTCGCGCACAATCTCCGCCACCGATTGCTGACGTTCCGCCAGGATATTCATCCAGAACAGCACTGCCCACAGCCCGTCCTTTTCCCGCACATGGTCGGAGCCGGTACCGAAGCTTTCCTCGCCGCACAGCGTAATCTTGCCCGCATCCAGCAGATTGCCGAAAAACTTCCAGCCGGTGGGCGTTTCATAACAGGGCAGGCCCAGTTTGGCCGCGACTCGATCCGCCGCCTGACTGGTGGGCATGGAACGAGCCACGCCAGCCAGATGAGCACGATAACCGGGCACCAGTTTGGCGTTAGCCAAGATTACCGCCAGACTGTCGCTGGGGGTGACGAAGAAATGCCGACCCAGCACCATGTTGCGGTCGCCGTCGCCATCCGATGCCGCGCCAAAGTCCGGCGCATCCAGCCCGAACAAGTAATCGGCCAATTCCTTGGCGTACACCAGATTGGGATCGGGATGACCGTGGCCGAAATCCTCCAACGGGATGCCATTGACTACCGTCCCCTTGGGCGCGCCGAGCCGGTTTTCAATGATCTCGCGGCCGTAGGGACCCGTGACCGCGTGCATGGCGTCAAAGCGCATCCGGGCGCCGGACTGGAACCAGGCGCGGATCTTGTCGAAATCGAATAATTGCTCCATCAGATCGGCGTAATCACTCACCGGATCGACGATATCGACCTCCATGTCACCGACCAGGGTCGAGCCGAGTTGATCCAGATCGATATCCGGACTATCTAAAGTATGGTAACGGTTGATGTGCCGGGTGGCGGTATAGATCGCCTCAGTCACTTTTTCCGGAGCCGGTCCGCCGTTGGGCGTGTTGAACTTGATGCCGAAGTCTTCATCCGGTCCGCCCGGATTGTGGCTGGCCGACAGAATGATGCCGCCCCGCGCCTGGTGCTTGCGGATCAGGTTGGAAGCCGCCGGCGTGGAAAGAATGCCGCCCTGGCCCAGTACGACCCGGGTACAGCCGTTGGCGGCGGCGATGCGCAGAATGATCTGGATGGCCTGCCGGTTGTAATAGCGACCGTCGCCGCCGACCACCAATGGCGCTTCCAGCATCTCGCGCTGGGTGTCAAAAATGCACTGAACGAAATTTTCCAGGTAGTGCGGCTGTTCGAAGACCTTGACCTTCTTGCGTAGCCCTGAAGTGCCGGGCTTCTGGTCCTTGAACGGTTGGGTGCCGATGTTTTCGACCGTCATGATGCGAGGTTCTCCTTGGGGTTTTAGCGGAATTTATTGAGGGTATTATGCGCCGGTTACGGGTTGCCGGGTAGAACCGGGACCGGAATTCAATCATCGCCGCCCGCACGGCCGACAATCCAGATTTCGATGTCGGCAACCCCGCCAGCACGCAGCACCCGGGCGCATTCACCGACCGTGCTGGAGGTGGTCATCACGTCATCGAGGAGGGCGATCCGCGCCCCGGACAGGGATTCCCCAAGGGCGAAGGCACCCAGCGGATTGGTCTGGCGGGCGCGGGCATCCAGTCGAGTTTGCGGTGGGGTGTAGCGCACCCGGCGCAGGCCGTCGGTCAGCAGGGGAATCTGTAGGCGGCGGGCGGTAGACCGAGCTAATTCCAGCGCCTGATTGAAACCGCGTTCGCGCAAACGCCGAGGATGCAGCGGGACAGGAATGACGCCATCCGGCCAGGGACCACCGCGTTCCGTCAGGGCGTCCGCGAACAAATCGCCGAGCAAGCGGGCGTGGCTCAACCGGCCATTAAATTTCAACCGGCGAATCAAGAAATCCATTGGCGGTCGATAGCGAAAAGGCGCAAAGGCGCGGTCATAGAGAGGAGGCTGGGTTCGGCACGACTCGCAAAGGCCGGATGAACCGAAGGACATCGGCAGGGCGCAGTGCGAACAGGCCGAGGGGTTCCGCGGCAGGTCGGCAGCGCACCCGGCGCACAGGTCGCGCCCATCCCCACCGGTAGCCCCGCACAATAAGCAAGTGGGAGGCAGTAGAATATCGTGGAATCGCTTCAGCCACGCCGCAATCATGGAGTACGCCTGATTATTGACAAGGCCAGAGCGGTTTCCGAAGATAACCGATTAACGTGAATACCGGGCTTATTTCCATCATCTTAGGTATAAAAATCATGCAGATGCACATTATTGAAGTGAGTGAAGATACCGTCCTTGGCAAGATGGCGCGCGGCTCCTCCGCCAAACGGGCTTCTACCCTGATGAATTATGGCAATGTCGTTGCGATCCTGATTCCCTTTCCGCTGCTGATCTTCTGGTTTGGCGCATCGATGCTGGTGTACGCCATGAACCGTCACCACCCCAATCCCAAGGTTGGGCACTATACTCAACAGGCGGCCTACCGTTTCTACGGCATTACCGGTTTCTTTATTGTGGCTGCGACCTTTATCCCTGGGGGGGGCTGGATCTGGCATCTGTTCGCCTGGATTATGGCGGCGCTGATCCTGATTCCCTGGTCGATTATCGATCTACGGCGCATTCACCGGGATGAATGGATGGATATTCCACTGGATGACCAGGGTCATCCCCTAACTCGTTAATAGAGTCTGATGAACACCTACGATCCACGGCGAGCCCATGATATCGGCGACCGGCCTGATTTGAACATCGAGGCGGATTTACCGGCGTTCTATCGCCAGATGCCGACTCCTGATCGGGAAAGCCCCGCTTTCGCCGAGGCGTTGCTGGCCGGAAATCAATGCCTGGCGCGAAACATTGTGCATGGCAAACTCGATGCCGGCATTGATCTGATCCAGGTGGACGTGGCTGTCATGCAACCGGCGCTGTATGAAGTGGGCCAGCGCTGGCAAAGTAACCGAATTTCGGTGGCGCAGGAACATCTGGCGACGGCGATTTGCCAGACTGTATTAGCCGGGGCACTGCTGCGGGTTGAACCCGCGCCGTCTTGTGGTCAGCGGGCGCTGTTTGCCTGCGTGGAAGGCAACTTCCACGCTCTGGGTCTGCGGATGGTGGCTGACGCTTTTGAATTGGCCGGTTGGGAGAGCGCTTATCTGGGCGCTGATGTACCGAATACAGCGCTGCTTGAGCAGATCGCGTCCACCCGTCCCGATGTCGTAGGGCTATCGGTTTCCCTGCCGCAGCAGGTGCTGAAGGTTCGCGAATTGATCCGCATGTGCCGGATCGAACTGGGTGCACAATGTCCCTCCATCATGGTGGGTGGATTGGCGATGAACAGCGTTGATGATCTCTGGCGGCGCGTCGAGGCTGACGTCTGGTATCCCGATGCGTGGTCCGCCCAGCGCGAGGTGTTATGAACGAGTTGGTCCGTTCTCTGGAAGACTTGGGATTGCCGCCGTTCCTGCAGGAATTGAGCAGTGTCGTCATTGCGTTGCTTGATGAGAACGGTCATGTCCTGGCGGCGAACCGGGGTTTTCTGCGGATGACCCCGCCGCCGGAAGTCGCCAGCGAACCCTGGGACGTGCGTTCCCTGTTCGTCAATCCCCGCCTGGAGGATGTGCAGGCGCTGGTACCGTACCATGGCGGGGCGCTGCTGTTGTATCGGGGCATCTTAAACATCGCCCACGACGATCAAGGCGGCTGCTGGTGGCGGCGGAATATGATGTGGAAGGTTTGGAGATGCTGGGCGCGACGGTGATGCAACTCAATGAAGAGTTAGCCGAGACTCAGCGGCAGTTATTACGCGCCAATCGGGAATTGAAGCGTAATGAAGCCACCATCCGGGAGTTGATGCACACCGACACGCTCACCGGGGTCGGCAATCGGCGGCGACTGGACGAGGCACTGGAGTCCGAAGTGGAACGGGGACGGCGGTATGGCGATGCTTTTTGCTTGTTGATCACTGATCTGGATCACTTTAAGGAAGTCAATGACCGCTATGGTCACACCGTCGGCGACGAAGTGCTGAAACACTTTGCGGCGCTCCTGGTCGAGCATTGTCGACAGAGCGATCTGGTCACCCGTTTTGGCGGCGAGGAGT
>JFJP01010595.1_pt1 | contig 11761 bp, 7 predicted proteins | sample 431651 | NCBI WGS metagenome assembly JFJP01 (sample SAMN02602958, study PRJNA72255) | Microbial mat metagenome, whole genome shotgun sequencing project. | biome: fresh water; feature: sink hole; material: water; isolation source: purple microbial (photo- and chemosynthetic) mats found in... | reverse complement strand
AAAGGTTGGAAGACACGATCGTGTAGCGAATCTGGAATACCGCGCCCATCGTCCTCGACCACCAGTTCGATCCGATCGTCTTCGAGACAGCGCGCTCGGATGTGTACGTTGCCGGGGTCGCGGCCTTCGAACGCATGCAAGGTCGCATTCTGCAGAAGGTTGCTCAGAATTTGGCTCAGGGCGCCGGGGTAGCTGTCCATTGCCATCTCCTCGCCCTCGAACTCGAGAGTGATGCGCGGTGCGCGTGACCCAAGGCTTGGCGTTAGCGTGCGAACCACATCACGGACCAGCTCATTGAGTTGGAAGGTGCGTCGGCGCTCGGATGCTTGGTCCACGGCGACGCGCTTGAAGCTCCGGGTCAGCTCATTGGCACGTCCGAGCGAACGGGAAATCAGGGCGCCTAGCTCAGCAGTCTGGTCGACGAAGTCTTCAAGCTCACTCTTCTTCAAGCGGCCGTCTGCGATCTTGTCTCGCACATCAGAAGTGCTGCTCGAAATCGTGGAGGCGGCAAGAAGCGCATTGCCAATTGGGGTGTTGAGTTCGTGAGTGACACCAGCCACAACTCCGCCGAGCGCAGCAAGTTTCTCGCTACGAACCAACTCACGTGTTGACTGCTCGACCGTGGAAAGCGCATCGCGCAGTTCACTGTTTGCGTGTCGGAGTTCGCTGGTGCGCGCATCGACAGCAGCTTCCAGCGCTTCGTTGCTCTCAGATACGGCCTTCATCAAGTGCGCAAAACCCAGCGATACCAAGATGCCGATGCCGGATGAGAAGGCAACGATGATCACGGCCATCGGCGCCTCGCGTGCGGCGGCGATCAATGACTCGCCCAAGTAAATCTTGTACGTCCAGCCTTGGGTGGTTGCCACAGCAACACTAATGGCCCCCAGCAGGTTTGCCAGCGCGAACCACGTGGTCCGTCGCGGTGTCTCCATGACGCCGATCGCCACGATGCCTGCGGTAGCCATGAGCATGGCGACGTCGTAAATACCCTTTCCAAGCCAAGCGAGCGGATAGGGAAGGGCGATGAACTGCATCGACAGCAGCGTCACTGCTGCTGACATTCGCCCCCGATACGCCAAGCCCATCGAGAGGCAGCTCACGAGAATCGATGCGCCCGTCAGAACGGTGACGTGACTAAGATCAGGAAAGCGCAGCATGCCGAACAGGGCACCGACAACGAAAACGGTCTGGATGCCGAAGACCGCCCGACGACGAAAGCGATTCAGGAAGGTCTCGACGTTTGCCACGTTCGCAGCGTCTCCCGGTGGGATGGTCGAGCATAGCTGAGGGCGGGACCGCTTTCATCCGAAGGAAAGGGCCCGCCATCATGCTTCATGTTCTCCGCTCAGTGATTTTCGAGCGACGCCAAGGTTTTCGCATCGATGCGCAACACCGGATAGCGGCTGAACTCCGTGTCGAAGTAGGGCGTGCGCACATAGAAGAACCGCAGACGTGCGCGCGAGTCGCTGGCGAAAGCGGTGTCTTTCAACCTCTCTTCAAACTCTGCCTTGAGCGCTGGCTCTTTCTCCAGCATTTCGCGGGCCATGGCTTCCATCACGCGTGGCTCGGCGTATTCCTTTTCTTCGAAGATCGCATCGAAGAATCCCCAGCGCACAAAGCTGTCCGGCGATGCGGGTTCCAGCAACATTGCAGCCAGTCGCGCCTTCGGTTGATCCATCGAAATCAACCAACTGCCGGGGGGGATGGCTTGCTCGCTGGTCTCCAGCGTTTGCTCCAACTTGGTGATGGCGTGGCGACCTTCAAAGGGGCGCGGTGCCCACGCCACTTTTCCAAAGCGATAGCGAGCGGCATTCACCGTGCTTGCTGCTTCGATGCGTTGCATCGCAATGCCGTGCAGTTGCAAGCGCTCGATAACACCCATCCACTGCGGCGGTACAACGTAAGCAGCCGGCGCTTCGGCCTCAGCGGTCACCGTGACTTTGGCCTGCACCGGCACACGCAAGGTGATGGGTTTGCTCGGGTCGTACTGCACCCAAGTGCCGCCGGAAATGTCGCTCGGCGTGCGGGTGTCGGTCACGGCAAGGAAATCGCGCTCGACCGTGTCCTCACCCAAGCCAAATGCAAGCGGCACCGCAGCGCCTTCAGAAAAGCGTCGTGCATCGGCGGTTGCGTTAGCGGCTTGCAGGCTCTCACCTTCGGTTTCTAGCGTGCGCAGCATCTCAACGAGAAGGTCTTCATTTACCGCCACGCGGGTTTTGAAGTCCTTCAACATATGCGTTTCAAGCAAAAGACCGGGGCGATTCACTGCAGCCGCATATCCGACCGAAAAGCGTGGCCCAGAGGCGCCTTCTTGCAAGCCGGCACGCACATCGGTGCTGTCTTTCAAACTGATGTAGAAGGTGATCGGCCAGCCCTTCTTCTCAAGTGCGGGTTTCACTTCGCCATCAAAGAAACGGGTTTGCCATTCGGTCAGCGCTGGGTCGATGTTCTGCGCGGTTTCGAAGGCCCAGGTCATTGCGTACTGGTAGTCGGCGCCATTGGTGTTGTGCATATCCACCAGAAGGTCAGGGCTCCATGCCTTCCACAAACCGATCCAAGCCTGCATCTCCGGCGAGTCAGCTTTGGTGTAGTCGCGGTTGAGGTTCAAGTTGTTCGCGGTGGCGCGCCAGCCCATCGCTTCCGGACCGTTTTGATTGATGCGGTTGTAGGGCGAGAAGCGCTCGTGACCATCGACGTTGAAGATGGGCACCAATACCAACACCGCGTTGTCGACAAGATCGGCGTACTTGCCGCTCACCGTGAGGTCGCGCACCAAGGCCATCAGTACGTCTTTGCCCTCATTCTCGCCGGGGTGAATCGCGGCTTGAATGAACACGATGGGCTTGCCACTGGCGTGTGCTTCGGCGGGTGTCTTTGCGCCGTCGCTCGACACGATCACCGCCTTCATCGCACGGCCCTGCGCGCTGCGGCCGAAGTCGAACATCGCGACTTGCGTGCTCGCAGCATCTAAACGCTCGAAGTACGCCATGGTCTCGGCGTAGCGCGGTGTTTGGGTGTAGCCGCTGGCTTCGGCGGGCGTAGCCCAATCGTTGGAGGCCGAGGCGATGGCGGAAGCAAGAAGCAGCGGTGTCAGGAGCATGGTGGCTTCGTGGCGTGGACGAAGCGGCACAGTGCCACAGGCCCTGCGGCGAAGCGACGCCCTAGCTCGGCGGTGGCGTGGTCTCCTGCGCCTCGGCGCGCGCCACCTTGCTCGCCACGGTCACATCGGCGGTGACATTGCCCAGCGTGGAGAACACATCGGGAATCAGATCGACGGCCAGCAACAAACCGAGCGGCTCGACAGGCAGACCTGCGGCCTGCACCACCGGCACATTGGTGCCCATAAAGCTGGCTTGGCCCGGCAAGCCCACCGAACCCAAGCTGATAACCACGGAGAGCAGCACACAGGTGGCGATGGTGGCGATGCCGAGATCGATGCCGTATGCCCAAGCGATGAAAGTCACCACACCCAAGTACTGGGCGGGGCTGGTGATGCGGAACAGCGATACCGCCATGGGCAGTACGAGCGCGCCCACCTGCGCTGGATAGCCCAAGCGATTGGCGCAGACATCGAGCATGGCTGGAAGGCTGGCCAGCGAACTCTGCGTGCTGGCCGCCACGACCTGCGCAGGAAGAATGGCGCTTGCGAAGCGACGCAGCGGCTCGCCATTGCCCATGGGCGCAATCACATACAGCAGGGCCGTGATGCACGTGTACGTGATGACCTGCATCAGCACATAAATGCCCAGCGCTCCCAGCACGCTGCCGCCGGCCTGCACGGTGACCGGCAGGATGAGGGCAAACACGCCGATAGGCCCGGCCTTCAGCACCCAATGCACGATCACGATCATCGCGTCGGCCACGCCTTGGGCCAATGCCAAAACGGGTGCGCGCTTGGTCTCTTCGATGCGAGTGAGTGCAAAGGCGAAGAACAGCGTGAACACCACCAAGGGCACGATGGCGCCTTGCGCTGCCGCGGCAATCGCATTGGTGGGGATCAGCGCTCCGATGCTTGCGGCAAAGCTGCCCTGCGGCGCTTGTGTGCCTCCGCTCGCCGCGTGCAGGGCCTCCATCAGCTCGGGGCTATGCGGGAACAGTGAAAGCACCAGCGGTGCCAGCAGTGCAGTGAACACTGCAGCGCCCGTGGCTAAGCCAAGAATCCACACCATCGTGCGCCGCGCGATGCGGCCCGATGCGGCGGCATCACTGGCCTGCGCCACGCCAAGAATGAGCAGTGAAACGACCAAGGGAACAATGGTCATCTGCAGTGCGTTCAACCACAGCGTGCCCACGGGCCGCACAAGGGCCGCTGTCTGCGTGGCTACGTCGGGAGCCAAGGCGCCCAGCAACAAACCCAAGGCCGCGCCGAGCAGCAGGCCGATAAACACTTTCCAAGCAGAACTCATTCGTGGCGATCCGGTTTGTTCGGGGCGGGCAATTGCCACGCGGGTTGCAGGCGGGCGTATTCACTCACAGGAAGCAGAATAAGGCGCGGTGTTTTCGCTGGGTCCAGCCACGCCAACACGGCTTGCATGTTCTCATCGCTCATTGCTGTGCAGCCGGCCGTCGGTACGCCGGGCGCCTTCCACACATGGGCAAAAATGCAGCTGCCGCCGCGATCCGCGCCTTCCGCGTTGTGCTCGATCACGAAGCCCAAGCGATAGCGCTGATCGCCTTCCTTATGGATGTCGCGGCGCATGGGCTCGGTGCTGCCTTCAATCGCGCGTGCACCCACAACGTTCGTGTTCACCAGCTGGTTGTAGAGCGGAGAACCGGGCACATCAATGCACCAATCCTCGCTGCTCATCGCGCGGTAGGGCAGCCCACTGCGTGCGCCCTCGGCGTAGCCAAACGCGATGCCCAACGCAAACACACCCGCCGGCGCGCGACCATCGCCGCTTTGCGCGGGGTGCAGGCCGCGACCCCAGGCCACACCGCTGCGGCCAACGGTCACATCGAAGCTTTCGCCGACCGGAATCCACTGCCCGTCGTCGGCTCTCGAGAAACGCGCCAAGCGGCCTTCCGCGGCATCCCATCCGGGAGTGAGCACCACGATGAGCTGGCGCGTATTCGCGTCCGGCCACGGTGCAGTCGGTGCCGTGGCTGGCGGTGCACTGCTCAACGATGGAGCGACGGCGCCACCGTCAAGGCTGGCGCAACCCGACACCGCGAAGGCCAGCGCGAAGACACAGAAGAAAACAGGAGCGAAACGCATCAATCACCTAGGGCGATGAGGAGTGGTTCAAGGATGGATGAACTGCAAACCGGCAATGCCGCGGATACCCAAACCCGGAGTGTCGCCCAAGTGGATGCGAGCGTGGTCGAAACGCGTGTTGCCATCGACCGGATCGAACTGGCCAAGCGCAGGGCTGTCCAAGTCGATGAGGGTGACCGTCGCGCTGTGCGCTGCTGCAAAGTGCGCCGCTGCTGCAACGCCGATGCTGCTTTCCAACATGCAGCCCATCATGCAGGGCGCGCCTTGTTCCGAAGCCAGCGCCGCAATGCGCGAAGCGCCCGCCAGCCCACCCGACTTCATCAGCTTGATGTTGAGAATGTCAGCCGCGCCTTCGCGCAGCACACGCTGTGCCTCATGTGGCGAGAACACCGCCTCATCGGCCATCATCGGCGTGCGCACACGCTCTCGAACAAAGCGCAGACCCTCCAAGTCGTAACCTTTCACCGGTTGTTCGACCAGTTCCAAAACGATGCCCTCGGCTTCGATGGCTTGCAGAGCCGCCACCGCTTCTTCAGGCGTCCAGCCCTGATTGGCATCCAAGCGCAGCGTGGCTCGGCCCGCCACAGCGGCATGAATGGCGCGAATGCGCGCCAAGTCTTCGGTGATCACTTTGCCCACCTTCACCTTGAGCGCAGTGAACCCGAGCGCCAACGCATCGTGCGTATCGGCCACCATCTTGGCGACATCGTTCACGCTGATGGTCACGTCGGTGGTGAGTGCCTGCACCGCACTGCCACCCAAGAAGCGCGCCAGTGAAAGTCCCGCGCGCTGCGCCGCTAAATCATGCAATGCGATGTCGGCAGCGGCTTTGGCACTGGTGTTGTGCGCCATGGCATTGGCCACGGTGTCGAGCAGTGCGGGCAAATCGCTGATGTCCCTGCCCAGCACTCGCGGCACGATGTGTTTCGACAAGGCTTCGATGATGGAAGCGTGCGTTTCGCCTGTGATCATGGCCGTGGCCGGTGCGCTGCCATAGCCCATCGCGCCGGTATCCGTATCGAGAACAAGCACCACGTCATCGATGGCATCGACTTCACGCAGCGCGGTTTTGAACGGTGTCTTCAGCGGCACACGCAATCGCGCCAAACGGAATCCGGTGATCCTCATGGCGCGATCTGCTCGGCAGGGAGGATGCGTTGAATCGCCGTGATCGCACCAAGGTAGTCGCGGGTGTCGTCGAACTGCAACGGCAGCAGCGGCATCACGGCGACGCCATTGCTGGGCAGCTCAAGCAATCCGTTGGAGCCGCGCAATCGAATGCGGTTGGAGTCGTGAATGACCCAAGGGCCATGCTCGTCGAAACCCACGAGCATCACCACGTGGCCGGGCATGTACAGCACATCACCCGGTGCGAGTGCCGTTACTGCGGCCAGTCGTTGCGCGTGCGTCCAATTAGCGGGAATGGCCGTGCGTGCGAACACTGGGCTGATCGCTTGCGCGCTGGTATTGCGCGGCAGCTTCAGCCCGATGCTGCGATAAATCTCCGCGACGAAGCCGCTGCAATCGCGCGCGTTGTAATCGTGGCCCCAGCCATAGCGCTCACCCAGAAACTTGAAAGCTTGGCGCAGCACATTCGCGCGCGATGCGGCCAGCGGGCCATGGTTCGAGTCCGCGCCGCGTGGAAGCAAGGCAGGTCGAAGCCGAAGCTCGCCATTCTCAGTACGCGTGGGCAACTCAAGCACGTAGGAGCCCAGAGCGCCTTGTCCATTCACCGCGTTCTGCGCAGGCCAGTCGGTTTGCTCAGGCAGCGCCGTTCCCATGTCGAGCAGCAAGCCAGAGAGTTCCGGCGCTTCGGGTGTGGTGGCCAGTCGTTCCTGTGCGCCGGTGATGGTGCGTGATGCGCGCGCCGCAAAGCCCAGCGCGGTGTCGCGATCAGTCAGTGCGAGGTGCTCGGCCTTCATCCATGCAGCGTAGTTTTCGCTCAGCACGAAAACCCAGTGTCCATCGGCGCTGGTGTGCAGTAATGCCACCGGGTCGCCGGGAAACAGCGCAGATTCCTGAAAGCGATCGAGATCGGTTTGGCCGGGTTCGGCAAACACACGTTCGTCGGTGGGAAAGGTGCGCAGAGCTGCACGTTGCACGACAAGGGCAAACCGAACCGGTGCCTGGTCACGCATGGCGTGCAGACGCAGGGCCTTCCGCCATCGCCGATGATCCGCTTCATTCGCGGCGCGTCCATCCGCGAAGTGGCGCGGAGCCGAGGGCACGGCGGAAAGCCTTTCGATGCGCGCACGAATCTCGGTTGCCGACAAGGACGCAGGCAGGGTCGAAAGGTCGGTCATCGAAGGCTCGGCCTTCAGCAGACGCGCGTTCTGTTCGAGTACTGCGCTTTCCGTCATCAGCACGTTCTCGGCCGCAGGCCAGCGTGCAATCCAATGCGCAGCGCTGAGTGCCTGCTCACTGCCTTGTGGCAATGCGGTCGGCAACGTTTGCGCCGAAGCCTGGAAGGAGCAAAGAGCGAGCAGAAGGACGCGCAGCATGGCGTTCATGCAGATGCTCCCATCAAGGCCGGTAACCACGACGCCAGCGCCAGCCCAACACCGGTGCCGAGTAAATAACCCAAGAGCGCAAGCAACACACCGAGCGGTGCGAGTGCGGCGGCGTGTGTGGCGGCGAGCAACGGTGCCGAGGCCACACCGCCGATGTTCGCCAAAGAGGCCACGCCACACAGCGCCAGATCGAGCTTGAACACGCGCGCCGCAAGCAGCATTCCTGCGGCATGCACCAGCAACACGGTAAAGCCGGCAAGGATGAAGAACGGCGCCTGCGACAAACCATCGAAACTGCCTTGCGAGGCCAAGGCCACGACCACGAGGGCCAGCAAGGCCGAACCCGTGCCCTCCGCGCCGGGCATCGCACGCAAGGGTGTGAGCGCACAGAGCACACCGGCCAGCGTAGTGAGGAGCAGCGTCCATGAAGTGGCATTCAACACGCCATCGGCAGGCAGCATGGCGGCCACTTCGCGCGCGCCCAAACCCACGGCCACACCCAAGCCCAACCACAGCAGCACGTGGCCGGGTTGCGCGGCCTCAGTGCGAGGCAGCACCAAGCCCGCCACCAGGTCGCCACTGGCGGTGGCCTTCGCCCAACGGTTGAAGCGCGCCGCCATCGGCACACTGCCAAACAACACAAGCACCCACACGCTGTAGCAGAGCGCGTCGGTGATGAGCGCAAAGCCCATGGCTTCCGGCGATGCGCCGATGGCCTGTCCAACAGCGACAAGATTGGCGGTGCCGCCCACCCAACTCCCCGAAACAGCGGCCAAGCTTTTCCAAGCATCGGGAGGCAAGGCCCCGGCCCACAGCATGGCCGCCACGATGAAGCCCGCAATGATCGACACCGTGGCGCAAGCGAAGGCCAGCAAGACGCGCGGGCCCAAGGCCAGGATCGCGCGCAGGTCGCAGCGCACCAAGAGCAGGAACATCAGCGCGGGCAGCAGGTGCGTCATGACCTGCTTCTGTGTGGCGACCACTTCCGGCGTCAGGCTCCAGAAGCCGGCGACCGCGAGGCCAGTGGCCAGCCCGTACGACAGCACGATGGGCGGCAGAACCTCGAAGATTTTCAGAGGCCAGCGGCTGGCCAGCACCGGGAACAGCGCGGCCAAAAGCAGGAGTGATGCGAGGTAGGCAACGGCGCTGGTGGTCATGGCCGGATCATAAGGTCCTCAAGGCGGCATGGGGATTTGCTGGCACTTTCACGCCCTGTTGCGCATGGTGTGCGTCTGTCTACCGAGCCTTGGGAGGGTTCATGTTCCGCACCGTGTTGTGTACTGCCTTGTTGGCAGCCGCGTCGCCTTTGGCCGCACAGGCCCCAGCGACTTCGGGCAAGCAGCCCTTCACCGTCGAGCGCAGCTGGGAAATCCAGCGCATCGGCAACCCCACGATTTCGCCCGATGGCTCGAAGATCATCGCGCCGGTCACGCGCATCGTCATGGCCGAAGACAAAGGCTATACCGATCTGTGGATGTGGAATCGCGACGGCAGCGAGCAACGCGCGTTCACGACGCATGTGAGCAATGAGGGCGCGCCTGCGTTCAGTCCCGATGGCCGCTTCATTGCGTTCACCGCGCAGCGCGAAGACGACAAAGCGCCGCAGCTCTACGTGATGCCCGTGGACGGTGGCGAAGCGCGTCGATTGACGACGCTCGCGACTGGCGTGCAAAGCCCGAAGTGGTTCGCCGATGGTTCGCGCATCGCTTTCGTGTCGCGTGTGTTTGCCGATCTGCCCTTGGCCGAGCAAGGCAAGCGCTTGGACGAGCGTGCCGCCAGCAAGATGACCGGTCGCGTGTGGAGTGCTGGACCGGTCACGGCGTGGGATCAGTTCTTGGATGAGCGCCAGTTCCACGTGTTTGCGGTGGACGCTGACGGCGGCGACGTGCAGGCACTCACACAGCCCACGGGCCTTGAGTTGCCGCGCAGCGCGGTGCAGGGCACCGATGGCCTGTTTGCGATTTCGCCGGATGGCCAAGAGCTGGCTTTCGTTGCCGATTCCAACCCCGCTCGCGAGGCGAGCAACAATGATGTGTTCACGGTGGCCGTGGGTGGCAAGGACGCGACCAATCTCACGCAAGCCAACCTCGCAGGCGATGGCAATCCGCTGTACAGCCCGGATGGCCGCACGCTCAGCTTCGTGCAGCAGCGCATCAAGGGCTTCTACAACGACAAGGCGCGATTGATGCTGCGTAACCGCAGCAACGGCGAAACCCGCGAGCTTTATGCCGATTGGGATCGCAACGCCGATGGTTTGGTGTGGGCGCAAGACAGCAAGCGCCTTTACGGCGCCATCGACGATGCGGGCACCGTGCGCGTCTACGAGCTACCGGTGAACGGCGCACCGCGCGGCGTGACCGGCGAGGCCTCGTTCAATGGCTTGGCTCTGGCCAAAGACGGCACCTTGGTGGGTCTGCGCCAGACCTTCATCGAGCCGCCCACGCTGGTGCGCATCAATGCGCGCAACGGCGAAGCCACGAAGCTTTCCACCATCAACGATGCGTTGTTGGCGAATACCGATTTCGGCACGTATGAGTCGGTGACGTACAAGGGCGCGAACGGTGCCGACATCCAGATGTGGGTGAACTACCCGCCGGGTTTCGACAGAACAAAGAAGTACCCGTTCTTCATGCTGATTCACGGTGGCCCGCACAACGCCATCACTAATGGCATGAGCTTCCGCTGGAATGCGCAGGTGTTCGGCAGCTGGGGTTATGTGACTGCGTGGCCCAACTTCCACGGCAGCTCGGGTTTTGGTCAGGCGTTCTCCGATTCCATCAACCCCGAGTGGGCTGAGAAGCCGTATCAGGATGTGATCAAGGCCGCCGATTGGTTTGCATCGCAGCCGTGGATCGACAAAGACCGCATGGTGGCCGGTGGCGGAAGCTACGGCGGCTACCTGACCAGCGTGATTCTGGGTCGTGAGCATCCGTTCCGCGCACTCGTGGCGCATGCTGCGGTGTACAACCTGTACACGCAGTACGCTGCCGATTTCTCGGCGGAGATGCCGCGCTTTGGCGGCTTTTGGGAAGAGGGCAACGAGGCAGTGCTGCGTCGCAACTCGCCGCATTTCGACGCAGCTAACTTCAAGACGCCCACGCTGGTGGTGCATGGTCAAACCGACTTGCGCGTGCCGGTGAATCATGGCCTCGAGCTGTATCAGACCCTGCTCATGAAGGGCGTGCCGAGCCGCTTTGTGTACTTCCCCAACGAGAACCATTGGGTGCTGAAGCCGCAGAACTCGGTGTTCTGGTACCAGCAAGTTCAGAAGTGGTTTGACGAGCAGAACGCGCCGAAGACGAACTGAGTTTTCTGGCTCATCGAAATGAAAAACCCCGCAGCGATGCGGGGATTTTGTGGAAGGCCTGTTCGGGCGACAACGCGAACAACGCAGCGCAGTCCGGTGCTCCCGTAAGGCATGCGATTGCCGACGGTTTCCCTTTGCGAAACGGTCTGTGTCAAGGAGCCGACCGCTCTTTCGATCACAAGCCACGCATTTGACGGGTGTTGACAAATAATCGATTGACGGTCGGCGCTTGCCAAGACACTTTGCCTTGGTGCGCAAAGACTTGGGGCTACAGCACACATACGCTGTGGATTTGCGGGTTCTGAAAAACAAAGGAAGAACATGAGAAACACAGGAAAAGTGGCCATCGCTCTGGCGATGTCTATGGGATTGGCCGCACCGTCTTGGGCGCAGCGCGTCACTAACGGCAATTTCTCAAACGGCTTGACGGCGTGGACGATCGTCGGCGCGGGTGCTCAGCCGCCCGATGCCACTCCCGGGCCAACGGCCACTGCGGGCAGCTCGAACGCCGCAGATGCGATCGATCTCGGCGTGACCAGCCTTCTTGGATGTCTCAGTACGGATTTTCAGGATTATGCGGCACTTCGTGCTCGTGCCGGCTCGGGTGGCGTCCCCACGGGTGACGAGATCCCCGTCTCGATGACGTTCGGCGCGTCGGTGTTGACGTCGAACATTGTTACCGGCACGGCAAATCCGGGCGGCGGGTCGGCCCTCCGGTTCACAAGC
>JFJP01040166.1_pt1 | contig 11762 bp, 11 predicted proteins | sample 431651 | NCBI WGS metagenome assembly JFJP01 (sample SAMN02602958, study PRJNA72255) | Microbial mat metagenome, whole genome shotgun sequencing project. | biome: fresh water; feature: sink hole; material: water; isolation source: purple microbial (photo- and chemosynthetic) mats found in... | reverse complement strand
CATGATACAAACCTGTGCGGACTCTTAGGAATTTGAAGTTCTTGATAACATAATGAACATAACTTACTTGATCGGAACTCATCGACCATTACGACTTTATAACCATCGGCTGGTTTTAAATTTTTCATTTTTTGTCATTGATGGATGACTGCATTTAGTATTTTACACAATTGGATATATTGCATTTAACAATAATTGCTAAGACATTTTCTAAAACACGCTCCTCCAACATCTCTGACAGGACAATTTGATACACAACGTTGGAATCCACCCGGATCGCGACATGCAACTGAGAAATCAAAGAAATCAAACAGCACAATCATTGCAATAAAAATTGCAATTGAAATTATTTTTCCATTTAGTTGATTCATTTTTTATTTTTTGTATTTTAAAATCATTTTATATGTTTGAATTATTTAATTTATTTTTGAATTATTTAATTTATTTTTGAATTATTTTCAAACCACTCAATTGTATTTGTAATTCCGATTTCAATTGGTGTGAATTTAAAATCTGGAAGATATTTTTTGAGCTTTGCGTTGCTAACTGTTTTTTTAATTTGGCCGTCTTGACTCTCCAGATTTTTATTTGCAATCTCAGAAACGTCGTCATAAGTTATTTGTTTGTCAAGATTCATTAATTTTAAAATGATTTGTGCAACATCGTGAATTGATATTTCATCTTGTTCATCTACACTCAAAATTATGGGTTCTCGTTCTTCATAATTGAAAATAGCCCAAATTAATAATTTGCCTAAATCTGTTGAATAAATGAATTGTCGTCGGGCTTTTCCTGTACCCGCCAATTTAAATTCTTGCGAAAATGGCTCCTCGATCCCCACCGACCGGGCTTGGGCCGCTTGGGAGCTCGAGATCGACCCTTGTGTGCTTCGCACGCCGCCCAGCTCCGCTGGGTCGAGCGGCCCGCTTGCGACGAAGTCGCCGCCGCGAAGCGGTCGCGGGCAAGCTGGGTCGCAGTGCACCCTACGGGCGGGGCCCGAAGGGCCCACTTCGCGTTCCGGGCGGGGCCCTTGCCCAATCGGTCCCGCCCGTAGGGGGTGCTCGTGTTCTCTTTTTGAGTGTCTTTGAAGGTAAGCTTTGTGAATTAAATTTGGAATAACATGTCCTTTTTCCAGATCAAAGTTGTCGTGGGGCCCGTAAACATTACATGGAACAATTGACGTAAAAAGTCTGTTTTCTTCGTTTTTATCAAAAAAATCTTGATATGCTTGATTCATAATGTCTATCATTCGTTTAGCATATGAATATCCGAAGTTTGAAATGTGTGGTTTGCCATTGTGCATCATATTTTCTGTGAGGGGGTATGAATGAATTTCGTGAGGAAAAATGCAAGAACTTAAACATGAAATAACTTTTTGAACATTGTATTTGAAACACATTTGTAAAACGTTGTCGTTAATTAACATATTTTTCCTGAAAAAATCCAAATTTGCTTTCATATTATAAAAAACTCCTCCTACCATCGCCGCTAAATGTATTACATGCGTTGGTCTGTGTTCTTTAAAAAGTAATTCTGTTTGATATAGGTCACTCAAATCACCGTCTTTTGAAGATAAAAATATCCATTTGACTCTAAATGATTTTTTAGTTTTAATAAAATATGATGACAACCCGTCTGTTTTAATTACAGATTTAAGTCCATTTCCAACTAAACCGCTTCCTCCTGTGACAAGAATTATTTTTTTTTCTTCATCCATTACTTATTTTTTTTAGGATGTTGTGTTAATATTTAAATCTTTAATATTGGGCCCGGAGGGTCGCGGTACGGGCGGGGCAAGGGTCCATTCGGGTTAACACATTAGTTGAATTGAAATTGATCAAAACATTCTTGTTCACAAAATTGGACCGTTGTCGTGCCTTTAATGCTCTTGTACTTGGGATCAGTTAGTTCTACGTTACAGAAGCTGCAGTTCAAAATGGTATCGGTGCCGTTAGACATTATTTCTTTTAATTTTTGAAACAATCCTGGAGCTAGTTCTTGTTCGGGTTGTCTTTCTTGTATGATTTCAGGTAATATACTGATATCATCGTCGTTTACATTCGATGTATTATTTATACGAGCAAGTTCATTTAAAAATTCAGAGCTTAGTTTTTTTTTTGTGACCGGATTAATTGTTTTTATTTTTTTACGGTCAAAACAATACAATTCACCGTCTTCTTCGTAATAAATAACATCTTTTAAATTAGGTGGACATTTTGAAGAAGCGTCTGTTGTTAGGTATTTGAAAATTTCAGGTTTAACTGGAGATGTTTTCTTTCTTTTTCCAATATTGATAGGTTGTAGTCTCGAATAAAATTGATTTTCAATAAAACGTCTTCGAGACTTGATTAGATATTCCATTTCATCGCTGCGTGCTTTCGGGTTCTTGTAAACTTCAGGCAGTAAAGTATAACGATCAAGAAGAATTAAATCTTCTGGTTTATATTGATGGTTTTGAACTCTGTAATGGTAAATTTGAGGTTCTTTTGTTAATTTTGATAAAAATACAAGAATGCCTGATAATTTTTTTGCCATGTCATAATTATTCATGTTTGGACTCGAAGAGGGTCCAGATATCGATGCTAAAATAGCATCAATTTCTTTTGATTTATAACGACTTAAAACTGGATTTTCTTTCAATAGCGTTTTTGCAACATCAAAACTTTGTTCATTGACAGGTGAAAATTCAATATTAATTATATGTTCCCAATCTTTTTTTGACGTTTCATACATTTCTCTTGTTTCAACTATTACATCACCAGTTGCCGTTACATACACAACATTTCCTTCACTAAACAATCTACCCTTTTTACAAACATCTCTATACCACTTTTGGTTCGCTTTATACCAAGGATTTGACCCCATATCATCCCTCTCATCATTTGTGCTTATGATTTGATCTGTAACGTGCGAGTCTAGTGTATTTCTAAGCGCAAACCCTCTTATTGGTTCGTTTATGAATTTATACATCCAGGGAGCTCGTCTGTACTCTTGTTCACATTTTGAAGGAATATCTCCAGGTCCAAACATAGGTTTTTTAATATCTGCCGGTAGAGCCCAATCAGCAATTCTTTTTGGACCAGCAATTTTAACAACATCGTGCGACGCACGGCCGGGCCCCAAGGGGTCAACTTGGCGAGTGAGAATTATGTATTTCATTTCATTAATTTGTTCTTCGATGTCGGGACGTGTTATGTAAGTTTCAAAAAAAGAAACAATGTTATTAGAGTCGCTGTTGTCAAATTCTTCAAAGAAAGGTTTTACTAAAGGCCATGGTATTTTATTTCTAAGAATGCTGAACATTTTTATGAGTTGTCTGTCGCTAAAGGGTGAGAGAGTTGAAATAAATGCAATAATTTGTTCATACATTTCGTTATCAGAAAATGAAAGAAATGATTTGAAAGGGTGTCTTTTATTGAAAAATGGTTTTTGCGAGGCGATGGGTTTATTCAATCGTCTTTTTGCGGCAGCACCAGCAGGGCCTCTTAATTTTTTAGGTCCTTTTTTTTTAATCAAGGTCATCACATTTATGTCTGCCATTTTTTTCACTTTTAAAATTATTCTGAAAAAAAATTGAATAACAGCAACAAAAAATATAAAAAAAATAAAAGATGAAAAATATTAATGAATTTTTTGCATATCATTGGAATGTTGAACAAAACGTGAAAACTCACATTAGAATTTATGGCATTTATCGAGATCCCGCCACAGGTTCTCAAGTTAATGTGTGTGTAAAGATTGATAATTTTACTCCTTATATTTACATTCAATTACCTGATGATAGAATTGAAACCATTACAGGTGTGAAAGAAGCAGTAAATGAGTTTACGTATTATTCAAAAGTCATGTATAAAAGTCATTTGTATAATTCAGAAAACAAAACATCTAAATCACCATTTTTATTTTGTCAATGTCTAACTAATCAAAAGATTCAAAAAATTCAGGAAATCTTAAAATATGGCATTTTTATTCCTACAAAAGGTAAATGTTACCCTAAAATTCACGAAATAGCAGCATCTCCTGTTCTTCAACTAGTTTCACTAAAAGATTTACCCATGGCTGGTTGGATCGCGTTTGATAATGCTAAAACTGAAGATTTGAAAGTAACGTCCTGTGATTATGAATTTATAGTAAAGTGGCAAGATTTGAAAAAGAGTAATCGAAGTGATCAAGTAGTTCCAAAAATATTAGCTTTTGATATTGAAGTAAATTCTGAATGTATAAACAAATTTCCCGATAATTGTCCCGGAGATGCTGTTTTTCAAATATCTTGCGTCATTGATAATAATGTTGAAGAAAGAAGAAAATTATTACTATCTTTGAACGCTAAAGACATGGACCTGAAAAGATCTGAATTACTGAGTGATGTTAAAGTTCAGTTGTATGAAAGTGAAGAAGATTTATTGTTGGGTTTTATGCAATTGGTTGATTTTGAAAAACCAAATGTCATAACCGGGTTCAATATTTTTGGATTTGACATTGAATATATTATGAAGCGGTGTGTTCGTTTTTGCCTGAGCGATGAATTGAAATCGATTGGTTTCAATAAAGAAACACCAGCGCAGATTGAAAAAGTAAAATGGTCATCAAGTGCTTACAAAAATCAAGAATTTAATTTTCTCAATTGGGAAGGAATTTTGTTGATTGATCTGTTACCATTGGTAAGACGAGACTACAAACTTGACACATACACTCTCAAAAACGTGACAGCAACTTTTTTAAATAACAACACAAAAGATCCAGTAACACCCAAAGACATTTTTTCCGCATATCGAACTCGGGAAAAGCTTGATGTTGTTGGAAAGTACTGTGTTCAGGATTCAAATCTATGTATTGAGTTGATGAAATATTTTCATTCCTGGATCGCATTAGCTGAAATGGCGAAAGTGTGCAATGTGTCAATGTTCACGTTGTATACTCAGGGTCAGCAAATTAAAATATATTCACAAGTTTACAAATATTGCTTGAAACAAAATATTGTTGTCAATTCCGACGGATATCAAACTAAAGCAAACGAACGATACACTGGCGCATATGTTCATGAACCAATAGCCGATTATTATGAAAATGTAGTTCCTCTCGATTTTTGCTCATTATATCCGACCATAATGATAGCTCAAAATATTTGCTATTCAACAATTGCAACAAATGATGTTTCAGACGCGGATTGCAATATTTTTGAATGGGAAGATCACATCGGATGCGAACACGATCCTAAAGTAATTGAAATAAACAAACTTAGTTCGGAAATTGAAAAAATTGAATTGGTTATCAAATCACTAATGGTAAAACGAGATTCAATCAAAAAAGACACCAGCTTCGCTGGCGGCCTGAAGGGTACCTTTTGCGAAGGCCCTGACCCACTGACGTTGACAGAGAAACGAAAGAGTGTTCAGCGATTGATAGACATTGAACGCAAAAAGCAAAAACCATTCCGAGAATCGAGAAGAGAATTAAAAAAAAGCAAACCGGTTGATCGAGAAGATGAAGAAGGAAATAAAGTGAGCGGTATCATTTGTGCAAAAAGATATTATCGTTTTTTGAAAGCAGAAGTTAAAAAAGGTGTTATTCCAACAATTATCCAAAAATTATTGGATTCAAGAAAACAAGTGAAAAATTTAATGAAAAAAGCCGACTCTGTTCAAAAAATTGTGTATGATAAAGAACAATTAGCTTATAAAGTATCAGCCAATAGCATGTACGGCGGTATGGGTGTAAGACGCGGCTATCTTCCATTCATGCCCGGCGCAATGTGTGTCACTTACTACGGACGAGAGATCATCAAGGAAACAGCAGACATCATTGTGAAGAAGTGGAAAGGTCAACTTGTGTATATAGATACTGATTCAAATTATATAATTTTTCCAGATAAGAAGACTATTCAAGAAACATGGGATTATGCTTTAAAAGTTGCAGAAGAAGTATCTAAGGAATTTCCAGATCCAATGACAATAGAATTTGAAAACACAATCTATAAAAAATTTTTAATCTTGTCAAAGAAACGATACATGTATCAAGAATCAGATCGGGATGGAAATTTAAACCCAAAAATTGGCAAAAAAGGGGTCATATTGGCGCGTCGTGACAACTCAAACATGTTAAAACACGTGTATGAAAAACTGGCTTCTTTAATATTTGACAAAAGCTTTTCAAATGAAATTGAATTGTATATAATTGAATTCATTAATGACATTTTTCGAAACACAATCCCACATCAGGACTATGTTATCACTAAATCAGTTGGAGAAATTGAAAACACAGACATTGAGGGTCGATTGGGAGATTACAAAGTAAAACAATTGCCAGACGATGAAAGTGAACGAAAAAAAATATTAAACGGACGAAGTGAAAAAGAATACTTCGTATCATGCTGTCCGGCCCAAGTACAATTAGCCGAAAAAATGAGAAAACGCGGTGTGCCAGTTGATTCTGGATCTCGAATCGAATTTATCGTAATTCAAAAACCCGGAGCGACGACATTAGGAGAACGAATTGAAGATTATGATTATTTTAAAATGAGATCGAGCATATTAAAAATAGATCCTGACTATTACCTCCATTCATTGATCAATCCATTAGATCAAATGTTAGCAGTTGGAATTAAAAATAATCATTTTGTAAAAGATCAATACGACATTCGAATGAAATATTTGAAAGTTGTAACACAAATTAAAAAACTAGGACGTAGTAAAATTATTTAAAATTAAAAAAAAATATTTTATTAAACTTCTTGATACAACAATATTCCATACGCTCCAGAAATAAAACAAACTTCCAGTACGTGATTTTATTTATTATTTGAATTTATCTGAATATTATATATAATATATATAATATTTTATAGAGCGAAGATGGGTGAAATTTTCTTGAGCTGTATTTTTTATTTGATAACATTCATCTATACAAATAAATTTTGCTATTGGGCATCAGACCACGATAATGATGACATTCTGGGTAACAGGGGTATCGAGTTTTCTCAGATCCTCTAAAGCAATGCTGTGGATATGCATGCCCTGTTGTTCCTTTCCAATAGCTTCTCTCGAGTATTGGTCTAAACCCAGCTTCTCTTTCAACTACTGTAGGAGTGTCTGACATATATTTGCCTCGAAACCAGTCAGGGTATGGAAAGTAAGAACGTCCTTCTTGAGTAATAGCATTAGTTTGATAATGTCTATAAGGGGTGTCTGTTAAATTTTTTAACTCAATTTCTTTTCTCACAAGCAATTCATTCATTGTCATTTTTGTCACATTTTATATTTTTTTAAAAGCGAAAACACAATAGTTAATTCCGCTTTGAAATTATTGTTGTGAAAATATTTTCTCAAAAATATTTTTTGATTGTTAGTAAATATTCGCCAGCATATCCCATCCATTCAAAAAGCAGTATAGTCAAGAGACTATGCTGCTTTTTAGAAATTGGGTACCACAGCTCTTGGAACCACGGACTGTTCACATAAATTTTGTGTTTGCAGCATCCGGAATAACTTAATTTTATTTTTATTGACTCCGCGTTGTTTATTAGTTCGCTCAAAATTTGAAGAGCATTTGAAGAGCACAAGTCCGAATGTGAAGCTTGAAAAGAAAAAGAGATTTATATTTTCGAATAAGCGGATCCAACAATAATTTCACATTTTTCTTCAAACTTCATCTGATCTAAATTCATAAAGGAATAATTTTTGCGTCTTCCAATAACATTGATGCTTCTAAGAAAATTACATTTTTTTCAATCAACATATACGGAGCGTGTACAAATCGTTGATTTGAAAATCGCCCCAATGCCGTTCCGCCAACCGAACTATCGCCATCTACATGATCGACACCAATACTGTCAATTTCAACATGATTAAAATGTTGGACCCTTCTGGTCCCGCTTGTAGGGTTCTCAAATTGAGCAGGTATTTTTTCTTTTTCAATTTTTACTACAAGTTTGCCAATCTCTGAGGACTCTTCGATTCGTCCCATTTTAGCTTCTTTCGAAGAAATGTCAAAAAACGTTAATTTTCTTTTTTTATTATCATTTTCTGGACGTTCAATTACAATCTTTCCATTACTCTCAATTCTGAACGAGCCTAATTCTTTTCCATCCACAAATATATGAGCATTTGCTCTACACTTGCTTTGATTTGTGATTAAAATTTTATATTCTGTGCCATGTTTCAAATAAAAGATGTCGTTTGAAAAAAATATGTGTTCGTCGTTTTCATCCAACAATGAAACGCCGTAATGTTTGTTTGTTAACATTTTAATTTGTAATCTTTACGCAAAATACATAAATCAATAATTTCTGTGAATTTGCGTAAAGATTACAAATTAAATGGACATTGCGAAGACATTGGATATTGCGGTGGAATATTGGAAAAATTTCTATTCTGATGAATTTTCTTTATTTGATCAGGATTTGCTGAATAATATGAACTAGGACACTCTCTATAAATGACATTTGAAGATAATAATTGCGGAGTTGTTACTGATTTTGATTCTGGAATGCTTGTTGCTTTTATCAAAAGCGTTGTGCCCAAATTACCTTTTATCGTATCGTTACTTAATGAAACAAACGTTGCCATTTCAATTTGAACTATTTTATTGAATGGATACATTGCAAGTTTAAAATATCCTTTATCCCCCCAATCAGTTCCCCACGAATTTCTGACATGCCAATATGGAACTGGTCCGGTTTTATCATTATCGTATTGAACATTTGGTTCAATTCCCCACCCGACAATAGATGCGGCGTGAAAACCGTCAACTTTTTTTTTGGTCGCATCGTCTACAAATGTCAATTTAGTTGATACATTTCGATCATAAATAGAATAATTTGCTCTATCGAAATAAATACCACCATTGAATGATGTAAAATTACCGTCAGTAAAGTCGCTCAATAAAATAAAACCTGCAATTGCCGGACCATATGATAAAATATGAGCTTTCAATATATCTCGAAATATTGTTTCCGACACATCTCCATATGACATACTAAGTCTTTGTGGATTTTTATCAACTCTGTACATTAATTTTGGACTCTTATTATTATAACACCCACACACTGGAATAAGTTTATTAATAAGTCTCATATGTGTATCATAATCATTTTTTAAAATTTCCTCAACATCTGGATTCCCACACCATTCTTTATTGCACCAAGAATAATCGATACAAGAAGTATCTAATAAAGGTGTTTGTGTGTATCCTAAATACAAAACAACTTCTGCAATATTAGAACCCAAGCATTGTTTGTTATCGAAATAAAAAATTTCATCACTTTTTACTTCCGTAGTCGACCCTTCGTCGCCATACATGTTGATTCCACCGACGCCAAAAGCGTCAAGAGTGGTTTCTTTTTTTTTAAGTTCTTCTTCAAGTTTTTTAATTCTAGCTTCTTTATTTCGTTCGTTTTGTTTTTCCGCTTCTTTACTGACTGATTGCGAGACACATGATAACAAATATGTAGCAGATATGGATGGTGACCAGTTGATTAATCCATATACGACGTAACAATCACTGAGTGTAGTTGATATTGTGACGGCCCAACAATTACCACAAAATCCTTGAGATTTTGGAGGAGATATAAGTCTCTTTTTCCTAAGAATTTCTGGTGAATCTGTTTTCAGAGGAATACTCCAACTAAATTGTTCCATCATTTTAGGATTTTCAATTTTGTCACCAAACATTGATAAAAATTTCAAATCATCACTAGATAATTTAATTGACGGCACTTTTTCAAAATCGATATCAGAATTGCGTGGAGCAATTATTATTTTTTTATCTTTTTTTTCATTTATTAAAATAATTGGTTGCGATCCCAAATAATTACTCATTTTATTTAATACATTTTATTTGTTTTATGACTTCTTCACTGCCGATCATAAGAAATATATATAAAAAAATATATTTTTCAAGAAATATAAAAAATATATTTATAAGAAGCAATGTGATTTTATATGCAAATTGTAACTAAAAATCAAAAAAATGTAGTAATCAAATTTTAAAATTTTGTAATTCGTTACGGGGCCCTTCAGTTTCTTTTTTTAACCACAATTCTGGTTACAGTAGGTTTTTTTGACAAATGGCTTTTTGACAAATTAGATGAATTTTTGAACAAAATTATTCATTTCTTCAAAACTTCTACCCCCTTGATATGGAATTCGTTGTTTATTGGCGGTGTACATAATAAACGCAGGAATTCCTGCTAACCCAGGATAAATCGTATCATCAATAATATTTGCTATATCTTTTTCACTTTGACGTTCGCCATCAAGTTGAATTGTTAAACATTGAATAACACCTTCATCAGCTAATTGTTGAAAAACAGGTTTAACTAAATTACAAGCGTTACAATAAGATCCTTGAATCATAATAAATGCAGGTTTGTTATTAAATGAACCGAGAAGATCACCAGATTCTGAAAAATCTGATTTTTCTAAATATGCGATTGGATAAACTAAATCTCCCATTTTTTGTTAATTTTAAAAAATAAATAAATTTTGATTTTTCAAGCGCAAAATATATAGTAAATTTTTAATTATGGAGTTTATAGACGAACACACTATTGACAACATTTTGTCATTTGATAAATACGGTTCAATTGCGTTAATTGTTGCATTGCGCTTGAAATCTGTATACATCAAAAAATACTCAAATATCATCAACACTGCCGAAAAAGAAAAAAAAAATGACAAGGGCCACATCTGCGGCTGGGCACCGCAGGTGCCTATGTCGCAGTTTTTATTTATATGTCTATGGCGATTGGAACATTTGGTTAAAACCGGTTTGTACAAAATTGATCAGAACATTTTAGACAACCTCCCTAAAGAAATTTGGGATAAAATTTCAGTTAAACGTCATTTGAGAGAATCTTTTATTATTAAAAACGCACATCACTTAAACTTAGCGAAAGTTAAATATTACAAAAAAGGCGAGTTCAGTGATAAATTTCATGCAGCCCTTCCAACCTTTAAAAATTTGGACATATGTACAGAGTGCAATTGCCGATTTACCTCACACAAAAAATTATAATACACACAGAATTTGTTTAACCTGCTTAAAAAATATATGTAAAAGATGTGGCTATGTCGAACACTCATTAACATATGACGAATATGGATGTTGTGATGGATGCGCTGGTTGTAATTTCTGGGATGGTAATTGAATATTTACCGCGACTGCCAGCGCTTTGGCGTAATATATTTTTAAACCCTCTGGTTTAAAAATAATTTATTTGGAGAATTTATTTGAGAATTTATTTATCTTTGTCTTTTTTAACTTTGAGTTTTTGTTGTTGAATGATGTCGCTTGTTTTATTTAATAATTCTTTTGTAAATTCTTCATCGTCAATACCTCGGTTGTACAATAAATCTCTTACTCGTTTTTCATATTCTTGTTTTGTCCAATTAATTTTTTTATCTTGATTGCTAATTGAAATAAAAGTATCCTCGTCAATTCTTAAACCAGTCTCGTTTTTTTCATTTAAATAACTTTTAATTTCTCTAATGAGTTCTTTTTCTTGTTGTCGTAATTGATTTACGATACTTATCTGTTCCGTGATTCGTTTTTTAGTTTGAAGAAACGCTTCAATTGTTTTTTGAATTGTCATTTTTCCTTGTTCTTTCGACTGTTTAAACCAAATTTTAATTTTATGATTGACCTACACACACCTATAATTGCTGTTATTTTATGATCTTTAAAGATCTTAAAATTTATGAAACGTAACATTTAAATAATATATTTTTTTTATATATTTTTTATATTTCTTGAAAAATATATTT
>JFJP01040165.1_pt1 | contig 11763 bp, 10 predicted proteins | sample 431651 | NCBI WGS metagenome assembly JFJP01 (sample SAMN02602958, study PRJNA72255) | Microbial mat metagenome, whole genome shotgun sequencing project. | biome: fresh water; feature: sink hole; material: water; isolation source: purple microbial (photo- and chemosynthetic) mats found in... | reverse complement strand
ACGTATATATGTAGGCAATAGAGTACTAACGTATATATGTAGGCAATAGAGTACTAACGTATATATGTAGGCAATAGAGTACTAACGTATAAACTAAGACCAAAGGTCTTAAGTAATAGAAAGGTCTAAAGACACTAACAATCACGATCCAAAGCGGATCGTGTAGAATAAAGATCCCTTCGGGATCTAAATAGAAGACTATCCAAAGCGGATAGTCATATAACATACTCTAACGAGTATGAAATACTTACTAACGTAAGTAAAGAGTACTTACTATCGTAAGTACGTACTTACTATCGTAAGTACTAATTACATCTTACTGCGTAAGATGATAATTATATATGGTAATAGTGTAAATCATATATAATTATCATCCAAGACGACGAATCTTCCCGATTCAAAAGGTGAACCAGCGAAAGATACCACGTATCTTTGCGATGCAAAAAGATCAAGTAAGCAAGTAAACGATCCAACAACCAAGTCAAATCAAACAACACAAAAAAGAAATCGAACACGTATCGCAAACACTCAAAAACATGACAAAGGAGAAGAAAACGGCAACCAGAAAAGAACGCAAGGACAGAAGACGAAGTCAAAGTCCACAACGCCTTCCCTTCGCCAATCAAAACGATCCGATCCTTCCTCCTAGAGTTTATCCTCCTGTCCCAAACTTGGTTCCACCGGCTCCGCCTCTACCTCTCCTCAACGATACGCTCTTCGAAGCTCCTCCGAACTTGCTTCCGAAGCCACACCCAGGTTGTATTCGACCAATGCGGCTCTTCAACGACCTACCGGAGAACCCAAACGTCTACGCTCTCCAGCGCAACCGCTTTCCGCATCCGCCTCCGCCGGTCCGTCCTGTCAATGTGGAATCGATGCCGCATATTCAGTTACCCAACGCTGCACCGGTACCCGATGGTCGTGTCCGTCCCTTCCGAGCTGCAACACAGGGACGAATGTTTCGCTCGGCTAACCTCGTCGAACTCCGCTACCGCGTCAACCACCAAAGGCCTTCCAACTGCACCAACGCATTTGTATTCACAGAGTTAGCTTGGATGATCCAAGCAGCATGGGGTCACATCCAAGTCGCTATTATGATGAACCTACTTGACCAAAGCGAGATGGATGAAATCTTTGCAAGGGCTCAACTGTTTCTCAACCTCGACAGTCCACGAAACGTGACGGCTCCCTCCTTTGACTTGATGCTAGATGCCATGCGATACATGCTCACGCTGTGGAATCTACCTAACGACAACCTCGCCAACGAAATCAACAGGCGCATGGAATTGGTGATCTATTTCATACGAAACGTCTACAAGGACCCAGAACAAGCCGTATTGTGGATCATGAGCAACTGGAACAAGATCGAAGAAAACGAGGAAAGGGAACCTATTCTCTCAAGCAACAGTTGGCATTATTCAGAAGGCCGCACCGTCGGCGTCTTCCCCAACGATGTTCTCAATATAGTACGCCTTCCTATTGTCAGTAAGAAGGAAACAACTTCTTATAACAACCCCTTGGATTTGCTCGAAAATGACAACGAGGATACTACGCCATCGCTAGAAGTGCTAAACAATGAAGTCGCCGCGGCAACTGGATTAGCAACGCTAGCACAGCAATCATGCGATGACAATGAAAGCGCCGTTGCAAAAAAACCCATCCCTAACAGAGTGGCTCGAGTCATCGCCAACTTCAAAACCCGACACGATAGACGAGTACGCAGAGTGATTCAAATGATGCGCAGGGATGGGATCGATGTCGAAGCCTTGGGATACCGACCAAGCTTCTTGCAATCCAGGCTAAACACGGACGGAGTACGAATGCCATCAATGGAGGAGATTGACCAAGACCGCCAGGCTGAATTGGAAGAAGAAATGACCCGCTTCTTAAAGGAGGATCTCGAAAGAAATGAAATGGAAGCAGCGGCACTAAATGAACAAGAAAACCCGGATGAGCTAATGTACGACCCATTCGCTCACACGACGCCGGCTATGAACAGGAAACCACCGGCAATCAAGAGACAGATGGAAGAACCCAAGGACACCGACAACGACGAGGACGACACCAAACCACCGGCAAAGCCAATGGACGAGGCAATGGACGATGATGACATCGTCGAAGCCAACGACGAAGAAGACGACGGTATGGACATCAAACTAAAGGACCTCGGACGATGCCCCAAATACGAATACGACGTGTAAGCTCACCGACGACAGTGTGTATTACAATACAATGGTGTTTCGCTGTATGCTTTTTTTTTAACTTTTTTTGCGTGAGACACCCTACATCAAACCCAACAAAGGTATCCTGTATGCCAAAGGCGGATACCGAACAGCTCATTACATCGAAACAGTAACGATAGCTTAACACTTTCTACTTATAAACAAAACACATCAGATTCTTCTAACTCAACCTATTCTATTCATCTCGTAATTCCTTTGTTGCCGGAGGGCGCTATATATATCTCTACGACGACCATCCGTATTGTAGACGTCCCTCTGAAAACCACCCTTGGTTGGAACCCAACCATCCCTTTTATACTTTGAAACCTTCTTGTGTCTACTTTCCTTCATCACTTCGTAATAAGATTTGCTAGGCTTAATGTAATTACCACACAGAGGACATCTGGCCTGTGGTGGCGTGTTGTAAGCGTAAAACGGTTTTCGGTTCACCATCGTTCGATTTTATGACACACGGAAATCAGAAACAGAAACGAAACTTTACTATAGAACCGAAAAGTAGAACCTAAGTAAAAATTTACTATAGGTTGGAGAGTACGTCCCGGAGGTGGGGAATACAGTATTACCCCACCTTCCGGGACGTACTCTCTGTCCCACAGTGAGTACTCTTTTTTGATAGTAAATCGTAGCGGGACGTACTATGACTATCAAATCTGACTCAAACTCAGAAAGCTTGTAAGCATCTTTCTGAAAACAAGAAACAACCGACTTAGTACCATGGAATCTTTGTCGGTAACGCTGGTACTTTATATTTATTATAAAACTCGGCGCCCTCGTTATAACGCTTGTATTTTTGTAATTTCTTATACGCTCCCTGCCGTCTTTGAGTTCGCGTATTAAATCTCTCTTTGTGGCCTCTAAAAAGAGCTTGGATCTTTGTCGATGCCGCAGCACGTGGTGCGCGAATGCGATCTAACCATCCTCTCGTCACTCGCTGAATCAGCGGGGCTGCACCAGGATTCGTTCGATCTCGATACATCAACCGGCGATCCATTGCAAACATCTCTGCACGCCTAGCTTGTGCTGCAGCAGCTGCTTCCGCTGCTTCTCTTTCGCGAAATAAACGAGCGCGTTCGTTATCGGCTGCGATGATACGAAGCCCTTCCGCAGCACGACGGCGACGTCGAATACGTCTTTGTCTATCCATTCTTACAGTAAAATCAATATAAAACCCGCAACTAACAAATTATGAGCACATCCGACACATCTAAATACTGTATTCCCCACCTCCGGGACGTACTCTCCAACCTATAGTAAATTTTTACTTAGGTTCTCACTCGAGGAGCATAACCCGTCCACTGGGGCACGTATTTTGGCTGCGAATCTTTCGACGACGACATCCATTCAACATGACGGTTATCGCACGCGTAGCAATTGCATACGCAACCTTCGCCGATAACTGGTAAACGACGACCTACCGCCCGTTGACGGCGAAGTGGTAACGGACGTGGGATTTTAGGCTCGAGGTTATAGTACGTGCCGCGATTAAACATGACTAAAATAAATTTAACAATGATATAAAACAGCTAATATCTTTTATGAGCGTGTCATGAATCTAGAAGATTCAAACACCCAGTAAAGAATACGCGAAGGAATACGCACGTACAATTCTACGTAAACTGACGTACCGAACAAAATACGGGCATGTAACAACAACACCCATAAACGATGGGTGTCTTTCGCGAAAACAATACTTGCATGCCATGCGGAATAGAAAGGGGAGACGGTGTCGCAATCGAGTTCGCCCCAGTGCAAGTTGGAATACCACAGTTCGATCGATACTTCTACGACGCTGCGCGCGAGCAACTCGAAAACAGAGAACAACGACTATTTACCCTTTGTTGTGACGAAATAAACGGTCTCTGTTTACGCCACGATAACAAGATTGAGCGTATTTGGCGAGACCCGTATACCGTAAAGATTTGCGATCTAATCCAACGACAGTGGAACATCATCTGCGTGATCGGCGAGGGCGACGACGAAACCATTAAAGTCCGCTTCTACGACGCAACCGAAGACCTCGAACGCGAACAAGAAGACGATACCTTGGATCCAAACGATCCCGATCACCAGGAATATATCGATTGGTTAGCACAGCAAGACACGGAGCAAACCGACGAGCAAGCCTACTCAGCGTGGCGCCTTCAAGCCGATTTGGACTACGCTTTCCTCCGTAGGGATCTGGACTCCGCGTTCGTGACTAGTTCTAATAACTAAACTACGCTAAAACCAATCGTCGCGTATAGCTCAGAGGTAGATTGAGCAACTTACGCGTGTAGTATCGGAGACGGACTCGATTGCAAAATAGCTATTGCCTTCGGCTCGAACTTTGCGACAACGGGTAAGTAAAACAAAACGCGACGAAAAAAAATTTTAGACCAATGTGTAAATGGTTCCCTTATATCTTCAAGGAAGACCCCAGTGCGGTAACACCGGGACATCCTCTTCTCCAACATTTTGTTCTACCTGTACGTATTATCGAACAAATGCGGACACAAATTAGACAACGAGTTGATACAAACAGTCAACAACCCAACACAACAGACAACAACGACTCTACAACACAAAACAATGCCAACGAATGATCCAATGTACGATAACCTCTATTTAACGAATTTTATGAACGACCCAACCGATAATGCATTTTATAAATTAAATAAGAAACGACGAAGACGCTACAATCGATTCAAAAGAGTCAACGATGCATACCACCACTATGCCAATAACCAGACCGTGATTCCAAATCCAACATTCCGAGACCTACCGATACCAATAGTACACACCGCAGTACAAACCATAGAAAACCCAAACGATGAGGATGTACTCGTAGCGACGGAATACTTACCTACGTTCAATGTACCCATGTCACAATGGTTTTATCGACAAGTCGTACAGTCTTGTTCTAAATACGGCAAACCGGTCATAACGATAGGAAATCACAGCAATGCACCAATCTATCAAGATTTGTTATTAATGGACCCTATCGGGGTAAAAGGATTCACGTTAATGCTATCCACAACTCAATTACCCCTCGATGCGCAACTCGTGATCCAAATAATCGACCCAGTGGATCAAACATTAGTAAAACAAATCGAAACAACAGTAACACACTTCCCAATCAACGATGAATACATATTCGTGAATCTACTAACCGACGACGAATTGAAAAACGAAAATGGCGACTACAGATTTAGCAAATTCGGTGATACTGTCAAGCTACGTATATATCCTAGAGGTATAGATGGAACGAAGCCTGGGTATCAGGCCGATGTATACATACGGGCCGTACGAGGTTCTACCTATTTTTATTTAGAACGTGTCAAACTAACATCCATACAAACCTACGATGGAAATATCGAAGAAATGCCGCAATCTGTTAAAACGGATGCAAATAACATGATGATTGTCCTAAGTAACCCTAACTTTGTATACCGGTTCAAGATACCAAAGTATACGTACATGGATAAGTATTATCCACCAGTCGTGTTATTTAACGGTCGCTTAACTATCCTAAAAAATAACGACACAATAACGTATGCATACGGCGGACCTATACATCAATGGGCTAAATCCGTATACTATGTATTTGCAGCAGACGAATACACGACTGATGACGATTTTTACTACATACGACTAAAAGGTACAGGACCGACAAGCGCGGCGGAAATAAACCACTTCACTGTATACCAAGCAAAAACACCAATACCAGAATGGGACTATATGGCTGACACTAACGTTGATCAAGACCCAGTAACGCATCCTGACCCAATAGTAATCCCATCACCTGATCCAGATCCACCACCAATGGTACCCGCAGATAGCATAGTACCAAATGGAGAATGGAAATTATTTCCAATCTCCGTAATAAGACCCTTTTTCTCGAATGTAACAGGTTGGGATGTAGTAAAACAAAACACAACAACTACATCCATGAACTATGGAGTAACTGTATACATTCCCTACTTAATAAACGACACCAGTAGACAACACACCAAATCAATAACATTCAAACTACAAAGTCCATACACAGCATCCACATTTACTGCGTATGCATTGGACAATATAACAATCGTATCACAAATCACAATAGCGACATGGGCGACAGCAATATGGACACTGAACGACGAAGCATTCCAAAACTATGTGTCGTCTTTTAATTTTGATGATGGTGTACATCTCATTCCGTTCGTGATGAAAGCGTCTGTAACAAGCGTATATTCACAATGGCAAGAAGTAACATCATACTTACCAATTGGAACATCCTTTTCGCTAAAGCTAGCACCTGAACTAACATATACCACAGGTCCGCAACCAACGTTTACCACTGACAACGGATATCAAGTAATAGCATTACAACCAAATGTTCCTATCAAATACTATCCATATTACCAAAGACAAACCTTTTGTAAATACATAGAACCCGTTCTAGGTCGTGCAAACATGACACTATACAACCCAGACAATTTAACACAATCATCACCAGACATTGGTCAAATACAATACACAACACTACGACAAGTGAACAATCCAATTTACGCAAGTACGGATGGTAATACCAAATGTGTTGGTAACTTGCCAGGTAACACAGGTTATATATACGGTATAATCCACATGACGTACACACCTTCGCCACCATTCGAAGCTCCACCACCAACCGATCAGTAAACCTCACAAATTGGCATCATGGCAAAATTACGACAACAAAGCATAAGAACAAGAAATGCGTTCTTACCTACCTTTAGCGATGACAACCGTGACAAGGCCTTTTACAAAGCAAAAGGAAGAATGCATCAAGGCCATAGCGCATCAGCAAACAATAAAACAATCTTACTCGATACGCAAGAAATAACCGATACTCCAGCACGGGCCAACGTACCAGGACATTACATTGAAAATCCGAGTGGATGGCTACCCATTGCATCGGCAGGATCATCGCCGATTGCACTGGTAGAAACAACTAAATTAGGAACAGAACCAACACTGTATATAGTGGACCATTTATGTGAATTCCAAGTACCATACCTCATAAACGACGAATCTGACGGCGTGTTATTCAATAATCACGTATATTTCAGATTCCAGTCCATCGGACCCGATCCAGGATTAAACGCCGCTCTGCAAGGAAATATCATTTTAGAATATTTTAATGACGTTGATCAAGCTTGGCATGGACTGGACACGGAAGATTTAGCTGCTGAACCAGACCCTATCCATATGTCTTATGTCCTTGTGGCTTCCTCTGTAACAACAACGGCTTTTGGGGACTATGTGAAAGCACTAATGCCGGGATTAAAAAACCTCCACTTCAGAATCAGATGCGAAGATATCACATCCATCGGTGTTACTTTGCAAATGAAATCAATCGAAACGTATTTGCCAGTGAATTTACAAATACAGGTAAAATACCCATGGCAAATGAACTACCATGGCAGTCAACAATATCCATCATTGACACCCCTCCTGTTTCGACCGATTATTCCAATGCAAGCGGCAATACCGGGCGTCCCAAACAATATACCACCGATACCGCCAATACCTGCTATACCGGCCATACCTGGCATTGGTGAATATATGGTACAAAACAGAACCAATCTTAACGAATCACATCTCTACTACCACGTAGTCTTCTCAGGTGGTATCAGATTCACAAATAATGTGGCGACAATTGATGTAACTTCAACGCTACCAGACAGTTATGGAATCGTCAACCTAAACAATTACTATACGGTATTAGGCACGCACGGATCCATCATAACATTTCAACAAACACCGCTAACAGCACAACCACTAAGGGGGGAAGTACATTATTTTGTAACCTATACATTCTAACAAAATGATAGAACTACTGTTTCTAATACCAATAACTATAATAACAACATCATTATTATACATAAAACATCCACATAAAACTAAAGTAAAAACAATAAGGCAACAATTCCGGTTACCAGAACCAGAATACCATCACAAGGAGTACCATGACATGATTACAAGGATAATCAATACAACTCCGTAAAATCGCGTTCGATAAGAATGCGTTTCACGTCCTTTTTCATCTGTTCAATAAACAGACGATTACCTCTCACAATTTTTATTTCAACAACAACGATTACAAAAACACATAACAGAGTTACAATCAAATTGATGATCGAATCGATACACATATGAGTAGACTCCATTATTATAAACGCAAAGATTTCGAAGTAGATTATACAGATGAGGAATTATCAGATTATGACGTCGGTATGGAAACACCACCTATACCAGATGATGCCATGTCTGAAGATCTATCATCCGACTACTATAATGCACTACTATCTACAGGTTCCACGCCTTCACATTCCAGCGATGAATCTTGGTGGGAAGACGAGGTGCATTCTAAAAGGCAATTCAATAGAAATGACAACGCACCAACACCCGACCTTCCACCAGAGGAAAATGAAGAAGTAGACGTTATAATAATAACGGGTGAAAATAAAACATTTAACGTTAATGCACAATCAAACATAAACTTCCTACCTGTATTCATGGCCCAACACAACGCATCAATAAGTAATGTAGAAGTAAACTTGGACCAAACATCACTCGAATACAGAATATCAAAACCTGATGATCCCTTAGGATTACAACCACCGGGAACAAATCAAGAATGGATAGATTGGCAATCGACGAGAAAAGTAGGTGCAACCTATTTCTTAGTCCCAATCTTATTAAATGATGTAAATCAAACCAATAGAATAAGCATGACGATAAGCGTTGATTTTATATCCAACAATTACCCATGTGAACACAACTATCTAGAATATTATCCAATACATGCAACATATAAAGATGTATTTACCAATCAAAACGCAGAATTCCCAGCAAACACAAGACAAGAATATTCCTACGATCAAGATTTACAAACACTACCTTACAAGACAGCGTCGCAAGGACAAAATGTCGAATTACATTGGGATATAAAAAGAGGCGCCGATGAAGCATTAGACAGTTATCTGTACGAAGGCCAGAAAAATCACGGCATCCATCTTATCAAAGTAGGATATTACTGGAGAATTCAAGCGCAATATGCGAATTTAACAATGATTTCCGCAACGACGTATTTACCAACAACTGCATTCCTCTACACAGAAAGAGCGGAAGACATGAGTTGGAACGATGTTACTGCGAATCAAGGCAAACAAAAAGTATTTGACCAGGATGGTAATCTCGTTTTTGGATTTGCACCACCGCAATTTGTACAAAGCAATGGACAAATATGGAACCACCAAGACCCAATTTTGATCGATTACGACATACCTCACCCTCAAACTGCGGATCTACCGTATTTCGTCAAACATCCACCAATATACACGATAAGTGGACAATGCAATCTACAATGGAGAAAACTGGCGTATATGTACCCAACCCAGTATCGCACACTATGGGAGGGAGAAAAATACGATGAATATCAACAACTAACAACTACGTGTTTATACCATACAAATCCATACCCAGCAATAATGGATATATTACCAGAATACGCTATGCGCAACACAACAATAAATACATTATACGGTGAACTACTATGCGGTATAGGATACAACAGAAACTACGACGATGGAGTATACAACGAGTTACAACTACCGTACCCAGACCAATATGGTAAACTATATCATCGTCAATGGGTTTCTTATTACCCTTCCGACCACTACACCGTACAGCAAGAAGTAACAACCTTTGCTCCACATGGTCATTATTATAACTTCTCTGACTTCGCAGGAGCTGATTTTTTGCTCGCCGAGAATCAAGTTACACCACCATTAAAATACAGCACACTTCCAAGAGAAATTACATTAAATAGTGTATGTTTATTAGGGGCACAAGCAGATTCAGACAACTTACAACAAGTCCGAATTTACACGGGGGTTGGCACACCCCGATTCGACCAACCATCATCAATAACACTAGTAAATGATATGATCACAACACAAAAAGACGTAGAAATAACAGTACCATTTCTCGTAAATACGCATACAAGACAATCTCACAATGTGATACAAATCGGTATCAAAATAGACAATCTAACACAAGGAGAGAATGTCAACGTACAATTAGGATACAAAAACCCTGGATTTCTTTCAACATTTCCCCAAAAACCATGTCAACAAGGAGATATTGTCTTATTAACAACATCCTTTTATGGAACAGGAACGCAACCAGAAAATTTATTGCAAAATTACGCATCCGGTATGCAGTATATCGATTTGACAATACGTTTCTTCAATGTCACCAATCAAGTAAACAGCATAATCTTCAACATTCATTACATGAATACTCAACTTCCAACGACACACCGTTTCGAAGAAATATTGTTACAACCAAATGATTTCATACCAGCAATAACTCAACAATCAAATTACCCGCAAATTATGCAAAATATAATACCGTATAATGTCCGACAAACTCACGAACCGTTAGACGAATACGAACCAACCGGATTCATAATAAACGGACTCGGTACTATAAACTACTTAGAAGGCAATGTGCCTGTAGCAATTCCATTACGGCTGCATCTTTACACAGCAACCGAACTAGAAGCACTAGCTCAACTACAACAACTACCATTTCTACCGTTAATGGGTAGTCTCTACACGAGACTCCACCTAAACAACGATCAGGATTACAGCTCCAATTTAATAATAAATGAACCATCGTTCAATTCCATTGTCACGTTACTTTACGCACATGATGAAAAGGAGGTATTCCCACCTTACCAGGCAGTCTTAAACGCACTCGGTGACTGGCTACCACAAATGATAGTATAACAACAATTAATTTGGTACAAATTTATACTCTTTAGTATAAGGATTCCAGACTCGTCTACCACCAGCATTCTCGCGACGTCTAGAAGCCTCTAAACGATTATCATCAGCTCGAACTCGACCGGCAGATCTACGCAGAGAAGCCTCGATGCGATTATCGTCAATTCTTTTTCGTTCCGCATCTGTAAATTCTCCAGCTTCTAATCGTTTCTTATTAACAGCTTTCTTCTGCAAATCTAAAGCATATTGACGCTTTGCTTTTAAAAACTCACGATCTTCTCTCGTTGTAACACCCCGTGCAACTCGTTCTTTTCTGTTTAAATTATATTTAATGGTACCTGAATATCTCGGTTGGTTATCCCTAACGCGTTGCCACGGTTCCTTCTCGTGATTAAAACGAAATAAATTGTAAAAAACTTTTCGAGGACCTTCTTCGAATTTTTTATATTTATAAGAAAAATCGTGAAAAGCATTCTTCACGATAGGATTTTGTTTCTTTGGAACAACTTTAACACGCACCATTTTTATTTATAAAGAGCTTATAAAAATTATAAGCACTTCAGCATCGGAAATAACAGTTACGACTTTAGCTGGTGATGACGTGATTAGTGAAAACAAACAAATGATTTATCATTTGAAAAAAAAAAGAAAAAAAAAGAAAAAAAAAAGAAAAAAAAAGATGTTGATTCTGCCGGCAAAAGCTTACGGCAGGATTAATATCG
>JFJP01006344.1_pt1 | contig 11763 bp, 9 predicted proteins | sample 431651 | NCBI WGS metagenome assembly JFJP01 (sample SAMN02602958, study PRJNA72255) | Microbial mat metagenome, whole genome shotgun sequencing project. | biome: fresh water; feature: sink hole; material: water; isolation source: purple microbial (photo- and chemosynthetic) mats found in... | reverse complement strand
AGCAAGCTCTGCGCTCAGCCGACCAACTGGTGTTGTCCAGCCGCAAGTCTTTCCAGGCAGGCAGCCGCACCCTGCTTGATATCCTCAACGCTGAACAGCAGCGTGTCAGTGTCATGCGTGACCTGGCGCAGGCGCGTTATGTTTACCTGATCTCCAGAGTCAGGTTGCAGGCGCTGGTGGGGGGGGCAGATCAATCGGCGATACTTGAAATCAACAAGAACTTTACAAATTAAGGGCTACGGCGCGTGTATCCGTATAGATATTGATGGGTTCTGCGAACGGCTTTCACCATGGTGGGGAGACGGGCCCGAGCGTTGCCATACTGATGTGCACCATGCAGGGGGGGCTGTTCCTGCGTGAGCAGATCGACTCCATCGAATCGCAGACGCACCCGGCCTGGTCCATCTGGGCATCTGACGACGGCTCACAAGATGACACGCTGGCTATCCTCGAATCGTGCCGGGTACGACTTGGTGCCGAACGTTTGACGGTGCTGAAGGGACCAGCCAATGGTTTTGTGGCCAATTTCTTATCTCTGACCTGTAATCCGCGTATCGTTTCAGACTACTACGCTTATGCGGACCAGGACGATATCTGGTTGTCTGACAAATTGTCACGCGCACTCAAGGTCCTTCAATCGGTGCAACCCGGAGTCCCCTCACTTTATTGTTCACGCACCTTGAATGTCGATGAGAGTAACCAGGATATCGGTTTGTCTCCCCTGTTTACCAGGCCCCCTTCTTTTGCCAATGCTCTGATTCAGAACATTGCTGGAGGCAATACCATTGTCATCAATGCTGCGGCCCGTCAATTGCTCTGCAATGCCGGTGCTCAGGCCATTGTTGTGTCTCACGATTGGTGGGCTTATTTGCTGGTAACCGGCTGCGGTGGTCAGGTCCATTACGACCCTGAGCCCACCGTCCGCTACCGCCAGCACGGGCGCAATCTGGTTGGCACCGGCAATAGCAAGGCATCCCTGCTGCTGCGGTTTCGAATGTTGTTTTGCGAGCGTTTCAAAAAATGGAACGACATCAACGAAGCTGCCCTGATTGGTATGCGTCAGCACCTCACGCCCGAAAACGCTGAGCGGCTCAGTGAATTCTCCAGAGTACGCCACGGCACACTTCGGGCGCGGCTGACAAGCATGAGGCGCAGCGGCATCTTTCGTCAGACGTTTTTTGAAAACCTGGGGCTTGCCTTGGCGATTTTTCTAAAAAAAATCTAGGTTTGCGAGCAACCCATGCGTGCGAGTCACAGGATATTTGCGGTCGTAGTGACCTTTCAACCGGAAGAACGCCTGCTGGCCAGATTGGTCGAAACACTGGCCCCCCAAATCTCGCATGGTCTCATCGTCAACAACAGTTCAAGCCTGCCACTATCTGAAGAGTGGCTACAGACATTCGGTTTTGATGTGCAGCACCTGTTGGGCAATGTCGGCGTTGCCAGTGCCCTGAACACCGGATTTGGCGTGGCTGAGCAATACGATGCAGACTTCGTCATCAGCTTTGATCAGGACAGTGAGCCTGCACCCGACATGGTGACCCGCCTACTTCAGGCTTATCGGAAACTGAGCGATGCAGGATATCAAGTAGGCGCGGTCGGCCCGACACAGGTCGATCGGCGAACCGGCCAGGCCGCCGTATTTCTAGCACCCATCCTCAGCAGACGACAGCGGGTATTGCCACAGCCGGGTGAGTCGGTTGAAGTCGATCACCTCATCACCTCTGGGTGCCTGGTACCCATGGCAAGCTGGACGGCCACGGGCCCCTTTCTGGCCCCATTGTTCGTTGATTATGTGGATATTGAATGGTGCCTTCGGATGCGTCATCTGGGCTGGGAGTTGTTTGGTGTAGGGGGAGCCACGTTGCTTCACACGATTGGTGACGATGTCAGGCACTGGTGCGGCAAGCAGATTTATTGGCACAGTCCATTGCGTCACTACTACCTTTTCCGCAACGGTGTCTACCTGCTGCAATTGCCTCACATTGCGTTTTGGTGGAAACTGCTGGATGCCATTCAACTGGTCAAGAAATTCATTTTTTTTGCTTGGCTGGGGCGCTCGGACAGCGCGCACCTCAGAGCCATGCTTCGAGGTGTTTGGGACGGCTTCCGTGGCCGCTTGGGATCGGCGGGTGGGCTTTATAATGCACCTCAAACCGCATCGCATCCCTGAATCTATTGATACCACTAAGTCCAGAACTCAACTAAATAGTTTTAATGAAGAATCATGAGTGCTATAAATATCATTTCGGGTGTAAAGTGGTTTTTTTCAAAAAACTCCCAATTTCTATAGGCGTAAAAAGAAAAATAAAATTACTTATTTTTAAGCTATTTCCATCGTTAAAGTCGAATTTCTCGACACAGATCACGGTGGACTTCGGTCGTAACTCCAAGTTGCTGAAAAATATTTCCCCGATGTCTCAAGATGGGTTAGAGATTGGCGCTTTGAATCGACCAATAGTGAAAAAAATGGACAGCAATGGACGCATTCAATATGTAGATTTTTCAACCGCAGAAAAGTCACGTGAAAAATATAAAAATGATCCAAATGTCACTATTGATGATATTGTCGAAGTAGATTATTTATGGGGCACGCAGACACTGCCAGAATTGGTGAGCGGGAAATATTTTGATTATGTGATCGCATCTCATGTGATTGAACATGTTCCAAATATGTTGGGATGGATGCGTGAAATTGCCATGATCCTCAAAGGGGAAGGTGTTCTGTCATTGGCGATCCCAGATAAACGCTACACATTTGATGTCAAGCGAGACCTGACATCAATTGGAACACTTGTTGAATCTTATCTATTGGACAAGCGGCGCCCAGGACCACGGGATATTTTCGATCAGATTTCATTGGCAACCAAGTTGGACGCAACTCGTGCGTGGACTGAAAATATTGACGTGGAAACCCTGGAGCATCATGGTACGCTTCAGGCTGCTTTTGATGCAGCAAGAGATAATCTAATCATGAATGATTATATGGATGTTCATGTGAATATCTTTACACCGGCTAGCTTCATAGAAATTTTAGAAAAAGCCAGCCAAATTGGGTTGTTTGACTTTGTTGTGATTGACTTTTATGACACTGCCAAGGGTTCACATGAATTCCTGGTTTCCTTAAAGCGCATTTCTACTGAGGATGATCCTGAAAAATACTTATCCGTGCAGTCAAAGAGTTTTTCTTGGGCAAGGGCACGTATTAATTAGTCTTTTTCAGGGAAAAGTCCCCTCTTGCAGGATCCAGGGCTGAATGGTAGGCTGGGTCACGTTGCAGCAAGGGTGCATAACGCGGCCCAAACCGACGCATGAAAACTTCTCTTTGTTGTGTCAGTAGCTTCGATCGCACTGGCATTTGACGGCCATGGGCCGTCCAGACTGCCTCAGGGCACCAAACCCGTCGCAAACCCACATCCCCAAGGCGCAGGCAAAGTGCCACGCAGCCGGGCAGGCTGAGACCCAGATCTGCATCGAGTTCGCCGCATTGCTGCACCACCGCCCGACGCATCACCACGCAATCGAGCGACAGAGCTGATAACTCCTGGTCCAGGTTGCCCCGACCCATATAGCCTGAGTGCCCCCGGGGCAAATTTTTCAACAGCACCGACGCAACGCCTTCTGGATGCAGCACCAATCCACCCGACAGCAGCGCACCGGCGGCATTGCGCACCGTGCCGCCAGCGATGCCCGTGCCATTTTCTATGGCGTGACGCGCCAATGTCCACAGCGACTGAGAGTCAGCAGGTGTCAGATCGGCCCGCACCATCGCCACCAAGGTGCCTTGTGCCCGGATCATCGCTGCATTGATGGCTGCCACATCAGTTGATGCGCATGGCAGAACTTCCAGCACACGATAGGCAGGCAGGTCAGTCCAAGCGGCGGTTTCGCCAAGTGTTCGATCTGGTGGAGTCACCAGAATCACGCTGATCCGAACGTCAGTCCCCGGGCCCAAACGCAGGCAGTGGTAGTTGGAAGTGGGCAATATCTCGAATCTGGCCACCTGCCCAATGCGTGCGCGATGTTCCTGCAACGCCCGTTGGGCCGCCAGACTTGCATAGGGCTTGGCATCCATCGCCAGCGCCGTGCTGCCCTCCACTGCACGCCAGTGGTACAGCACCCTGGGGACGTGCACAATATCCGATGGAGTCACCCGCTCGATACAGCGCAGCGCCAGGTCATAGTCCTGCGAACCTTCCAGTCCCAGCCTGAACCCACCGACCTCACGCATCAAGCTGGCGCGGTACACCCCCAGATGACTGATCAGGTTTTGGCCGAGAAACAAGGTGTAGTTCCAGTCCGGTTTGAAATAGGCCCCAAAGCGCTTACCCTGTGTATCGAGCTTGTCCTCGTCCGAGTACATCACCTGTACTGTTGACACACGGTTCACCGCTTCGGCGATCCAGTAAAGCGCATCCTTGGGCAACAGATCGTCGTTGTCCATCAGTGCTACAAACTCACCCTGCACCAATTCCAGTGCACTGTTCGAGGCATTGGAGATATGTCCGTTCTCGGCACGCCGCACGACCTTGATGCGCGGGTCGTTGTTAGCCATTTCTTGTAACAACTGCCACACCCCAGGGTTAGGCGAGGCATCGTCGGCGATGCACAATTCCCAGTATGGGTAAATCTGTGCCTGAATAGAGGCCACAGCGGCCTGGAGCAGATCCAGTGGCGGGTTGTAAACCGGCATCAGCACCGAGATCAACGGCCTTAGTGGCCATTGCGCCATGTTGGCCTGCCATTGCGCCAGCGTTGCGGACGAGGGGGTATCACAGTCGCGCACCCAGTTGTCGTAATTCATGCTGCCCCGACGCAGCGACGTCAAGCCCGCCCGCAGGCGATAGGCGATGCCATGCCACCCCTCATCGGCCAAGATTTCAGGCGCGCGCAACAATCGATGCCAAAAATGCCGCAGCGGGTGGTTTTGCAGCCAGAGAGACAGAATGCGCAGGGGGCGGGTGATACGCCAACTGCTGGAAAGCATGAGACTTTCGATTCTGACTGACTGTTTGGCCACGGTTTGAGCTGCCCGCTCAAATTCCTCCTGCACGTCCTTTGCGGCTGATTGTGCAGCCAGCAGGCGGTTTTCCAGATCCGCATACCCCCAGACCCTCTCCATCATGGATGTCATCTGTTCTTCAGTCCAAGTGGGTTCGTGCTTCCGGTACAGCAACTGATTGGCCGCGCTAGCCGGGCCGCTGCCCTGGTGAACGCCAGAACTGTCGTGCACCCGATAGACGCCGCTCACCCCGGGTAAGTGCGCCATGGGTGCGAGCCGGGACAACTGAAGCCAGAAATCCCAGTCCTCGTACCGGTCGAGTGTCTCATCAAAACGCAAGCCCAGTTGCAGCACGTTGGTTCTGAACATGACAGCATGAATGGGGGTCAGATTGCCGGCCAACTGCCGTGTCGCATCGAACGGAAGATCAAATATTTGACCATTGAGTCGCCCATCTCCATCGGCCAGCGAGATGCCGGTATAGGCGCTCAATACCCGGGTCTGCTTGATCAATACCTCGGCCAGTCGGGCAATATGCCCAGGCATCAGCCAGTCATCATCATCAAGGAAAAGCAACAACTCACCTTGTGCCAGCGCCATCGCGATATTTGCTGCCCGACTGCGCAACAAAGGCTCATCGGTCTGGTGAAGCCGTACCGCAAAGGGGCCTAGCCGATCCGGCAGTGCGCTGTGGCCCGGCATGGCCGCTACCACCAAAATTTCAATGTTCGGATAAGTCTGCAATGCCACCGAATCCAGAGCCTCTGCCAGGTACACCCGGTCCATACTTCGAACCAACACCGACACCAAAGGCAAGCTAGCCGTATTCAGTGGAGACGGAGTCCCCAGCATGCCCGGTGACACCATTGCCAGCCTCTGATTGAAATCGCCCCTGGCAAGCTCGGACGCAGAGAGTACCCAGTAAGCTTCGGCCGCTGTCACGGTGGCTGGCAGCGTGTAAGTTCTGTAGATATTGAGGGCACTGATATGCCGGCTGTAGTCCTGCTGCGCCAACTGCGATGTAAAACAACGCATGGCCTGCTGTTTGATGTCCGCGAATGGCGAAATATCGACCAGCGAGTTCGGCCGAAGCGGCACCCCCACCTCGTAAAAAGCCAGCCGAACCGGATAACCCGAACGCTTCACGGCTTCCATGGCCAGAATGCAGGTTTGTCGGTGATCCGGGTGCACTTCCCATGGGGACGGTGCATAAACTAGGTCTGCGCCAAGTGCAGCAATGCGCCCGACAATCCGGCGCACCAGCGACTCCGCATAATTCAGCCCCCGGTCAGGCAGCTGCCAGAACTCGGGCACCCCGTAGCCCAGAACGTCTGCTGCCGCTTCGCTCTCGCGGATGCGGACCGCTTTATTACCGTGCTGCGCCCCATCCGTCAAGATCACCACATGAACCGCCGCGCCCGAGCGCACATGTGCCGCAACGGCTCCGCCGCATCCAAAGACCTCGTCATCAGGATGGGGTGCCAATACCAGTGCCGTCTTGGCCGGCAATCCGGGGCTGGCAGTGTAGGCAATAAGATCAGATTCCAAGGGGCAAAGTAGCTCCAAAAAAGGGTTTGATGGTAGCGCAATAGGCACGGATCAACGATAACGGTCAAGCAGTGTGAAAACCAGGAAACCCAGCGATAAGCTTGCAAACAAAAGCGAAACAGTGCGGCCAGACCAGATTTTGGATCGATCTGACGTGGCGACAAAACCATTGAGAGCGTACCCCAGGCAAATCACTGGCACCACAAAATAGCGGCCCTGAACCCCTTGAACCAGCGATGCTGGGTGAGGAGTCCACGACACCAGAAGCGCCAGAAAAATCAGACCAAAACTCATCAGCGCAACACCCAGTAACAGCAGGCGCACAGGCCAATCCCGTCGCAGTTCCTTGAAGGACAACGACGCCAATGCTGCCACACCCAGGCCAGCCCAAAGCGCAGGGTAGGCGACGGTTGGCAAACGTGTGTCAAGCCAACCCAGAATGCCAATGAATGATTGCTGATAAAACACCGACAAGTCCGGATTGTTCATCGAAGCCGTCACCACCCTGAAAAACGCCAGTGGATCGCTGGCGTAGTACACCAGCAACTCACCCGTGGTCTGTGCACGCACCACCCGGCTGTCGTGACTACCGTGCATTGCAAAAAATAGCCAGCCGACTGAGCACATGAGCAAAACAATCCCGACATAAGCGTCGCGTAGCGATGACTTCCTCCAGGCCACGAAAAAAGGCAGGATCAACAAGGGCAGTAAGTGCATTCGGCTGCTCAGTAGCAAAAAGATGCAAGCCCCAAGACACCAGGAGACTGCCGCAGAAGGCTTCCGGACCGAGCTGACAGTCTTCATGAAGAGGCTGATCGTCAGCAGTGCCAGCGAAGTGGTCAAGCCGTCTATCGTGGGTGAAACCAGTTGAAAAACGCTCATCGGCAGCAACAGCACAGCCACCACCAGCGGGTTGGGTTGCCAGGCGCTGGCGGCTGCAGCCAACAACAAGAAACTAGCCAGCAAGGTCAGAGCGCGAGCAAGCTGGTAGGAATCCGCCACCGACCATTTCAGCCCTTGGCCCACAGCCAGCCCCGTTGCTTGTGGCAGGTATACCGCCGGAAAGTAGAAGTCCGCACCCGGCATGTCGACAAAACGCGTGTTGCCAGCCCAGTGCAGCGCTGACACTTTCTGTAACTCAGATGGCGACAGTCGGCGTTCTGTGTGGCGCGCAACGTCGAGGTAAACACCGGCAAAATCCAGCAACGCCAAGTCGATAGGTCCACCCTGACGCACGTTGGTCGGTCCAGATGTGGCTGCATCTTTTTGCAGCAACCAGTCACCTTGGGAGATAAGGTAAGCACGAAAAATATGACTGTTTTCGTCGGGCGATTGCATCGGTGGTATCAGCCACGAAAACCCTGCAGCCACCACATAGGCCAGCAGCCAAAACGCCAACGCTAAGACCCGGCTTCGCATGGGAGGCTCTTGGGCGGGTTGGGCAACAGATAGAGTGGCCCGTGCGCACCATCACGGGCGTAAACGCAGAGCCATTCTCCGCCTTTGGGTGGTGCGGTCAACCTGGCCGATACGGTAAAACCCGACAGCAGGGCGCTGCCTGTCGGCACAGATGCAAGCTTGTCCCAGCGTTCGAGATCGAAGACTGAGGCCGCATGGTCCACCGCCATATTGGTGGCCAGTAGCAATTGTCTGGATTTGCCGGTGCTGCGCCACGGGGCCCATCCCGTGACCCGCAAGGTGTTGCCGTCCAGACGCACCTCATCGACACCGCCGCCTTGCAACGGGGCGTCGGGTCGGGTGTTCTCCGTCGTCCACAGCAAGACCGGTTTCTCACGGAACAGGGCTACCGGCACGCCCACCTGGTCATTTTCCAGTAAGCGCAAGTGTTCAGATGCACTCAGCCGGACGTGTGCATAGCGGTTCACAATCGCCAGGTCTTGAGCAGACAACTGGCCCAGCTTGTCGCGCCAAATTGCCATCGGTGGCACGGCATTCAAATGCGCCACTGCCCTGAATCCCAGTCCATTCAGGGTGGCGCCAATCAAGCCCTCGCGTTGAACTGCCAACACACCATCGGTATCCACATTGGACTTCAGCACCTGCGTCATCGGGTTGGGTGCATGGTCAAAAATGGGCACCGCAGACTGAACTGGATTGAATCTGGCAAAGACCAGCAAACCGCTGGCCAAACCAGCCACCAATAACCGTGTGGAACCGGGCCATTGAAGCCGTCCCCCCAGCCACCAGGCCAACAGTAGGGCGGGAATCATCACCAACTCATGCGGGTGTGCCCAGGGACCAGCAAACCTGCGCGTCAGCGCCTCAAACGCCAACCAGCCCATCACCACCACGCCGCTATAAAAGGCCATGGGCTTGATCCCGGCAACAACAAACCGGATGCAAAAACCATGCGTTCAGGCGGCACGCGATCCCACAGCAGGACGAGTCCCGCCCATGACGGGACGGGCGTATACATCCACAACAGCGTCAGCCCCCAGCCGCCCGCAAGCCAGGCAAACGCACGATCAACCCGTGGCGCCAACAGCCGCCAGCGGGACCAGTCGGCCAAGCACAACGCGGCCAGTGTCCAGTAAAGCCCCACCGTTCCGACGCCGGCAACATTGGTGAAATCGACACTCTCGCGGTAATTGAAATCAAACAACGCAGCGGGCCACAACTGCGTCAAAAACATGAACCCTGGGTAGGTCCCGCCAACCGAGATACGTTGACCAGGGTAACTTGTGCTGAGCGTCTGCAAAAGATAGTCCCACAGGTAAAAAACGGCGGTACCACAGGCGGTCAGACTCACCGCGAGCACCGGAAGCAGTATTTTGGGGTGGAGCAGGTCTGGACGATAAGCCACCACCACCACCACGGCAACGAAAGCCAGGCTGATGAACAGCGGCGGGTAAAAATTGCCCAGCAACCAGCAGGTGGACAACCAGAAAAGCAGCAACCAGCGCAGCCAGGGCCGAATCGCTGACGTCCAGGCCACCAGAATCCACGGGAAAAAGGCGAACAACGAGGTGTTGGAGTTCCAGAAAAACTGAACAAAACCCGTTTGATAAAGCGAAGTAGAAAGCAAAAACGCAGCCACCGGCGGCGCACCGACGATACGAAAAAAATGCGCATAACCAAAAATGAACAAACCGAACATCAAAAAGTAATGCAGCGAAAAGGCATACGCAGGCGGGGCCAGCAAATAGCCCCACTGGGTCGGCTTGAACACCATGCCCCAGTCCTGGATCGGCATCGCGTAATTGATCCGCAGGTCCTCGTTGTAATAGGACGTGTGGTTGAACCGCTCCAGTCCGTTGTTCACGGTGGCCTGTGTTAATGGCGTTGTCACACTCCACTCATCACTGCGAATGCCCCGCGGTTCGCCCCAAATGACCCCGGTTTGCGCGGCACCAGCCACGCGCAGCACATGACCATAGGATGAAGGTGACCAGGCGTTGCCCACATAGATGAGTCCGACCACGCACAACAGCCACCAGCCTGCCAAGCAAACTTGCCGCCATTGCCTGTCGAGCTCGCTCAATTCGCCATCTCCAAGCCGGCCAGTGAGCGTGTCATCTGCTCCCAGGTACAAAACTGCCTGCGCTCATAATAAAGGGCACCGTCATGAGGACGCTGCCCGAGGCGCTCCAAGGAAACCCGTTGCAACGACTGCGTGCCGAAAAAAAGGTAGTGCAAAAAAACAAAGGGGAACAGCCCAAACCAGGTCTTCGCTTGCGACGGATAAGACAGGCAGTGCACCAGAAAGCGCAGGCGACTGCGCCAGGCAATGGGCCGCTCCTCGGTTGCACCGTTCATGGGCAGCGGGAGCAGCACCCTGAACCAGGCGCCGTGACAGCGGTACCCGTTATAAAGCGGGAACTGCCGGACCCTCCCAAGAAGCTCCAGGTTCAGCGCAACGCTCGCCGTGATCGCATGGAGCGCATCATGATCGGGATGGCCACCTTCCCAGGCGGGCACATACACGCTGGCAAGCTCCGGACTGGCCAACAACCAGTCGCGAATCCAGTCTGCGGCTATTCGAACATGCGTAGGCAGGCAGCCGTCATCCATGGCCAGCAGATCGCCTGCAAAATAAACATCCGCCGCCGCGACACCCAGCTGTTTCAGCACCGCCAGAGATTCTTCATTGCGATGGCGCATGCCCCCTCGGCGTACCGGTTCACGGGTCAGGTAGGCACAACACACCTGGCGCCCCAACGTGACTTCGTCCGATATCGCCTGGAATACGCCAAATTCGTCATCCTGATGGGCCAGCAAGAAGAGGGCAGCAGGCCGCGCGGCGGGCATATCAATAGGCATCGAAATCCAGAAACGAAAAACTCACGCTGCCCGCCTCCAGCGTTGTGGGCACCGATGACAGCGATCGAAAAATGAAATTCAGTGGTGACGGGCGCAAGCGTTGAGGAATATCGACATAACGCACATAGCTGCAGGCACCCGCTGGCATCAGCCCCAAAAAAAGCCGTAGCGTCAACCAGCGCCGCCCCCCGTCGTTCGCGGTGCCGAGCATGCCTTGCGGGTCGAGTTCCGCATAGGCCGACAGCCCGGGTTTGGCACCGGCATGGCACTGAAACAAGCCATTGGCAGATTGAAGGAAAACCGGGTTTTTCGGGTTGTGGCAGCGCCACTGCAGACCTTGGGATGTCCACACCCTGGCAAAGGCTGTGTTTCTGCGCGCCAGCTCCCAGTCAACTCCCAGGGTGCCAACACCTACCCGTGCATCGAGTGCTTGCACCAGATTGAAGCCCAGTTTGCGGACAAAGCCCGCCGTGCTGTTGGCATTGGCCACGCCAAACACGCAGTCCACACCGGCAACCGCGGCTGCGTCATAAGTCAACTTTGCGAGTTGTGTGAACAGCCCCTTGCCCTGGTAATCCGGATCGGTCGCCGTATTCAAGGACAGCAGTGCCTTCACCTCTCGCCCCGCCACCTTAACGGTGGCGGGCACACACACATAATGCGCCGCCAGCCGATCCCCGTCCCACGCATCAAATCCAATCGCCAGCCCGTCAGGATTTTTGCAGTACAACCAGTCCAGGTAAGCCACGCTAAAGTTGGCTGACGGCGGAAAACACCGTGCAAACAGACCCGCGTACTGCGAAAGGGCCAACGCATCGAATGCCAGGGGTTTGAATTCCATCACCTGAACACCCAGCGGCGACTAAGCCAGAAACCATTGACGGCCACCACCGGCAAAGACAAGACCTTGCCCAGCAAGGCGTTGCCAAGCA
>JFJP01034852.1_pt1 | contig 11764 bp, 16 predicted proteins | sample 431651 | NCBI WGS metagenome assembly JFJP01 (sample SAMN02602958, study PRJNA72255) | Microbial mat metagenome, whole genome shotgun sequencing project. | biome: fresh water; feature: sink hole; material: water; isolation source: purple microbial (photo- and chemosynthetic) mats found in... | reverse complement strand
AGCGGTATCCGGAATGTGATGCCCCTGGCGTCCAGATCGGTCACATCTGCGGTCATACTCACGTGGCTGTAGCCATCGGTTACCAGGATGCTGTCGCACGCGTAGGCCTGGAGCCGGGACAGAGGCAACTCGGGCCCCATCCACCGGCATGACAGGTTCTCGTCCACACAGGGCAGCGGGTACGCCTGGTAGAACAGGAAATTGCCCTGCTCGCGGTGCTTCCAGCGGACGAAAATGGTGCCCTCGGTAAAATTTATGTGGTTGAAGAGGTTGAGCAGGTCCTTGCGCTTGACCCTCTTGCCCTCGACGGCGATCTGGATGGGTGCAGGCGCGGCGGGTGCGGAATCGACGGAGGGGATAGTATCTAGACCGCTTTCAAGCATTGCAGACACTCCGGCGCGACCCTGTGTGCGCTTGGCACCCAGGGTACGGGATTCCTGGCCGGTATGCTGCCAGGAAAGATCTATCGCGCCAGTCCCTTGTCATGCTTTTCCCTGAATGTCGTCGGGCTGAGATTCGTACAATAATGCTCCGATGGGAGGACTACTGTCAATTGAAATATACATGAAGTCCATATCGCCTGCATTATACTTGACTGTTTTACTTCCCTATCCCGGACTACTGCAGTAACTTTTATTGCCAAGGGAGGCACCATGCACAAGATCGTCCCCCACCTATGGTACGACACGGAGGCGGGGGAAGCAGCTGCGCTGTATACCTCGCTTTTCCCCGGTTCGTCAATTCTTTCACGGTCCACGATGTCGGATACCCCTTCGGGCACCGTAGAGATACTCAGGATTGAGGTCGCCGGCTTCGAAGCGTTGAAGAAGTTAGATATCGCCGCGCTTGAACGCGCATACAAGGGAATCTGAACAACAGTATTCCCTTCCGGATTTTAGTCAGGTTTTTCTGGATGGAGGTTCCAATGCTGGATTTTCATGTGTCGTGGTTGCCGCTTTTGGTATTGTCCCTGGTCAATTTCGTGCTCAGCTGGCTGTGGTATTCACCACTCCTGTTCGCCAAACCCTGGATGAAGGCACTCGGCATAGACCCGCAACACCAGATGAGCGAATCGGAAAAGAAGCGCATGCCTTTCCTGTTCCTCAACGGGATAGCCGCGTCGGTGCTTGTCGTCTACGGTATGATGGTACTCGTCAACAGTGTGGGCGCCACAGGTTTCGTACAGGGCGCCCTCCTCGGCGCCTTCGTGTGGGCCGGCTTCGCGCTGACGCACAGCATGAACACTATGTGGGAAGGCCGGAAGACCATCGTACTCGTCATCAACAACGGCCTGTTCCTGCTTACCTACGCCGTGTACGGGGGAATACTGGCAGTGTGGAACTAGCCTGCCCGGCACTCCGCGCGGCGCTTCCTCCTTAAAAAGCTGCTCGCTTTTGTTGTCGCCGACCGTGCGGGCAGTCAGTATCTTCCCATGATGGATTCCATCGCACTACATAACTGGAAACGCAATACAGCGGTCTTCCTTACCAGCCAGATCATTTCACTCTTCGGCTCATCGCTCGTCCAATACGCGATCATGTGGTACATCACACTGGAAACGCGCTCGGGAGCGATGATGACCGTGTACATCATCTGCGGTTTCGTCCCCACATTGATCCTCTCGCCCTTCGGCGGCGTCTGGGCCGACCGCTATGACCGCAGAAAACTGATCATGATAGCCGACGGCATCATTGCGCTGGCGACCCTGGCTATCGCGATAGTTTACCTCTCGGGCTTCAAGCCGCTCTGGCTGCTGTTCGTGGTGTCTGCCGTACGGGCGACTGGATCGGCCGCACATGGGCCGGCCGTAGGCGCGATCCTGCCCCAGATGGTCCCTGGAGACAAGTTGCTCCGGGTCAACAGCATAAACGGCAGCCTGCAATCCACGATCATGCTGGTATCGCCCATGCTGAGCGGCGCATTGCTCGCGTTCGCGTCCATAGAGGCGATCTTCTTCATCGATGTCATCACAGCGACGCTCGCCATCGGCACCCTTGGGTTATTCCTGCGAATACCCCCGCATGCGAAAGCGGTTGGACCACTGACGACCGGTTATTTCGAGGACATGAGGATGGGTTTCCGGTACATACGGGAGCACCGCTACCTCGCGTCGTTCTTCGGCTACCTCGGGATATTCATGTTCCTTGTGACGCCTGCCGCCTTCCTCACCCCCCTGCAGACGGCTCGGACCTACGGTCCCGAGGTATGGCGGCTCACCGCCCTCGAGATATTCTTTTCCGGGGGCATGATGGCCGGAGGAGCCCTGCTCGCAGCATGGGGCGGTTTCAGGAACCGGATGAACACGATGGTCGCGTCCAACCTGATCATGGCGGCATGTACGATCGCCCTGGGCCTTGCCCCGCCTTTCTGGTTGTACCTTGCGTTCCTGGGTATCTTCGGCATCTCCATGCCGATGTACAACACCCCGTCAGCCGTAATGCTCCAGGAGCACGTCGAAGGCGATTACATGGGCCGGGTCTTCAGCATACTCACGATGATCATGACCTCGGCCATGCCGCTGGGCATGCTGGTGTTCGGTCCCCTGGCCGACCTCGTCAAGATCGAGTGGATTTTGCTCGCCACCGGCGCGGTGATGGTTTTCCACGGATTGCGGGTGCTGGGATCCAGGCGGCTGATGGAGGCGGGGGTTCCCGTCGTGCACGCGGGGACTGCCGCAGCGCCACCCGTAGCGGCGGAATCTGCTTCGGCGGGGATTTGAACTCATTCTGGCGCGGCAGACCGCCCCCCTTCGCGTCGGGCACGATCGTAAACGCTGGATTGGCCGAGGACCTGGCTTTTCAGAATTCCACGACCGTTCCTGAGCCGATCTCGCCGATGTTTTGCACCCTGCCCAACTCAAGTTTGCTCATCAGGTTGGTGCAATGGCAGGGATAGACGATCTCCATCTTCTGCTCCGCAAAATAATCCTTTGTCCTGACCAAGAGCTCGTTGCCGGGCTCCTCCGACAATAGGTGCATGCCCCCGATCACCATCCTGACCGTATCAGTTTGCATTGTTTTCTTCGCGTATTCGATGATATTGCAGATACCGCTGTGCGAGCATCCGCTGATGACAACAAGCCCTGTATCCGTGCGTATCGCCAGGGCGGAATCATCCCGCGGATATCCTTGGCATCCTGTCCATCGATTTTTCCTTTGCCAATTTCATCGACCAGCGTCGATGCGCCGCTGCAATGCCTGCTTGTCGTAGCCGGTCAGCCAGAAGATGACCGTATCGACTTCTTCCTTCGTACGTCCTTTTCTCTCGGCCTTCTGGATGTACAAAGGATATACGCTTCCAAAAACCAACCTGTACACCCGTTTGTGGTTCATGCTGCTTCTACCTTGTCCGGCCATGATATCCGCCTTGCGGGCATGTTTGCCATGATAAATGAAGAAGTATCCGGATCGGGTTCAATATCATTATATTCTCAGTCGTCAATGGAAACCAGCCATGGGAGGCATGACATGAAACTAGGCGCGTTCTCGGTAAGCCTCGCGGTCAAGGACATACACGCTTCAAAGGAGTTCTACGGGACACTGGGATTCGAACCATTCGGCGGCGATATCGAGCAGAACTGGCTGATCATGAAGAACGGGGACACCGTCATCGGGCTGTTCCAGGGCATGTTCGACAAGAACATACTCACTTTCAATCCCGGCTGGAACCAGGATGCGAAACCCGTCAAGGAATTTACCGATATAAGGAAAATACAGGAAGCACTGTCCAGGAAAGGTATCACCCTCACGACGACGGTGGAAGAAAAAACCCAAGGCCCCGGCAGTTTCACCCTGGAGGATCCAGACGGCAACAACATCCTGTTCGACCAATTCGTAGAATGCTGATCCCACGCCATGCCTCGGGAAGAAGGACAGAATGAAGTCTTTAAGGGTTACCGCTACCCTCGACGCGAGCTGTGATTTTATTTACAGGTTCTTCCTGGATTCCAGATTACACGCCGATGTGACTGGAAGCCCCGCCCAAATTGAAGGGAAAGCAGGCGGAAAATTCAGTGCATGGGATGCGTACATAACAGGGGAAATAAACAGTCTGCATCAAGACTTCAATACATCTTTCGGCAATTACTGGTTGCCAGGTTTTTTTAGCATGGGAGGTATAATGCAATGAAAGCAATTCCGTATGTTTCGTTTAATGGAAACTGCGAGGAGGCGATCCGGTTTTATCACTCGGTTTTAGGGGGCACCCTGGAGGTCCTCAGGTTCAAAGATCTCCCGGCTGAAGAAGGGATTCCAATCAGCAGTAGTTGGAAAGAAAAGATAATGCATAGTTCGATTGCGTTCGAGGATGGCAACGCTCTGTATTTTGGAGACTCCTGGGAAGAGCCTCCAGTTACCATGGGTAATAATTACACCATTCATCTCCAGGTACATACCGGGGAAGAAGTGTATGGTGTAGTCAAGGAGCTGAGTGTCGGGGGCCACGTTACCATGCCTGCCGGCAAAACATTCTGGAATTCAGTGTATGGAAGTCTTACTGATAAATTCGGCATTTGCTGGGGAATCGAATTCGAGATAAAATAATGCTTTGGCGGTTCAGAAGGCTTTGTCTTTTAAGAAAGCGTTGAACGCAAGCAGGTCTGGATAGGGATCGCGGATTCATCCCCCGGATTTCCTTAAATTCTTGTCAAGCGATTTTCCCTTTGCCAGTTCATCGACCGGTTTGTCCAGATGCCGGACTTTCTGGAGCACCTCGTCTTCTGTTTCTTTGACGCGACACCCGCATATTACACCGCTTATCATGGAAACATCGGGATTCATTCGTGGAGCCTGGGCGAAGTAGGTCTCAACATTGCATGCTGCTTTGGCTTTGATTGGCCACGCTATCCCCCCGCGGCATCCGCTGCGGCGCCTATTCCCAGGGACAGGAGGACAGTGGCGGCGTTCACGGCCATGGACTGCAGCGACAGAACCGTCGCCCGCTCTCCGCGGATGGCGTTGTTGAGGGAAGAACTCAACTTGAGCTCCAGGACGCCGAACACCGTCAGGTAGGCGATGGAAAATTTAAATAGCCGCAGGATGAGCGGATTGCCCCTGACCTGCACGATTGCGCCGCGTATTATTCCGAAGTACCCATGCTTTCGGCGTTCATATGCCGAATCTTCGCCATGCCTCGCTCTTTCCTCGTACAGGAGCGCATCCACCGACCCCGAGCAGAGACTCTCCTGTATTCCCCAGAAGATGAACCCGACGAGAAAGGCCGGATAGGCGTGGAACAGGAACCTATAACCCTTGCCAAGGGTGCTTGCAGACACAGTGAACAACCACCATACCGGTCCAGCCAACAATGGCGTATAATCAAAACCAATAGCCAGCCGGACAGGGGCATTCCACAGGGAGTCGGAGCGATGGGCCTGGGCCTGAGCAAGCATACGATGGCCCGGGTCATCGACAAGGCCCGGAACGTCGGCGCGGCCTTCGCGTCGATACGCAACTCCAACCACTTCGGCATCGCGGGCTTTTTACCGAGATGGCCGCCCGCGCCGACATGATAGGCGTCTGCATGACCAACACCGCCGCCCTCGGTGTGCCCACCTTCGGCCGCGATGCGATGTTCGGGACCAACCCGATTGCCGTATCGGTGCCAGCCCTGCACGGGCGCATGTTCACCCTCGACATAGCCACCACATGCGTCACCAGGGGCAAGGTCGCGGCTCAGCTAAGGCTCATCGAAACCGGGCTTGGGGTTGAGTTCCCGTAGGCCGGCTGCCGAATGCATCGCACCTTGCACGATGATGCTGGACAACAACGCATACCAGGTGGTGTCAGGGTGCGTCCTGGTCGATAAGTACCACGACATTGCCGCGCTTGCGTCCCGAATCGACGAGTCGGTGCGCCTCGGGCACGTCCTCCAGGCGTATTCGGCGGTCTATGAAGGGTCGGATCCGGCCTTCGGCGGCCAGGCCGACGAGGGATCGGAGCTCGTCGACGCACTCGGAGGTGGGGCTGCGCACCGATACATAGGCGCCTCCTTTGCCAAGGATTGGCGCGCAGGCACGGCGCGATAATTTTCCTACTGCATCGAAGACGATGTCCTGAGCACCGGCTTCGGACAGGACTTGGCTATGGTAATCAAAGACTTTTGCAACGCCCAAGGAGCGGACCATGGCGGTGTTTGAGACACTGCAAAACGCGCTGACTGTCGCTCCGTGCTGCACGGCTAGCTGGACGGCGTAGGAGCCGACCGAGCCGGAAGCGCCGTACACCAGGACACGCCGGCCTTGGAGCGGCCCAGCCTTCTGCAAAAGCTGCCACGCTGTCATGGAGCCAACTGGGAGCGCCGCACCTTCCTCGAATGAAAGGCTCTCGGGCAATGATATAAGGACTCCCATTCGGCTTTTGACGGGGACTGAAACGTACTCGGCGTTTGCACCGCGTGCCAGACCAGTCGTTGTGCCCAAGACCCGGTCGCCTGTCGCATATTCCGTGACCCCGGGACCGAGTTCCGCCACGATGCCCGCAAACTCAACACCCGGCACTTCCATGGGCTTGAAGCCGAACAGCAGCCCGAGAGGCACGAGTATGGCACGTGACATGGACCTGAGCTTCGCGTCGCCTGCGGTCACAGTGGCCGCCTTTACTTTGATGAGCAGCTCGCCGCGGCCAGGCCTGGGCTTGTCGATCGCAGACAGAATGAGTACTTCCGGCCCGCCGGACTTCTTTACCGTTATAGCTTTCATGGTTCGCCCTCCTTCAAGACTGTCGGACCGTATGAAAACCGAAGATACTACCCTGCTGCTTCATCCAGCAAGCAGGATCTCAGGCAGGGGAAGAAGTGGTTATGCCTGTCACGTCCCGTTCAAACGTCCCGCAGCGCTTGGTCGAGTTCCCGCTTCAGGTTGGCGTAGGGATGGGCTCCGCTCAGCCGCATGAGCACCCGGCCCTTATGGAACAGCATCAGGGTCGGGATGCTCTGGATTTCCCAGGTCCGGGCCACGTCCTGTTTCTTGTCCGTATCGACCTTCACCGTGATTATCTTTCCTTTGTACTCCCCGGCGATTTGTTTTACCACCGGAGCCACGGATTTGCAGGGACCGCACCAATCGGCATAAAAATCCACCAGAACGGGCAGATCGCTTTCCCTTATCAGGGCTTCGAAACCAGGCGGAAGGGGGTTCATGGAGTCTCCTTTTCTACGATCGTCACATACCAACCGAGGCCCCGGCACCTGTACTCTCAGTGCCGGATGAGCCGGCGGAAGCCAGCTTCAAGTTCCCGCTCGACCCGTTCCGCAGCTTCCTTCCGGCTTTCTCCGGCGCCGCGAAGCGCTTCGACGGGCTCGCCTACGATGACCCTGGCGTCCTTGATAAAGTACTTGGAGCGATGCTTGAGCCCCATGCCTTCCATACGGTTTGCAAAGTCATGGAGATTCTGGGCGGTCTCGACGAGGCGGTCAAAATGGGGCTCTCCGTCGAGGTAGGCCGGGTCAAGGAATTGTCCCAGCGCCGCGACCATGTAGATCTGGTCTAAAAAATACGCCTCCGCTGCACCCCTGCGTGCAGCTCCGCGCTCGACGGAGGAAAATGCCGCAAACTCCTCCCTGGTATAAAACACACGATGAAGGGATTCCGCGCGTATATTGAGGATGCGCGCTTTGAGGCTTATAGCGGGAACTACTCCATAGAAAGTTTCCAGCCGCGATATCGATGCATCGAGCAGCGTGCCCAGGCGATCCTTCAGGCTGGAACCTTCCGGTGATGGTTTTATTCCCCAGGCTCTTGCATAGGTTTTCTCTGCGAGACACACCAGCCGTTCCCATATCGCAAGCAGGCGCGCTTTTATCGCCGGCATGGAATCCTGTGGTTCCGATTCGGCATGGCCACGTGGAGGGACACTGCCGCTGCCGATCCTGCGCTCCAGACGGTTAAGGAATCGGCCAAGCCTGGCAGGACTCGTTGTTCGGCTGTATGAATACTCGATACCCAAGGGGAGGATACGGACCGGTATGGCTGTGCCTGCGGAGGCAAGACGTTCCGCCGCCAGCAGGGCAATACGCGTGGTGCCGGGGTCCAGTTCCGGGAGGATGCCGCCGTTCAGCGTAGCCATTCCTTCGGGTGCGATAGCCATTGGCCTACGCCGTTCCGCCACGGCTTTGACCAGGTAATCCAGGACAGCACGGTCCACACTACCGTGGCGCACAGGCACTACACCGGCGTTCTGGAGGGCCCACAATACCAGGGGGCTAGCCCACAGCTGCACCTCCCTGCCCGAGGGATACCAGGCACCAGGCCTGCCATCCGGCTCCGTTGCCGGGGCATGCCCCCGGATCAGGTTCGTGAGGACCTGGAATACCAGATGGGGATCCGCATCCCCGGGATGCCTGTAAGCAATCACGAAACGACCCGTGTCCGAGACAGAGCGGCGGTATTCATCCACCAGGCGGTTTTCGCCCTCGACCCCGATCCGTGAGAGCCGCAGGACAAAGCGGGTGTACCACGGCCCGAGGAGGGCGGTGACCCCGAGGAATACCCGGCTCTGTCGACCAAGAAGAATTTCGACCGCCTCCCGGGGAACCCAGGGTTTCAGTTTCATGACGCACTCCTTGCCTGATTTCACAGGTTTTTTCACTGGTGCTTCAAATATAGCATGGATGACATGCTTCACTCACCCGTTCGACTCTCCACCTGACGATGGGTGCCCGGTGCGTCTCAAACCGCCATAGAAATTCCAGAGAAATTATTGGTACATTGTCCAGCACGGGAAGGAGCGACACAACCATGAAACCGGATTGGCTCGGGAAGAACCTGGGTCTGCTCTACGCGTTCAACTTCATTAAAAGCGTGCAGTTCTTTGGCGCGGTGGCCGTGCCGTTCTTCCTCGACTTTGCGGGGCTCGATTACGCGCGGATGTTCACGCTGGAGGCGTTCTTCGTTTTCTCGGTCTTTGTGCTGGAAATCCCCACAGGCGTGGTCGCGGACCGGTTCGGGCGCAAGTGGTCGCTCGCGCTGGGCGGCGTGTTCGCCTCGGCTGCATTCGTCCTGTTCGGGTCGACGCGCGAGTACCCGCTCTTCGTGCTGGCGGAGTTCCTGTGTGCGCTCGGGTTCTCGCTCTTCTCCGGCGCCGACCGCGCGCTCCTGTACGACACACTCAAGGCACACGGCAAGGAAGACGAAGGTGCGCGCCGCCTGGCCACCTTCGGGGCGATGGAAACCGCGGGCATCGTGATCGGCTTCCCCCTCGGCTCGATGTTCGCGGGTTCTGGTTTCCTCCCGTACCCGGAAAGCCTCCGCTGGGTTTTCGTAGCCACCGGCGCGGCCTTCCTGTGTTCCGCCGCGTTCGCGCTGTTCCTGACCGAACCCGAACGAGAAAGCCCGAAGGGCTCCTTCCTGCGCGCCGGGATTGACGGCGTCCGCTTCATTTTCGCGGCCAGGCGCATGCGCTCGTTCTCGCTCAATTACATCCTCATTTCGGCGATGACCTTCTTCATGTACTGGTTCTACCAGTCGCTGCTCCGGGATGCCGGTTTCGGCGTCGGCGCAAACGGTTTCGTAGGCGCTGGCTTCAACCTGTTCGCCACCTTCCTCCTGCTCAACGCCGCGCGGATCGAAAAGGCACTTACCCTCAAGCGGCTGCTCTTTGTTTCATCGCTCGCGCCGGGCCTCTTGTACCTCGCGCTGGCGTTCAACCGTTCAGCGCTTGTCGCGCTGCCGGCGGCCTTCCTGATCATCGGCTTCAAGCATCTGCGCGCCCCCATCCTCTCCGACCTGATGAATGCAGAAATAGACAGCTCCAACCGCGCCACGGTACTGTCCGGCATCTCGATGCTCGAACGCGCGCTTATCATGGCGTTCTACCCGCTCCTGGGTTTCCTGGCCGACCGATCGCTGTCGCTGACCTTCCTGCTCCTCGGGGCCTCCACGGTAGCCTTCGCGCTTTTCGGCAGGAGGACGGTGAAGGATTCCGTGCCGGACAGGGTATGACCTGGCTTGCATAAGAACAGCTTTCCCATAGAAATTGACTATGCTTCCCCGTTGCGCTAGTCTCGGAAACGCGTGCCGTCACCGCGGCCGCGAAAGGAAGACACCATGCTGACAGGAATTCCCGACATCATTTCACCCGAGCTGCTCAAGGTCCTGCACGAGATGGGCCACGGCGACGACCTCGTCATCGGCGACTCCAATTTCCCTGCGGCGAGCAACGCGCGGCTCCTCGTGCGTGCCGACGGCCACGGGGTTCCCGATGTACTCGATGCCATCCTCACCCTTTTTCCGCTCGACATCTACGTCGACCGCCCAGTCTCCCTCATGCAGGTGGTGCCCGGCGATCCGACCGTCCCTGAAGTGCAGGACAGGATTCGTGCCGTCGTGCGGAAGCACGAGAAGAGGGGCGACGCGGCGATCGAGACCGTGGAGCGCTTCGCCTTCTACGAGCGCGCCAAAAAGGCCTACGCGATCCTCGCGACGACGGACAAGGGCGCATACGGCTGCATGATCATCAAGAAGGGCGTGGTCCGCTGAGTCAAGCTCGGGGTGATAAAAAAAACCGCCGCAGCCGGTAGCATTGCGCGACTGGCGGCGGCGTAACTATTCGGCGCTAGCGGCGGCCGAAGATCTTGTTCCTGAGCCAGGCCGACGACTTGACGGCATCGCCCTCGGCGATGAGGGCACGAATCTCAGCCATCGCCGTCCCCTCGAGGAAGGCCTCGATGCCGCGCAGGAATTCGACGCTCTCGCGGAGGGCGCCCTGCCCGTCTTCACGGTAGGGGTACTGGTCCATCGAATACCAGCCGTCGTAGCCCAGCTCACGGAGCCAGAAGAGCAGCTCTACATACTCCACAAGGTGCACCGAGCCGACGATCATGTCGTCGTCCCAGGAGCGGTAGTTGTCGTTGAAGTGCATGTGGAACAGCTTCTTCCCGTAGTCCGAGAGCAGGACGGCCGACTCGGCCACATTTTCGCCGGCGACAAAAGAGTGCCCTGTATCGATGGTCACTCCCACGTTGGGCATGCCAGTCTCCTTTGCGACAAGCAGCGTGTCGGCCGCGCGCGCCCACATGGAATGGGTCCGCGGCTCCTTGGGCTTGTACTCGAGTGAAAAGCGTATGTCCGGGTAGGCCTTGGCCGCCTTCGCGACAGCCTCGATGGTCCAGCGTCGTTCCAGGCGGAAGTCGGACTGGAGGGCATAGTCGTACCCGTCCTGCCCGGGCCAGAGGTTGATGAGGGGGCATTTCAGCTTCCGTGCCAGCTCTGCGGCGACCATAGTCTCCTCGAGGGCCTGGGCGCGTATCGAAGGATCCTTGGCGGTGAAGGCGCCGCGGCCCCAGCGCTTCTGTGAGAAGTGGTCGGGGATGATCGAGACGCACTGGAGGCCGTGCTTCGAAAGGAGGCCGCCGACCTCGTCGACGTTCTCCCTGGTGACGTCCCATGTACCCACGAGTTCGACGCCCTTGACGCCGGGGATTTCCGCCGCCTGCCTGATCATCTCCGCCTTGGGCGGCTGGTCCTTGTAGCCGCTCGAGAGGAAACGGTCGCAGGTATTGCCGAGATTGCCGAGAATCACCGAGTACTTGGTCATGAGATACCTCCTTGCCTGATTCTGTCATCTCCCGCGGCGGGCTTGGGATCACTCCCTCCCCGACGCAGGTCACGCACGCTTTTACGCTCGACGAGACTGCCCCCGATGAGCACCTTCACCGGAGGCGATCCTGCCTCGCTCCGCATGCGGGTCGCGAGTAGTTGTATTGCCATGCGCCCTATCTGGACCTTTGAAACCTGCATCGTCGTCAAAGGCGGATCGACCACCGCCGA
>JFJP01005891.1_pt1 | contig 11764 bp, 17 predicted proteins | sample 431651 | NCBI WGS metagenome assembly JFJP01 (sample SAMN02602958, study PRJNA72255) | Microbial mat metagenome, whole genome shotgun sequencing project. | biome: fresh water; feature: sink hole; material: water; isolation source: purple microbial (photo- and chemosynthetic) mats found in... | reverse complement strand
ACTTCCTAAGCCGGTGCGTGTCACATCGCCAAATTCAACCTGCGCTAGCGTGGGTCCGCTTGTCCAAACTAGCGTGGTGCGTAACACACGTGACCACGCGACGATGCAACTCATTCCGGTATAAAGCATGCAGCAGCAGATAAGTGCCAATGCAAGGAGGGCAGTGGAACACAGCGTGTTTTTGCTGGAGCGGGAGTTAGAGCTTCCATTTACGAGTCAGGAAAAAGAGTCAAAGACAAAAACTCCAAAAGGCGGTTGATCGACATTGACGAGCGTCGACATACTCTCTGGCACCCTTAGGTCGCCACTACTAATCGCATAATTTCTCCGGTCAGAACCGGCACGAACCCAGAATCGGATTGATAATTGCTGCACCGCAACAATTCCATAAAAGGACGACAAATGTTTAAAAATACCCCCTTCGAAGCCATCTCAAAGACCATGTCAGAGAGCGCTACGAAATTTAACCCTGCGGCAATGCAGGAAGCAATCAAGCCGGCCCAGGACAATCTCAAAGCATGGGCCGATTTGGCTCAAAATCAAGCCAAGGAGGCTCAAGCGGCGCTCCTGGAGACTGTCGATTCAATCAAGGGTGCCAAGGACCCTCAGGCAGCTTTTGAAGTATTCAAAGCATCGGCAGAAGCCGGCATGGCAATGTTCGCAAAGAACCTGAAAGACGCGACTGCCTTGAGCGTGGGTCAGTTCCACGACACGGTTGACGCCATAGAAAAAGCGCATCCTGCTCCTGAAGCATTTGCAGTGGTTGCCAAGAACCTAAAAGACGCAGCCTCTACTGCGGAAAACACATTGGAGTCAGCCTTGGAAAAGGGCGCATCGATGGCAGCCTCGGTTTCGCCTTCTGCCAAGGCGAAGAACTCTCGGTAAGCTTATCGAGGTATCACAACCGCGTCGCACACAGGCGCATTGGTTGTCAATAACCGGTCGGAAGGGTCTAACCGTACGAGGCGACTGGTGTTGGCAGATCATCGTCAAGATACAACTCGTACTCGCTCCATTCACCATGGCCGAAGTTGTCGTCGCACTGAGCGGCGATATCGTCAAATGAGGTGAATTCGGTATAAAACATGACCGTCTGGAACGCTTGGCGGTAGCTGTACCCGGATACATCAACCAGTTCACCGTTCTGGTCGTCGATGTTCTTGCAGCAATGAACCCATACAAACTGCCCCGCCAACTCGGCTTCTGCGTGTTCCTTGTGGGTATCAGAAACGACTTTTGCATAGTCTGGCAAAAACTTTCGCAGCCGAAATACTTCGCCAACGCGCGGATGTTCGCGGTCAAGTTCCAATTCGATTGTTTGCCAGTCGGACGTGATCCGGTCGGCAACATCGATCAGTTCCGCCTGCGTGATGTCCCCCTCCCAATGCACATCAGTGATGTGGCCAGAGGTACCAACTTCGCCATCCCACAGGCTGGCCCTGTGCTTCATGGATTCAGGATGCATACCGTTTTCCCTTGTTCAATGGGGACTGTATCGCAATCACAGTTCACTTGTTGCCGGAACTCTCTAGAAGTTACTGATCCTGCCAACTGGACAATGCCGAGTTTGAGTTGCTTGCGGTCGCACCGGCATGTATGTATCCGAGCTATGCCTTGGAACGATGACTTTCGGTGGACAGGGGTTTTGGAAAGTCATGTGTGGCTTGGGGCAAGAGTTAGTCACGGCGCTGGTCAAGCAGTCGTTCGATTCTGGCGTGAATTTCATTGACACCGCCAATGTCTAATCGGTGGGCGAATCAGAGACCCTCACGGGCAACGCCATAAAGAGTTTGGGCCTGCCTCGGGACGAACTGGTGGTGGCGACCAAGGCATTTGGTACCATGAGCGAGACAAAGGTCAACAGCCAAGGCCAGTCCCGTTACCACTTGATGAACGAGCTCGATGCCAACCTGAAGCGGCTGCAACTTGACCACGTGGACCTGTACCGACTGCACGGTTTTGATCCGGTCATGCCTCTAGATGATGTGTTGGCCACGCTCAATGACATGGTCTGTAGCGGCAAGGTTCGGTACGTCGGACTCTGCAATATGGCCGCCTGGCAAGTCATGAAAGGACTGGTCATCTCCGAGAAGAACCACTGGTCACGTTTCGAGAGCGTTCAGGCGTACTAAACCATCGCCGGTCGGGACCTGGAGCGGGAAGTCATTCCGCTGCTCCAAGACCAGAGGATAGGTTTGATGGTTTGGAGTCCTTTGGCGGGAGGCCTCCTCAGCTGAAAACTTTCGGCCGACGGGAAGGAGCCCGAGGGCACACGGCGTGCGACTTTTGATTTCCCGGTGGTGGACAGGCCCCGAGCATTCGCAATTGTCGACGTCATGCGGCCTATCGCTGCTCGTCACAACGCAACCGTTGCTCAGGTCGCCTTGGCGTGGTTGTTGATCCGACCAGCGGTGAGCAGTGTGATTGTTGGTGCCAAGACACCGGAGCAACTGGCCGAAAACCTGGGCTCCGGCAATCTGGAATTGACCTCGGATGACTTGCAGGCGCTGGACGAGGTCAGCAAGTTGGCACCTGAATATCCCGGATGGATTATTGAACGGCAAGGCCAGTATCGCGCCAAGCCACCAGTGAAACCTTGAATTGAAGGGTGGGTGGCGGAGTCAGACAAAGCGGAACTTCTAGGACGCGTCCCGTTTTATGCCTCCAAAGATGGGTCAATTGCGGAAGCGGTCTTCCTGAAGACCACTTCACCCGTTGGCTGATGCACTACTCGGATTTCCTTGCCGAACGGAAGGGTCTCACTCTTGGCGGCCAAAACAACCGCAATAGCACGGTCGGCGATGTAGTGGACAGTGCTGTTGATGCCAGAAATTAGGGGCCCCACAATGGGGTGGGAGCTTTCAATGCGATAGCTCATGGTCGTCATGGTGGTTACTCAGTTGTCTTGAAATGTGATTGCACAGTAACGCGATTCCTTGACGAGCGTGTGTCAAGTTGTTACAGCTTCGCGTATCTGGGGTAAAGATGGCCCTTTTCAAGTTGGGGCGTTACAGACTCTTACACAATGGCGGCAGGTGTGGGCAATGCTGGGGCTCACGTATTGGAAAGGTCAGACACGCATGCATGCTCGCGATATTCTCGATTTCTGGTTTGTTGAGCTGGACGATAAGCAGCGCTTTGCGAAGATTGATGCGCTAGACGGGGTGATTCGTGAGCGTTTTGGTTCCGCGCTAGTTGCGGCAGTCCGAGGCGAACTTTACACATGGCGTATTACGCCAGAAGGGCGACTTGCTGAAATCGTGCTGCTCGACCAACTGTCGCGAAACATGTTCCGGGGCACACCAGCTTCTTTTACACAGGACCCTCAAGCGCTCACACTAGCCCAGGAAATGGTTGCGTGTGGCGATGACCAGAGATTGCCATTGGAGCACCGACGGTTTGCCTATATGCCGTACATGCACAGCGAGTCAATGCTGGTGCACGGACAGGCAGTGGTCCTTTTCTCGCAACCAGGGATGGAGAGCACATTGGCTTTTGAGTTGCGCCACAAAGACATCATCGAACGCTTTGGGCGTTATCCTCATCGCAATGCCATCTTAGGGCGCGCGTCTACCAAAGAAGAACAGGCTTTTCTGCAGGAATCCGGCTCTTCGTTTTGAAGGCTACCGGTGCTCAACTCTGGGAAATCAAGCGATGCACTTACCGACTGCCTATTCCATCGCTGCACGCCATCTGAAATGGCGGATGTGAAACCCAGCATCGTATTGAGGTCCGCAACCCTTAGCGACTGCGGTCAGGTTGCGGATATTCTCATCGAAAGTCGTGCAGCATTCATGCCGTACGCACCGTCGGCGCATTCTGAAACGGACGTCCGAAGCTGGGTACAGGAGCACTTTGTTCCCTCTGGGCGGGTCACTGTGGCTGAGCTCGATGATGGTTTGGTTGGTCTGGTCGCAACTTCACTAGAAGAAACATTACCTGGATAGACCAAATGTGGGTTCGGCCCGCAAAAGTGGGGCAGGGTATCGGCTCAGCGCTACTAAGCCACGTAGTGCGCGCAGTGCCTACGAAGTTGAGGCTTTATACATTCCAGGTGTGGCCGCCAAGTTGAACGTGCAGTGATTCAGCCGGAGTGAACCTGCGTTTTCTTCTGACTGCGTCTTCTTCGGTTTGTTTTGAATCTTCTTCAAACTTCGCTGGTGGGCGTGCGTGCGACCGATGTGGCTGCGTTTCTCGACCCTTTCGAGGTACGACCATGGCGCAGTCCGGACAGCGTAAGTGCTTGTGTTGCGGGGAGTATTTTGATGTTGACCGTCGAAACCGCAATCGTCAACGCTACTGCTCACCGATTCGCTGGTCGTGTGGCCACTGGAACTACTGGCAGTCGCCTCAACGAGATAGCGTGGTCCAAAGGGTGGCCAGCATCGACGCCCTGGGTCACTTGCTACCAGAGTGGTCCTTTCGGAGGCGATGCACAAATTGCCGAGCTCGTATTGGATCGACGCTGCCCAAAAGTCATCTTCTTTGAAGATCCTCATGTCGCACGCCAGCATGAGGCGGACATTCAACTGCTTGATCGAGCGGTTTACAGCGCTGGCGAAGTAACGACCTGCTTCAATACACCTGCAATGACGCGACGGTGGGCGCAGGCGATGTCCTTGCAATAGCCTGCGGCGTGCCCATATACCCGTTTATGAAACTGAAACACTTTCTAGCGGTCACACCTCCACTGTTGTTTGCGGCAAGCGCGTTTTCTGAGCCCATCGGCGAAGTCGATACGGCTTTCAAGCTCTTTGGCCCTGACCACAAAATAGTCGTCGAAGCCTTTGATGATCCCAAGGTGGCAGGCGTTACCTGCTACGTCTCCCGGTCCAAGGCTGGTGGATTTACAGGTGCATTGGGTTTGGCAGAAGAAAAGTCGGAATCATCAATTGCTTGCCGCCAGGTCGGACCGATTTCTTCGACTGTCGCGATACCCAAGAGTGAAGAGGTGTTTAGCGAAAACAGATCCATCTTGTTCAAGAAACTGCGCATCGTTCGGATGGTGGATCCTGCGAGGCAGGTACTTTTGTATCTGACCTATACCGATAAGCTCATCGACGGCTCACCAAAGAACAGTCTGACCGCGGTGCCATTGAACGGCGCAAAGTTGCAGTTCAAATAGTGGCAGCCCAGTTCAATAATTTGCTCTAGTCTAGGAATCCCATCACCGCAGCAGTAAAGTCCGCTGCCTGCTCCCAGTTTGAAAAATGCGCAGCGTTAAGCTCGACAAACTTTGAGCCTTTGATGCGTTCAGCGATATCACGCCCGAGCTCCGGCGGTGTGGAGCCATCATGACTCCCAGCAATCACCAGGGTGGGCAGCTCAATTCTGGCAACGTCCCGCAACAAGTCCATATCGCGAACAGCGCAAGCGTTTGCTGCATAACCTTCAGGATCCGTTGCCATCAGCATGCTACGAATGCGCTCCGTCACATGGGGGGAACGTAGCTGGAATGCCGCCGTAAACCAACGATCAAGAATCGCCGGCGTCAAGCCTGCCATGCCCTCCTTGGCTAGCACTGCCAGGCGTGTATTCCAGACCTCCGGACTTCCAAGTTTTGCCGCCGTATTGCACAGCACCAGGTGCTGGATGCGATTTGGATGGTGAATGCCCAACCACATTCCCGTCATTCCGCCCATCGACAGCCCACAGAAGTCGACCTTGTCGATTCCCAGATGGTCCAGTAAGCCCACGGCGTCTTTGCCGAGTTGTTCGATGGAGTAGGGGCCCGCTGGAATGGCTGATTGGCCATGGCCTCGGGTGTCATAGCGCAGGACCCGATAGCGGGTCAGCAGTATGTCCATCTGCGGCTTCCACATCTCCAGAGTAGATCCCAATGAATTGCAGAGCATGACCACAGGCAAGGTCTCATGGCCTTCAAGTTCGTAGTGCAATGAAATCTGATTGATGGTGATGATTGGCATGCGCCCTCCAAATAGTGTAGTCACCAAGAGGTGGCAACACTGTGATAATGTACGTGGGATCCCTTTAGCTCCAAGTCTGCCAGAATGGCGGAATGGCTGCAAATCAGGAGATGCCAAAGGCAGGAATCGACTATCCGAAGAACTGGGTTCAGTTCTTGGACTGGTTCCATTCTGAGGATGCTTGCAGACTGTATCTAGACAACCTGCGTTGGCCAAACGGATTCATCTGTCCCAAATGTGGATCTGCCGGTAATCCATGTCGATCCACCCGCGGCCGACTGATGTGCTCTCATTGCAAAGCACAAACAACAGTTACTGCCGGCACCATATTTGACAAGACGCGCACTGAACTACGTGTTTGGTTCGCAGGGATTTGGTACATAACCAACCAAAAACACGGCATTAGCGCTTTGGGATTGCAACGTGTTCTTGGACTTGGAAGCTATGAGACTGCCTGGACTATGTTGCATCGCCTCAGACGAGCCATGGTGCGTCCTGGCAGAGACTTGCTGCATGGAGAAGTCGAAGTCGACGAGACATACCTTTCGATCTCCGACCGCAAGAACCCAATAAGTCCGATCGGCAGAAAGAGCAATACCAGCAAAGTGCTTGTTGCCATTGCAGTCGAAATGCTCCAGCCAAAGGGATTTGGACGAATCCGTATCAGGCAGATTCGAGAAGGCGACTACGAGAGCCTGATGCCGTTCATTACGACATCGGTGCAGCAAGGATCCTTGATTCATAGTGATAGATCGTCCGCCTACAGAAATCTGGAAGAGCTAGGCTACCAGCATCGCAGGACGGTACACCTTGGATCCGACATACCAGCCCACGAGTCCATGCCTGGTGTGCACAGGGTTGCAGCACTCCTGCATCGTTGGCTGCTGGGAACGCACCATGGCGCCGTGCAACCAGGACAACTCGACTATTACCTCGACGAATTCGTCTTCCGGTTCAACCGCAGGGCTTCAGTTTCCAGAGGACTTCTGTTCTATCGCCTACTTCAGCAGGCTGTCGTTACGGAGCCGGTGACGTATGAGGACGTGGCTGGAAGATCAAGGTCAATGACGGACTTGTAGAATCACATATCTACGTGTAAAATACAGTCACATGATTCAGTGAACATCAATAGTTTGATATTTAAAATGCCTAATATAACTATCCATTTGGATGACGAAACGCATCGCAAAGCGAAAATCTACTCTGCCAGAGTAGGGTCAAGTTTGAGCAAACTTTTTCGGGAGCACATCATGAAGGTTTCTGCGGAAAATACAGCGTCTCCTGAAAGAGAAATCCTTGAGAAGTATTCGTCGTTAAAGATTTCGGCTACTGATGCTATGTCTTTGCTTAATATGCAGTGCCTTGAGGATTTATTGATCTTGACTTCCACAGAAGGTCTTCCATTGCCTCATTTGGAAAGAAAAGCCGCCACATCCATGGCAAACAAATTTCTTAAATTTGTCCGCACCAAAGAAGAGCCCTTACATGCGTAATTGCGATTTAATTATTATGGATGCTGGTCCACTTATAAAGTTGGCCGTCATTAATCGGCTTGATTTGTTGCTTGCGTTCAATTTGCATGTATATATTCCAGATGAGGTCTACTTTGAGGCTGCTGAAAAATTTGCTTGGGAACATGAGTCCGAGCCTGGTCCAGGTGCGTTGCATCTGGCTGCGTGGGTAGAAGAGCAAGAAAAACTCGGGAGAGTTTCCCGTCCAAATACATTGGTCGGGGAGTCCGCGAAAAAGAGACGTGATAGTGGAGAATATTCTCCGGACAAAAGAAATCATCGCCGGAATACTGGCGAACTTGCCGCACACGATTTTTTCAATAACCGGGAGAGTGAAGGACATGGCGGGCGCCCTGCACTGGTCCTGATAGATGATGGGCCAGCAGTAGATAAGATTCGTTTGCAAAACCTCGATGAGCATGTTTTATCAACATTTGCTATGTTGATAGCACTCGAAGAGGAGAAAATAGTTTCGTCTGCTGAAGTAATTTGGTCTGAAATTGAAAAACAAATACCAAATATATTAATTTCGAATTTTGATGAATCCATTCGCGGTGATACCGACTATCGCGAAAGAATTAGAGTGCATTAATCAGGTGATATTCATCTTTCAATGGAGTCTTAATGAGCACTAGCTATGAAACAGATGTGGTTGCGTGGGCCAAGGAGCAAGCGGAGCTTATTCGGAACAAGCGTTTCGACCAACTTGATTTGGTGCATATCGCCGAGGAGATTGACGACGTGGGGAAAAGTGAACAACGTGAGTTAGCCAACAGAATGGCAAAATTGCTTATGCATCTTTTGAAATGGGAATTTCAAGCGGATCACCGTACCAACTCATGGACATCCACCATTAAAGAACAACGAAGGGCGATTATTCGTCGCCTTGTAAAGACAACGAGTTTGAAGCCTAGCTTAACCGATGCAGATTGGCTTGAGGATGTTTGGCTTGATGCCAGAAACTATGCATCCAAGGAAACTGGTATTGAGTTTGACGATTTTCCGGAGGCATGTCACTGGAAAATGGATGAGGTACTACAGGAAGATTGGCTACCAGGTTCGCCTAAAGCTGAGCGCCAAACCCAAGAACAACGACCACAATGAATCTTCACTCGGGCTATGCCCGGTATAAAAATTCATTGGATCTAAAGGGATACCCCGTGATAATGTACAGCATTCATTGCGCCCGCGGTACCCGACATTTCCTCCATCATGCCTTCTTCAATAGTCGTCGCAGTCGACCCATTCGAGGCGCTCAATGCAGAGCAGCGCCAGGCGGTTGAGCACGGTTTTGGATGCGAGAGCGCAGATACGCGCCCCTTGCTGATCATTGCCGGAGCGGGTTCAGGCAAGACCAACACATTGGCCTACCGGGTGGCCAATCTGATCCTGCACCAGTCAGATCCACAGCGCATGCTGCTGCTGACCTTCTCTCGCAGAGCGGCACAAGAAATGGAGCGCCGGGTGGGAGGTGTTCTCAACCGGGTACTGGGGCAGAACGCCAGCCGGCAACTTCCCTCGCTACCTTGGTCAGGCACCTTCCACAGCATCGCTGCCCGCTTGCTGCGTGAATACGCCGGGCGCATTGGTCTCAACGAGAACTTCACCATTCTTGACCGGGGCGATGCCGAAGACCTCATGGGGATGGTGCGGCATGATCTGGGGTATTCATCAATGCAAAAGCGATTCCCCCAAAAAGGAACGTGTCTGTCCATCTACTCCCGCGTCGTGAACAGCCAGGAACCATTGCTTCACGTGGTGCAGCAGATATTTCCTTGGTGCGTACAGTGGGATGGAGAACTCAAGAACCTGTTTGGTTGTTATGTGGATGCCAAACAGGCTCAGAACGTGGTCGATTATGACGACCTGTTGCTGTTCTGGTCAGAAATGGCCAACGACCCTGAACTTTCCGTCGATCTCGGTGCACGCTTTGACCATGTACTGGTAGACGAGTACCAGGACACCAACCGCTTGCAGGCGGCTATTCTGCTGGGGATTAAACCAACGGGCAAAGGTGTCACGGTTGTAGGGGATGATGCCCAGAGCATTTACAGCTTTAGGGGAGCGACAGTCCGCAACATTCTGGACTTCCCGCATCAGTTCGGGCAAGCATCGCGACGGGTGACACTGGAGCGCAATTACCGGTCCACCCAGAGTATTCTGGATGTTTCCAATGCCGTGATAGCCCAGGCCAGTGAGCGCCATGCCAAGAATCTTTGGACTGACAAGCAGGGTGGTACACCTCCCCAACTCGTCATCATTCCCGATGAAGCCGAACAGGCCCGATGGGTAGCCCACCGGATTCTTGAATATCGGGAAGGCGGGCTCACGCTCAAGTCGCAGGCGGTGCTCTTTCGTACGTCTTCCCACAGTGCAGCACTGGAGCTCGAATTCACACGACGCCAGATTCCCTTTGTCAAATTCGGTGGTCTGAAGTTTCTGGAGGCCGCGCATGTCAAAGATGTACTCGCCATATTGCGGTTTGCGCAGAACCCCCGAGGGCGGGTGGCAGGATTTCGGGTGTTGCAGCTCATTCCAGGTATCGGGCCGACAACGGCCACGAGATTATTGGAGGCGATGGATATGGCGGTCGATCCGTGTGCTGCACTGGAGAGCTTCCAGGTTCCTGCGAAGGTCGTCTCGGAATGGAACAATTTTACGAAGCTGTACCGGGCCTTGAGTGACCAGAAGGATGCGTGGCCTGCCGACGTGGATTTGGCCAAGCGCTGGTACAACCCGCATCTCGATCGTCTCCATGACGATGCCGCCATACGGCGCCTGGATGTGGACAATCTGGAACGCATGGCGTCTGGCTATTCCAGCCGCGAACGTTTCTTGAACGAACTGACACTCGATCCACCGGAAGCTACCAGTGACCAATCCGGCGTTCCACATCGTGATGAGGACTACGTGATTCTCTCCACCATCCATTCGGCCAAGGGGCAGGAATGGACTTCTGTGTTTGTGCTGAATGTGGTCGATGGCTGCATTCCTTCTGACCTTGGAACAGGGTCGAATGAAGAAATCGAAGAAGAGCGGCGCCTACTGTATGTTGCAATGACCCGTGCCAAGGAGCACTTGCACCTGATGGTGCCGCACCGGTTCTATGTCACACAGCAATCGGCCTTGGGCGACCGTCATCTTTACGCTTCCCGCAGTCGCTTCATTCCCAATGCACTGGCCAAGCAATTCGATCAGGTGATCTGGCCCACAGTCACCGTCGATGGAGGATGTGCTGGCATTGGCGGGCAGGCCAGTGTCCAGGTTCGCGAACGTGCACGCTCAGCCTGGCGTTGACTTCGAAAATCGCCGCTGCCAGAACTATTGCGCTAGCAAGGGTATTGCTGTGCGATGAAAATGAAATCCTTCATGAAGACCACCAATTGCTCGTCACCACCGCCCAATACAGGGCATAACTATCCAACGCCGAACTGGTTTCGACCGGTTATTCGGTGGTGTGCAGGTTTTGCCCTGAATACTCCCGCGTGGGTACCTTTGCCCATCCGCAACGCTCCCTTGAGGATGTCGTCTGTGCTGCTGCGCTGTTATTATCGTTTCATTCGCTAGGGAGCCTCATGCCACGCATTCAGTTCTCCCCCGCTGCACGTTACCCCTTTGCGTGCGACGTGCAGATCTATATCAGCCATGTCAATCAGGGTGGGCATTTGGACAATGCCCAACTATTGACCCTGGTGTCCGAAGCGCGTGTACAGTTCTTCAAGTCTCTGGGCTACTTCGAGTCCGGGGTGGAAGGCGCCAATATTGTGGTGGGCGACATCGTTGCACAGTACAAGTCGGAGGGATTTCATGGTGAGACCATGCGCATTGAAATGGCCGCCACCGACTCCAACAAATACGGTTTTGACTTGCAGTTTCGGATGTCAGACAAAGAGACGCACCGTGATGTCGCGCTGGGCAAGATTGGCATCGTATTCATCACCCGTGAGGACCGCAAGGTGACACACATTCCTCCTGCTTTCCTGGCCAAATTGAATCGTCTTTGATTGCTCGGTTGTCCTTCATGCGCCCATTTATTGAGCGAATGCCGATTTTTGTCAGCGCACTTCTATCGGGAAAGATAGCATCGGGTACGTGATGCGGTGGGTGATGCAACTTCCACTGGAGGTTTACAGATCGTCAGACGCGTTCGCGAATACGATGGCGATCCGCAATAGGTGATTGCCGAGCAGAATCCATCGAGAAGCCTTTGTTTGCTACTGGGACGCTTTGATTTGTAGTCGGCCCTGCAAAACCCCGCAAACCCGCATGAACACTAGCTTTTTCGACACTTTGTGTGCGCCAATTCCCTCAAAAAACGTTAAGTTG
>JFJP01003046.1_pt1 | contig 11764 bp, 13 predicted proteins | sample 431651 | NCBI WGS metagenome assembly JFJP01 (sample SAMN02602958, study PRJNA72255) | Microbial mat metagenome, whole genome shotgun sequencing project. | biome: fresh water; feature: sink hole; material: water; isolation source: purple microbial (photo- and chemosynthetic) mats found in... | reverse complement strand
GGCCGTTTCGCACCCGCCAAGAACTCATCCCGGACGCCCCGGAAGAGGCCCGCGGCAAGGTCGAGCAAATCCTCAACCGCCGCTCCGGCAGGCTCATCGGAGTATTCCAACAAAACAAGGGCTTCGGCTGGATCGATTGCCAAGACAAAGCGATCGACGGCCGGATCGAACTTGTCGGCGACACCACCGCCCAACCGGGACAACTCGTCGTCGTCGATCTGGAAAACTGGCAAGCTGGCACCACCCCGCGCGGCCGCATCATCGAAGTCCTCGGTTGGCCCGGCGATCCCGGCGTGGACATCATCGGCGTGATCCACCGCTTCGGGCTGCGCACCTCGTTTCCTGAGGAAGTTCTCGCCGAGGCCCGCGCCGTCCCAGAAGACCCGGAACCGGCGGAAATCGCCCGCCGCGAGGATTGGCGCAAGCAACTCATCATCACCATCGATCCATTTGACGCAAAAGACCACGACGACGCGCTCTGGGTCGAACCGACCGCTTACGGTTGGAAACTGGCCGTGCACATCGCCGATGTTTCCCACTACATCAAGCCCGGCAGTCCGATGGACAAGGAAGCCATCGAGCGCGGAAACTCGACCTACCTCGTCGACCGCGTCCTGCCGATGCTGCCGGTGGAGCTCAGCAACGGCATCTGCTCGCTCAAACCCTACGTGGATCGCCTGACCAAGTGCGCCGTGCTCGAAATTTCCCACGAAGGGAAAATCAACAAAGCCACCTTCATCGACGCCGTCATCCACAGCCGCTCCAAGCTTTCCTACGAGCAGGCACAAGAAATCCTCGACGGCAAACCCGCGCCCGAGGGTTCCGAAGCGCAGCTCGTGCCGATGGTCAAGGAAGCTTGGAAACTCGCCTCCGTCCTCCGCCGCAAACGCTTCCAAGGCGGTGCGCTCGATCTCGAAATGCCGGAAATCAAAATCCGCCTCGATCACCAAGGCCGCGCCTGCGGAGCGGACCCGGTCATCCACATCCAGAGCCACCAACTCGTCGAGGAATGCATGCTCGCCGCAAACGACGCCGTCGCAAAAATCCTCCGGGAACGGATGAAACCCGCCGTCTATCGCATCCACGAAGATCCCGATCCATCGCGGCTCATGGATTACACCGAGACCGCAAAACTCCACGGCTATCGCCCCGGCGATCTCACGAATCGCGCCCACATCCAAAAATTGCTCGATGAATCCAAAGGCACACCCGAGGAGCACATCATCAAACTCGGCCTACTAAAGAGCCTCAAACGCGCCGCCTACTCCGCCGAGCCGATCGGCCATTACGGCCTCGCCAAAGGCGATTATTGCCACTTCACCAGCCCGATCCGCCGCTACGCCGACCTCATCGTCCACCGCGCCCTCCAGCCCTTGCTCGCCAATCCGCCGAAGCGCCACGACACGACGCCCTCACAAGCCGAGCTGCGCGAAATCGCCCGCCACATTTCCGATACCGAACGCACCTCCGCCGAGGCCGAAAGCGAAACGAAACAAATCAAACTCTTTGAATACCTCCAACGAGTCGCGGAAATGCACGATCCGCACAAGTTCGACGGACTCGTCACCGATGTCCGCCCGATGGGCTTGATGGTGGAGATTCCGGAAATGGGCATCCGCGGCGTGGTCAAACGCGAGGATCTGCGGAAAAGTCATCGCCATCGGCATGCGCCTGCCACTCCACGTCATCGGCCTGGATCGCGAAAAACGTTTTGTCGATTTCTCCGTCGCCGGCCGCCCGACCACCGAAGGCACCCGCCCGCTCAACCCGCGCCCCGCTCCCCTCTCCGGCCCGCCGACCAAACATCGTGGCAAAGCCATCACCAAACCCGGCCCGCCCAAGAAAACCACCAAAGCAAAACCCAAACGCCGCCGCTAAGAACTTTTTTAAAAAGATCTTACTTTTTTCGATTGCCACGGCCGCGGGGGACTCCTAGGTTCCGCGCCCCCGCGATTTTTTAACCACCTCACGCGATGTCCAAGCACAACAGTCTCAAGTCCAGCGCCACCGTCGGCGGCAAACGTTCCGTCCTCAAGCGTTTCGAGCGCGTCAAGCTGCTCAGATCACGCGGCGAATGGCAAGCCGGCCGCTCCCCGATCGGCCTGCCGAAGACCAAGCAAGAGGGTTAATCCCTTGCTCCGCTTCTTTTCCATTAAGCGCGGAACCCGCCGGGTTTCGCGCCTTTTGTATTGAGCCCAACCACCATGAAAGACGGCACCCGCCTCAATAAATTCCTCGCCTCCTGCGCTGTGGGATCACGCCGCAAGTGCGATGAACTCATCCAAGCCGGCCGCGTCGAAGTCAATGGAGCCCCGTGCATCAACATGGGAACCCGCATCACCGAGGGCGATCACGTCCGACTCGATGGCAAGCGCGTCACGCCCAAGGACCCACTCATCATCGCTTTCCACAAACCCCGCGGCTACGTTTGCACCCGCGAGGACGAGCTTGGCCGCGAAACCATCTACGCCTTGCTGCCCGAGACCCTGCACTCGCTCCACCACGTCGGTCGGCTCGACCGGGATTCCGAGGGTTTGCTCATTCTCACCAACGACGGCGATCTCTCCCAGCAGCTCATGCACCCCTCGAAAGCGGTGGAGAAGGAATACCTCGTCACCTCGAACCAGGCGTTTGAAAACGCCCACCTCGATCAATTTCTCGAAGGCGTCTACACCCCGGAGGGCAAGCTCAAGGCCAAGGCCATCGAGCGGCTCTCGCCCCGCCGCCTCAAGGTGGTGCTCGATCACGGCGCAAAACGCCAGATCCGCGTGATGTTTGAAACCCTCGGCTATCAAGTCACGAAATTGCTCCGCGTGCGGGTCGGCGGATTGTGGCTCGGCGATTTGGAACCAGGCCGCTGGGCGATTTTAAATCGCAAGGAAATCGCCATGCTGCTGGGCACCGCAGATGCGGCCCAAGCACCCAAGCCCCGCCCCAAAAAGCAGGACTGATAGAAAGCCTGGCGATATCGCAGCCCGCAGAATGTTAGCGGGATTTGCTTTTCAGCTCGGTCTCGATGACTTTGCGGAGTTCCTGATTGAGGAAACCGGCGGTATCGAGTTGGCGCTCCTTCGCCAATTTGTCGAGTTCCTTGGCTTGGCGTTGCGTCAGGCCCATGGATGCGGAAACCGTCACCAGCGGGAGATCGAACCATGCCTCTTTGGCCTTGGTGAGTTCTCCGGAATCAAGTCCCAAGCCCTTGAGCACTCCCTCGGCCATCATCATATTGCCAGCTAATGCCATATGGACACCGTCGCTCGTCAGGTAGTTGCCTTTGGCGGATTTCTGCTCGGTTTTGGCAGCTTCAATCAAAGCGGCCTGCATGTCAGCGTTGAGATCGGCGAGATGGCATTTTTTCTCTTTGGCCAGGGTGCGGAGAAAGTCGTTGTAGGTGGCGAGTTTCTGGTTCTCGGCGTTGCTCGGGTCCTCACGAATCATCGTCGATGTTAGAATGATCACTTTCACGTTAGCCGCCTGGGCCTTATCGACGATCTCGGTGATGTTTTTCTGATAGTCCGGCAGCGCCACGCCTTTGGCCCCGTGCCATACGTCATTAACTCCGCAGCTCAAGGTCATCCAATCCGGTTTTTTGCTCAGGACATCGCGCTCGAGGCGCTCAAGCATTTGGTTGGATTTGTGCCCGCTGATGCCTGCGCCGATGATTTCAATTTTCACACCATTGGCCGCCAATCCGCTGCCGATCAATTGCACATAGCCGCCCGCGCTGCTCTGTCCGGCTTGAGTGATCGAGTCACCGAGAAAAGCCACCTTTTCACCCGATTTGATGGGGATTTCCGCCCGCACCGGGCTGACACTGGCAAAAAGGATGGTGAGAGCGACAAGGGATAAGGATAACGGTTTCATAATGAACTCATCGATCAACGTCTGATCGATGGACGATCTTTCAAAAAATCGGAACGAAGTCTTCGTCACACAGGATCACCGAGATCCGCAAAAACCTGCTCCACGCGGGCGCCAAATGAAGACGCACATTCGAATTGCGCAGCGAAAAAATCAGCGCGCAATGGTGGAAACCTCACTTTCAAGCCTTTATCCCAACGAAGGAAGGAGGAAACACGGACTTCGCTCCAAATGGGGAAGCCGCCCCGGCGCGGGCTTCAGGTAGCGAGCGTTCGAGAGCTGGGCTGGAAGCCGGATCCGGCGTCTTAACCGCTTTGGCGGGCCCCGGCTGTTCCGGAGCCTCCATTAACGCGGCTTCAAAAAGCATCTCGAGCTTGGCCTTGAATTCGTCTTTTGCATTCATGGTTCTTTAAATTAACTCTGTTTTACTGAAAAACGCGATACCGCGATCGCGTGATTTCGCAATTCTTGTGGCTTGCCGCGCCCGGATGGGCTTCCTAGAGTTTCCGCCGCACCATGAGCGGCCTATCCCTCACGCCGCGCACCCCAATTAGTAGCATCTTAACAGCATCCGATGAGCGCCAAAAAATCCAATCCCAGTCACGATCACGACGCAATCCACAAGCCGTCGAAGGAATTTTCCGCGAAAGCCCGCATCCCATCGATGGCGGCCTACAAAAAACTTTACAAGGAATCCATCGCCAAGCCCGCGAGCTTCTGGGCCAACGAGGCCAAGGAACTCACCTGGCGGAAAAAATGGACCAAAGTGCTCGATTGGAAAGCACCCTTCGCCAAGTGGTTCGATGGCGGCAAACTCAATGTCTGTGAAAACTGCGTGGACCGCCACGCCGTCGGCCCCCGTAAGAACAAGGCCGCCATCATCTGGGAAGGCGAACCCGGCGATAAACGTGTGCTCACCTACGGCCAACTCCACCGCGAGGTCTGTCGTTTCGCTAACGTGCTCGAAAAGAAAGGCGTCAAATCCGGCGACCGCGTCCTGATTTACATGCCGATGATTCCCGAAGCGGCGATCGCCATGCTCGCCTGCGCCCGCATCGGAGCAGTCCACAACGTGGTCTTCGGCGGCTTTGCCTCGGAGGCGATCGTGGATCGCTTGGAAGATTCCGGTGCCACCACCGTCATCACGGCGGACGGCGGCTGGCGGCGCGGTAAAATCGTCGCACTTAAGCCCGTCGTCGATGAAGCGCTGGCCAAATACAAACACGTCAAACGAGTGCTCGTCGTCCAGCGCTGCGGCAACGAAGTGACGATGGAACCCAAACGCGATTCATGGTGGCATGAGGAAGTCGCCCTCGTTTCCGGCAAGCACAGCGCCAAAGCCTTTGATTCCGAACATCCGCTCTTCGTGCTCTACACTTCCGGTTCCACCGGCAAGCCCAAGGGCATTCTGCATACTTCCGGCGGCTATCTAACCGGAACTTATTCCACCTGCAAATACATCTTCGATATGCGTGACGAAGATGTTTACTGGTGCACCGCCGATATCGGCTGGATCACCGGGCATTCCTACATCGTTTACGGACCGCTCGCCAACGGCGTCACCCAGGTGATGTACGAAGGCGCACCCAACTTCCCGGATTTCGGCCGATTCTGGAAAATGATCGAGGAATATGGCGTCACCATTTTTTACACGGCACCCACCGCCATCCGCGCCTTCATCAAGGCGGGCGATCATTTCCCGGCGGCCTGCGATCTCTCGTCACTGCGTTTGTTAGGATCGGTCGGCGAGCCGATCAATCCGGAAGCTTGGAATTGGTATCACAAACACATCGGCGGCGGCAAATGCCCGATCGTCGATACCTGGTGGCAGACGGAAACCGGAGCCATCCTGATCTCCCCGCTACCCGGAGCCACCCCCTGCAAACCGGGCACCGCCACACTGCCATTCTTCGGCATCGATGTCGCAATTCTTGACGATGCCGGCAACGAATGTGAACCCGACCAAGACGGACGACTCGTCATCCGCAAGCCTTGGCCGTCGATGATTCGCAACATCCATGGTGATAAAGAACGCTACAAAAAAACCTATTGGTCAGATTACCCCGGCATCTACACCGCCGGCGATGGCGCACGCCGCGACAAGGACGGCAATTTCTGGATCATCGGCCGCCTTGATGATGTGCTCAATGTTTCCGGCCATCGCCTCGGCACAGCCGAAATCGAAAGTGCGCTGGTTTCCCACCCCGCCGTGGCGGAGGCCGCAGTGGTTGGACGCCCGCATGAGATGAAAGGACAAGCCGTTGCCGCTTTCGTCACATTGAAGGGGAATTGCAGCGAATCCGAAGAACTCCGCGAAGAATTGCGCGGCCACGTCGGCAAAGTGATCGGGGCCATCGCCAAGCCCGATGATCTTTACTTCGCTCCGGGCTTGCCCAAAACCCGCTCCGGAAAAATCATGCGCCGCCTATTGAAGGAGCTTGTCTGCACTGGCAAAATCTCCGGCAATGTGACCACCCTGGAGGATTTCTCAATCATTGAGAGTCTCCAGCAGAAAATTTCAAAATAGTCCCACCATGACGATCACCCGCTATTTTATCGCACGCATCGCCCTGACTTTCGGCTATTTTCAAAAAAGCCAACGCATGGGCGATGCCGCCAGTGAAATGCACTTGCTCCGTGAGGCCGAGATTCAACTCGGCATCGCAATCTGGGAAAACGTCGAAAATGTCGAAGCCCTCTCCGTCGAGTATTGGAACCTCCGAAAATTGATCAAGGGGCGCGATGACATCCAAGAAAAACTCACCGCCTGCCAGGCACGCCTCAATCAAGCCCACGAGGAGCGGATAAGCATACTCAACATGGTCCCGGAGGGCAATCAGGAACTGCTAGACGAGCGGACCAAGCTACTCTCCGAGCTCGAAACTCTCTCGATGCGGCGCGATCAAATCGTCGCCGAAGCCCAGGAAGTCCGCAGAAGCTACACCGGCCTCAAGATGAAACTGGAAGTGCTGATCGATGCATCGCACGGGGCAACTGCGAACCAAACGGAAATTGACAGAGCCAAGGCGCAGCTCCGCGACCTGAAAATCCGCTTCGACGAACTCAAACAACTGCGCATCAAGATCGGCAATGAAAGCGATTCCGGGGACTTGAAACTTGATCAGTTAGAGGAGCAACTCAAAGAAATCCGCGGGGAGCGGAGGATCCTCGCGTCCGAGGCCTTCCAAGTGATCGGCGAGGGCAACAAGGAGATTACCACACTGCGTGCGGAAAGCGGTGTGATCGATACCCGGATGCATCAACTGTATGCGGAAATCGGCCGCTACGTTAGCCACAACACGCGGACGGATCGCGCCTGCGCCGCCGCCGCCTCCTCGCATCACGGCTTGGTCGATGTGATGCACGCACTGCGCCGCTCGATCATTCTCAATCACCGCCTCGCCGGCATCGCCTAAGCTTCACGGCCCCTTGCCGTTCCTCAGGAACCGAGCGCGTGTCCGATCATGCCGAGAATTTCATTCCGGCCAGCGCGGGTTTGGGCGGAGCAGACTAGAACGTCGGGCGTAGTGGCGATTTCCGGCGCGATGGCTTGCTGAAAAAGATCGATATTTGCCTGGGTTTTAGCGGCGGATTGTTTGTCGATCTTGGTGAAAACCAGTGAAAACGGCGCACCGGTTCCACCGAGCCAAGTGGTGAAAGACACATCAATGCGCTGCGGCGGGTGGCGCGAGTCGATCAATACAAACACCCGGCGCAGGTTCTGCCGTTGTTCAAGGTAGTCACCCACCAGTTCGTTGAAATTGATTTTCTCGTTCTTGCCGGTTCGTGCGAATCCATAGCCTGGAAGATCGACCAGACTCCACTTGTCATTCATTAGGAAGAAGTTAAGCAAACGAGTTTTGCCCGGCGTGGCCGAAACCTTGGCCAGCGAGTGGCGGTTGGAAAGCATGTTGATCAACGACGACTTGCCGACGTTGGACCTGCCGATGAAGGCAAACTCGGCGCGATCCCAGACAGGACAATCCGCCACATTTTTGGCACTGGTGACGAATTCGGCGGACTTGATTTGCATGCGGGTGAGGATCAGAAAACCGGGCCGCTGCGGCAACCCTCGATTTGCTCTCGCTGGCATGACGGGTTCTATACTCTTGCGCGACCTGCGCCAAATCGCTTTGCTGCGGCGGCTCCCATGCTGAAACCAACGATCACAACTCTTGCTTGCTTGATGCCGGCCTTGGCGCTGGTTTCCTGCGTCGCGCCCAAGGCAATCGTGGTCGAGTCCCCTCTCGCACCAAAACCCGCAGAAGCGGCGGTGTCTGAGCCCGCCGCCAAGCCGAAACGCCCGTCATTGCCAAATGACGGGCTCCGTCTGCCGGACATGGAAACGATGCCTGGGGATGATGAATTCCGCGCGGCTAAAACGCCCCCAACGGGTGGCGGTGCAGGCTCGGGTGCCGTGATTTCCCGTCCGCCGACGGAGCCAAAGCCGAAACCGAAGGCTGAGTGAGCCACGGGCTCAGCGTGAGTTCGCGTTGAAGCGGGACATTTCGCGTTGGGCTTCGCGCAGTTCGACCTGTTTTTTGAGGTCTTGGCGCTGGTCCGAGTGGGTTTTCCCCTTGCCGACGCCGATCTCGACTTTGACCCGCCGGTTTTTCCAATACATCCGCAGCAGCGGCAGCGAGCAACCTTTGACGGCGGTGGCATTGGCGAGTTTCAGAATCTCGCGTTTGTGCAACAGCAAGCGCCGCGGCCGTTTGGGTGTGTGCTGAAACCACTCGCCCGCCGTTTGCCAGGGCTGTATATCACAGCCGTAAAGAAAGACTTGGTTGCCTTCCACCCGCGCGAACGCATCGGAAACATTGACTTTTCCGGCCCGGATCGACTTGACCTCGGTGCCCTTGAGCTCGAGCGGTTGGTGGCGATTTCCGCGCTCATGGCGTCTTTGGGCGATCCTCAGGCGGCCACCTCAAGGTGCCGCCTTTTGGATCAGTTTGATTTTGCCCTCAATGATTTCCTGAAGGGCGATGTCTGCCACACCCATGCTCGGGCGGGTCGGAATCAAAGGCGAACGACCACTGTTAAGTTGGCGGACGCGCTGGGAAACCAAATTGACCAAAACCAATGGGTCAGTGACGATTTCGGAAGCTTTTTCGAGGAGGTCGCTTTTCATGGTGGAGCCGGGAAATCGCGAATCCGGACGCACTTGCTCAAACGGTATGACGTTTTTGGGAAGCAGGGGCGGCTCGTTTTCGCTCAAAACAAATAGGTGAATCAAAAGAACCGACACGATTGTCGGGCTGGTGGTGAAAGCAGGAATCCGGGTTTCTGACAAGCCTTATCTGGTAAATCTGCCGGAAACCTTCAGTTTTTCGCGATTTTCGTGATTCACTTCGGCATCAGGTCGATCCCGAAACGGCGGAGAACGAACACGGTCAGCCAGAAAAACCCAATGGTGAGGATGCAATTGGCGGCGAGCGCGGCCCAAAATCCCCAGCCATGGCGCAGCATCCACGGCAAAATCAGGAACATCGGCAAGGTGGGCAGGACGAACCAAAAGGTGCCTTCAGCGTGATTTGCCACACGTTGGGCGGATTGATTGTCCTGATGCATCCAAATCATCGCGATGAGCGAAGTGAACGGCAGCGCGATCAACAAGGCGGAAAGCCGGTCGTTGAAAAGCTGGACTTTGTTCACCAGCACAATGATCGCAGCGGTGATCAGGAATTTAACGAGAACGGCGGGCGTGAAGCTGAGGATTTTATCCCAAGGAATGCGAGACATGGTGTTGAACCGCACTTGCGGCGGAACGCAGACTAAACCTAGGATCCGGCCATGCAAGCCGTCTGTCTTCTCGCCCTCGGGGTATTTTTTTTCGCTTCGTGCGCGCCGGGTGTCGCGGTTGCCGGAAATCTCAGTGCCTCGCAAAAGGCGTCGATCGGCCGGAAAATCTGGCAGAACGAATGTGCGGGCAGCGTAGATGGCCTGACGACTTGGAACGTCGGCGAGGAATTCCCCTCGCTGGGCATCGGGCATTTCATCTGGTATCCAGCGGGTTTTAACGGGCGCTTCAACGAGACATGGCCGCAATTCATAGCGTTTGCAAAACAACAGGGAGCCACGCCGCCATCAGTCGCCCTAGAGCGCCACAGTCCGTGGAAGTCCAAAACGGAATTCCAACAAGATTTCAACGGCCCACGCCTCAGCACGCTGCGCAAATGGTTGGCCGCAAATGTCACATTGCAGACGGATTTCATCATCGCCCGCTCACGCGCCGCCTTGCCAAAAATCCTTGCCGCCGCGCCCGCCAGCGAGAAAACGCGGATCGAGGCGAACTACCACAAGGTCGCCACTACCCCGCAGGGAACGTATGCCTTGATCGATTACGTGAATTTCAAGGGCGACGGCACCCAAGTCTCGGAGCGTTACAAAGGAATGGGCTGGGGTTTGCTGCAAGTGTTAGGCGGCATGAAAGATTCTCCCTCCGGGGCTCCTGCCGCGAAAGAATTCTCCGCCTCCGCCAAACGAATCCTCTCCCGCAGGATCGCCAATTCACCCGCTGAGCGTGGCGAAAAACGTTGGGAAGCAGGCTGGCACAACCGCTGCTCCACCTACGCCACGCCGTTTTGAAAACTCATCGGGCGAAATAATGCTCTAACGCTTCGATCACTCCCGCGCCATGCACGCCGCGGGTGATGAGGCCACCGTGGGCGGCGATTTTTTCCCGGATCTCGACCACCGCGTTTGCCGGACAAGCGGTCATTCCAGCATGGACGGGGTCGAGCATTTCCATGTCATTATGACTGTCTCCCATCGCGAAACACCGCGCTGGCGGCAGTCGGTGCAGTCGCGAAATTTCACTCAAACTAGTGCCCTTCTGAAAATCCCGATGGCCGAAGCGCAGATAGATCGAATTCCGTTGCCACGAAAGATGCGTTTCGCCCGCCGTCATAATTTCGATGCGCTCGACGATCCACGCCATTTCCTCCTCGGTGCGGGAAATCAGACCGGCTGGCTCGCCTTCCATTTCCATCCATTGGGCGCCGGTGTGTTGCTCGATTTCATGGCGGATGCGGGCAAGCAACTTGCGCACACGTTTGAACAAGCCGTGGATTTCCTGCTCACAACGTTGGTTCCATGAAGTGTGCGGAATCCAGCGGCCCATCGCATCCGGCAAATAAATCTCGCGCTCACGGGCGACCACCCAGTCAGGCAAAAATGGAAACCGGCTTTCGTGAAACCCCTCGACCATGTGCTCCATCGAGCGGCCGGTGTTGATGCCCCAGAGCGCTTGGTGATCTTCCCGGAGGCGACGGATCGTTTCAAAAAATCCGCTCGGCACCGGTGGCGTGGTCGCCGGATCGTGCAGCGTCCCGTCGAAATCAAACGACAGCACGGCATTCGGCGATGGTGGCGGGGGCAGCGTTTTCATGCGGGTTTCAGGACTCCACACGAGCGCCGCGAAAGCTGGTACACGAGGACGGGATCGAACCGCCGACCAACCCGGTGTAAGCGGGTCGCTCTACCGCTGAGCTACTCGTGCATGGGCAGGCGGGGAAATTGCGCGATGCTCGCCGCCGGATCAAGCCCGGAGTGTAAAGGACTGCGTGTTGCGAGCTTGCGGGCTGGGCAACGAGGTGGTTTGTTGCCTGCACGAATGCATTTACGCCTCTCAGATCAGGAACTGGCCACATTGGTGGAGATGGTCAGCCTTGCGGCGAACGTCGCCTCATGGAACCAGAAGGAATCCGCGAATGACCAGGTGTCGGCTTTTGAAAACCTGGAAAGCAAGATCCTCGAAAAGGCCGGCCACTCGGGCCTCGGCGACTGGATCGAGTTCGACGAAGAAACCCAGCGGTTCCGCGTGAAACAGGAGATGGAGGAGCGCTTGTTTTACCACGAGTGCTACGATGAATTCCGCAACGAAAGTTTTTGGGACGAGCTT
>JFJP01040164.1_pt1 | contig 11765 bp, 9 predicted proteins | sample 431651 | NCBI WGS metagenome assembly JFJP01 (sample SAMN02602958, study PRJNA72255) | Microbial mat metagenome, whole genome shotgun sequencing project. | biome: fresh water; feature: sink hole; material: water; isolation source: purple microbial (photo- and chemosynthetic) mats found in... | reverse complement strand
TATGTCGGAAGGAATGACCATGCGCTGCCGTGGATGTGGATTCGGAACCTGTTTTTTTTATACTAACGCAAATATACCTAAATAATTACAGAAAACGAGCCTTCTGTTCCCGAAAATGGTCAATAATATGCAAGATATGACTAATGCTGGCCAATAACAACGCTTTTGACATTATTTAACACCGATGGAACCCCCAATTTGGGATTTCGTTATTTTTTTGCTATGCCCTAAGGGGATGAGAATGGACAAAAAATGATTCCGAAAATGGGCAAGCATGGAATGTGTGCCCGGAAATCGACTTTTCGAGATTTTCCGTTGGAACAGTTTTTAATGTGTCATTTATTTCCCTGATTGGGGCAAAATTCGCCAAAGGCTTGCCCATTCCGGGCGAATGGGCTTATCTTTGGATAAAAAAGGAATGAGAAACAAGGCGATTTTCCTGGACCGCGACGGGGTGGTCAACCGCGAGATCGGCGACTACGTGAGCGGCCGCGAGCAGTTCGTTTTCAACGAGGGCCTGTTCGACTGGCTTCGGCGGTTCCGGCGCGAGGGCTACCTGCTGGTGGTGGTCACGAACCAGGGCGGGGTCGGGCGGGGGCTTTACAGCGAGGCCGAGGTGGAGGCGCTGCATGGCTGGATGCGCGCGGAGCTTTCGGCCCAGGGCATCGAGCTGGCAGACGTCTTCCATTGCCCGCACCACCCCAGCAGCAGCGAGTGCCTTTGCCGCAAGCCCAAGCCGCTGATGGTGCAGCGTGCCCTGGCGCTGTGGGACATCGACCCTGGGGCGTCGTTCCTGGTGGGCGACACCGAGCGCGACATGCTGGCGGCGGCTGGCGCGGGCGTGCGGGGCATCCGCGTCAGGCCGAACCACCTGGAGGACCTGGTGGCCCACTTCGGGCCGCTGGAGACGGGAGGCCGGCCATGACGGCCTGCGTGGTGGATGGCCGGCTGAGCACGCTGGAGGCCGAGCGGGTGGACCTGGGGAACCGCTCTTTCCGTTACGGCGATGGGTTGTTTGAGACCTTCGTGGGCGCGGGCGGGCGGGTGATGCTCTGGGCCGAGCACATGGCCCGGCTGTCGGGCGGCATGGCGCTGCTGGGCCTGGACGCGGCACCGGCGTTGGAGGGCGAGCTGCTGGCGGGGCTTTCGCGGCTCCACGCGGCGCTGGGCCTGGGCGGCGGGCCTTTCGGGGGGCGGCTGATGGTCTGGCGGCGGGGCGGTGGGCGTTACGCTCCGCCGGGCGGCTCGTTCTCGTGGCTGCTCGAAAGCTGGTCCAAGGCGGAGGCATTCGGACTTTCGGTGGAAGCCGTCCGGGTGGGGCTTTTCCCGGAGGCGGTGCTGGTGGGCAACGGCTTGTCGCGCTACAAGCGGAACTCGGCCCTGCCCTACGTCTGGGCCTCGGGCTGGTGCGGTTCGGAGGGCCTGGACGACTGCCTGTTGCAGGACGCCCTGGGCCGCGTGGGCGAGGCCTTGTCGTCGAACGTTTTCTGGCGTTCGGAGGGGCGCTGGCATGTGCCGGGCCTGGAGGCTGGCGGGGTCGCGGGCTCGGTGCGGGCGCATGTGCTGGGCCGGGGCCTGGCGCGTGAGGCCACGCTGCCGTGCGCGGACCTGGAGAGCGTGGAGGCGATGGTGCTGGCCAACGCGAACGGCGTGCGGGTGGTGGGCCGGCTGCTGGGCCGAAGCCTGGACGAGGCGGCGGGCCGCTCGTGGGTGGAGGGCTGGCTGGCCGGGGCGCTGCTCAGTTGAGGTTGGGATTCTCGGGGAAGTTTCCCCAGGCGCGGTACTTGTCGCCGAGGTCGCGCAGGGCCTTCTGCCAGATCTTGTCCACGTCTTCGGCCATGACGCTCTGGCAGTCGGTGCGGGTTACGATCCAGTGCTGGCGCTCGATCTCGCCGGCCAGTTGCCCGTCGTGCCAGCCAGAGTAGCCGATGAAGAAGCGGACGTTCTGGCTGTGGAGCATCTCGGACTCGGCCAGCAGGCGCAGGGCGTCGAAGCTGCCGCCCCACCAGAGCCCGGGCAGTACCTCGACGCTTTCGGGGACGAGCGGCCCGAGGGTGTGGATGAAGTGGATGGTGTCGCGGCCGACAGGCCCGCCCAGGGAGACGTTGGCCTCGATGTCGGGGAAGTCGCCCAGCAGGTCGGGCAGGTCGATGTCCACGGGCTTGTTGAGGATGAAGCCCACGGTTCCTTCGGGGTTGTGCTCGGTCAGCAGCACCACCGAGCGCTTGAAGTAGATGTCGTGCGCGAAGGGCTCCGAAATGAGGATCTTGCCTTTTTGCGGAGGTTCGTTGGTGGGCTCGAGTTTCAAGAAATCTTCAACGAAGTTGTTCATCCTGGTGGGGGTTGTTATGCTTATGGGACAAGATACGCGTTTTTCCGCTGGGATGAAATTCCAAAATCCAGGCCAAAAGACCAAAAGTTGGTAGGATAGATAAACTTTGTATTTTTGCGGGCTTGAAACGATAAATGAAACGAAATGACGCCAAGATACTGGCTTATCCTTCTGGTTTTCAGTCTGATGTTAGGGTCATGCTCATCGAGGAGGCTGGTCTTTTTTCGTGTCCCGGAGAGCGAGCTTACGCCGGAGAACCGCGAGGAATGGCTCAGGCGAATGGCCAACGGCGAGAATCCGCGCCCGGAGGAGACGTTGCACGAGTATGTCCGCGACGAGCCCGACTACCTGCTCCAACCCCTGGATTTCCTGCAGATCGACGTTACCAGCTACAACAAGGAGGTCTCCAGCCTGTTCAACCAGCGGGCGATGGGGGGGCAGAACCAGAACCAGAACATGAACCAGAACCAGAACATGAACAACATGCTCCGGGGAGGGGGGGCGAACTTCTTCTTCACGTCCTACGTCATTTCGGAGGATGGCACCATCGAGATGCCCATCGTGGGGAAGGTTCCCGTGGCGGGGTACGACATCTTCGAGGCCGAGCGCCTGGTCCAGGAGAAGGTGGCCGAGTACCTCGAGGACGCGACTGTCAGCGTCAAGCTCGTGAGTTTCAGGGTCTTGTTCCTGGGTGAGGTCGGCCAGGTGGGCATACAGCAGTTCTTCACCTACCGGCTGAACATCTTCGAGGGCCTGACCCAGGCCGGAGGCACCACCGACGACGCCAACACCCGCCGAGTCCTGATCATCCGGCAGACCGACGACGGCTACCTCTCGTACCGCATCAACATCACCAAGCGCGAGATCCTGGAGCAGGAGCACTTCTTCCTGCTGCCGAACGACATCGTCTATGTCGAGCCAGTCCGGGTCAAGCTCTTCCGGCGCGACAGCCAGGACTTCTTCTTCTACCTGAACACGACGCTTTCCCTGGTAACCACCTTCCTCCTGGTCGCCCGAATCAACTAACCAGCACTCCCCCCCCGACATGGCATCTCTCGAACCGATGGCTTCGCCCGCACCCTTTCCCATGCCTGGCAACACGGGCCCGCAGTTCGATTTCAAGAAGTACCTCTTCCTGTTTCTCTCGCGTTGGTACCTGTTCTTGATATTCCCGGCTTTGGGCTATGGGTATGCCTTTTTCCTGAACAAGAAGAACGCTCCGCAATACGCCGTCAAAACGTCGATCCTGGTCACGGACGAGAACAGCCCGGAGCAGCTCCTTTCCGGCCTGACCTTCCTGAACCGGAACATGGACATGGAGAACGAAATCGGAATCCTGAAGTCGTACTCGGTTTCCTTCGAGACCTTGCGCGACCTGGACGACTTCGGGGTGAACTACTACCAGGTCGGCCAGTTTCGCGACATCGAGCTCTACCGCGACTGCCCTTTCCGCGTGCTGCGGGACACCACCCACGAGCAGCGGGGAGGCATCGTGTTTTCTGTGCGCGTGCTTTCGCAGCGCGAGTTTTCCATCCGGCAGGGCCCGCAAGCGAGCGAGCAGATCGTCGAGTTCGGGCAGCGCCTCGAGGCGGAGGGCTACTCCTTCCGGATCGAGCTGCGCGCCCCCAGCGACTTCCGACAGCAGTGGACTGCCGAGGAGTACTACTTCCGCACCCAGGACATGAACAACCTGGCCAACGAGTACTCGGGGCGGCTCCAAGTCGAGCCCTACGCCAACTCCCCCAACATCCTCTGGCTGTGGATGCAAGGCCCGACACCGAAGAAGGACGCCGACTTCCTGAACGCCGTGGCCCAGACCTACATCCAGGCCAGCCTCGACGACAAGAACCAGATCGCCACCAACATGATCAAGTTCATCGACGACCAGCTCCAGACCATCGTCGATTCGCTCGACAGCTCGCAAGACAGCCTCCAGAACTTCCAGTTGCGGAACACCTACCTCGACGGCAGCGGCAGCTCCAGCGAACTGCTCCAAACCTACGAGGAGCTCGAGCAGCAAGAGGCAGAGCTGGCCTACCAGCGCGAATACCTCGACTACCTGGAAAAGGAGCTCGTCGAGGGCATCCAGTTGGACGACCTGCTCCTGCCCTCCATGCTGGGCATCAGCGACCCGCTGCTCAACGAGCCCCTGCAGGAGCTGGCCAGCCTCTACCGCCAGCGCGAGCTCGGCCGCTTCGGCGTGGTGCAAGAAAGGGAAATCCCCCTTTTCAAGGAAATCGACTTCAAGATTGACCTGGCCGAGAGCGAACTTTACAGCAAGATCGAGCTCAGCCGAGAGCTGCTCCAGAAAAAAATCGACGAGCAGCGCCAGAAAATGGCCGAGATCAACGCCCGGATCGGGCAGCTTCCGCAGGCCCAGCGCCAGCTCCAGAACTACGAGCGCCGGTTCGAGTTCAACGACCGCATCTACACCTACCTGCTCCAGAAGCGCACCGAGGCCGGAATGTCCATCATCGCCAACCGCCCCGACGCCCGCGTCATCGACACCGCCAACCCCCGAAACGCCGTCTTCAAGGGCCCCAACCCTTCGGCCAACACCAACCAATGGCTGCTCATCGGCCTGCTCATCCCAAGCGCCTTCCTCATCATCAAGGAGCTGTTCAACAACAAGATAGAAGGCCAGGGCGACATCGAGCACAACACCCAGGTCCCCATCATGGGCACCATCTCGCACAACAACAAGAAGAGCAACATCCCCGTGTTCACCAACCCCAAGTCGCCCATCTCCGAGTCGTTCAGGGCCTTGCGCACCAACCTTCAGTACGCCCTTGTCGAGCAGAAGAAGTGCCGCACCATCGCCGTTACCTCAACCGTCTCGGGCGAGGGAAAGACCTTCAACGCCATCAACCTGGCCGCGGTCATCGCCATCGCCGAGAAGAAGACCCTGCTCATCGGCCTCGACCTGCGAAAACCCAAGATCCACCTCGACTTCGAGTTCGACAACAGCGTCGGAATCAGCAACTTCCTGGTCGAGGACAAGGAGTTTGACCAGGTCGTCCTGCCCACCCACATCGAGAACCTCTGGGTGGCCCCAGCAGGCTCCCCGCCGCCCAACCCCGCCGAGCTCATCGAGTCGCAGCGCATGGAGCTTTTCGTCCAGATCGCCAAGGAGCGATTCGACTACGTCATCTTCGACACCCCGCCCGTGGCCATCGTCACCGACAGCATGCTCATCTCGAAATTCACCGACTACTACCTCTACGCCGTCCGGCAGAACTATTCCACCAAGGCCGCCATCAAGCTCATCAACGACCTCCACGAGTCGAAGAACCTCCCCAAGATGGGCATCGTCCTGAACGACGTGCGCTTCAACCGCATCTACAGCACCTACGGCTATGGCTACGGCTACGGCTACGGCTACGGTTATGGCTACGGCTACGGGCAAGGCTACTACGAGGAAGAGGACGTCGAGAAGGCGGGAGCCCTTTCCAAGCTGCTCGACAGGTTCCGTGGCCGGCGGATGGGCTCCTGAGGCGCGAAGCCATTTTCTTTTTGAGCCGAACTTTTGTATTTTCGCATCCGGAAATGCCAACCCTCAACCCATCAACACCCCTGAAAAATGTTCGAGAACTTATCCGATAGGCTGGAACGGTCGTTCAAAATCCTCAAAGGTGAAGGCAAAATCACCGAGATCAACATCGCCGAGAGTCTCAAGGAAGTCCGACGCGCCTTGCTCGATGCCGACGTCAACTACAAGATAGCCAAGGACTTCACCACCACCGTGAAGGAAAAGGCCCTTGGACAGAACGTCTTGACGGCCGTGAAGCCTGGGCAGATGATCGTCAAGATCGTCCACGACGAGCTGGCCCTGCTGATGGGCGGGGTCTTCACCGACATCAACCTCGGGGGCAACCCCAACGTCATCCTGATCGCGGGCCTGCAAGGCTCGGGCAAGACCACCTTCTCGGGCAAGCTCGCCAAGTTCCTCAAGTCCAAGCGCAGCCGGCAGCCCCTGCTGGTGGCCGGCGACGTCTATCGGCCCGCGGCCATCGAGCAGCTCAAAGTCCTGGGCCAGCAGATTGGCGTGCCCGTCTTCACCATCGAGGGCAGCAACGACCCCGTCCGAATCGCCAAGGAAGGCATCGAGCACGCCAAGAAGTTCGGCTACAACACCGTCATCATCGACACCGCCGGCCGCCTGGCCATCGACGAGCAGATGATGCAGGAAATCGCCAACGTCAAGAACGCCGTCAAGCCCAGCGAGACCCTCTTCGTGGTCGATTCCATGACAGGGCAGGACGCCGTCAACACCGCCAAGGAGTTCAACGACCGCCTCGACTTCAACGGAGTGGTCCTGACCAAGCTCGACGGCGACACCCGCGGTGGCGCGGCCCTTTCCATCCGCTCCATCGTCAACAAGCCCATCAAGTTCGTGGGCATGGGCGAGAAGATGGAGGCCCTCGACGTCTTCCACCCCGACCGCATGGCCGACCGCATCCTCGGCATGGGCGACATCGTCTCGCTGGTCGAGAAGGCCCAGGAGCAGTTCGACGCCGAGGAGGCCATGAAGCTCCAGAAGAAGATCGCCAAGAACCAGTTCAACTTCAACGACTTCCTCAACCAGATCAACCAGATCAAGAAGATGGGCAACATCAAGGATCTGGCCGCGATGATCCCCGGCGTCGGCAAGGCCATCAAGGACCTCGACATCGACGACGACGCCTTCAAGGGCATCGAGGCCATCATCTTCTCCATGACCCCGCAAGAGCGCGAGAAGCCCGAGCTCATCAACGCCAGCCGCCGCAAGCGCATCGCCAGCGGCAGCGGAAGCAACCTCCAGGAAGTCAACCGCTTGCTCAAGCAGTTCGAGGAGACACGCAAGATGATGCGCGCCATGACCACCGGCAAGGGCATGGCCCGGATGATGAACGCCATGAAACAAATGCAGGGAGGAAAGCCTTGAGCGTCCGTACCCTGACGACCTCCAGACCACGCCAAGGCAGCTCTTTCGCTCGGAAAGGGTTGCCTTGGTCTTTTTCCGGCCCCAACAGCCCCTCTTCATCCCCCCAAAAACGAACAGCGATGAGCAGCACGCCCCACATCATGGATGGAAAGACGATCGCCGAACAGGTCATGGCCGAAATCGCCCTGGAAGTCCAGGCCTGGACCCTAGCCGGAGGGCGCCCCCCGCACCTGGCCGCCATCATCGTCGGCCAAGACGGCGCCAGCCAGACCTACGTCGGCCACAAGGTCAAGGCCTGCGCCCGCGTCGGTTTCCGCTCCACCCGCATCGACCTGCCCGAGGAGACCACCCAGGAGCAGCTCCTGCGGACCGTCCGACAGTTGAACCAGGATCCCGAAATCGACGGCTTCATCGTCCAACTGCCTCTTCCCAAGCACCTTAGCGAAGCCGAGGTCATCGAGGCCATCGACCCGCGCAAGGACGTGGACGGCTTCCACCCGAGCAATGTCGGCCGGATGTCCGCCGGATTGCCCTGCTTCCTGCCCGCCACCCCCGCCGGAATCCTCGAGCTGCTGCGGCGCTACCAGGTCCAGACCGCCGGGAAGCACTGCGTGGTGCTGGGGCGGAGCAACATCGTCGGCAAGCCCATGGCCGCGCTGCTGGCCCAAAAAGGCTGGGACTGCACCGTAACCCTCTGCCACAGCCGCACCCAGGGCCTCGAGGAGCATTGCCAGCGGGCCGACATCATCGTGGCCGCCCTGGGCGTGCCCCGCTTCGTCAAGGCCCACATGGTCAAGCCGGGAGCCGTGGTCATCGACGTCGGCATCACCCGCGAGCCCGACGCCAGCCGCGCCGCGGGCTTCCGCCTGGTCGGCGACGTCGATTTCGAGCCTGTCCGCGAAAAGGCCTCCCTGATAACGCCCGTGCCCGGCGGAGTCGGCGCCATGACCATCGTCTCGCTGCTCAAAAACACGCTTCTGGCGGCCCGGAAGGAAATATTCCGCTGAAAACCGCGTTATCCACTTTCCCACCGACGCCCTCAACAAGCCCTCACCCGCAGCCCCTACCATGAGTTTCCTCTTCCCGACTTTCCTTTTCGCACTGGCAGCCATCGCCTTGCCCATCCTGGCGCACCTGTTCAACTTTCGCAGCTTCAAGACCGTCTATTTCAGCAACGTGGCCTTCTTGCGCGACATCCGCGAGCAGACCCGGGCCAAGTCCAAGCTCAAGAACCTGCTGCTCCTGATCTTGCGCATCCTGGCCGTGGTCGCCCTGGTTCTGGCCTTCGCCCAGCCTTTCCTCAGCTCCGACTACAGCCAGGAGGAGCCCCGCCTCCAGCGCGTGGCCATTTACCTCGACAACTCCTTCAGCATGGAGGCCGAAAGCGAAAAGGGGCAACTTCTCGAAGTGGCAAAAAACAAGGTTCATAGCATACTCGACGCCTTTCCGCCCTCCACCAAGTTCTATTTCCTGACCAACGACTTCGAGGCCAAGCACCAGCATCTGGTCAGCCCCGAGCAGGTCGAGACTTTCTTGGCCGAACTGGCGCCAAGCCCGCAAACCCGCACCCTTTCGGAGGTGCTCGAACGCCAGCGCGACTTCCTTGCAGGGCTGCGCGTGGACAGCCTGGAGCTTGAGCTCCAGGCTTTTGTGCTGTCCGATTTCCAGACCTACATGGCCGACCTCGACCGCGTACAGCCCGACTCGAACCTGCGGGTACACCTTCTGCCCCTGCCCGCCGTGGCCGTCAACAACCTCCACATCGACTCATGCTGGTTCGAGTCGCCCACCCGCAAGCCCGGGCAGCCCGAGCAGCTCTGGCTGCGCCTGCGCAACGGCTCCGACCAGGCCTACCAGAACATGACCGCCGAACTGTTCATCAACGACACCCTCAAGGCACTGGCAAATTTTGACATTGAGCCCCAGGCAACCCAGGAGGTCAGCATCAACTTCAACAACACCAACAAGGGGATTTACCACGGCCGCGTCAGCATCTCCGACTATCCCATCACCTACGACAACGACTTCTTTTTCGCTTACACCATCGCCGAGAGCCTCAAGGTGCTGGCCATACATCCCGGCGAGGCGGGGCGCAACCTTCAGGCCCTGCTGCGTGCCGAGCCTTACTTCGACTTCACGCTCATGCCCGTCAATTCGGTGCAGCCCAGCTTGTTGCAGGAGTTCCAGGTCATTTTCCTCGAAGGCGTCGGGCAGTTCAGCTCCGGCCTGGTTTCCAGCCTGGCCGCCTTCGTGGCCAACGGCGGCACCCTTGTGCTCTTCCCCGACCTCGAGGCGCCGGCGGCCAGCTACCAGCCCCTCCTGCAAGCGCTCGAAGCCGCGCCCTACGCCCAGGCGCTCCGGCAGGACAGCCGGGTGGCAGAAATTGACTACCAAGACGAAATCTTTGCCAACGTGTTCCAGAAGGTCGAGCCCAACGCCGACCTGCCCAGCGTCAGTGCCTATTTCAGCTTCGCCAGAAGCGTCCAGACCCTGGAAAAAAGCCTGCTCTCAACGCAAAACGGCAGCCCGCTGCTCAAGCGCGCCCCGCATGGCCTAGGGCAGGCCTACATCTTCGCCATGGGCCTGGACGCCGAGTCCAGCAACTTCGCCGAGCATCCGCTTTTCGTCCCCACGGTGCTCAACATCGGCCTTTTCAGCCAGTTCTCGGGCCAGATTTACCAGACCATCGGCCAGAGCGGAAGCCTCGAACTGAACCGCAGCCTGGCCCAGGAAAGCCAGTCGGCCCTGCACCTTAGCCTGACCGATGGCTCTTACGACCTCATTCCCAAGCAGAACAACGACTTGGGAGCCGGCAAGATACGCCTGTTCTTCGAGTCGGAGGTCAAGCGGGCTGGCAACTACCGCGTCTGGGCCGACCAGCGAGACCTGCTCGGGGTGGCCTTCAACTACGACCGGCAAGAATCGGACCTGCGCTATCTCGATGCCGAAGAACTCGGCCAGAAGCTCGAAGAGCTGGGCCTGGCCAACTTCGACCTGCTCGAGACCCAGGACGAGTTCCTGGCCAGCGCGCTCGAAGAAATCGGCCGCGGCGGAAAGCTCTGGAAGTGGCTGCTGCTGGCCGCGCTGCTCTTCCTGGCCACCGAAGTCCTCGTGGCACGGCTTTGGAAGGACTGAGGGCGGCGCTTTGTCGGCCCGGCAAGGCGGCGTTTTCAGGCCTTACCAAAGCCTGCGTTGATCGCGTAGCGCTTGTCTTGCTTGGCGATGAAACCTTGCTTGGCCAAGCTGCTGACGATGCGTCTAATTTTTCGCTGAAATCCTTCAAAGTCGTTGATTTCCAGCGAGTTTTTGTATTTTTCCAGGTAAAGCAGTTTTCCGATTTGTGAGGCCGATTCGGCTTTTTCCGTGCTGTACCGGTTGATCTTGAAGATGATTTTCAGGCACTCTTTGTGATCTTGCGGCAACGATCGGTAAGCCTCGCCGAAGGCTTGCAGAAGCTCGTCGTTGAAGTTTTCTTTGAGCAGTTCTCGGTTGAGCACGAAAACAGGCAGCAGGGGAGTACTTTCAGGATGTTTGTGGATGAGCCGGCTTTTTTCCAGCGATCGTATCGCGTCGAAGTGGTTGTTGTCGGGCGTCAGCAGGATGGTGTAGTGGTATTTTTCATTCTCCTTCTCCGATTTGTAGAGATAGGCCAAGACGTGCTTCTGCTCGCTGGTCAATTCCTCGCCCTGGGTGAGGTTTTGGATGAAGCCCGAGAAGGCGGAAAGCAAGGCTTCCATCTTGTCATCCAACAGTTTGCCGCTTTGGATCACCAGCGAAATGTCGTCGTAATCCCGAAACTTGTAGTAGGGAATGTCGATCCGATCGTTCAGGCATTCGTTGACCAAAGTGGCCATGCCGATGCCTTTGCCTTCGTATTTGTTGAACACTTTGAGCACATCCGCCAGCTTGGGATTGACGGGCTTTGGGTTGGGGATGATGCGCCGGAGCGGGATTTCATGCTCGGTTTTTTCGATCAGTAGGTTTTTCTTGAAGCCACCTGGGTTTCTGATTTCAATATGTTTTTGCGGAATGATGTCGATGTTGATGAACCTGTCGATGGTATAGTCGCGGTGGGCCAGCGAGTTGTTGACACATTCTCGGATCAGGTCTTCCGGATACTCGGGAACCCCAGTCCCGCCGTTTTCGGCCCGGACGCCCACTGGAATGTTTTGGTAGATGAAGCCGTGGCCATTTTCGAGCAGCGGTAGGATGTTGTCCTTGAAGATTTTCTTGTTTTGCGCGATTTGCGACGAAGAGCGCACGAAACAGTCCACCTGGCATCGGTTTCCCAGGAAGTCCTGCGGGTGTTCGCCACAGACCAGCATCCCCAAGACTGTCGGCTCTAGGTCGCTGGTGATGAACGATTTGCGCAAGAGGAACGATTTCGCGCTTTCGAGGTCCGCTTTGGGGCTTTCGATCCTCATACTAAACCGCTCCCGAGACACTTGCTAATTTTTTGTACATTTGCAAAAAAAGAACGACTATGAAAACACACCCCCATTGCACCGA
>JFJP01002420.1_pt1 | contig 11765 bp, 9 predicted proteins | sample 431651 | NCBI WGS metagenome assembly JFJP01 (sample SAMN02602958, study PRJNA72255) | Microbial mat metagenome, whole genome shotgun sequencing project. | biome: fresh water; feature: sink hole; material: water; isolation source: purple microbial (photo- and chemosynthetic) mats found in... | reverse complement strand
ATCAACGAGATTGCTACGGTCGTCGATGGCTCGGCATCGCTGGTGCAAGAGCTACAGAGACAGAGTGGTCTTATAAATTCAGTGGTGCAGACGATTCGCGAAATTGCGGATCAGACCAATCTGCTGGCTCTTAATGCGGCAATCGAGGCGGCTCGGGCCGGCGAGCAAGGAAGGGGATTTGCTGTAGTGGCCGACGAAGTGCGCAAACTCGCGGAGCGTTCTGCCCGTTCGACAGAAGAAATTTCCGGGACCGTTTCGAAGATTCAGGATAGCGCTCAAACAGTGTCCAGCAATATGGGGAAAACTGTGGCCAGCGTACAAAAAACGGTGGCAAATGCCAGTGGTGCGGGCGATACGATCCGCAAGATGGGCGATAGCAGTCAGCGCACGGTGAGCATGGTTTCCGAGATTACCGATGCGATCAAGGAGCAAAGCAGCGCTAGCCAGAATGTGGCGCGCCTAGTTGAACAAATCGCACAGATGGCCGATGCTGGTTCTGGTAGCGCCTCGAATGGCGCAAGAACGGCGAAGCGGCTGGATAGCCTGGCAAAAGAAATTCATAAGGTATTGGCCGCGTACAAGCTTTAACTGCTATCTGTCATGGCAGGATCAAGAAGACGCAAATTTCGAATTGCGCAGGTCCGCGGTTCTAGAATTTCAGCCTCATATAGGCTACCCTGAACAATGTAGTCCTTTGGTTTCAAGGCCATTTCTACAATGATTCAGAGCATAGCAAGTAGTTCGACCCAGGCACTCTATGGTTTCGAGAGCCCGACACGCTTCGGTGCCCAGTCTTCGAAGCTGACAGGTGTTCGTTCGGGCTCGGCCACGAGTTCCTCTGAGTCTTCAAAGTCAACGACAAACCAGGCCAGCCAGTTGACACCGGACCAGCAACGTCAGGTTCAACAACTCAAGGAAATTGATCGAAGGGTCCGAGCGCATGAGCAGGCGCATCTGTCGGTCGGTCGCGATCTGGTACGCGGTGGAGCGACGTTCAGCTATCAGACCGGGCCGGACAATCAGCGATACGCTGTTGGCGGCGAGGTTTCGATCGATGCCTCGCCAGGCCGGACGCCTGAAGAGACCATTCCCAAGGCGCAACACATTCGCGCCACCGCACTGGCACCCTCGGACCCTTCTGCCCAGGATCAGAGCGTTGCGGCGCGGGCGGCGCGCATGGAGAGCGAGGCGAGAACGGAACTCGCGGTACAGCAACGGGAAGAAGTGGCAAACTCAGGCCAGGGCAGTACGTTCATGTACCGCAATGTCGAGAGAGGCGCCGGAACGATTGCTCAAGTCGGCGGATTACTGAATTCTTTCGCCTAGATTGCCGCGATGCGGGCATTGCTGTTTACTGCACTCTGCGTAGAGATAGAGTGCGTGTTCCTGGATGACAAAACCCCTGTCTTTTGCTATTTTTTTCTGACGCCGTTCGATTTCTTCGTCGAAAAACTCTTCGACTCGACCGCAATTGATGCACACCAGATGGTCGTGGTGTTGCCCCGCCTTGATTTCGAATACGGCTTTGCCTGACTCGAAATGGTGGCGTTCAAGCAGGCCAGCTTGTTCGAACTGGGTGAGTACGCGGTAGACCGTCGCTAATCCGATGTCTATGTTTTCACTCAGCAACAAACGATAGACATCGTCCGCCGTCAGGTGGCGTACTTCGGCCTTCTCGAAAAGTTCGAGGATCCTCAGGCGTGGACCTGTGGCCTTGAGTCCCATGTTTTTCAGGTTGGTGGAATTGCTCATGCTTTGGCTTGATCGATGGAGAAAGGAGGTGATCTTTTCGGTTATGATATACCGCATGACTCGACTTTAAGCCACCTGGTTGTGTTTTAAAGCGTATTTCCGATTATTTTCCAAGAAATATCCCAAGCATGATTTTTTCGCGAATTGCCAGAACGGTTCTGCTGGTGGCTGCAATTTCCGGTTGTTCATCGGTGCCGCGTATTGTCAATGAATACAAGATTGACGTACAACAGGGCAACGTCCTGACGCAGGATATGGTTTCCCAGCTCAGGCCCGGTTTGACCAAGGATCAGGTGCGCTTTATTCTTGGTACCCCGATGCTGATGGATATGTTCCATGCCAGTCGCTGGGATTACGTTTATCGACTGCAGAAGGGAAGTACGGGTGATGTCGAGATGAGGAAGTTTTCGGCCTTTTTTGATACCAGTGACAAGCTGGTTCGCGTTTCCGGTGACGTGACCCCGGCGCAGACGGGTGATGCTGCGGCCGCGCCCGATAGCCGGACACGCGAACTTGACCTGGGTTCGATTGCGCCGGATAGCGTGGCGCCACCGATTGAAGGCAAGGGTTTTTTTGGGAAAATGATGGAAAGCGTGGGTTTCTAATATGAAGAAGATCAAGATAGCGATTGTTGGTGCCAGCGGCCGTATGGGTCAGATGATTATCGAGTCAGTATTGAAGGATGGTGAGGTTAGGCTCGTCTCGGCTGTTGATCAACTGGGTAACCCGGCCATGGGCAAAGATGCGGGCGAACTCGTCGGCATGCCGCCCTGCGGTGTCCTGGTTTCAAGTGACATCGAGGCCGGTATTGCCAAGGCCGATTGCCTGATTGACTTTACACGTCCAGAAGGCACGCTTGAACACTTGGCTATCTGTCGTCGGCGCAAGATTTCTATCGTTATCGGGACCACCGGGCTTGATGTAGAAGGCAAACAGACGATTGCTGATGCTGCTCGTGAAATCCCGGTAGTTTTTGCGCCTAACATGAGTGTTGGAGTGAACGTGGTGTTCAAGCTGCTCGACACCGCTTCACGCATCTTGGCTGATGGCTACGATATCGAGATCGTTGAAGCGCACCACAAGCACAAAATTGACGCGCCTTCTGGGACAGCGCTACGCATGGGTGAGGTGGTTGCCGAGGCTCTTGGCCGTGATTTAAAGAAATGTGCAGTTTTTGGTCGTGAAGGCGTGACCGGGGAACGTGAGCCTTCAACGATCGGATTTGCAACCGTGCGTGGCGGAGATATCGTTGGCGATCACACTGTCATGTATTGCGGTACCGGTGAACGCGTTGAAATCAGCCATAAGGCAGGTAGTCGCATGCCTTATGCGCTGGGTAGTCTGCGCGCTGCCCGCTTCTTGGCCGGCAAGAAGACGGGATTGTTTGACATGCAGGATGTTCTGGGGCTTCGCTGAGTTCGTTAAGAAATATCTCCAGCCAGGACTGCGAGGATGAGATCCCAACTTCTGGCTGGAAAGCTGAAAGAAATTTTTGGTAGTGACGGTGAGCTTGTATTAAAGCAATTGCTGTCCTCCGCGGTTGACGGACACCCGGCTCTGGCTCGCGGGGTGCCAAAATTGCTGGATGCTGCCGATGGATTATTGGCACAGTTTTCCAGTATGCATCAGGTTCAGGCTGAACTTTCGGGTGATGCTTTCTCTGACTGGAATCTAAAAAGCGGGCAAATCGATTCCGGCAGAAACTGGAAGATGTTGCTTGGCTACGGCAATGAAGAACTTGACGCTACGATCCTGGGATGGCGACGCTTGGTGCACGCAGACGATCTGCTGGTCCTGGATGCAGCGATTGCCTCGCATATTCGAGGCAAAGCCCGTTTTTTCCAAGCTGAATGCCGATTGAAGACCAAGGTGGGTGGCTGGAAGTGGCTGTTCCTTAAAGGCATGGTGGTTGCCCGCGAGGCCAGTGGCGATCCGTTGCGACTTCTGCTATTGCAGCGTGATATTACGGACTTCAGACAGTCCGCTGCTGATGCCTTGTCTGCCAAGGAGGCTGCAGAGGCTGCGAACCGAGCGCGCAGCAATTTCATGGCCAACATGAGCCATGAGATCCGGACGCCGATGAACGGAATCATTGGCATGACCGAACTGGCACTCGATACCCAACTCGACCCGGAGCAGCGACACTACCTTAGGACAGTAAAGTCTTCAGCCGAATCCCTGTTGGCTATCGTTAACGACATTCTCGACTTTTCCAAAGTAGAGTCCGGCAAACTACGTTTCGAAGAGATTCCATTTTCCCTGACCAATCTGGTTTTTGAGGCGGTGCGCACGCAGTCGGTAACGGCGCATAAAAAAGGGCTGGAGGTCATCGTTTCACTGACCCCTGATGTGCCTCCCCGAGTTGTCGGAGACCCGACACGGGTGCGCCAGATCATCTCCAACCTGGTCGGAAACGCGATCAAGTTCACCGAGCACGGAAACATCTCGGTTGAGGTCGCGGTTGAAGAGCGCGCGTTCGCTACCGTTGTCCTGCGCTTTGCCGTCCGCGATACCGGTATCGGCATTCCGCTCTCACGACAGAGTGCGGTTTTCGATGCATTTTCGCAGGCGGATGATTCGACGACACGGCGTTTTGGCGGGACCGGTCTGGGTTTGACGATTTGCTCGCATCTGGTTCAACTGATGGGCGGGCGCATCTGGCTCGACAGTATTGAAGGGGAAGGTTCCTGCTTTTATTTCAACGGGCGCTTTGGGATAGCCGAATCGGCCAATGTCGCACTTGCCAAAGATGATCAGTTTAATGGTCAGCGTTTGTTGTTGCTTGAAAGTAACCTGGCCGTTGCTGCGCAATTGCTGGCGATATTTGCCGAAATCGGCGTGTATGCAAAACATGTCGTTGATGCGGAGGAAGGTTTCGCAGCCATGGAAAAATCAAAGGCGCTGGGTTTTTCTTTCGACTTCGTTCTTGCGGATGCACAGATGTCAGCCCCCGGAGGAATGGCGCTGGCTGAATCCTGGCGGACCTGCAATCATTCAGAAAAGTTGATCATGCTGTTGAACACTGAGCAGCAACGTCAGGATCTGAAGCGTTTGCGCGAACTCGGTGTTGATGCCCATCTGGTCAAACCGGTTGCGCCAGAAGACATGGTTGATGCATTGAAGCTGGTATCCGGGCAGCACGCAGAGTCTGGTCATTTGCTCGATCCTTTCGATTTCGCTGATCACGCAGTGCTCGATACTTCAAACCAGCTTGAAGTGCTGTTGGTTGAAGATAACCCGGTCAATCAGGAACTGGCCGAACGTTTGCTGAAAAAACGTGGCTACAGCGTCACGTTGGCCAACAATGGCGCAGAGGCCGTAGATTGCTTCGAAAAAAGTCATTTTGACCTTATTCTCATGGATATGCAGATGCCGGTAATGGATGGCATCGAGGCGACAGAAGCGATCCGTTCCCGCGAAATGCGGCGTAGCTGGGTTGTTTCGGAGGAGTTCCACCAAGTTTGCATTATTGCCATGACCGCCAATGCGATGGAGGGCGATCGAGCCCGTTGTTTGGAGGCTGGGATGAATGATTACGTATCCAAACCAATCAAGATGGAAGAGTTTTATGCCGTGATTGACCGCTCTCTTGGCCTTGAACGCGAAATCAGCTCGTCACCGGCACGGTCCGATCGTAAGCTTGCGGAAACCTCGCTTGACCTGGATGCTGCGATGCGTGACCTTGGAGATCGGGATCTCTTGCTGACTATGGCTGGTATGCTTGTCAATGAGTGGGATGGGCACTTGGGGCAGATTCAGGCCAGCGTGCGCGAGAAAAATTCCGCTCAGCTGTGTTTGAATGCGCATACGGTAAAAAGCCTTCTGGCGATTTTTCATGGCGAATCAGCTCGGCGTGTAGCGCTTGATCTGGAGCAGGCAGCCAGACGTCCCGATGCTGTCGATTGGCCTCGGTGTGTACAACTCGCTGATAAGCTGGCGCTCGAAATGACCAGGCTGAGGCCGGAAATGGAGCGATTTGTTCGCGGAGAAGTCCCACTATAGATTGCCGAAAAGTACTCCGTCAGCTATAATCCTCGGGTTTTCAAGTATTTAAGCGGGAGAGCGCCATGCTCATCCCGCTTTTGTGTATCTAAGCTATGGATCAGGAGTCTTTCGTGTCGTTGCTACCCTCTTTTCAGCCCGCGATTCTCGCCCTTGCCGATGGTACCGTTTTCCGAGGTTATGCTATCGGCAGCCAAGGTACCACCAGCGGCGAGGTGGTTTTTAATACAGCGATGACCGGCTATCAGGAAATCCTTACCGATCCCTCCTACTGCCGACAAATCGTCACTTTGACCTACCCACACATCGGGAATACCGGTTGTAATGACGAGGATTTCGAGTCGCGAGCCAATTTTGCAGCCGGTTTGGTCATCCGCGACCTGCCGCTGCGAGCAGAGAACTGGCGCATGCAGAGCACCTTGCCCGATTACCTCAAGAAACATGGCGTCGTGGCTATCGCCGGGATCGATACGCGCAAGTTGACCCGTATCCTGCGCGAAAAAGGAGCACAGTCCGGCTGCATCATGGCGGTAGAGGTTGATGAGGCTGCTGCGGTTGCCGAGGCGCGCGCTTTTCCTGGACTAGCTGGCATGGATCTGGCCAAGGTGGTGACGGTCGATTCTCCCTATGAATGGAACGAGGGCGAATGGACCTTGAAAGGCTATAGCCCGGCACCGGCCAAGAAGCAATTCCATGTCGTTGCCTACGATTACGGCGTCAAACGCAATATCCTGCGTATGCTTTCAGGGCGAGGCTGCAAGGTGACCGTGGTTCCGGCGCAAACGTCAGCCGCCGACGTCCTCAAGTATGATCCGGATGGAATTTTCCTGTCCAATGGCCCAGGTGATCCGGAGCCCTGTGATTACGCCATTACGGCCATTCGCGAACTGCTTGCCGCTGGCGTGCCTACCTACGGTATCTGTCTCGGGCACCAGTTGCTGGCTTTGGCTTCAGGTGCTAAGACGATCAAGATGAAGTTTGGTCATCATGGCGCCAATCATCCGGTTAAGGATCTCGACACCCAGCAGGTTTTGATCACCAGCCAGAATCATGGCTTTGCGGTCGATGCCGATACGTTGCCAGGCAACCTGCGGCCAACGCATGTCTCTTTGTTCGACGGTTCGTTACAAGGCCTGGCGCGAACCGACGTGCCGGCGTTCTCCTTTCAGGGGCACCCGGAAGCGAGCCCGGGGCCGCGCGATGTAGCGTACCTGTTCGACCGGTTCATCAAGCTTATGCAAGACAATAAGGCCGCAGGAAAGTAACTTATGCCAAAGCGTACAGACCTAAAAAGTATTCTCATTATTGGAGCAGGCCCGATCGTTATCGGTCAGGCCTGCGAATTCGACTATTCCGGCGCTCAAGCCTGCAAGGCGCTGCGTGAGGAGGGGTACCGGGTGATCCTGGTTAACTCCAATCCAGCGACGATCATGACCGACCCGGAAATGGCCGATGTGACCTACATCGAGCCGATTACCTGGAAAGTCCTCGAACGAATCATCGAAAAGGAACGTCCTGACGCGCTGTTGCCGACCATGGGCGGTCAGACAGCCCTGAATTGCGCGCTTGATCTAGCCAAGCATGGTGTGCTTGAAGACTTCGGTGTCGAGATGATCGGTGCTTCTAAGGAAGCCATCGACAAGGCGGAGGACCGCGAGAAGTTCAAGACGGCGATGACCAAGATCGGTCTCGGTTCGGCACGTTCCGCGATGGCGCACTCGATGGAGGAGGCGTATCAGGTTCAGGCAATGATCGGTTTTCCGGTCATCATCCGTCCGTCCTTCACAATGGGCGGTTCGGGCGGCGGCATTGCCTACAACGAAGAAGAGTTTGTCCAGATTTGCAAACGCGGTCTTGAAGCCAGTCCGACACACGAACTCTTGATCGAAGAGTCGCTGATCGGCTGGAAAGAGTTCGAGATGGAGGTTGTCCGTGACAAGAAGGACAACTGCATCATCGTCTGCTCGATTGAAAACCTAGATCCAATGGGCGTGCATACTGGCGATTCGATTACCGTAGCACCGGCGCAGACGCTGACCGACAAAGAATACCAGATCATGCGCGACGCCTCAGTGGCGGTATTGCGCGAGATCGGTGTCGATACTGGCGGTTCCAATGTGCAGTTTTCCATCTGCCCGGAAGATGGCCGCATGGTCGTCATCGAAATGAACCCGCGTGTCTCGCGCTCCTCGGCACTGGCTTCCAAGGCCACCGGTTTCCCTATTGCCAAGGTGGCGGCCAAGCTGGCTGTGGGCTACACGCTCGATGAACTGGCCAATGACATCACCGGTGGCAAGACGCCCGCGTCCTTTGAGCCATCAATTGACTACGTTGTAACCAAGGTACCGCGCTTCGCGTTCGAGAAATTCCCGACGGCAGATTCGCACCTGACGACGCAGATGAAGTCGGTTGGCGAAGTGATGGCCATTGGGCGTACTTTCCAGGAGTCTTTCCAGAAAGCGTTGCGTGGCCTTGAAGTCGGTGTCGACGGGATGAACCAGCGCACGACTGACCGCGAGGAACTCGAACGTGAACTTGGCGAACCAGGGCCAGAACGCATCTGGTTTGTCGGCGATGCCTTCGAGAACGGCTTTACGTTGGATGAAGTACATGCCCTGACGCATATCGATCCGTGGTTTCTTGCGCAGATTGAAGATATCGTCCGGATCGAGATGGTGCTCGATGATATGGCTTTCGAGGAACTGGATGCAGTGACTTTGCGTGAACTCAAGCGCAAGGGGTTCTCTGATCGCCGTCTGGCCAAGCTGATGAAGACGAGCGAAACCAATGTGCGTACCAGCCGGCACGCCATGGGCATTCGGCCCGTCTATAAGCGCGTGGACACCTGTGCCGCCGAGTTTTCTACAAATACGGCCTACATGTACTCGACTTACGAGGAGGAGTGCGAGTCGAATCCGAGCAGCAAGAAGAAGATCATGGTTCTCGGCGGTGGTCCGAACCGTATTGGGCAAGGTATCGAGTTCGACTACTGCTGTGTTCATGCGGCGCTCGCTCTGCGTGAAGACGGTTACGAAACGATCATGGTCAACTGCAACCCGGAGACCGTGTCGACTGACTACGATACTTCGGATCGCCTTTATTTCGAGCCATTAACGCTCGAAGACGTGCTCGAAATCGTCGCCATCGAAAAACCGGTTGGCGTCATCGTACAGTTTGGTGGCCAGACGCCACTCAAACTGGCGCGTGACCTTGAAGCGAACGGCGTTCCGATCATCGGTACCAGTCCGGACATGATCGATGCGGCCGAGGATCGTGAGCGCTTCCAGAAATTGCTGCAGGATCTTGGTCTAAAACAACCGCCAAACCGTACCGCTCGGACAGAGCCCGATGCATTGCGCCTGGCCACTGAAATCGGTTATCCGCTGGTTGTTCGTCCATCTTACGTGCTTGGTGGCCGTGCCATGGAAATCGTTCATGAACCGCGTGACCTTGAGCGTTACATGCGCGAGGCGGTGAAGGTCTCGAACGATTCGCCGGTGCTGCTTGATCGTTTCCTCAATGACGCCGTTGAAGTCGACGTCGATGCACTTTCCGATGGTGAGGAAGTGATTATTGGCGGTGTCATGGAACATATTGAGCAAGCGGGAGTTCATTCGGGCGATTCGGCCTGTTCGCTTCCCCCGTATTCACTGTCGGACGAGGTACAGAACGAACTGCGCCGGCAAACCAAGTTGATGGCTAAGGGCTTGAACGTTTGTGGTTTGATGAACGTGCAGTTTGCCATTCAGAACGATGTGGTTTTTGTACTGGAAGTCAACCCGCGTGCGTCACGCACCGTACCATTCGTTTCCAAGGCGACCGGTTTGCAGTTGGCTAAAATCGCAGCACGCTGCATGGCTGGGCAGTCGCTAGTCAGTCAGGGCATAATCAGGGAAATTGTTCCACACTACTATTCGGTCAAGGAAGCGGTGTTTCCGTTTAACAAGTTTCCCGGTGTGGATACGATCCTTGGGCCAGAGATGAAGTCTACTGGCGAGGTGATGGGCGTTGGCAGAACCTTTGCGGAGGCTTTCGTCAAGAGCCAGATGGCTGCCAGCGTAAAGCTCCCCGCTCACGGCAAGGTCTTTATCAGCGTCAAGGAATCCGACAAGTCCAAAGTGGCGGATATCGCTCGTGACCTGCATTCGGCTGGATTCAGCATTCTTGCTACACGTGGGACTGCAGCCACAATTTCCAAGGCGGGTATTCCAGTCACCATGGTTAATAAGGTAGCTGAGGGGCGTCCGCATATCGTAGATATGATCAAGAACAAGGAAATTGCCCTTATCATCAATACAGTGGACGAAAAACGTCAAGCGATTAATGATTCGCGTTCGATCCGGACGTCAGGCTTGGCGGCCCGGGTAACCATGTACACCACGGTATGGGGCGCTGAAGCGGCGGCCGAAGGCATCAAGAATCGCGGTGAGCTGGTGGTTTACTCGTTACAGGCGCTGCACGCACAACTGATCTAATTAACCCTTGAGCCGCCGGTGACGCCGTTTCTCCAGGCGCCGGCGGTTTTGCTTTTTTTGGCGAACCAAGTGAGTAAATACAATGAATAAAGTACCATTGACCGTTAACGGTGCCGAGAAACTCCGTATCGAACTGCATCAGTTGAAAACAATTGAGCGCCCAACCGTAATAGCAGCCATCGCTGAGGCACGCTCACACGGCGATCTTTCCGAAAATGCCGAATATGATGCCGCCAAGGAGCGTCAGGGCTTCGTCGAAGGCCGCATCAAAGAGGTCGAGGGTAAGTTGTCGAATGCCCAGATCATTGACCCTAAGCTGCTCGATGCCGATGGGCGCTGCGTGTTTGGATCAACGTTGGATCTTGAGGATCAAGATTCTGGTGTGCAGGTGACATATCAGATCGTAGGCGAGGATGAAGCCGAGATCAGAGCGGGCAAGATCTCGGTCAATTCACCGATTGCCCGCGCCTTGATCGGGAAATTTGCGGGTGATATTGCGCAAGTCCAGGCACCAGGCGGGTTGCGCGAATATGAAGTGCTTGAAGTCCGCTACGAGTAATCAGGGGCGGCACGCAGGAGTTAACTACGTGTTCCGCCTTGAAAACTACGTTTGCTGCGGCGCGGTTCTGCGTGGCGGTGCGGGGCGTTTTTGGCCGACTTGGATTCAGTCCCCGGACGCCAAACAACCAGTAATTTCCCAATATGTTGTACCGGTGCCGCGCCGAGCTGTTCGCATATAGTGGCCAGGTACTGTTCGCGCACGGTCCGGTCATCGTTGAAAACACGGATTTTGATGAGTTCGTGGCTTTCAAGGCTGGCGCTGATCTCTTGTAGAACAGATTCGGATAATCCGTTCTGACTGATGGCGACAACAGGATTCAGAGCATGGGCACGGGCACGCAGGGCACGGCGTTGGTCGGTAGTAATATCGAGCATTCAGTAAACCTTCTCAAAAAACGCATTTTACCGAGTTTTAGGCGATGAAACGAACCAGAACGAGCAATGCGTGGTTGCGCGAACACGTAAATGACACCTACGTGCAGCGTGCCAGGGCTGAAGGCTATCGCTCACGTGCTTCTTTCAAGCTGATGGAAATTGACGACAAGGACCACCTGATTCGTTCCGGTGAGGTTGTGGTTGACCTCGGTGCGACGCCCGGTGGGTGGTCGCAGGTGGTTGCCAAAAAAATGAAAGGCAAGGGCCGGGTCATTGCGTTGGACTTGCTTGAGATGGAGCCTTTGCAAGGTGTCGATTTCATCCAGGGTGATTTCGGTGAAGATAGCGTGTTGCAGCAAGTGGAAAGAATGTTGGCAGGCGAGAAAGTGGGGCTTGTGCTTTCGGATATGGCCCCCAATATGTCAGGTATTCTCCTCTCTGATCAGGCACGCGTCATGCATCTCGCCGAGTTGGGCTTGGAATTTTCGCGGAACTGGCTGAAACCAGATGGTGCTTTTCTGGTCAAAGTGTTTCAAGGCTACGGATTTGACGAGTTTGTGCGTGAGATGAGGAACGTCTTCAAGACGGTATCATCGCGCA
>JFJP01018867.1_pt1 | contig 11767 bp, 4 predicted proteins | sample 431651 | NCBI WGS metagenome assembly JFJP01 (sample SAMN02602958, study PRJNA72255) | Microbial mat metagenome, whole genome shotgun sequencing project. | biome: fresh water; feature: sink hole; material: water; isolation source: purple microbial (photo- and chemosynthetic) mats found in... | reverse complement strand
CTGGTGTCGACACACTCAATGGGCAGGTGGCAAGTCCAGGTTCTGCAAGCTGGGGGGGTCCGCACCCAGACACCCAACTTCCCTTTTCATGCGGTGGCCCAGAGCCAGTCTTGGGAAGTGCTGATGTCGTACGGCCATGTCGGTCACTTCGATGCCTTGATGGCGGCCCGCCTCTGGGACGAAATGTGGATCAAGCGCGCAACTCGCTTTTACTTGCACGACCCCCACATGCTGGATAATCGTTGTCTTGAGTGGCTTAAGTTCGTCTTCCTCTTCCAGTTCCAATATCGCCAAGCAGCTTGGGAGCATCTCCACTGGCTTCACATGCCATCGAAGAAGACTCTGCTGGCCAAGTCGCGGGACAACCCAGCTCTCGAAGCCTGGTTACTGCGATATAATCGCCGCGAAGCTCTGAACCAGCTCTACGTCACGGCGTTCGAATGGGTCTGCGCCGCCATCCCTCCTTCGTTTCCACCAGATCATGCGAAGTCGGTCTGGTTCGAACCGGGGTTGTGGTACAAGCCGGCTTTGCGTGCGACTTGGGCCCCAGCTCGAGGCTTTGCTGACGCGACAGCTGGGTCGAGTCCCGAGCCGCCCATTGTACGTTCGGTCCGCCAGCTCGATCAAGCTCAGCCCATTCGGACTAATTACGCCGGAGCTCTCCCCTTGATATACCAGACTCTGCCCAAGGAATTTTCTCCTGTCGTTCTTGCGGACCCGGCTGGGCGAGTGAGCTGGAAGTTCCCGGCCCCTTTTAATCAGCCAGATCCATTCGACTCCGCTCGAGCTTCTTCGATGGGCTCACCTGGCCCTGACTTTTACAGCAGCTCGACGAACCCCTGGATCGAGATGATTATGGATTTTGACCGGCGCCGCAAGGCACTGGGAAATCCTCCTCGCTCGCTCGGCGAGCTGCGCACCTGGCTCTTCCCATCGCTTCCTTCTCAGCCCAACGCGACTTCTTGATCGCTTTCCAGTTCTGTCTTGGCCGCTTGAATACACGCTAATTTTTCTTTTCTTTTCCTTTTGCTCATTTCTCCTGGGGTTAGCTTCCCCGTATCTGCCCATTTCACCTGGGGTTGGCTTCCCCATTCTTGCCCGTCGCCGGACATTGCACGCCCCTGACCGGGCTATGCGTCTTCCTTCCCGTCATCGGCTTGCATTGCTGCAAACCGGGCTCGGGACCTGGCTCCGCGGTCAAACTCGAAAAGCAAGCGACCACAATGCAATTTGTGCATCGGCTCCCAAGTCGGGGTCTCATGCCCTGTCCACTTGACCAGGTATTCCTTTTTCACTTTACCCGACCTGGGGCGGGTCCACTTCACGTCTAATAACGCTTCAACTTCATGATGCTCACTCGTCGGGATCCAGCTATCTTCTGGCAACAGAGCCTCGTCCAGATCCAGCTCGTCTGGCACACCCACTGGTGCCGCCCCTGGCCGGTCCGGATGCAATAACCTGGGTTTGAGCCGGCTCACATGCACCCATGGGAATAGCCGATATGGAGTACCATCCGTCTTGATTCGTACACGGAAGTCTTCGCCATCTTTCTTCTCCACGATGCGGAACGGTCCGTGCCACAGGTGAGCCAGCTTCTTGACTAACCCAGGTCTGACCCGGGCTAAATAAAGCCAGACTGAATCGCCAACCTCGAAGCCGGATTTATATTTATCCGCCAAGTCTTCCCAAGCTTCATTTTGGCGGTCTGCTCTCTTCTGCTGAGCCTTCCGCTGAAGCTCTCGTGCCCACTCCGTTGCATACTGGTATTGACGCTGGTTCTTGATTCGCCACGCATAAGCCTGCAACCGACTTCGACCTCCCGTGGGTACGGGTGCCAGCATGGCTGACATCGTAGTTCGCGCGTCCCACCCATGAACCAGGAAGAACGGTGTCTGTCTTCTGGTTGAGTCGAATGCGGTATTCAGTGCGAACATTAGCCGGCCTGCCAGCTCTTCCCAGTCTTCTTGAGCTGGGTCCTCCACATATGCCTTGATGCTCCGCATCACGGTCTGGACTGACCGCTCTTGCTGTCCATTCGCCTGGGGCCGATAAGCTAGTGTTGCTCGCTGCTGGCTACCCATCATCATCGAAAAATGCGCGAATACCTCGCTCATGAACCGGGGGTCGCGGTCGTGCCGGATCATGGAGCTGGCTCCGAAACGTCGGAATACCACTTCTTCATAGGCTTCCGCTACTTCGACTGCTGTTGTGCCTCTCATGGCTTTGCACATAATGAACCCAGAAAACATATCTTGGAACAGGAGTAGAGCTGTGTTTCCTTGCCTCGAAGCTGGTAACGGAATCACGAAATCCATCGACAAAATATGAAATGGATAATCTGGCATGACATTTCCGGGCGATGGCCCAGATCCGGCTGGCGCGCCTTTAGACGTGACACAATCAACGCACTCTTGCACATGGATCTCCACATCCCGATACATTCCTGGCCAGTAATATTCGGCCCGTAGCCTTTCAAACGTCCTGGTGACACCTTGGTGGCCACCTTGAATATCCTCATGGTGCTGGTGAAGGATGTCAGCCCTGAGCGTAGATGGCACAGCTAGTCGCGCGGCTGGCATTCCCGTCTCTCGTAGCCGGCCTCCCACGTATCGCAGAATGTCATCGTGATCCAGCACATACACCTCGGCCAGCTTTGCGATCCTGGCTACTTCCGATTGGGCAATGTCCGTGAGGTTCCTCTTCAAAAATTGCCGGACCAGCCTCAGTACGGGATCTAGGTCTTGGTGGTGGCGGATTCGATTCCAACGCTCTTGGACTGCCTGTCCGACTTCCGTGGTCTGGCTGCTCCGCGTTCGGGCAGTCAATACCTGGGCCTCCCCAGCTTCTCCAGCCGACTTCACAATCTTGGAGGCTAGCAAGTTGAGTGTTCGTAATTGTTCGGCTTCCAGATCGGTGTCGCAACCTTGATCCTCGCCAGCTCTGAGTGCTTTGGTGGACATGTAGTCGGCTGCGGCATTGAATTCCCGCTTTACATGGACTAGCCGGACCGAGTTGAACTTCTCTTTCAATTTCTCGAACTGCATCTGTAGAAGCTGAAGGTTTGGCTGGTTGCACCTGATTGACCCTTGACATTGCTGGATCACAATCCGTGAGTCTCCTACCACCACGATATCTGAGATGGCTGGGTCGGTCTTGACCTGGCAATGCTGGAGACCACTCAGCAGTCCATAATACTCGGCTTCGTTAACGGTGACTCCCGCCAGGTGTACCCCTTGAGCATGGATCACGTCCCAACCTGGCAGCTTCCATAGGACAAAGCTGGCACTGCCAACTCGGTCTCCTTTCAACTTGGCTGCTCCGTCGAACGACATCACGTACCCGTCGAACCCGGGATCCAGCATTTCTAGGCTGGCTATAGGTGCCGACCTGGCTAATTTATCTGGGACCAACTGTGAGACTGCCTCATCCAAGTGTTCTCGTGGCGTAATGCCGGCCGTGAACAGGGCTGCTAACCCATCTTCATCCTTGTCTACGCGACGAACTTCAAAGGTCCAGGGCGATAAGAACGTCGCCCATTTCATGAGTCGTTCTGTCAGTGACTTGGACGTCATGAGCCACTTCAACACTGAGTGCCGGGTGTAAATTGTGAGAGGCTGGCCCACAATCAACGTATAGCAGGAATTCAGCACTCTCAGCAGTGCCAGGATCTCTTTTTCGGACTCGTGGTAGCGGAGTTCAGCATCTTGAAGCGTTCGGCCAATAAATTTGACTGGCCAGAGCCGTCCGTCATGTTCTTGAGCCAGCACTGCCCCGATCGCCCACGGGTTCGCGTGAAGGATAATGGTGAAAGGCTTGTTTCGATCTCCGTGCCGCAGTTCTGGTAATCGCTGCACTTTCGTTTTCAACATTTCGAAAGCCAGCTTGGCCCGATCTAGGCCCCGGCCAGCCACAATCTGTTCATCCGTCAATTCGTAAAGCACGGTGGCAATTGCGGGGAAACCTTCGATGAACTTGTGATAGTAATTCAGGCTTCCCAAAAATGACTGTACACCCTTCAGACTGGTTGGAAACTGGAGTTTCTCAATTCCTTTCAAAATTTTAGGCTGGGCCTTGATCCCGCGACGGTTTATCTCATGTGACAAGTAATCGATCGCACTCTTCCCGAACGCACTTTTGGGCAGACTGACCGAGATGTTCCAATATCGGAGCCGGTACATGAGCTTGTCTAGCACTTCACAAAGCTGGGTCCAGGTGGGTGAGCCGTACGCGATATCGTCGATGTATGAGCTACGCCCCAGGACTGGCCCCATACAAGCAGGAGCTGGGATGTTGAGCTGGAACACGGTCTTGGTGACTGGCACGTCTCTCGACGCGGGCTCAACAGACTTCGCGATGGCTGGTAAGCCGACCCCAGCCATGACGGCTGGCTCCACGTCAGCTTCCAACTCGGCTGGCAGGCGTACGAATCCCCAAAGGCAGTTGTCAATGACTTGCTGGTAAATAAGAGGTGCGTTCTTCAGACCGAACGGCATCCTGACCCATTGGAAGTGTCCAAGCGGACAAATGAAAGCGCTGATCTCCTTCGCCCGGTTGGTCATTAATATGGCCCAGAAACCACTAGCCATGTCGAGGCTGAGAAACCACATAATTTCGCCGAAATTGTCCAACAACTCATCAATCAGCGGTAGCGGGTAGGCCATTAGGTTGATGAGCTGGTTCACACATCTATAATCGATGCAAAGCCGGATGTCCTTGCCGTTCTTTTTCATGACAATAACAATCGGGCTGGCCCATTTCGAGTGTGAATACTCAATGATCCCTGTTTCCAGCAATTTCTTAAGCAGTTCAGCAACTTGCTCGAGCTGGTGCGCTGGGATCCTGCGCGGACGCTGGGCAATGGGCTTCGTACCCGGCTCGACTTCAATATCACACACCACCCCACGAGCTGGAGGCGGAAGTGCATTGCCAGAGCTGATAAAAGCGCTTCGATGTTTGTCCAAAATGGCTCGGATCTGCGCTATTTCAGCTGAGGTGTTTTCTTCTTCGCCTATGTCGGCGGTGTCAAGGTCGACTGGGTCGGGTGAGCTGGTCATTTCGGGCAGCACGGCCAGCTGGTCACGTAATATGTCGAGCTGGATGTGGTCCACGCCCTCATGCAGTCTAACTTCCCCTTCGGCAAATTGATCCACCGCTCGCCGGCAATCATCCATGACCACTCTGAGGCACCTACCCAGCTCTTCGACTGCCTCCACCTTGCTGGCCAATGACGGTTCCGGTGTGTCCGACGCCTTGGCTAGCTTCACTGTCATTGGGAGCTTGACGGTTGGCGTGATGTCCGCCCCAGTCGCGGCCAGGACGTGCTCTTCTATCGGCTCTGGGCCTTCGAGGGCTTCTTCTTCACAGGGCGTGTCCACCCCAGACCCGTCCGGCCGGCGCAGGATCTGCGTTGGCGTCTGGTACTCGGGTCGTTCGACCGGGTCTGGTAGACTGGCGTTATACGTCTCAATTTCGGCTTGCCTTCGGCGCTCGAATGCTGGCGAACGGAGTGCATTATAGATTTCGAGCTGCCATTCTCGGTACTTCAACGAGCTGGGTCTCACACACCGTGTTTCGTCTGGAAGGTGACCTGGCTCTATCAAATACGCGACCGGGGTCCGTGGCGGGATGCGGATACTGCCTTCAGTAATGTTGGCTAACCGGACGCCATGGCGGGTCAGAGAAGTGAGCCAGCGGTCGCCTCTACACAGCCAGACTTCCAAACCTGGGTGATTATCCCAGACCGAAGTCGGTATCACCGTGGCCTGGCCTGCCCCCAAATAGATTTCTTGATCGTTGTGGACTGCTACTTGAGTCGGCAATCTAGGTCGCTGACCCGGGGCCAGCAGCGGGACTTTTTCTTCGTCGGGTAATCGGACTGCTCCTTCTCCGGCGCTGAGTCGAACTCCTGCGGCAATCATAAAATCCATCCCGAGGAGGCAGTCGGTTCCTTCACCGATGTTGCCGCACCAGATATCCATAAAATAGACCACGCTCATCCCCAGCGTAATTTTGACGTGAGCCTTCGCTGTGATGTAGGAGACCACATCACCCAGACCTTTAACCTTCAATTGGTCGGTGAACGTCATCTTGAGTCCGAGCTGGTTGGCCAGCCGTAAACTGAGAATACTGGTTGTTGCTCCGGAATCCAACAGAATTCGTGTGCGGTGATCGCAGACAGCTCCATGTACCAGGGCGATCCCAGCTTTTCCGGCCGCTGCCTGGCCCTCCGACCACCATCCTCTTCTTTCTCCCGGCTGAAGGCTGAATGACTTCCTCCAGTCGGTGTCGATGCTCCGTGAATCAATAAGCGAACGCGCTTCACTGTTATCATGAATCACTTGCAACTTGTTATCGTCAATAGTCTGTTCACTACCGACGTATGCGAAAACATGCAATACTTGGGCATCTTGACTTGGGCCTTGATGCTCGACGCGTACCGGGGGGCTAGGGCCCGGCGAGCTCTCTAGTTTAAAGCCTGGAGAAGGCTGGCTGGGAATTCAACCTGGCACCCGGCGGTACCCTGGCTCTTGACCCAGGCTTTGAGATCTTCCAGGGTCTGGCAGGCTTCTCCGCGCGCGTGCAACTTGCCACATATCTTGCACTTCTTCCAGCAGCTCGTCGCGTCATGGCCGGTGAGGCTGCATATCGAGCAGACTGTCTTCAAAGCTGGGTCTGACTTTGAGGTGCGGTCGCGGTCTGGGCACTCTTTGCCCCAATGGCCGGTCTTGTTGCACACAAAGCAGGGGCTATCGCGATTACTGCGGTGTTCGCGTCCTTCAGCTCGAAAAACTTGGCCGGAGTCGCTCTCACTGCTGGATGGATCGTCGAACTGGACATGTCGGCTATCTTTGGGTGACTTGACCCGACCAAACGTATTCTGGCCGTGCTCGCCATCGTACACTGGGTAGGCCGTCGCGGCTTTCACTGCAGCGCGCTCAGCATCTCTGGCCTTGAATCGCTCTTTTTCACGAGCTCGATCCCGCTCCTTTTCGCGGTCTTTATTCGCGACCTGGCTCTTCGAATTGCGCTCGTGCGTCTTGAGCCGGCGAATCATGGCTTCCACAGAGGTAAACTCTTCGGCACCCATGACGGCACAGGCTTCCGAGTCTCCGACCGAACTGACAAACCGGGTCACATGCGCGGCTAGCTCGGCTGGGCTGGTCAGGGAAATACGAGCCTTGTGAGCTGCGGCCGTCAAATCGTACATGTACATGCGAGCAGATTGTCGGCTGGTATTCTTCATCTCGTAGTAAAGCTGGATCTTCGTCTTAGTCCCTTCGCAAAATTCCCTGCGGAACTCTTCCATCAAACTGTCCCAGTGCTTCTTGCGTGGGCCGAGCTGGCTATACCACGACTTGGCTCCTCCGCGTAAACGAAGCTTCATGCTCTCGCACTTCTTGCCTTCTGACCATCGCCCTTCGGATGCCATATGACGGAGTTCTCGTAGCCAGTCTTTGGCAGCGTGCATGTCTTCAGTCCCTTTAAAAACTGGGAGGTCTTTGATGGGCACGTAAGGTGGGGCTGCCACAAGCTCTTGGAACTTCTTTCCCGGCGGGGTGGGGCCAGCGAACCCGTACGAGGTAAAATTCATCGGACCGGACTGGAAAGCCGGCTTTGGCATCGCGAAACCTTGCACTGGTATCGCTGGTGCGGGGGCAAATGAAAACGCTGGGATGTTCTGGTGAGTTGGGCTGGGCATTCCGGCTGACGGCGGGTAACCTCCGGTCATGGGATCGTCGCTCATCGACTCAGCTCGCCGGTACTCAAATGGGTTGGTCACCGGGCGCTGGCTCACCTTGGCTGGGGGTGCAATAGCCAACTTCTTGGTTGCTTTCATCAGCTTAGCCAGGCCAGCTCCGGGGCGCGCCGGGGCAACATACGATTCCTCCGACTCTTCGCCCGAGCTAGAGTCTTCTTCTTCGCTGTCTGAGGTTGCCATGCTGGACTTCATTTGACGATATGCCCGGGGGTCATGGTCTAGCAACGGAGAAAATGCCCGGGTCCATGCGATGACCTCTTTCTTCAAACTCTCGCGCAGACGGTTGGCGTCCGCTGTTGCACGAGTTAGAGGGGTCCGCATCAGCGGAGAATTCCAATCGGAGACTTGATGACCGGCGGTCACGAATCCATAGCCGGCACTAGCCAGCAAAGTTTGCAAGACTGCGATGACACCTTCTGGATTCAGGGCTTCCAACGGCAATTCGAACAACTCTATGGGTTGGGCAACCATCGGGGTGCCGGTACGCGTAGCGCGGAATGAGCTGAGCCAGGAATCACTTTGTGTCAACAGGGTCATGGAGGCGTCAGCCAGCTGGTGCAGATATGCACCCAGCTCTGGTGACACTTGATAACGCTCGGGTTGGTGGCAAGGGCCTTGGGTCTTGACAGTGGCTGGAACACGCCACATCTCTACGCAGGTATCCACGAGCTTCTGCACTGACGGCGCCAATCCGGGAACGGACTCTGCAATGTCGAACACTGAGAGTCGCTTCTTCGCAGCTCTGACCTTGGTCGGTGCTGGGTCAGCTAGTTCTTCAGCTGGCTTCGTCACCTTCTTTTTCGATCGCTTCGGCTTCCTCACGGGAGCCTCGTCCTCATCTGACTCTTCCGACTCGACTTGAGTCGGCTGATGGGTTGATTCGTCAACGGGAACGGTCTTCATCTTCTTCTGGGCGGCCCTGCCGGGGCTGGGGTCAGCTTGAGGCTGGGGGTCGTCCGCTTCTTCAGGCATCGGCATGCCTTGGATTGAGCTTGTAGCCGATCTTGGGCTCAGGAACTCACCCTCGGTCGGGTGTTGGCTGGTCTCTAGGGTGGGCACCTCCGTTTTCTCTTCCTCCGAATCGTCGGGTGGGATTAGCGTGAGGCTACCGAGACCCAGCTTTCTCACTGGGGTCTTGTTCCTGACATTTCCGGGACGCATGTGAGTCGTCCGCGTGTAATCGGAATACATGCTCGTGACCCGATCGGGGGAGTACTCATAGTGGATTCTTCTAGGTTTCCAGTGCTAGCTCTCGGCATGCGCACCAGTTGTGATGATGTGCCTAACTAAAATGCAGATAGGCGCTTCTTACAACAACCAACTCTACTGTCAAGAGCTGGCTATGTGTCAGAATACGCGAGTAACTTCGTATCACGGACGAAATACCCGGCCAATACACTCACACAATATCCTAAATCCTTTAAGCTAGCGCGTCTGTAATATCCAGAAGGACCACAGATACTCCAACAATAATATATAGGGGCGTGGAACTAACCACAGACCTGGGACGGAGTTAATATCTCGATCCACCTGGTCTAAAGTGTCTGAGACGGAGCTAGTCTCTCGATCTGCCAGACTAAATGGGTGGGCACCGCAACTATCCTAGTTCGGTGATAATCCCGCAAACAAACTATGCCAGATATTCGATTCTCTGCCGAATACTCTAGCCAAGGCACCAGCTATCCGATCCTTTTCGTCGGATAGTCTGGCTACACCTCACTGAATATGAAATGCAACGACCAGTTGTGACCTGGCCGAGACAAGGGGTAGTTACTGGCTACCGGAGTTGAACTAGTCAACACCTTAAGCTGTCACACTAAGGGGATGCTGTACTCCCAAGGCACTCACTCACACACGCACAAACACACTCGCTAGCTAAACACCGGAAACTCCTTCAGAATCTAACTACACGCTATGCCGTACGCTCCAGTAGTTTTCAGCCACAGATGCTTAAACCACTTGCGTAGGAGGGAGGAAATTGGAAAGTCATGTTATGTTGGGGAAAAGATCCCCCAACTTCAATCGGCTACGTGGCCGTGCCCCTGCTATGCCCGATAAGTTCAGACAACCCAGCCAGCATAGAGCTGGCTTTGGCACCCAGTAAGCAGCCAGCTTCCTCGGAGCTGGCTAGGAGCAGCCAGCCAGCTACCACGCAGCTGGCCAGATACCCAGCAGGGGTACCGGTAAAACCGGTACAAACCTAGCTAACCTAGCTATCTACTCTTTCTTCACCTAATTCAGGCGCTTGGACCGGTTCACCTATTTTCGGACCGGTCACATCGTCACAACCGCCCCTTTGTCCACACCTGCCCGTTAGTCTCTTGACGTGGCTGGTTTGGACAAACCATCATTTCGAAACTTGGTAAGCACCGCACATGTCTTCTGCACCGCCATCTCTTCGTGCCACATCTGCGCCACCGACGGTCAACTCGTCCGCGCTCTCGACGACCGACTCCTCTGACCCGGCTGCTCTCGCTGGGTCGGTCACGGTTGCAAGTCTGGCGTCGATGCCCCCGGACAAGATCAAAGCGATGTTCGTCTCTCATCTGGAAGCGTTGGATGAGGCTCTTGGCGCGCTCCCAGTTCCGCCCAGTCACCTACCACCCGCCGACCGCAACGGAGTCGTCATTGTCTTGGGTGACGTGGCACGCGAATTGTCCGGTTTAATCACTCGTCGTGCCCTCCTGTCGACCAGCTCAAAAGACGACTTCGTCCCTCCGCCAGCGTTGGCTGGCTTAGTCTCCTTGTTCGACCGACCCGACATCTCGCTCCAAGATGTCCTGCACGAAGACAGCTCTGCGTACGCTGACGACGACCCCATCTATCCCGCCGATTTTGGCCAGATGTCAATGGCACAAGCGTTCCTCTGCAATCGATTCGGGCTGCGGGGTGTGTTCCGCCGTCTGACAAACACTTTGCGGGGCTTCACGACGGCAACGGAGCTAGTACCCGTCTTAGTAAAGCTGGCCCACGTCCTGCGCCACCTCTTGGCTATCAACATCTCGGACCCAGTCGACACGGACCAGCGAAGCTCGTCCGGCCTGTCGAATACACATGCCCAGTCGAATCCAACTGAGACTCCCGGCTATTGGCAGGGGCGGAACGCGACTCTGGAGAGACGTATCACCCAGCTCGAGAAGTCGGAGAGCCAGCTGAAGGCTGCGAATGGGAATTTAGGCGCTCAAGTCACACAATGGCGCGCTATGGCGGAGACATCGGCTGCGCATATCGAGGATCTCGACCTCCAGCTTGCGAAAGCCAAAGACTCTCTAGGCGAGGCTCAAGATCAACTCCAGGCTCGCGGTGATTGGGCTGGCTTGCTGGGTCGCTTCGGGGATTTCCTCCACGCGCACGCACTCAATAATTCCTTCGACAAGCCTACTTGGAGCCGACTGGCTACCGACTTCTTGGCGGAACGGAGTACTGCCCCTTTCCTCTTGATGCTGGAAGACCACTCAGCTAATTTGCTCGATAGGTCCGGATCATCCGGCACCAAACGGCCATCCGAGGTTGCCCTGTCGGCTACTCCCAGTAAGCGTCCCCGAGTGGCGGCCTCGACTTCGGCTGACACCTCTTACACCATGGCTCTCGATTCCGCATTCGCCAAGAGCGATGCCGCTGAGTCGGATACTGACTCCGACCCCAGCGTCCACCGCCGTACCCCGACTTCGAATAAGCCGAAGCTACCGACGCCCAATAATTTCTCGGCTCCGGCGGCAATCACCAAATGGCTGGAGGAGATCGCTGCCACCCTACTACCCATCGGCTCGGACCTCATGGATAAAGCCCTTGTGCCGTTGGGAGATTCCTCAGCTCAAGGGCCACCCTATCCCGAACGCGGCTGGGTCAGTGGTCCCTGGGATTTCACCGTTACTGCTCTCGCGTCCGACTTCGGCACAGGCTCATTCGACCACTCGGATAAGCGGCTGGTGTCGACACACTCAATGGGCAGGTGGCAAGTCCAGGTTCTGCAAGCTGGGGGGGTCCGCACCCAGACACCCAACTTCC
>JFJP01040696.1_pt1 | contig 11768 bp, 12 predicted proteins | sample 431651 | NCBI WGS metagenome assembly JFJP01 (sample SAMN02602958, study PRJNA72255) | Microbial mat metagenome, whole genome shotgun sequencing project. | biome: fresh water; feature: sink hole; material: water; isolation source: purple microbial (photo- and chemosynthetic) mats found in... | reverse complement strand
AGTTATCACAATTTCCAATTAGGTAAACAATTACTTCCAACTACTGACTACCAACTATCTATAGCTCATCCCAACCAATTCCCTTGTATTTGCTTAAATCATCGTCCTCGTCCTCTTCGTCGTAGAACTCATCTTCCTCTTCTTCAGTTTCTACTTCATGATGTGTAATTTCTATTGGGCGACGTGAAATCTCGACTACTTTATTGGCATCGTTGTTGATTTGTGTCCAAATAAGGTCTTTTAGTTCCGTAATCCCAAGCCCGCTCAACGACGAAATAAATACGGTTTGAATGTCAGCTGGCAGCTCTTTTTTTACTTCGTTTAGTAGCTCTTCATCTAGCATGTCGCATTTGGTGATAGCCAGAATGCGTTGTTTGTCAACCAATTCTGGGTTATACTGCTTCAATTCATTGAGTAGTATATTGAACTCTTTTTGAATGTTTTCAGTATCTACAGGCACCATGAAAAGCAAAATAGAGTTTCGCTCAATATGACGTAGAAATCGTAGTCCTAGACCACGACCTTCGGCTGCTCCTTCAATAATTCCAGGTATGTCGGCCATTACAAACGATCTATTGTCGCGGTAAGACACAATTCCTAAATTTGGAACCAATGTAGTAAATGGATAGTTGGCAATTTCTGGTTTGGCTGCCGAAACCACCGATAGTAAAGTGGACTTGCCTGCGTTAGGAAATTGAGCTGTAGTATTACCGTGCGTTCCACCGACGGTTCGCCTGGTTGTGCAAATCTCGGCGTCTGATTTGTTGAAGTCCGAAAATGCCAGTTGCCTTGCCCTCCGCGACCGCCAGAAAACAGTACTACCTCTTGCCCATCTTCCGTTATGTCACAAATGTAATCTCCCGTTTCTGCATCGTAAACAACTGTGCCACACGGTACTTCTATGGTTTTATCTTCGCCTTCTTTTCCAAAACTCCTACTTTGACTGCCACTGCCTCCATCGCCTGTGAATCAATGTCCAGTGGTTTTTGCTCCCTTTCAGAATGATATGACCCCCGCGCCCACCATCTCCTCCGTCTGGACCGCCCTTCATGGTCAGTTTGTCGCGGTATAGATGCTTAGAGCCCGGTCCACCTTTTCCCGTTTTACAATATATTTTTACGTAATCTACGAAGTTTGAACTTGACATGGTTTGATAAAATTAATGATTTGAAATTCACCTTTAAAGTATTGATATTTATCACTTTTCAAGTGAACTCGTTTAATAATAAATCATTAAATGCACTTAATTAGGAAAATAACAAACACGGTTTGGCTTTTATTTAGCCAAACCATGTTTGAAAAAAATGAGATGTTAGACGCTGAAATACTTGTTGGATTCAACTATAAATTAGCAACAAACTTTCACGCTTTTGTTGCTGATATTTTGTTTTTCTTCTATTAAATCAATGGCGTTTGAAATGCGTGCAAAAATCTCTTCTACAGTGCCCATACCATTAATTGGCACATATTTGTCCAACTTTTTGTAGAATTCACTCACTGGTGCAGTTTTGATTTCGTACACTTCTAGTCGTTTTTTTATTGTTTCAAGGTTGTCATCGCTTCTGCCAGAAGTTTCACCTCTTTTTACCAATCTGCCAATTAATTCGTCATTATCAACTACTAAATCAATTAACACAGTAGTTTTCTTGTTTAAGTTGCTCATTAGCTCTTCTAGCGCTGCTGCTTGAGCTACTGTTCGCGGAAATCCATCTAAAATGATACCGTTACTCGCTTCAGGTTTTTCTACAATGTGTTTTGTTAGCATTTTCACAATCATGCTGTCTGGAACAAATTCGCCTTTTGATATTAATTTTTCGGCAATAATACCATTCTCAGTTTTTGCGTCAATTTCTTTTCGGAGCAAATCGCCTGTTGATAAATGCGTCAATGTGTATTTATTGACTAATAAGTCACTTTGTGTTCCTTTACCACATCCCGGTGCACCGCAGATGATGATGTTCAACATATTCTTTTTCATTTTCTTTTTCTTGTTAACTATTATTGGATCAAAATGTTACCTATCCATTTCAATTCCAAAGATATATATTACTTAATTTAATTCAATGATTATTTGTTTGATTATTTATTTGCTAAATAACAGTGTAAATGTCTTTCAAATTTCTGCCATAGCCATCGTAGTCTAGCCCATATCCAACAATAAAATCGTTTGGAATTTTCATGGCTACATAGTCCACAGTGATGTCTCGTTGCAAAGCATCTGGTTTTTGTAGAAAAGTAGCCACCCTTATGTCGCTAGCACCCTTTGCCCGGAGCGAATCTAAAATTCGTTCCATAGTTATGCCCGTGTCCACAATGTCTTCAACTACCACCACGTATCTGCCTACTACGCTTTCATTCAGTCCAATAATTTCTTTTACCGTACCGCTTGTGTAAAGCCCATCATAAGACGAAAGCTTAATGAAGGTAATTTCGCAAGGGAAATTTATCGTTTTCATCAAATCGCCCGCAAACATGAATGCACCATTAAGTACACAAATAAACAATGGGTTTTTATCCGCAATGTCTCGGTTTATATCTTCCGCTACGCGATGAACCGCAGCTAGAATTTCCGATTCGGGAATTGATAATGCAAATTTTTTATCTTTAATCTGAATGATGCTCATGTTTTTTATCTATGGAAAATACAGTGATTTGTTTTCAGTTCTCTCTTTAAAATACTTATTGACTGATAATAAAAAGAATAAGGCAATATCTATAAAATTTTTGCAAAAGTACAAAAAAACATCTGTTTCTGAAACAAACATATTCGGAAACTATAAAAATGGCTGTTAATGTTTCTTTTCAGTGCTTTGTTATCAGTGCAGTGTTATATTTCCTAATAGTATAATTCCTGCACTCGTTTTATGAAAGAAAATGTGTTACTTTGCAATGTGAAATGTATGGCCTATACTGTACTTTAATGCACTTATTCAGTATTAGTTGTGGTATTGGGGGTGCTGATAAAGTTCTACAGCATTGTCTCGTGTTCCATTAATTCTCTTAATTAATTGTATGCCAAAAGCAAAAATAATAGCCAATTCGTCCACCATCGATTTTTATACCATTAATGTTAGTTCAGAATTGTCCTTACCGTTGGTAGATGGTGGTATTTCGGCCGGATTCCCAAGTCCTGCACAAGATTATATTGATCTTAAAATTGATTTGAATAAAGAATTGATTTCCAATCCTTCAAGTACTTTTTATGGACGTGTAAAAGGCCCTTCCATGAAGGATGCGGGAATTGAAGATGGCGATATATTGGTGATTGATAAATCGTTGGAGCCACAAGATGGCGATACTGCTGTATGTTTTATTGATGGGGAATTTACACTAAAATATATTCGTATTGAGACAGATGCGGTGTATTTAGTACCTGCTAATAGTAAATTTCAACCCATAAAAGTTACCGAGGATAATAATTTTTGTATTTGGGGTGTGGTTACTTATTCTATTAAAAATCATAAGGGTAGGAAAAAAAACGCCTAATCTGGATAAATCAGAAATATGAATAGGACGCTGACGGAGTATTCCGACGTGCCGACTTGACGGCATTCCCAGATATAGCAGATTTAAAAACGGATTTTAAAATACATCGTATTTTGATTTTTTTTTTACGAAACACGGAACACGAAACACGAAACGCAAAACACGAAACACGGAACGCAAAACACGAAATAGAGATTTTAACGCGACAAACCGTCAAAAAAACGGTTGTGCGCTACGAAACGCAAAACACGAAACACGGAACACGAAACGCGAAACGCGAAACACGAAACACGAAACACGGAACGCAAAACACGAAATAGAGATTTAAACGCGACAAACCGTCAAAAAAACGGTTGTGCGCTACGAAACGCAAAACACGAAACGCAAAACACGAAACGCGAAACGCGAAACACGAAACACGGAACACGGAACACGAAACACGAAACACAAAAAAAATGTACGGTCTTCTCGATTGCAATAATTTCTATGCTTCTTGTGAGCGGGTTTTTAATCCAGCTCTCAATGGTGTCCCCGTGGTGGTACTTTCCAATAATGATGGATGCGTAATAGCACGTTCGGCCGAAGCCAAAGTTTTAGGCATTCCGATGGGCGAGCCGGCTTTTAAGCTAAAGCATTTGATAGAGTCCAATCAAGTAAGTGTGTTTTCGTCTAATTATGCCTTGTATGGCGATATGTCGCACCGGGTAATGAATACTATAGCAGCGTTTGTTCCAGAAATGGAAGTTTATTCTATCGATGAAGCGTTTTTACTTCTCAAAGGGTATGAAAATATTGACTTAAAACAGTACGGAGAAAAAATGGTTCGTACCGTTCACCGGAACACAGGAATCCCCGTTAGCTTGGGAATTGCACCCACCAAAACGTTGGCTAAAGTGGCCAATAAATTTGCAAAAAAATATAAAAACTATAATGGCGTTTGTATTATCGATACGGCTGAAAAAAGAGAAAAAGCATTAAAATTGACTGAGATAGGCGATGTGTGGGGTATTGGGCGCAGGTATGCAAAAACGCTTCACTACCATAGTGTAAATACGGCTTGGGATTTTACGCAGCGTACAAAAGGGTGGGTTCGACAAACAATGGGTGTGGTAGGCGAACGTACTTGGCTAGAATTGAGAGGAACTTCATGTTTGGAAATGGAATTGCCAAAAAGCAAAAAATCCATTTGTACTTCCCGCAGTTTTGGTGAAAAACTAACTGAATTGTCGCAAGTTTCGGAAGCAGTAGCCAATTTTGCTGCTGGATGTGCCGAGAAATTACGGGCGCAGAAATCGTACGGGTGTGTGCTGACTGTTTTTCTTCATACCAATCCTTTTGCTACCAATCAGCCACAGTACTATAACCAAACTATCCTGCAGATGTCGGTTCCAACAAACGATACTACAGAGTTAATTAATTATGCATTGCGAGGCTTAACAGCAATTTTTGCCAACGGGTATCAGTACAAAAAGGCGGGCGTGATTGTTAGCGAAATTGTGCCTGAACGCCCGTTACAAGCAGATTTGTTTGATACTCGTAACCGTGAAAAATTCAACAAAGTAATGTGTGTAATGGATAATTTGAATGCGTCGTATGGAAAACAGACGGTGAAAATTGCTGCCCAAGGTTTCGATCGAAAATGGAAACTGAAAAATGAAAAATTATCGCCCTGCTATAGTACAAAATTGGCTGATGTACTGGAAGTGGGAGCTAAGGACTGATTATGTCCCATCTTTATGGTATATAAAATGCCCTATCAATGTTATTGTGAGTAGGTATAATCCGCAGTATCTTTGCATCGTAAAATTAAAACAAAATCCATAAAACATAAATTCATATTCATCATGGCAAAAATTGCAAAAAACATCAACGAACTTATTGGTAATACACCACTGGTTCAACTTTCGAATTATGCTGTTAATAAAGGTGTGGTAGCTAACTTAATTGTAAAGTTAGAATTGTTCAATCCAGCTGGTTGCGTAAAAGAACGTATTGCCTTGGCCATGATTGAAGATGCCGAAAAAGCAGGAATCCTTAAACCAGGAATTGAAATTATTGAACCAACTAGTGGAAATACAGGTATTGGTTTGGCAATGGTTTCGGCTGTGAAAGGATACAAATTGACCCTTACTATGCCCGAAACCATGAGTGTGGAACGTCGTAACTTACTCAAAGCATTTGGCGCTAACTTAGTTTTAACTCCAGGTGCCACAGGTATGAAAGGTGCAATTGCCCGTGCTCAAGAATTGCATGCCGAAAACCCCAATTCATTCTTACCCCAACAGTTTGAAAATGATTCCAACCCCCAAGTTCACAAACGCACTACTGGCGAAGAAATTTGGAATGATACCGACGGAAAAGTGGATATTTTTGTTGCAGGTGTAGGTACAGGTGGTACTGTAAGTGGTGTAGGCGCAGCCTTGAAAGCGCACAATCCGAACATTAAAATCATAGCAGTGGAACCTGCCGATTCTCCTGTTATCTCTGGCGGAAATCCAGGACCTCACAAAATTCAAGGTATCGGGGCTGGTTTTATTCCCAAAAATTACAATTCGGCTGTGGTGGACGAAGTACTTCAAGTTACAAACGACCAAGCCATTCTTACTGCTCGCGAATTGGCAAAACAAGAAGGTATGCTGGTAGGAATTTCTTGTGGTGCAGCTACTTATGCAGCTACTCAAGTGGCTTTACGCCCCGAAAATAAAGGTAAAAATATCGTGGTTTTATTGCCCGATACTGGCGAACGTTATTTGTCTACCTTGCTATATGCTTTTGACGAATATCCTTTATAATAATTGACAGTTGATAATTGACAGTTGATAGTTTAAAACACATCATTGTACTATTTACTACTTTATTATTTACTATTTACATTTTTCAAACAAAACTAAAAAAATATCTTTTTCAATATTTCCAACGGTTTAATACGTTGGAAATGTTGATAGACAATAAAACAATACATATTATGGCCGATTTAAAATTTGAAACTTTACAAGTACACGCAGGACAGGTAGTAGACGGAACCACAAAAGCCCGTGCTGTACCCATTTATCAAACAAGTTCGTACGTTTTTGACGATGCAGCGGATGGTGCCGATCTTTTTGCACTCCGCAAATTTGGGAATATATATACCCGATTGATGAATCCTACAACCGATGTTTTCGAAAAACGTATTGCTGCACTAGAAGGTGGAGTAACCGCATTGGCAACATCCTCTGGACAGTCGGCTCAGTTTTTGGCCATCAACAACATTGTGCAAGCTGGCGACAATTTTGTGTCTACTTCGCACCTCTATGGCGGAACTTACAATCAGTTTAAAAACCAATTCAAACGCCTTGGTGTGGAGGTGAAATTTACGCCAACTGATGCACCTGCAGAGTTTGAAAAATTGATTGATGCCAATACCAAATTGCTTTATTTGGAAACCATTGGTAATCCTGATTTGAACATTCCTGACTTCGAAGCTATTGCTGCTGTGGCTGATAAGCACGGTATTCCACTTATTGTTGACAATACTTTTGGAGCTGGTGGATACCTTTTCCGTCCGTTGGAACATGGCGCAAGTGTGGTGGTAGAAAGTGCTACCAAATGGATTGGTGGACACGGAACTTCATTGGGTGGTGTGATTGTCGACGGTGGGAAATTCAACTGGGGCAATGGAAAATTCCCTGCATTTACCGAGCCTTCTGATAGCTATCATGGGTTGGTATTCTGGGATGTATTTGGTACCGACGGCCCTTTTGGAAATATAGCTTTCAATATCCGCGCTCGTGTTGAAGGATTGCGCGATTGGGGAAATGCTGTGAGCCCGTTCAACTCATTTTTGCTGTTGCAAGGACTTGAAACACTTTCGTTGCGCATGGAGCGCCACGTAGAAAATGCGTTGGCATTGGCTACATGGTTGGAGAAACATCCAGCTGTGGAATACGTAAACTACCCAGGTTTGGCAAGCAGTCCTTACCATGATTTGGCTAAAAAGTATTTGAAAAATGGTTTCGGAGGTGTGCTTTCGTTCAAACTGAAAGGTGATGCCCAAAAAGCAGACGGATTGATTAATAATTTGAAATTGATTAGCCACTTGGCAAATGTAGGTGATGCAAAATCGCTAATCATTCACCCTGCAGCTACTACTCATGAGCAATTGTCGCCCGAAGACAAAGTGTCGGCAGGAGTTTTCCCTGGATTGTTGCGCATATCTGTAGGCATCGAAAATATTTTGGACATAAAAGCGGATATTGAACAAGCGTTGGAAGCAGTAAAATAAATTGATAGGTTTTCCTAATCAGTAACAAAAGAGTTAATTGTGCTTGCTGCAGTTGACTCTTTTTTTTGTCCATCAACTTGATTGCTTAATTCGTTGTCCAAAAAAATGGCAAAAATGCAGTTACAGCTTATTTCTTTTAGTTATCTTTGGCCTGTCAAAGAAGTGTTTATTACAATCAACCACTATGGATCAACCAAAACTTGAGCGCTTGCTCCGTCTAATGCAAATTCTTACCGCCAATAACTCATTGTCGGTTTCGCAAATTTCTGAAAGACTAAAGCTGTCTATACGAACAATTTACAGGTATATAGACACGTTTAGGGAGGCGGGTTTTGTAATTAAAAAGGAGGGTCAATTTATCAGGCTTGATAAATCATCTTCTTATTTTAAAGACATTAGTCAATTGATTCATTTCACCGAAGAAGAATCCTACATTCTCAAATGTGCTATCGAAAGTATTGATGAAAATAACATGATGAAGCAGAACTTAAAGAAGAAGCTTTATACTGTTTACAATTACAAAATACTATCTGATACTATTGTGAGCCGTAAAAATGCACAAAATGTAGAGGCATTAGTGTCTGCAATTCAGAACAATAAACAGGCTATTTTGCGTAATTACTCCTCCGCTCACGGAAAGGATATACGAGATAGAATAGTAGAGCCGTATGAATTTACCACTAATTATGTGCAAGTTTGGTGCTTTTGTCCCGAGGATAATAAGAATAAGCTCTTTAAGGTTTCACGCATTGCATCAGTGGATGTGCTTGACACAGATTGGAAAGACGAGGTCTGCCATCAATCTGGATTTATTGATATTTTTCGATTGAATAGCGACCAAGTATATCCACTGAAACTGAAAATGGGTTTGAGGTCTGCAAGTCTACTTGTCGAAGAGTATCCACTTGCCAACAGAGACATTACTAAACTGTCAGATAACGAATGGCTACTCGAGACCAAAGTCTGCACTTATAATGGTGTAGCACGCTTTGTAATGGGTCTTTTGGAAGATATTCAGATTGTTGACTCTCCTGAATTTGAGGAGTTTATACGGGCTAGAATTGAAAGATTGAATAAAAAAATGGGAATGTAACTACTTTTTATATTCAGAAATAATCAGCCACTTTACAATCCTTTCCTTTTTAGTTCTCTAACGCCCTTCCTCTTTTGTCTTAAATAATCAGTTAAACTTTACTAATTTATTTTTTGTGTCAAAAGCTGTCACAAACTTGTTGTTACTTTGCACTGTGAAATTTAAACGTAGAAAAGCGGAGTAGTAAAAGTCTCTTGAGTATTTATTTTTTAGACTTACAATTTCGTAATTGCTTTGTAATTGTGCTAGTTTTTTTTAAACTGATAGCCCATACATATTTTTTTTTAATATACTATTAGTGCAAACCTAAGCATCAAAATAGTAACAGTAATTACCTTAACCAGTGAAATAGTGAAGTGTTAGTGAAGTGTAGTTTTAGTGAAGAACCTCCTCCAAAGATTTGTGATTCTTTGGGGGAGTTTTTTGTTGATAAAATAGTTCCATGATTGACAATCATTTATACAATCTCTTGCAATCTTTTTTCAGCAAACTGACAATACTCTTCGCTTAACTCGTAACCAATAAAATTTCTACCAAGCATTTTGGATGCTACAGCAGTGCTGCCCGAACCCATAAATGGGTCCAATATAAGGTCGCCCTCATTGCTGCTAATTTCAATAAAAGGAAGGCAAACTTTCAGCGGTTTTTGTGTTTTGTGTTTAGTGCGTTCTTTGCCCATACAGATTGGAGTTTGTATGAAATTTGGTATCTCGTGCAAATCAGTTTCTGCCCTATTGCTATATTCTTCGGGCGAATGGATGAAATTATGCATCTCATTCACTGTTTTATGATTCCATGTTTTTGGTTTTCCTTTTGAGAAATGAACCATCATTTCCATGCTGTTAGCATACATTTTTCGGGTGTAAATGGCCGGAAAAGGATTTGTTTTGTGCCAATGTATCACTTTTCTAAATTGAAAACCTACACGTTCCACCATTCTGTTTAGGTAAGATACAAAATCGTCGCCACACCACAAGTAGCCGCTAGCACCAGGTTTACAAACACGAAAACATTCTGCCAGCACTTCCTCCATAAATAGCAAGTATTCTTCTTCCGATTTGAATCCATCAAAATCAAATTCAGTAATTACATCTTTGTGATTTTTAAGACCCTGCACATTTTGGGCTCGGTACTGATAATAAGGTGGGTCAGTAAAAATTAAATCCACACACGCATCGGGCAGAAGTTTAAGACCCTCGAGACAGGATATGTTGTGAATCTTGTTTGTTTCCATTTTGAAGAGTTTGATGTTTGAAAAGTCTGAAGGCCAGATGGCTGTAGGGATAACAGTTTAAGTTTGATAGTTAGTTATTTATGATTCTATTTGTGTCTGTTTTTTGAAACACGAAACACGAAACGCAAAACGCAAAACGCGAAACGCGAAACGCGAAACACGAAACGCGAAACGCGAAACACGAAACACCTAAAGCCCACCATTAAAATACTTATCAAGCAAATTTTTAGCAGCTATAAATGAACTCAGTTCGTTGGAAAGTACTTTTTGTTCACTTAGTTCTAATAATTTTTTTATTTCTGAATTGTGATAAAAATTTGCCTTAAGCTGATCATTAATAGTTTCATACATCCAGTATTTTGATTGCGAATTACGTTTGTAATCAAAATAATGAGTAGATTTTGCAAATTCAACATACCTTTTTATCATGTCCCAACTATCTGGGATGCCATTTTTATCTACCGATGAGCAGGTAATTGCTTCTGCCGCCCACCCCGATTCACTTGGTGGAAAAAGATGTAACGCATTTTGATATTGTACTTTTGCTACTTGAGCTTTATCAATATTTGATCCGTCGCATTTATTAATCGCAATTCCGTCGGCCATTTCCATGATGCCGCGTTTTATGCCCTGCAATTCGTCGCCGGCGCCGGTTAGTTGTATCAGCAGAAAGAAATCTACCATAGAATGTACCGCAGTTTCCGATTGTCCAACTCCTACTGTTTCCACAAAAATGGTGTCGAAACCAGCTGCCTCGCAAAGTATAATGCTTTCGCGGGTTTTGCGAGCTACTCCGCCCAATGATCCCGAGGATGGTGACGGACGAATGAATGCATTTTTGGCTACCGAAAGATCCTCCATTCGTGTTTTGTCGCCTAGAATACTTCCTTTCGACCGTTCGCTACTTGGGTCAATGGCCAATACTGCTAGTTTGTGCCCATTTCGTGTTAGCTGCATGCCTAGCGCTTCTATAAAGGTGCTTTTGCCAGCTCCAGGAACGCCTGTAATACCAATTCGTACTGATTTTCCAGCATGTGGCAGGCATTTCTCTATTACTTCTTGGGCAATAATTTGATGTTCGGGTAGCGAGCTTTCCACCAACGTAACAGCCTGGCTTAACATGGAAATATCTCCTTTGAGAATGCCAGCTACAAATTCTTCTGCGGTAAATTTAAGTCGCCTACCCGACGGTTTTCGATATGGATTAACAGTCGGGACATTTTGAACTCCCTCGTTTACACTTAAGCCTTTGTAAGCCGGATCATTTTCGGGATGAGTGTTTTTGCTATGCTGCATAGAATGATATACTGAATAATGAAAATGATTTCTTGTGATGATTATTGTGCTGAATTATAGTGATTTAAATTGAAAAGCGTATTGTTTTAGTTGTTTTTTTTATCTGCCAAAATAAAATATGTTCAATGGATGTTGTGATTGCAAAAATGATACGCGAAATTTGAAGGATTGATTTCCATTGATGTATGAAAAATCAACATTGTGTTTTTGTTAGTTCTAAGTTTATCTCTATCAAAAAATAGCCAAGATTCAGTTAAAAATCTTGGCTACTATTGGTATGCAAATAGAAGCAATAATTTTGGAAATATTTTTTATTTCTGACTTATTTCTGAACTGTCCAATTTAGTACTAAAATAAAAAAGCTGTTGTCAGGGTCATTGGATTGAATCGTTATA
>JFJP01036401.1_pt1 | contig 11768 bp, 11 predicted proteins | sample 431651 | NCBI WGS metagenome assembly JFJP01 (sample SAMN02602958, study PRJNA72255) | Microbial mat metagenome, whole genome shotgun sequencing project. | biome: fresh water; feature: sink hole; material: water; isolation source: purple microbial (photo- and chemosynthetic) mats found in... | reverse complement strand
CGGCCCAATACCGAATTCGTGATCAGCTTCGACCTCGACGTCATCAAGATATACGAAGACTACGACAAGACCGAGCGCATCACCTGGGGAATCGAGAAGGCCAAGAACGACGAGGTCTTCGAAAAGGAAAAGCGGATTTACGAGTTCTCGCAGGTCGACGGCATGCCGTCATCCGCCTCGTACCAGATCTCGTTCCGCCATCTTTGCAACTTGTTGCAGACCAACTCGGGCGACATCGACGCGGTGATAGCGAGCCTGCCGGACGTCAAGGCCGACCAGCTGGAACGGCTGAACCAACGAGCCCGTTGCGCCTGGTACTGGATCACCGAATGCGCTCCCGAGGAATTCAAGTTCGCCCTTCGCCTCGACGGCTCCAAGGCCGACCTTGCCGGTCCCGCTCTCGAGGCGGTCAAAAAGATACGCGACGAGGTGCTGCCGAAGATGGACACGGTCGACGAAAAGGCTCTTTCCGAAATGATCTACGCGGTGGCGGAATCGTGCGGAATAGAATCGAAGGCGCTCTTCCTCGCGACTTATCAGGCGCTCGTAGCCAAAGACCAGGGCCCGCGGCTCGCTACTTTCCTCAAGATAATCGGACATGACCGGCTCGCGAAAATTCTCGCGCCGTATTGAAAACCGCGTTCTGATAACGAAACGGGGGTGAATGGTATGGAAATCGTGACCGATCTTGAAGCCCTGCTTGCGCAGGAAGCCGAACTGCAGTTCGATACCTTCACCGCGGCGGACGCGCTGGCCCTCGGGCTCGAGGCGTGCCGCATCGCGAAGGAAAATTTTCCGAAGCCCGTGGCGGTGCATGTCGAGTTCGACGACTGGCCCCTGTTTACCCATTTCATGGACGGAACGAATGCCCACAACCTCTTTTGGGTGACAGTGAAAAAGAATGTCGTGAAGAAGTTCGGCCACAGTTCTCTCTATGTCGGCCTCGAGTGCAAGAGCCGCGGGACGACCTTCGCCGTCGAGTCCGGCCTGAGCGATCAGGAGTACCGTGCGGAAGGCGGCTGCTTCCCGATCGTCGTCCGCGGAAAGGGCCGGGTCGGCTGCTTCATCGTTTCGGGGCTTGCCGGCGTCGAGGATCACGCTGTCGCCGTGGAGGCGCTCAGGTCGCTCAGGAAATAAACACTGCCTAATGCGCTCCCTGCGGGGTGCCCTGATGGGTGCGGGTCACCTCTTCGAGGTCGATCCGCTTGAGTTTTTTCCTGAAATTGACGGAACTGTCGTCCATGATCGAGCGGAGGTACTCAATTTGCCGTTCGATCGATTCCAGATACAGATTTTTTTCCACCCCGTATCGCGAGGCAAAGTGATACTCGGCTGTTTTCGTCGCGTTTCCAAGCGTCCTGAACAGTCGTTCCTTGGTCATTTCGTAAAAACCGAGGGTTTTCTTGAGCATGTCGAATTCGCTCGAATAACCCGGAAATCCCGCCTCGGTAAATTCATAATACAGAAACAGCAGTTTTTCGAGATAGGTACGGTCCGCCATCTGGCCGAGGAGGTCGGCTGAGGCGAGCAGTTCCGCGGCGAATTTTTCCGCCGGATCGGCGAAGGGGATACTGTCGAACGGGGTTCCGAGGTCGGTGCCCTTGATGAGCCGCCCGATGCGTTCGGCGCGCGCAAGGTCGAGATCGAAGGCTTCCCTGTTTTGCAGGGTGAACGCGATGCTCCGCACGACATGGGTCTTGGTGTATTTGGCGCCGGTGCCCATGATATCGTCGGTTTCCTGTATGTAACCGGCATCGTGAAGCATCGCGGCGAGGAACACATCGATGATGAGTTCCGTTTCGAGGTCCATTTTCCGTGAGAGGGCTCCGTCGCACAGCCGGACGGTTGCACCGAAGACATCGCAGGTATGGTTGAAGTCGTGATATTCGGTGTTGCAGGCGGAATAGCCGGGAAAATTGCCCGAATAGAGGTTGACGGTCAGTTTCCAGTAGCGCCTGAGTTTATTATCGTCCCGGGGAGTCAGTCGCGACGCAGCGATCGAAAAACATTCTTCGAGAACCGAATCGCGGTTGGCTGGATTGAACAGGCGGGAAAGATACAGCGAATTGTCATAACCCATAGGCGCCTCACATACCCTTCAGTATAGCAAACGGGCGGGCGGAATTCCTGTTATTGAGTCTTTTTTTGGGGAATCAGTACGAATACGAGCAGGGACAGGGCATAGGGAAGTCCGAGGATCATGGTCGAGGGGATGTTTCCGAGTCCCTGGATGACGTTTGTCGAGTACTCTGCAGCCGAAAAGAGCAGCACTGCACCGACGGCAAGGAGCGGATTTTTGTACCCCAGATATACCGCCGCGAGTGCCGTCCAGCCCCGGCCGGCACTGACGTTCGGTACGTAGGCACCGAGGTCGAGGGTGAGGATGGAACCCGCGCAGGCTGCGCAAAAAGCTGCGATGCACCAGGATGCGGTGCGGTACCGTGCGGGAGACGCTCCGCGGGCGGTCAATACCGCAGCCGAAGAGCCGGTAATCCTGAGGTTGAGCCCTGCACGGGTGAACCGTATGAAGGCGGCAAACAGGAATGCGGCGATGAGGGCGGCGGGAAAGGCGAATTCCCGGTCGAAGGAGACGGAAATACCCAGTGTCGAAAGGGCGACCACCCCGCGGGTGCCGTACCAGGAGGCGGACATCCAGGACGTGATGCCGGCCACGAGGAGATTGACCGAAAGACCGGTGAGGAAGGGGTTTGCCCTGGTGTATTCGGTGATTTTTGCGACCGAATAGAGGAGGGCGACCGTACAGAGTACGGCTGCCGCGAAGCCGAGGAGTGGATTTCCGGTTGCTCCCGTAACCGCGATGCAGACAAAGCCCGCGAAGGTGATGGCTCCGTCCATGAAGACGGCAAGGACGCCGGCATACTCGGTGGCCAGGGCTCCGATTGTGGCGAAGAGAAGCGGTGCCGCCATGGTCAGTATTTCGGGGAAGGTGTTCATCGGCGTTTCTCCTTCAGGGCCGGCAGGGGAAACACCTGCGCCGATATACAGAGGAAAATGACGGCCTGGACGAGTGCGGTGGAATCGAAGCTGAAACGGGTGGTAAGCACCGCGGCATCGGAAGCGGTCTGGAGCCAGGCGTATAGGATGGCGGCGGGGCGATGAGTGCTATGGCAAGCGCGCTCCAGCCCATACCGGCGGAGAAGCCGTTGTGGCACATGTACCAGGTACCGGTTATCGAGAAAAACCCGGTAAGTGCGTGGAAGATGCCCGAAACGGTCATGCCGGCGACGGGGACCGTTTTGACGGAAAAGCCGGAAAAACGCGCAAATTCGGGAGCGGTGCCGGTTACGCGGAGGCGGTAGCCCGGGGCGGTATTCCGCAGGAAGAGTCCGGCGAGGATCGCCAGTACGACGGCGATTGCAAAGGAAATATTGAAGCTTGACGGCTTCATGAACGGAGCGATCCTGAACGCCGCAACAATGGCTTTCGTCGCGAGGAGGTTTTTACTTTGGTCGCGGAGGGGTCCGGAAACCAGAAAATCAATGACCGGGAGGAGGGCCGCGGACAGGAGGAACGAGGTAAGGAGTTCGCTGATGCGGAACTGCGCCTTGAGGAATCCCGGCACGAAACCGAGAAACGCGCCGGTCGCCGTCGCCGCGGCGAGGGCAAGGGCAAGGCGGATCGCGGTTTCTGCGGCCGAAGCCGGGGGCGGGCCGGATAATAGCAGGGCGGTGACCAGCGCCGGTGCGTAGATCTGCGCCTCGCCGCCGAGGTTGAAGGCGCCTGCCTTGAGAGCGAAAGCCGAACCGGCGGCCGCGAAGATCATGAGGCCTGCCATGTTGAGCATGTTGCCGAAATGGAACCACGACGAAAAGGGTTTGGTGAAAAAAACAGTGAGCGGAACGGCCGGCGAGTCGCTCGAGAGCGCGATGAGCACGGTTATGATCAAAAGCCCCGCGCCGAGGGCGACTATGGCCGGCAAAAAGCGTTTCATGAAAGGGTTCCTTCACGGAGCAGGTATGTTTTACCGTAGAAATCGTTTCCGCGGTCGGCATCCGCGTTTTCGGTGAGTACGAGGATGGTCATCCCCGATTCCGAGGCTGCCGAGAGACGCTGCCGCAGAAGGTCGGTGCTCCGGATGTCGAGGCCCCATTCCGGTTCGGCAAGCAACAGGAATTGCGGTTTCGACGCAAGTTCGCGCGCGAGTACGAGCCGCTGGAGCTGTCCTCCCGAAAGGGTTTGCACCTTGCGCGACGGATCGGCTTCCATCTGCTCTGCATCGAGAATCCGATGCGCGAACGCGAGGTTTGCCGCGCGGTCGGGAAAAAGGCGGTCCTGCCGGTAGGGCACGAGCATTTCGAGGATGGTGAGGTCCGGATGGGAGGCACGGAACGCGCGGTCCGAGGGGACGATCGCCATGCCGTGACGCCGGAGGTTCGCGGGAGTCAATTCATCGGGCGAAAGACGGACGGTGCCGAGGTCGAACGTTCCCTTTTTGGCGCGCAGCATGCCTGAAAGCACATCCTCGAGGGTTTCGATGCCGCTTCCGGGAAGGCCGAAAATGCCGGTAATCCTGCCGCCGCGGGCCGTGAAGCCGATGTCGCGTACGGGATTGCGGTTTTCGGGCTCGGCGGAGATTCCGGAAACCGTGAGGGTACAAGTGTCCTCCGGGGTCCCGGCTTCCTGCTTGCGCTCCCGGATACTGCCTCCGCTATGGTCGGGATCGAGCAGGTTTTCGAGGAGCTCTTCCGTGACGGGGATAGAATCGGGCGGCATGCGCATCGAGGCGGTATAGATGAGTCTGCCCTGGCGGAGGACGGAAACCCGGTCCGACCAGCGTACCGCCTCCTCGAGTTTGTGGGTGATCAGGATGATGCCGAGCCCCCGGGCCCGGGCTCTTTGCAGCGAGCGGAAAAACCGGTCCCGCTCGTCGCTCGAGAGCACTGCCGTCGGTTCGTCGAGAATGAGAAAATCGGGTTTGCGGTAGAGGGCGCCGACCAGTTCGGTGTACAGCCGTTCGGCCGGATTGAGGCTGCTGCCCGGGGCCGACAGGTCGAGCGTGATGTCCCATTGGGCAAGGAGGGCTGCAATCTCTTTTTTGCATCTCGTGCGGCGGAGCAGGATGCCCTTTTTACCCAGGATGATGTTCTCGAGGACGGTGATTTCGCCGGAAAGGAGCGGCCGCTGGTGCACCATTGCGATGCCGGCGGAAATGGCTTCGGAGGGGGAGTTGAAACAAAAGTCCTGCCCGCCGATGCGGACGCAGCCCTTCGTGGGCGCGTGCAGCCCCGAAAGTATGTGCACGAGCGTCGATTTGCCCGCGCCGTTTTCGCCCAGGATCGTGTGGATCTCTCCGGGCAAAAAGGCGAGGGACACCCCGTCGAGCGCGGTAAAGCTTCCGGCGGCGCCTGAACCGCCGGAAACCGTTTCGAATATCTTGTGTATGTCCTTGAGCTCGGCGCGCTTCATTTTACGGGAAGGTCGATCTCTCCGCTGTAGAGCTTCTGCATGAGGGCGGCCTGCGCATCCCGGAGATTCTGCGGTACGGTCTGGATGAACAGGGGATCGTCGGAGACGAAGTCGATGTATTTGCCGGTGAGACCGACCGAGCTTGCCGCTCCGCGGACGAGCGTGCCTGCAAGGTAAGCTTTGGTCTGTTCGTAGGCAAGCCGCTCCTGCGCCATCACCGCGCTCGATACGACAAAACCGGGTGCCTTCGCGTAGCCGTTATCGTCGAACCATGCGACATAGAAGCCTGCTTCCTGTGCCGCGGCGATCACTCCCTGGTTTGCTCCGCCCGATATCGGCATGATGATGTCGACGCCGTCGTTCTTCATCGCCCGGGCAAGTTCGGCTCCTTTGGCGGCGTCGTACCAGTTGCCGACGATGCGGAAATCCACTTCGAAGAGGGGATCGACGGCGCGAGCGCCTTCAAGATAGCCGGGGAGGATTATATTGAGCATGGCCGGGTATTCCTGTCCAGCCACGAGCCCGATTTTCTTTTTGGCGTTGGCGAACTTCATGGAACTCGTGCTCACGAGTGCCGCCATGTAGCCGGAAATGTACGCCTGTTCTCGCTGGTTATAGGCGAAGGTGGTTATTTTGGGATTGCCGGCGAAGGATGCATCGAAAACGAGGAAGTCCTGGTCGGGAAACTGCTCCGAAACGGGGGCGATGATTTCGGGCATTGCCGGATTCGACGAGATGATCAGGCTGTATTTCTTTTCGGCGGCGAGAGCCGTCATCTTGGTGCCCCAGTCGGCTTGCTTGGTTCCGGCCTCGATGACCGCGACGGTCGCCTTCTGTCCGGCTCCCGCGGCTTCGGTGACCGCCCTGGTGACACCGGCGACGAGCATTTCGTAGACGGGGCTGCCGGAAACCGTACCGGGAACGAAAACGGCTATGCTATATCCGGCTGTCGTTCCTGCGGCGTTCCCTGCGTTTTTTTTACCGGTGCAGGAAACGGCGAGCAGGGCGAACAGAAGTGCAAGTGTCAGTGTACGGATTTTCATGGCGAACTCCTCAATGAGATACCGTTAATATAGTAAAAAAAAACGCCTTGTGCTACTATGAATTCATGACAGGATTTTTCATCAAGAAAGCATTTTTTGACGGCTGGGACAATCTTCTGCAGATTCTCCTTTTAAATGTGATCATCATGGCTGTCGGTTTCGGCGGATTTTTCCTGGCGGGAATCACGTCGCGCATCGTGATACTCTCCCTGCTGACGCTGGTGTGTACCGGTTTGCTCGAGGGCGTACTGCTCCTTGCCGTCTCGGTACTGATGGCCCGTGTCGCGGACTACAAGAGCTTTTCGTTCAGGGACCTGTTCGACGCCATGAAGGACACCTGGAAACACGGCATGCTGTTCGCGCTCGTCGTGGTCCTCGGCTGTTTCGTCTTTTCGGTGACCCTGCCGTACTATTTCGGCCTGGGCAATCCGTTCGGCTTCGCGCTTGCGGTGCTGATGTTCTGGGTTGCGGTTGTCGCCGTCCTTTCCCTGCAGTGGTTTTTGCCGATCAGGAGCCAGCTCGACACGAACTTCGTCAAATGCCTCAAAAAGTCCTTCATCATCTTTTTCGACAATCCGGGGTTTTCCCTTTTCATGTTCGTCTATTCGACAATCCTGATGGTGCTGTCGCTCGTGCTCGTCATGCTCGTTCCGGGCATTGCCGGCCTGATCCTCGCGCACAACGAGGCGTTCCGCCTTCGCCTGTACAAGTACGACTGGCTCGAAAAGAACCCGGAGCTCGATCCCCGGACCGCGCGCAAATCGGTTCCCTGGGACGAACTGCTCGCCGACGACGAAGAGACCGTCGGTCACCGCAGCTTCAAGAGTTTTATTTTTCCCTGGAAAGACTAGTTACTTATTCGTCACCGGGGCGGAACACGCCGCGGTCGTAGTCCTTCCGCACATCCTGCCACAAAAACGTCCGCCCGTTCATCGCAATGTAGACTCCGCTCAGCATGAGGCGCGCGGCCATGAAGGCCGTGCCAAGGTTGAACAGGGCGTCAGAGCCGAACACCTGGTACGGTATCATCGCGCCGGTGAGCACGATGGTCTTGTTGATCCCGAGCGGTCCGAGAAACCGCGCCGTTTCGGCCATGCGGTCCGTTCCGTGGGTGATCACGATGCGTTTTTCCGGCGACCGTTCGCACGCCTCCTTGATGAGGCGGCGGTGCTCGTCGGTCATTTCGAGCGAGTCCATCAGCTGGAGTATCTCTATCTCCACCGACGTAAGTATGCGTGCCTGGCGGATGATCTCCGGCAGGTGCGATTTCCTGAAAGTCAGTTCTCCCTTCAGTTCGTCGTAGTGCTTGTCGAATGTGCCGCCCGTGATTATGAGGCGGACCGGATCGTCGTTCATGGTTCTTGGTCCTTGCTGCTGTTCTGTCGTTATTTTCCGGGGATGAAGCGGCTGCCGACGGCACCGCGTTCGGGACGCTTTTTCCCGGGGATCGGTTTGAGATCGGTGAGGTCTTCCATCTTTTCCTTGCGAGGCGGACGGTCCTTGCCGAACGGCTTGCCGCCCGGTTTTTCTTTAACGTAGGTGTTGCCGTTTTTCGCGGTCGCACGGCTTTTCCGCGGAATGTACGCCTTGACCGCCACGATTTTCGCGAAGCTTTCCGGTTCGGGTACTTCGAAGCGGAGGCGTTCGCCCGTGAAGGGATGGGTGAAGGCGAGCACGCGGGCATGGAGGCCGAGCCGTCCGATGGGACTCGCAACGGAGGCCTTGCCCGCGGTATCGGTATCTTCACCATTCTGCACGCCGTAGATTTCGTCGCCGACTATCGGATGGCCGATGTGTGACAGGTGCACGCGGATCTGGTTCTTGCGGCCGGTCTCCAGTTCGCATTCGACGAGGTCGTACATTGATCCGCGCTCGATCACCTTGCAGTGGGTGACGGCCTTTTCGGCGTCTTTCCGGTGCTTCGCGTCGCCGGGTCCGGGAACGAAGGCGACGTCGTGGATGTTGTAAGCGAGCGGTGCATCGACGGTGAAGGTGTCGGCGAGCGGCGCGGCTTTTCCGGCCCGGGCGCAGACGCAGCGGTAGGTCCGCTCCGTCACGATCCGCTGCCAGTCGTCCATGATGACGGTCTTGGCTTCGGCCGTGCAGGCGAACATCATGACGCCCGAGGTGTCCCGGTCCAGGCGATGCACGACCGCGATGCGCTGTTTGCCCCTGCTTTTTTTCATGTCGGTCAGGAGGTCCTGCGCCGAGGGCGTCCGCGATCCGGGAAAGCCGATCGACAGCATTCCCGACGGTTTGTTGACGACGATAAGCCACTGGTCTTCGTGGAGTATGGAGAGTCCCTTGATTCCCCTTGTTTCTTTTGCGCACATGTTTTATTGCTCCTGGTACCGTTCGACGATTTCCGAAAGGATGGGCATGAGCTGTTTCTTCCGCGAGACGATATCGCGCATCAGGTATACCGAGTCTTCCTGCTTGGGCAGGCGTATCGACTGTTCGAAGTTGCGTTCGGCCGCAATCAGGAGGAGGCTCGAAAGTTCGGTGATGTCGGTCACGAGGAGGGCGCTGAACAGGTGGTCTCCCTTCTTGCGGCCGGCTTCGAGCATGGCGATGAACTCGTTCTTGCGCGCGAGAATTTCGTGCGGATCCTCGACCTCGAGCTGGCTGACGGTAAAGGTAAGGCCGCCCTCGTTGTATTCCTTCATGTCCTGCAGGATGAGGAGTTCCGCCGAACGGCCCGTGATGTTGCTCGCCGCCGTCAGGAGGTCCTTGCCCAGTTTGTCGATGTCGAGGTTGGTGATGTTCGACAGGTATTCGGCGGCCGCGCGATCTTGGGAGGTGGTGGTGGCCGACTGCAGCACGAGTGTGTCGGCGAGGATGCCGCACAGGAGGATCGAGGCGATCTCCGCCCGTATCGGTATGTGGCTTTCCTGATACTGGTTGGTGATGATGGTGCTCGTGGCCCCGACCGGTTTGTTGATGAAGGTGATCGGATATCGGGTCGCGAGGTTGCCGAGGCGGTGATGGTCGAGGATCTCGAGTATCCTGAAATGTTCGAGACCTTCGATCGCCTGGGTCTGCTCGTTGTGGTCGACCATGATCACGTCGATGTTCGGTTCGCCGTAGAGGTCGCTTTCGGAAATGATGCCGATGACGCAGCCGTCGTCGTCCACGACCGGCAGGCTCTTTCCGGGCGCGGTGGCCAAAAGCGGCGCGACCTTGCGGGTGGTGTCGTTGCGGTTTACCGGACGCACGTCGTTGTTCGACATGCAGGTGACGGGCATCGAGTAGATGATGAGGAGGGAGGTAGATGCGGTGTCGTAGGGACTGATCAACACCGAAACGCCCTTTTCCTCGGCCCGTTCGCGCAGTGCCTTGTCTATCATGTTGCCGTTGGTGATGATGAGCGCACGAACCCCGCTTTCAATCGCGTGTTTCTGGATGTCGAGCCGGTTCCCCGATATGACGATGGTGTTTTCGGGTATGTGCGCCCCGAGGTGTTCCTGGAAGGTCTTGAATTCAGCCGCCGCGATGATGATCGGACTTTTCTTGATTTCCTTCTCGTTGCACACGACGAGCGCCTGGGTGTGCAGTACCGATGAAAGGAGCTCGATGCTCGTCTGGATCACCGTTTTCTGCTGCGGATTGATCATCTTGAGCACTTTCTGGGCGAAGGAACTGTAATGGAGGAGCGAGTGGTAGTGACCGTCGCGGTCGATGACCGGAAGGACGCGGATTTCGTTCTTTTCGAGGGCTTCCATGGCTTCCCACAGGGAGGTGTCCTCGCCGATGGTCCGGATGTTCGGGTTGTAGTGGTAGGCTACCTTCGGCACGAGGTCCGACAGGAATTCGGGAAGGGCTACCTTGAACCGGGTGAAAATGTACTCGGTCTGGGGTGTCGGTTTTCCGGCGCGGGCCGCAAAGCAGTTCTTGATTCCCTGCGCCTGTTTGAGCGCCGCATAGGCAGCGGCGGATACGATCGAATCGGTGTCCGGATTCCGGTGGCCGATATACACTATTTGCGGGAATTTATATACAATGCCTCCATTATGATAGCTTTAGTCGCCTTTTTGGGCAATCACGGCAGGCAGTATGCGCAAAACCGGCATAATGTCGCCTGGCAGTTTGCCGATGCCCTCCCTTCGCTTTCTTCCCTTTCCTGGCAAAAAAAATTCAAGGGACTGTATGCGAGCCGCACGGGATCCTCAAACCTTCATGAACCTTTCGGGCGAGAGCATTGCCGCCGCATGCGGATTTTTCAAACTGAAACCGGAACAGGTGCTCGTGGTGCACGACGAAATTGAGCTGCCGCTCGGGACGGTGAGCCTCAAGTGGTCGGGCGGTCTCGGCGGGCACAACGGCCTCCGGTCGACGAAAACGTGTCTGGCGACGCCCGATTTCTGGCGGCTCCGTTTCGGAGTCGGCCGTCCCGAGCATCCCGACGTGGCGGGCTTCGTACTTTCGGACTTTACCTCCGACGAGCGCATCACGTTGAGCCGCGTATGGCCCGCAGCAGGCGAGCTCCTCGACGCGGTCCTCGAAAAAGGCCCCGAGCCGCTGCTGAAGGAATGGGCCAAAAAAAAGATCGTGGAGGTTTGAACATGGCTACACAGACACAGGAAGCCTTCGAGCGGCTGTATCAGACCATAAAAACGTTGCGTGCCCCCGGGGGCTGTCCCTGGGACATCGAACAGACTCCCGTATCCCTCCGCGAAACCCTCATCGAGGAAGCGTACGAGACGGTCGAGGCGATCAACGAGGGCGAGAGCGGCCATGTGTGCGAGGAAATCGGCGACGTCTTTTTGAACGCGGTGATGCTTTCGTATATGTACGAACAAACCGGCGAATTCACCGTCGCCGACTCGCTCGACGGGGTTTCCGACAAACTGGTCCGCCGTCATCCGCACGTCTTCGGCAAGACCGAGGGTTTCGCAGGCCCCGAAAGCGAGGGACGCACCGATACCGCCGAGAAAGTGCTCGCTCAGTGGGACGTCATCAAGCGCGGCGTCGAGGGACGCAAGGCCGACTCGATCCTCGACGAGGTGTCGAAAGGCATGCCCGCCCTCGAACGGGCGCACAAGCTCCAGAAAAAAGCCGCCAAGATCGGCTTCGACTGGAACAGCCTCGACCAGGTGTGGGCCAAGGTCGACGAGGAACTCGGCGAACTCCGCGAAGCCATCGTCGACGGCGACAGGGAAAAAATCGAAGACGAGTTCGGCGACGTCCTTTTCGCCATCGTGAACATCGCCCGCCACCTCAAGGTCGATCCCGGCGTCGCGTTGACAAGCACCAACGCCAAGTTTACGCGCCGCTTCCGCTACGTCGAAAACGCGATGA
>JFJP01034851.1_pt1 | contig 11768 bp, 9 predicted proteins | sample 431651 | NCBI WGS metagenome assembly JFJP01 (sample SAMN02602958, study PRJNA72255) | Microbial mat metagenome, whole genome shotgun sequencing project. | biome: fresh water; feature: sink hole; material: water; isolation source: purple microbial (photo- and chemosynthetic) mats found in... | reverse complement strand
TGCCCACCGCGGCGGTGGTATTGCCGACGGCGTCCAGCTTGTCGGTGACCTCGCGCACATGCGGGTCCATGGCTGACATGACGGCCAGGCCACCGGCGTTGTCGGCGATGGGGCCGTAGGCGTCAACGGAGAGCTGGATTCCCAGGGTAACGAGCATGCCGAGCGCGGCTATGCCTATGCCATAGAGGCCGGCGAAGGCGTAGCTGCCCAGGATGGCCGCCGAGATGACGAGGACGGGCGGTAAAGTAGAGAGCATGCCCACGCCAAGCCCGGTGATGATGGCGGTGGCGGGGCCGGTATCGCAGGAGCGCTCTATCTTGCGCACCGGCGCGGTGTCGGTACCGGTGAAGAATTCGGTGAGGAGGCCGATGGCGGTGCCCGAGGCAAGGCCGAAGATGGCCGCCAGGGCGACACGGAGGGCATCCTTGCCACCGTCGAAGGTGCCGCCTCCGAGCACGAGGGCCGAGAGCGGGTAGATGAGCACGGCGGCCAGACCTGCCGCGCCGAAGCTGCCCGCGTTGAGGGCTTTCTGGGGTGACTTGCCGGGTTTGCCCCGGACCAGGAAGGTGCCGAGTATCGATGCGCCGACGCCCATCGCCGCCATCATGATGGGCAGCAGGGCCAGGCGGAGGCGCATGTCGTCGCTTGCGGCCACGCCAGCACCGAGGACGACGCAACCGACTATGGAGCCTACATACGACTCAAAGAGGTCGGCGCCCATGCCGGCGACATCACCTACGTTGTCGCCGACGTTGTCTGCTATGACCGCCGGATTGCGGGGGTCGTCCTCGGGAATGCCAGCCTCCACCTTGCCGACGAGGTCGGCGCCGACGTCGGCGGCCTTGGTAAAGATGCCACCGCCGACGCGGGCAAAGAGCGCTACAGTGGAGGCACCGAGACTGAAGCCTGACAGTATCGGGAATATGGTATCGCGCAGTGCCGGCAGGGTTTCGCCGAAGATTGCCACGCCGATGGCAAGCACAGCCGCGATGCCCAGAAGCGCCAGGCCGACCACGGTCATGCCCATGACGGAGCCACCGGCAAATGCGACGCGGAGGGCCGGATCAATGCCGTGTGCGGCGGCTGCGGCCGTCCGGGAATTGGCAGCGGTGGCGGTGCGCATGCCGAAGTATCCCGCGGCAGCTGAACACACGGCACCGAGCACGAAGGCCAGCGCCTGGAGGCGCAGCGAGCCGGAATTGGCCACGGCCAGGAACAGCGCCACGACGGCGATGAACGGCACGAGGACGGTATATTCGCGCTTGAGGAAGGCCTGTGCGCCTTCAGAAATGTAGCCTGCGATCCGCTCGAGCGTTTCATGCCCGACAGGAAGCTTGCGGATCCAGGCGTTCTTCGATACGGCATAGACTAGGGCCAGAACCCCGCCCAGCGACGCGATCACTATAACGAGCGTTGCGGTCACATTGATCCTCCATAACATGATTGAAATTCTATATAGTCATTTCACTGACAGACGAGTATACGTCGGGTCCTGAAAGCCGACAACAAAATCCATTCCGGTTACATACTTGCCTCAAGGACTACTGATGCAGTATATTTTGCAAATCATTCGCATTGCAAATGATTTGCAAAAACGGAGTGATCAAGAACTGGAGGTTATATGAGACAACACATACGTACAATATTCTTGGCTGGGGCCATGCTCGTGCTGGCAGTCCCATTGTTTGCCATGGGGGGCAGGGAAAGCGCGCCGGCAGGGACAGTACCCATCGTCGTCGTCAGCATCCTGCCCCAGGCGTATTTCGTCGAACGGATCGCTGGCGAGCGCGTCAATCCGATGGTTCTGGTGGGACCGGGGCAGAGCCCCCATGCCTATGAGCCCACCCCGAGGCAGATGGCCGATCTGGCATCCTCGCCGCTCTGGCTCACGATAGGAGTAGATTTTGAAAAGGGGCTCAAGCCCAAGGTCGCCTCGCTGTACCCGAAGCTGGCTATCGTCGATACGACCACCGGTATACAGTACCGCCAACTGGAAGGGCACAACCACGAGGGTAAGGTTCTGGAAGACACTCACGCAGAAGAAAGCGGCCTTGACCAGCATGTGTGGCTGGGCAGGCAAGCGGCCATTGCCATGGCGGGCAGCATCCGCGACGCGCTTGTCGCCTACGATCCGTCAGGCGCTTCAATGTATAAGTCCAGGCATGATACCTTCGTAACTGAAATTAAAGCAGTATGGAAGGCTCTGGAACAGGATCTTGCGCCGTCGCAGGGAAAAACTGTCTTTGTCTACCACCCGTCGTTTGGTTATCTGCTGGACGATTTTGGCATAGAACAGGAAGCCGTCGAGACTGGTGGCAAGGAACCGACGCAGAAAAACCTGGCCGGTCTTATTGCCGAAGCCCGCGCGGATGGTGCGAACATCATATTCGTCCAGCCCCAGTTTCCCGCCAGCGCGGCAAAAACAGTTGCACAGGCGATAGGTGGAGTCGTCGTTGAAATAGACGCATTGGCTCCGGACTGGCTCGACAACATCAAGCGCATCGGTGCTGCGCTTGCCAGAGCCGCACGGTAAGAACGTTCATGAAAACAGCGGGCTCTTGCAGTGCCGGCTTTCTTCTTTCAGTATGGGGAACACGATGGATGAAACGAAATTAACCACTATGTCCGTAGCGATACGGTTTGAACATGTATCTTTTTCCTATGGAGAGCTACGGGTACTCGACAAGGCTCATTTCCATATACACGCTGGCGAATTCGCAGCCCTCGTAGGGCCCAATGGTTCGGGCAAGACCACGGTGCTCAAACTGCTGCTCGGTCTGGCCAGGCCGACCGACGGCCACATCACCGTGCTGGGCCGCTCTCCGGAGGAAGCCCGGAACTCGATTGGTTACGTACCCCAGCATGCATCGTACGATCCGGCTTTTCCTATCTCGGTGATCGAGGTTGTCAGGATGGGGCGGCTCCGGACCTCAGTCAGGCGCTACACTGCAACGGACGACCAGGCGGTACAAAACGCGCTCGCGATGGCCGATGTAGCAGATCTGGCCGACCGGCCCTACCCGGCCCTCTCCGGAGGACAGAGGCGGCGGGTGCTCGTAGCCAGAGCGCTGGCCGCGGAGCCGGAACTGCTGGTACTGGACGAGCCAACCGCCAATATGGATGCAGAGAGTGAAACAAGGCTGTTCGAGACACTCGGGCAACTCAAGGGCAAGGCGACCATACTGATAGTCACCCACGACACGGGTTTCGTCACGGCTTTGACTGACAGCGTGTTCTGCGTTGGTGAACGGGGCACAGGCCGGAGCGTTATACGCCACCAGGCGACGCTGGCAGCCCATGTGGCCAGCGAGCAGTATGGCGGCCCTGCCCTGCAGGTACTCCACGACACCGAACTGCCTGATGATGCATGCCGCGGCTGCATAAAGGATTCTATATGAACGGCTACCTGAGCGCAATTTTCGACCCGTCATTGCCGTTCGTCCGCAACGCATTGCTGGCGGGTCTCCTGTCAGCCGTGCTGTTCGGAACGCTTGGAGCCGTAGTGACGGTAAAGCGCATTGCGGGCCTTGCCGGCGCAATATCCCATGCAGTGCTCGGTGGCATAGGCATGGCGCTGTACCTGTCCGCAAAAGACATCATTCCCGGGCTGCCGCCGATAGTTGGTGCGCTGGTGTTCGCTGTGCTGGCCGCGGCGATCATTGGCTTTGTTTCGCTCAAGGCTAAGCAGCGCGAAGATACCGTCATAAACGCGCTCTGGGCCATCGGCATGAGTGTCGGGGTGCTGTTCATTGCCAAGACTCCGGGCTATGCCGACCCGATGAGCTACCTGTTCGGCAACATACTCCTCGTATCCACGCGGGATCTGGTGTTGCTGGCCATTCTGGACACGGTCGTCGTGTTCCTGGCCTGGCGCTACTACCCTCAGATCGAGGCGAGCGCCTTTGACGAGGAATTCGCCCGCGTCCGGGGGGTGCCCACCGATGCGGTGTTCATAGCGACGCTCGCGGTTACGGCTGTAGCGGTGGTGCTGTTGCAGACCTTCGTGGGCATCGTCATGGTCATCGCAATGCTGACGCTGCCGTCGGGCACAGCTGGTTACGCGGCAAAAAACCTCGCTGCCATGATGATAGGAGGCACCGTGCTGGCTGCCGTGTTCACGGTCGGAGGACTCGCAGCAAGCTGGGCTCTGGATATGCCGGCGGGTGCGGTTGTAGTCGTCATTGCGGGGTCGGCTTTCCTTTCAGTTTCAGCCTTCGCGGCATTCCGCAGCAGAAACAGAAAAAATGGCAAAAAAAGCAGGAACAACCCTGGTCAGGCAACGGCGGTCGGAGTGCTTCCCGGGGTGGAGAAACAGGCATGACCAAGGCGAGGACAGCCGTGCTGGCCGCGCTCGACGGGGCTACCGAGCCGCTCTCGGCGGCCGGCGTCGTGAGCAAGCTCGCGGATACCTGCGACCAGGCGACCGTGTACCGTGCCCTCCACTACCTTGAGGCGCAGGGACATGCGGAGTCGTTTGTGCTGTACTGCAGCGAACATGGCGTGGAGCGCTATTACGCAAGCGCCAGCGCGCCGCACCGCCACTGGTTCCACTGCGAATCCTGCCACCGCTTTGTAGACCTTGGCGCGTGCAGGATAGGCGGCCTCGTAGCCGACGTTGAGCGTGAACTGGGCCTGCACGTGAGCCGGCACACGATGTACCTGTCCGGCACCTGCGCCGCCTGCCTGGCAGGCGCGGCCTGCCTGGCACAGGTTTCCGGCACCAGTCCAGCCTGATTCCTACCTGAACAGCCCCTTGAGCGCGTCCCCGATATCGTCGCCCAGCTTGGAGAGGCCGTCGCCGACGGCGCGTACGGTCTTAGATACCGGGTCGTCCAGTTTCTCGAACTCACTCTTGTAGAATTCGAAGCCCTGCTTCAGCTCTTCAGCCGCGTCTTCCTTGTGGAAGCCGCGCTTGAGGTAGTTGCCGTCGAGTATGGCCTGGTACTGCCCCGAGACAGCCCAGCTCCTGAGCTCCTGGAGGCGGATTACCGGGAAGGGGTGCGATTCACCCAGGGTGTTGAGCAGCTTGTGCACTCCATCCAGGAGCCCCTTGCGGTCCTCGTACTCCTGCGCCTGCGCAAAGAAGTCATTCATGTTGAGTTGCGAGAGGTCGTCGCCACCAGCCATCTTCATCAGCACCGAATAGTTGGGATCCTGGATCTGGGTAGCCAGGAGTCCGGCCCGATCGGCGCTCAGTTCACTCCTTCGGTCCCACTCGCGCAGCGCAGCGATAATCGGCATGACGATCAGCTCGCCTGCTGGCACAAGCTTTGACGAAAGGTTGAGCAACATCCAGAGGAGCGTCTTGTAGACCGCGTGGCCACTCATGATGTGGCCCATCTCGTGGGCCAGCACACAGGCCAGTTCCAGGTCGTCGAGCCTGCCCACTATGGAGCTGTTGAGCACGATGAACGGCTTGTCCACGCCGTACGCGCCAGCGTTGAAAAACGGGCTCTGGGTAACGAACACTTCAGGCCGGTACGGCCAGTCAAACACGTCTACGGTACGATCCAGCATCTGGTGCACACGAGGAAACTGGTTCTGCGTGACCCGTACCGACGAGGCTAGGTGTATCAGCCGGATGGATTCCTCGCTGGTATTGCCAAAGACAAACCTGGTTACCTCGTCGAGGCCCCTGACACCTCTGAGTGCCGCCAGGGCAGCCTCGTCGGCGGGGTGTTCCCAGGACCGTGGATCAATGGCGTAGAGTTTCTTCGTTCTGGCAGTCAGCATGGCACCCCCACGATCAGGCTGGCACTAACAATGGTATGCTGACGGGTTGCGGAGCCGCCGTTCCAGCCACTCCAGCCGCGCCGACAGCTCTTCAGGAAAGCCGTCGTGGAAGCTGCCGTAGAACGCCCTTATGCCGGGAACATCCGCGAGCCACTCTTCCTCGCGCACCGCCATCAATTCGTCCATTGCCTCGGGCTTCATCTTCAGCCCTGAAAGGTCGAGCGCGCCGGGAGCCGGCACGTTGCCGATTGGCGTCTCCACGGCCTTGCCGGTGCCGTCGCAACGCTCGAAAATCCACTTGAGCACGCGCGCGTTGTCGCCAAAGCCCGGCCACAGGAACTTGCCGTCCGCACCTTTGCGGAACCAGTTTACAAAGTAGAATTTCGGGTGCACCACGCCGGACCGCTCACCCATCCTGAGCCAGTGATGAAAATAGTCGCCCATGTTGTAGCCGCAGAACGGCAGCATCGCGAAGGGATCGCGGCGAAGTTGCCCCACAGCGCCGGCAGCTGCGGCGGTGGTTTCACTGGATACTATGGAACCCATGAACACACCATGTTCCCAGTCCAGGGCCTCGTGCACGAGCGGCACTGTACCGGCGCGTCTGCCGCCGAACAGTATGGCGCTGATCGGCACGCCCTCCGGTGCTTCCCACGCCGGGTCTATCACCGGGCACTGTCCGGCAGGCGCTGTAAAGCGGCTGTTTGGATGGGCCGCGGGCTTGCCCTTGCTTGCATCGAAGGGCTCGCCCAGCCAGTCGATCATGCCCGCAGGTGGCTCGGAACCTATGCCCTCCCACCAGACATCGCCGTCAGGCGTCAGCGCCACATTGGTAAAGATGCTGTTCTTCTCTATTGAGAGCATCGCGTTGGGATTTGACTTCATGCTGGTTCCGGGAGCCACGCCGAAGAAACCATATTCAGGGTTGATAGCGTACAGCCTGCCGTCATCACCCCAGCGCAGCCACGCTATGTCGTCGCCTACGGTCTCCACCTTCCAGCCAGGTACATTGGGCACGAGCATGGCAAGGTTGGTCTTGCCGCAGGCAGACGGGAACGCCGCAACGATATATTTCTTCTGGCCTTCGGGATTGGTGATGCCGAGGATCAGCATGTGCTCGGCCAGCCAGCCCTGGTCGCGGGCCATGACGCTGGCTATGCGCAGCGCATAGCACTTCTTGCCCAGCAGCGCATTGCCGCCGTAGCCTGAACCGTAGGACCAGATGGCCCGTTCTTCAGGAAAGTGGACTATGTACTTGTTGTTGGCATCGCAGGGCCACGCAAGTTCATGCCGGCCGAGGGTCAGTGGATATCCAACCGAATGAAGGCATTTGACGAAGGGTTTTTCCCGATCCAGCTCCTTGAGCACGGCCTCGCCCATCCTGGTCATGATGCGCATGTTGAGGACAACATAGAGGCTGTCAGTCAGTTCGATGCCTATCTGTGACAGCGGCCCACCCACTGGTCCCATTGAGAACGGGATGATGTACATGGTGCGGCCCCGCATTGATCCGAAGAAGCGCTGCCTGAGTTCACCCTTCATCTCCTGCGGATCGCGCCAGTTGTTCGTGGGTCCTGCTTCCTCGTGAAAACGGGAACATATGAAGGTATTGTTCTCGACTCTGGCAACATCGCCCGGGTCGCTTAGTACATAAAAGGAATTGGGGCGCTTTTCAAGCCGCTTGAAGCTGCCCGAGCGGAGCATGCGCTCGGCCAGGCGGTCGGCTTCTTCGCGACCGCCGTCGCACACGTACACGTCGTCCGGCATGCACATCGCAATGTTCTCGTCTATCCACTCGCGTAACCGGGGGTGTCTGATGGTATCGAGATTCATGGTGTAGAGTCTCCTTTATTACATAATAGTTCTATACCCAAAACGAGTGGTGCACAAGTTAAAACGAACTGGCTATTCCTGGTCTAAAATCCTGTCTTCCAGCCGCCACCCGGCACAGGCAAAGCCCTTTTTCCTGTGCATCGCCATCTTTACGAGCCCCTTGGGGCGTCGCCGCTCGAAACGGTCCATCGCGGCCGAAGGCATGGACGCTACGTAGGAGCCTCCGAGCTTGAGCGCGCGGACAGCGTTCTGCCAGGTCTCGTCCAGGGTATCGACGCGGGGCGTCAGGTCTGGCTGTTCGACGATCAGGTCATAGCTGATGTCCGGCACATTGGTGCAGAACGCATAGGAATCACCGGCAGGAGTGTCGGAGGCTGCGTCCAGTGCTACGTTCCTGGCCGTTGCAGCCAGGGCCAGGGCATCACGGCCACAGACGTCGATGATGGCGTTTTTAGCACGGGCCCTGATGTAGCAGGCCACGCGGCCGATACCTGGATTGATGACGAGGGCACGGCGGGTCATGAGGCCTGACATGGCGGTCTCGCACAGGTCCATGGCCAGTTCGGTTGCGAAGGAGGCCGTATCAAACTCCGGCAGGCCCCAGTAGCCCTTGATGCGATAGTTGGTCCTGCCCGCCTGCAGCTTCTGTTCAGAGCGCTCCAGAACCGACCAGCAGGCTCCGGCTCCCGGCTCGACGGCTGCGGCAGTTCCGCGGCTGAACACGAAGGCGGTGTGGCCGGCATTGCGCTCCTGGTGGGTTATTTCAGCACCAGAAGCGCGCAACGAGGCGAGCGCGGCCTCCGCGATGGGCTGGACGACGACGATGGCGCCACGGCCGCGCTCCGAGACGATACCCGGCAGGTCGCGAAGGAAGCGGTCCAGCACCGTCGTACCGGCCTTGGCAGGCACGTTGCACAGCACCAGGTCAAAACGCTCGGCCTCGATGCCGTCCAGGAACAAGGCATGATCTACCGACACCGGTACAATCTTGTTTCGTTTTGCGTTACGTTCGCTGAAAACGCAGGCCAGTGCGTCCCGGTCACGCAACCGGAGGGTGGCCCCCGGGTAGCCCCTGGCACATGCGATGCCGAGCACCCCGACACCCGAGCCAATGTCGACTATCGATCCTGTGGTCTCCGCCGCAACGTTTTTTGCCACGGCCTTGAGCAGCAAGCGCGAGCCTGAGTCGATATCAAAGGAGCTGAACAGCGCGTGCGACAGTTCGAAGGTCATGTCGGCGCCCTTGAATTTCAATGGTACGGTCTTGTTTACGTAATTGTCGTATGGCTTCATGTGTAATCCATACTACGCGAGTGGAGGCTCTCGGGCAAGGTGCCAGTAGTTCAGTGAGCCAGCTCAGTCTCCGCGGCCTGTTCCTGGGCTTTCAGCATGAGGACTTCGTCGCTGTTGAAGATGTGGTCTATGTCGAGGATGATGATGAAACCCGAGTCACTCTTGCCGACGCCCTGGATGAACTCCGATGCCAGGCTGGTTCCAAAACGTGGTGCTGGTTCCACATTATCGGGCGTGATCTCGACGACCTCGTGCACGGAGTCTGCCAGTACCCCCACGACCACGGGGCCGGAACGGCTGTCTACATCGAGTACGATGATCGCAGTCTCTTTGCCTACTGGCGTTTCTTCAAGCCCGAACTTCAGCCTCAGGTCTATGACCGGCACGCCCGATCCGCGAAGGTTGATGATGCCCTTCATGAAGTCGGCGGTGCGGGGTAGTTTCGTTATCCTCGTGTATTCAAGAACCTCGCGTACCTTGCGGACGGCAACTGCATACTGTTCTTCATTGAGTGTAAACGTCACGTACTGGTTGAAGGTGCTGTCCATCATCGGGCGGTCTCCTATTGTTACTGTAGCGCGCTAATGTCGCATCGTCAAATGCCAATGCTGCGGCAAGCCCGGGCCAGGCGCGCGTTCCGCCTGAACTCGTCCAGGCCCATCCAGGACAGGCCAAGCGCTGTCTTCCTGAAAAACGCTTTGAGCTCATCGTCGCCGGCAGTTTCAAGGTAGGGAGCAGAAACGAAGCGGCCAGGCCTGCGCTCGGCCGGCAGGAACAGTCCATCGGCGCGTTCAGCGGGACTGGTACCAAGCGCGTCGGCAGACCAGGCACCACTGGAGCGGGGGCAGGCAACGACGCAATCATCGCAGCCGTACAGACGCGGCCCCCACACAGGCAGGAGAGTATCAGGCACCGCGCCTGCTCTGGTGCTCCAGTACTGGATGCACTGATCAAGCTGTATGCCGGTACCATCCACCGCAATGGCGCTTCCAGGGCAGGCGTCAACGCAGGCCCGGCAGGAGCCGCACCCGGAACCTGGCAACAGAGAGGCTTCAAGGCCGGCAGCATCCAGTACTGGTCTGGATACCTGGCCGATTTCCGGCATGGGGAAATCCGGGGGCAGGAGCAGTGCACCGAGCAGGCAGGCAGTTCCATACTCCTTCGTAACCACCAGGCTGGACCGGCCTACGAACCCGAGCCCAGCCATTACGGCAAGCCGTTTCTCCGGCAATCTGGAATTGACGATGGCTCTGAAACCCTTGGCAGGCAGTCCCGATTGCTCCGCGAGCAGGCGGCCGGCCCCCAGCAGCAGGCGGGTGAGCGCGGCATACCGGTTCCAGGCAGCAAATGCACCTATCCGCGCAAACGGCGGAGGTCCGGCAACACCGGGTTCGGTTTCAGATTGGGTTTCAGAATCGGTTTCGATTTCGGGACTGATTCCCCGATAGCGCGGATCATAGGGAAATGCCACAACAACCGCGCCAGAGGAAGCCAGAAGGCCATATCGCTCAACGGCGGCAGCATCGGCTACCGTAGCGAGACGAGTAAGTCCTGCATGGTCAATGACAGAAAAAACAGGCAGGCCCATGGAATTGAAGGCCGTTGCTATGGCTGTTGCAGTTGAGTCCGGGCTCAACGAACCGCCTGGGCGTCTTTGCGGGATTTCTCTATCTTCTGCATCTTGCGGTAGTATTCAGCTTGCTTGACTATCTCGCTCATGTCCTGGACGACTATCTTGTTGTCTATAAGCCTGAACAGCTTGTTTGACAGCAGTTCCTGAACCACCATGTTGCCTTCGTTTATGGGCAGGCCGACCATGTTGATAAGTTCCTTGGGCCCGAATTCAAAGGCGTGCGTGGCGCCGTTCTTTATTGGAACGCGGTTCTTTTCAAGCTGTATATGGAGGGCGTCGTACATGCGACCAAGGGGATCAGAGATGAGGGTGTTTGCCAGTTGCTTGTAGATGAACCAGATGCGTTCAGCCAGTAGCTGCGTAAGTCTTGTGACGATCTGGGGCTGGGCCTGCACCATGCGCTCGAAGTTCTGCTTGTTCACAGCCAGCAGATAGGCATCCTCGTACGCTATGGCACTGGCGGAACGCGGTTTGTTTTCAAGGAGGGCCATCTCTCCGAAAATATCGCCGGCCTTGAGCACGGCAAGCAGTACTTCGGTGTTCTCCACAATCTTGGTGATCTTCACCGAGCCCTTCTGCAAAATGTAGAGCTCCGAGCCCGGCATTCCCTCGGAGAACACCATCGTGTCCTTGGGGTAGAAGCGGTTGAACTCTTCGGTGGATCCATCCAGGTATACAGCCTTGGAGAAGGGCTTTATCTTGGTCATGCGCTCGGTAGCCGCCTGGGCATGCTGGCCGTTGGGGCAGAATTTAAGGTACTGGTAGTATGCATAGTAAGCCTGATTGAACTGGCTCTGTTTGGCATAGCACTCGGCAACCTTGAAGAGATGGGAAGGATCTATCTCGGCGCTTTTCTTGAGGGTGATGCGGGTAAGCGCCTCGTCAAGGAAACGCATGCGCTTGGAGAACCCCATGATTATCTTCATGGCTACCGGGGTATTCTTCTCTATCAGCATGCCGTACTGTTCGCGCTGTACGCTGATGAGTGTGACATCGGTCAGGGCCTGGGCTGTTTCAATATGGCTATGGCTGGACATCGTAGAAACGACGCCAAAGAAGTCTCCGGGGGAATAGATGTTGCCGCCTTCTTCCTCGACGACTTCAACTTCCTTGGAGATGCGGACCTTGCCGGCCCTTATGATATAGAAACGATCAGCATTCTGCTTGCCTTCTACGATTATATATGAGTCTTTTTTAAAAGTTACAAAGGTAAGCTGGAGAGGATTTTCCATGCCGATGCCGTTTTCTCCCGTCGAAAAGCTCGTTTGAAGTATAG